>Ga0114931_10000044_pt1 | contig 116415 bp, 118 predicted proteins | sample 2SBtaG_FD_89579 | JGI IMG/M metagenome (GOLD analysis project Ga0114931, IMG submission 89579) | Deep subsurface microbial communities from Kolumbo volcano to uncover new lineages of life (NeLLi) - 2SBTROV14_V59a metaG | ecosystem: Environmental > Aquatic > Marine > Volcanic | place: Kolumbo...
CCCGGCGATGGTCAGGCTCAAGCTCTCCGAGGCGTCCGACAGCGCCGCATCGATATTCAGCGCAATCGCGCTGTCCTCGGCGCCGGCAGCATCGCTGACACTCAGCTCCGGGGTGTCGGCAACAGGGTCAAGTGTAATGCCGAGCGTGCTGCTGACGCTTTCGCTGGCCCCGCCGGGATCATGAGAGGTGACGACAACTGACAGCTCAATATGGCCGGAGAAATTTTCCGGCGGGGTCAGCGTCAACCCGTCAAGCTGGTCCGGGCTCAGGCTCCAACTGCCATCGCCATTGTTGGTGCCCGCCGACAGCGCCGCCCCCTCGGGCAGGCCGGAAAGAGTAATGGTCAGGGTTTCGGTGTCATCCGGTGAAGAGACAGCAATGTCGAGCGCCAGGGGGCCGTCTTCCCGGCCGCTGACCGCGCTTTCGATCTGCACCTCGGGCCTTGAGGCGAGCCGGTCGGTCGCCGGTCTGATTTCCGGTACGCCGGCCGCTTGCCGGGTAAATTCCGGTGCCATTCCGGCGGCAAAGGCCACCGGCATCTCGGCCGGCAGCGGTGCGGGCGAAGCGATATCAAGATCCTGCAATTCGGACGGCCCGCCCACGGCCGGAGCCTGCCCGTCTTCGGCGCCGGCGGATGGCGCCTCGCCAGACTCGTCAAGGACATGGTCGGAAAACCGGCTGCCTAGCGCCACCGGGTGATGTTCGTCTTGCGGCGTTTCCTCGAATGATTGCCGGGGACCACCCGAGGGCGCTACGGCGTCGACCGGCTGGCTGTCCTGGGGTTCCCGCCCCGAACCCATGTGAACCGTGGCCTCGGTGATCGGTTTATCCGGGGTGATCTCGGTTTTACTGAATAATTGGCCATCACCGGGCGATACAGCCTTGTCATCCGGCTGGCTCATCACTGTCATCTGGTCGACATCAACCTGAGCCTGCGCCGCATCCTTGCCGGCCGGTTTGTCCGAAGAGGGGGGAGAGGGGGGTTTAACCATAGTTATTCTACTGATGTTACGACGCGCACGCCCATTTCTTCACGGTTTGATCTAGTTAAAAAAGATGAATTAATCGTTTCCCAAACTGGTTAACGCCCTTTCCAGTACCCGAGACAAGGCAAAAAAATTAACCTTTATTCAAGGGGTTTGATCTATCGCTAGGGCCCGAGTGAAATTTTCCCCGTCACAGGGTATGGTGATGTCAAACAGCCAATCCGCCGCGCTTGGCGCGCCAGCATCCGCTTTTGCCGACCTCGTACCACCAAGCCTGCCCTGGGCGCGCCGCGAGGTGGTGGTCGCATCATTAACCGTAAATCTACTGGCTTTGGCGCTGCCGCTGGTAACTTTGCAACTTTACAACCGCATCATTCCCAACAGCGCCACCCAGACGCTGTTTTTTCTGATTGCCGGTCTGCTCATCGCGCTGACCGCCCAGGCGGTGATCAATATGGCGCGCTCCTATCTGGCGGGATGGGCGGGTGCGCGTTACGAGCACACGACAAGCTGTGCGGCGCTGGACCGGCTAATGGCCGCCGATCTGGATGCGCTCGAGGGCGATGCCGCCGGCATTCATCTCGATCGGCTGGGGGCCATCGGCCCGATGCGCGACTTTTATTCCGGCCAGGCGGCAATGGCGCTGATGGACCTGCCGTTCGCCATTTTGTTCATCGCTCTTTTGGGATTTATCGGCAACTGGCTGATGGTGGTGCCGGTGGTGCTGCTCGCCGGTTTCGCCGTGCTGGCGGTGCGGCTTGGCGAACATCTGCGCCAGGCCATGAAGGATCGCAGCCAGTGGGACGACCGGCGCTATAATTTCCTGATTGAGTTGTTGACCGGCATTCACACCGTCAAGGGCATGGCGATGGAGGCGCAAATGCTGCGCCGCTATGAACGTCTGCTCAACAACAGCGCCAGCGCCAATTATCGGGTCACGCTGTTCAGCGCGCTGGCCCAGGGATCGGGATCGGTGTTTTCAAACCTGACGATGATGAGCGTGGCGAGCATCGGCTGCGCCATGGCGATCGCCGGAAACCTGTCGATCGGCGCGCTCGCCGCCAGCACCCTGCTGGCCGGGCGCACCGTGCAGCCGATCATGCGCGCGCTGGGGCTGTGGACCCAGTTTCAAAATATCCGCCTGTCTCAGGACCGGTTGGAAAAACTGTTCACCACGCCGGTGGAAAACAACCACGACGGACGCGAGCTGGAGCAAATTTCCGGGCGCATTGTTCTGGAAAATGTTCGCTTTGGCTACTCTTCGGACGGGCCGATGCTGTTTGAAAACGTCTCCCTGGAAATCGAGCCCGGCGAAATCATCGGCCTGACCGGGTCGGGCGGCGCAGGAAAAACCAGCCTGATGCAGCTTATCATGGGGCATTATCCGCCGCGGGACGGCCGGGTGCTGATCGATGGCCATGACACCTGTGATCTGCGGGCAGCCAATCTGCGCCAGCACATTGCCTATATCCCCGAACACGGTGTGCTGTTCCAGGGCACCGTGCTTGACAATCTGACCATGTTCGGCGGCGATGAGAAGCTCGATGAAGCGATCGAAATAGCGACCCGGCTGGGGCTCGACCAGGTGTTCGCCCGCTTGCCCGCCGGGCTCGACACCCGGGTCGGCGACGGGGCCACCGAATACCTGCCGATGGGCGTTGTCCAGCGCATCATTATCGCGCGGGCGCTGGTCGGCGGCCGGCGCATCATCCTGTTCGACGAGGCCAGCAGCAGCCTCGACCGGGCCGGTGATCTGCGCCTGCTGCAAACCTTGATGAGCATTCGCGGTGAGCACACCATAATCCTGTCCAGTCAACGGCCATCGCTGTTGCGGCTGGCCAATCGGGTGGTCGAGCTTGCGGACGGTACCCTGCGTCTCAAATCAATACCCAAGCCGGCGCCCAAGCCGGCAACCGCCGCCAGCGCATCAACGCAGGCCGCCTCATGAGCCCGGCCCGCGACGCCCAGATTGTCCTGGAGAAGGCTTTCGCCCCGGCGCACAGCCTGGCCGAAGCAAATTCCCGGGAGATGACCGAGGCCCTGCACGATGGCAAGCTGGGCGCCTTTGATGCCGCGTCGGATTTCGCCAATTGCCTGCTGCCCATGCTGGCCGCGGTCAAATGGCGCGGCGAGGTGCGTCATGTGGCCGAATCCCTGCCCCATTTCGCCAATCGGCTCGATCTGACCGGCTTTCGCAACACCTTGGCGCATCTGGGTTATGTCACCCGACCGGTAGCCGCAACGCCAGGCGATCTCGATGCGCGTCTGCTGCCCTGTCTGCTGGTCCCCGAGGGCAACGGGCCGGCGCTGGCAATCCTGGAGAAAACCCCTGATGGTCTGCGGGTTTTCGACGGTGGCCAGAACCGTGAACGCCAGCTCGACCATGACGAGGTGCGGATGCTGAAGGGCACCGCCTATCTGGTTTCCGAAGCGGAAAAAACCGACGCCGCTCCCGATACCACCAATTGGATGGCCTGGGTCGCACGCCGCTTTCGCCCGGTTTTGCTCCAGCTTTTCGCCATCACCTTTTTCATCAATCTGCTGGCCCTGGCAACGCCGCTGTTCATCATGTCGCTTTACGACAAGGTGATCCCGGCGCGCGCCCCGGCGGTTCTGGGCTATCTGGTTCTGGGCATGGCGGCAGCCATCGTGTTTGACGCCGGCCTGCGGTTCCTGCGCGGCAGACTGATCGCCTATACCGGCGCCCGGGTCGATAATGTGGTCGGCGCGGCGGTGCTCAAGCAGGTGCTCGGCCTGCCCCCCAGCTTTACCGAGCGGGCGCCCGTGGGCGGCCAGGTCGCCCGGCTCAAGGAATTTGATTCGATCCGGGAGTTCTTCACCGGCCCGCTCGCCGGGGTGGTGCTCGAGCTGCCTTTTGTGCTTATTTTCCTTGCCGTCATCGCCATTCTGGGCGGAGCGATCGCGCTCATTCCGATCGCCATGATCGCACTGTTCGTGCTGGCCGGCGTATTGCTGGTCCCCGGCATGCGCCGTCAGATCAAGACCGCCAGCGCGGCGCGCTCCGAGCGCCATGCTTTTTTAATCGAAACCCTGTCCAATATGCGCGCCATCAAGGAAAGCGCCGCGGAAACAACCTGGATGGAGCGATTTCGCGACCTGTCGGCGCAGGCCGCCTTCACCCAGTTCAAGGCTGCTCAGGTTTCTTATCTGTTTCAAATCATTGCGCAATTTTTGATGATGATCGCCGGCCTCGCGACCATTGCCGCCGGCGCCCTGAGTGTGATGAACGGTGTGATGAGCGTCGGCGGCCTGATCGCCACCATGGCCTTGGTGTGGCGGGTGCTCTCGCCGCTGCAAAGCGGCTTTATCGCCCTGACCCGCTTAAGCCAGGTGCGCATGGGCATTACCCAAATAAACCAGTTGATGCGCCTGAGCCTGGAACGGGACGCCACGCCGCAAACCTCGACCTTGCGCAAATTCACCGGCCGTATCCAGTTCGGCCGCGTTAGCATGCGCTATACACCGCAAATGGAACCAGCGCTGATGGGCGTGAGCTGCACCATCGAGCCTGGCCAGGTGGTGGCGGTCACCGGGGCCAGCGGCGCCGGCAAGTCGTCCTTTCTGAAACTGGCGTGCGGGCTTTATCAGCCCCAGGCCGGCCAGGTCTCGATCGACGGCATCGACATCCGCCAGATCGACCCCCTGGCCCTGCGCGCAGCCATCGGCTATCTGCCCCAGGAATGCAAGTTGTTCCATGGCACCATTGCACAGAATTTGCGCCTCGCCCTGCCAACCGCATCAGACGAGGACCTGCTCGCCGCCTGCCGCAAGGCCAGCATTCTCAATGAGGTGCTCGCCCTGCCCGAGGGGTTCGCGACCCGGGTTGGCGACCAGCGGACCAACCGTCTGTCGCCGGGGCTGCGCCAGGGGTTGGGACTGGCGCGCATTTATCTGCGCCAGCCGCCGATCGTGCTGCTCGACGAGCCCGGCCGGGCGCTCGACCATGCCCAGGACAAGGCGCTGATCGAGGCGATTAACCGGCTGCGCGGGAGCGCTACCGTGGTCATGGTAACCCATCGGCCCAGTCATATGCGTCTGGCCGATATTGTTATGGTTTTCGATTCGGGCATGCTGGTTGTCGCCGGACCGCCGGAAGAGGTGCTTGAAAGATCCGTTGGGGGAGCGGCATGAGGGGAAACGCATGAGCATGAGCGCCACGTCATCACAGACACAAGGCGGCGATCGATTTGGTGCCGCCAGTGACGTTAACCGTTACGCACAACATCTGCCCTTGTCGGTGGTGCTGGAAGAAATGGGCCCGCCCCATTTCGCCAAAGGCGTGATCATCGCCATCACTGCCCTGGTGGTGCTTTTTGTCGGTTGGTCGGCGATCGCCACCTTCGAGGAAATCACCGTTGCCCGCGGCGAGGTGGCGCCGGTCGCCTCGGTGATGCCGGTCCAGCATCTGGAGGGCGGTATTGTCAGCGAAATCCTGGTCCATAATGGCCAACAGGTCGAACCCGGACAGGTGCTGGTCAGGCTCGATTCCACCACCCCGCTGGGCACACTCAAACGCCTGCGGGCGCTCTATACCGCGCTGTTTCTTCAGGCCGAGCGCCAGCGCGCCTTCGCCTTGGAAAAAGCGCCGGATTATTCCAATGTTGGACCGAAATACGCCGATCTGGTCCGGGAACAGCGTGAAATTCTCGCTGTCCAGAACAAGGCGCGGGCCAGCCAGCGCGCGGTCGCCCAGGCGCAGATCGCCGAACGGCTGTCCGAACTGGATGCCCTGGGCAATGAGCAGAAAACCTTGGAAAAGCATCTCTCGCTGATCAAAAAAGAGCTTGATTTGCGCCAGGGGCTGCTCAAAAAAGGCCTGACATCGCGGCTTGTCTTCCTCAATACCGAGCGTGAATACAACAAGGCCAAGGGCGATTTGCAGGAAGTGATCAGCCGCCAGAGCCAGGCGCGCTCGGCCATTGCCGAAGCCGAGGGCCGGCGGCTGGAGGCCGACGCCCAGTTGCGCAATGCCGCGCTGGCCGAAATGGGCGCACTGTCCACGGAAATGATCCAGCTTCGCGAGGACATCACCCGGCTGGTCGATCAGGTCGATCGGCTGCAAATCAGATCGCCGGCCCGCGGCATCGTCAAGGGTCTGGCGGTGACCAGCACCGGACGGGTGATCGCCCCCGGCGCGGTGCTGATGGAGATTGTACCCACCGATGAGGAAATGGTCGCCGAGGTGCGCATCAAGCCCACCGAGGTCGGCCGGGTTTCGGTCGGCAGTCCGGTGATGGTCAAGGTCATGAGCTATGATTTCGCCCGCTTTGGCGGTATCGAGGGCACCTTGTCGCGGATTTCCGCGTCCTCCTTCATCGACCAGCGGGGCGAGCCCTATTTCAAGGGCATTGTCTCTTTAAGCAAATCCCAGGTCGGCAACGATCCGGCGCACAACCGGGTGTTACCGGGCATGACGGTGACCGCCGACATCAAGACCGGTCAGAAAACCCTGCTGCAATACCTTATCCGCCCGGTTTATACCGCTCTGAAAAGCTCTTTTCACGAACATTGACTCGGGCTTTGCCATTTCAGGCTGAGCCGGCACGGCGGGCCTCGATGGCGTCCCAGATCATGCCGGCAATATTCGTGCCGTTAAAGCGGTCGATCTCCTGAATGCCGGTGGGCGAGGTGACATTGATTTCGGTGATGTAATCGCCGATCACGTCGATGCCGGCGAAAATCAGTCCGCGGCGCGACAGCGCCGGGCCGATGGCTTCGCAGATCTCGCGGTCGCGCCGCGTCAGGGCCACCGCCTCGGCCGCGCCGCCAACATGCAAATTCGAGCGCGCCTCGCCTTGCGCCGGCACCCGGTTGAGCGCGCCGGCCGGCTGGCCATCGACCAGAATGATGCGTTTGTCGCCCTGGCGAATCTCGGGCAGATAGCGCTGGACCACCAGCGGCTCCTTGTAAAATTCGGTGAACATTTCCAAAAGCGCGTTGAAATTCTCGTCGCCGGGGCGGACATGAAACACCCCGGCCCCGCCATTGCCGTAAAGCGGCTTGAGGATGATGTCGCGGTGCTCGGCGCGAAAGGCCTCGATCTCGGCGCGATTGGAGCTGATCAGGGTTTCCGGCATCAGCTCCTTGAAGCGGGTGATGAAAATCTTTTCCGGCGCATTGCGCACCGCCGCCGGATCATTGACCACCAGGGTATCGGGGTGAATGGATTCAAGAAAATGGGTCGCCGTGATATAGCTCATGTCGAACGGCGGATCCTGGCGCATCAACACCACATCGGTCAGCGCCAGATCGATCACTTCCGGCGCCCCGGAAGTGTGATGATCACCCTTTTTGCGCCGCACCGTCAGTGGCCGGGCGCGGGCCACTACCCGGCCATGGCGAAACGACAAATCGCGCGGCAGATAATAATAAAGCGCATGGCCGCGGCTTTGCGCCTCCAGTGCCAAGGCGAAGGTGCTATCCGCATCGATATCGATATTCTCAATCGGATCCATCTGGATCGCGACAACCAGGCTCATTGTGCTGTTCCCCTCTATGCTTCCTGCTCCCAAGCACCTTGAATATGGGCGGGCAGGCGGCGTTTCGCCACCACAAAAACATCGAATCGGCAGGCCAGCCCGGCCAGCTCGGGCCGGCTTTGCAGGAACCACGCCGCCGCGCGGGCGATGCGCGCCCGCTGGCGAGTGCTGACCGCCTCGAGCGCCGCGCGCCGGCTGGCCCGGGCCTTGACCTCGACAAAGACGATCAGCCGGCCGCGGCGGGCGATGATGTCGATCTCGCCCACCGGCGCGCGCCAGCGCCGGGCCAGCACGCGATACCCCTTGAGCCGCAATACCGCCACGCACGCCGTCTCGGCCCAGCGGCCGGTGCGCTGGGCCCGCCGGCGACGCGCCAGGCTCATTTCTTTTCCGCCAAAATCAGGGCGCGGCCATAGACCTCGCGGCGCGGCCGGCCGGTCACCCAGGCGATGGCGCTGGCCGCCTCGCGCACGCTCAAGGTCTCCAGCGCCTCTGTCAGCGCGGCATCGAGGGCGGCGTCATCGTCATCCTGACGGGCCGGCGGCGGAGCAATCACCACCACCACCTCGCCCCTGGGCGGACCTGCCGCCGCATAATGATCTGCCAGCTCGGCAAGTGAGCCGCGGCGCACTTCCTCATAGCGCTTAGTCAGCTCGCGGGCCACCGCCGCCTCGCGCCGGCCCAGCGCCGCGGCCATATCGGCCAGCGCCGCCGGTAGCCGGCGGGCGGCTTCGAACAGCACCAGACTGGCGTCCACCGCCGCCAGCCGGCCCAGCGCCTTGCGCCGGGCGGCCGCCTTGGCGGGCAGAAAGCCGGCAAACAAAAACCGATCGGTTGCCAGTCCCGACAAACACAGCGCGTCCAGCGCCGCCGAGGGGCCGGGGATGGCGGTCAGCGCCGCGCCGGCGGCCAGCGCCTCGCGCACCAGCCGGTAGCCGGGATCGGAAATCAGCGGCGTGCCGGCGTCAGACACCAGCGCCACCATCTCACCCGCCGCCAGGCGGCCAAGCAATGCCGGACGGACGCGCGCGGCATTATGGTCGTGATAGGCCAGCATTGGCGTTGTGACGTCATAACGGGCCAGCAGTCGGGCGGTAATCCGGGTGTCTTCGCAGGCGATCACGTCGGCGCCATGCAGCACGTCAAGCGCGCGCAGGGTAATGTCGCGTAAATTGCCGATCGGGGTGGCCACCAGATAAAGCCCCGGAGCCAGCGGCCCCTGCAGCGCGGCCGGCACGGTATTTTCCTCAAGTTCCATTTGCGCGCCTCATTGACTTACCCTAGAACATTTCAGTCATGAACAGAGTTTTTTCCCGCCGCCTTCCGATTGTTAGCGTACTCCTTGCCATTACGGCAATGCTGTGGCTGACCGGCTGCGCCGGGCCGGCGCCACCGCCGAAGCCAAAGCCCACCGCCGCCGCGCCACCGGCCGCGCCGGCGCCCGAAGCGGCCATCCCCGCGCCGGAAGACTATGAAACCATCAAGATCGGCCTGTTGCTGCCGCTCAGCGGCCCCGATGCGGCGCTGGGCGAGGCGCTGCTCGACGCTGCGCAACTGGCGCTGTTTGAGCGCGGCGATCCGCGGCTCGTGCTGTTGCCCGGCGACACTCGGGGCGATCCCCAGGCCGCCGCGCGCGCCGCCGGAAAGGTAATTGACGCCGGCGCGCAGCTGATCGTCGGGCCGCTGTTCGGGCGCAGCGTGCGTGCCGCCCAGCCGGTCGCCCATCAGCGCGGCATCAATATTATCGGGCTGTCCAACGACCGGGCGGCGGCCGGGGCCGGGGTGTTCCTGATGGGGTTCTCGCCCGAAGAACAAATCCGGCGCATTGTCACCTATGCCGCCAGCCAGGGGCTGGCCCGTTTTGCGGCGCTGATCCCCGAGGGGCCCTACGGCGAGATTGTGCTGGGGGTAATGAACCAGGCGGTTTTCGAGGCCGGCGGCGAGCTGACGCGGGTCGAGCTTTACCCGCCCAACGCCAAGGGACTGTTCGCCCCGGTGCGCCGGCTGGCGAATTATGATCACCGCCGGCGCGCCCTGCTCGACGAGCGCCGCTCACTGCGGGACCTTGGCCCGGGGGATGATCTGGCCCACGAGCTTCTGGTCCGGCTCAAGCCGCTGGAGACCCTGGGCGAGCTCGACTATGACGCGGTGCTGATCCCCCAGGGCGGCGCCTTGTTGCGCGCTCTGGCGCCATTGCTGCCTTATTATGAGATCGACCCGGCGAAAATAAAATTTCTCGGCATCGGCCTGTGGGACGATCCGGCGCTGACCCGCGAGCCCTCCTTGCAGGGCGCCTGGTTCGCTGGCCCGCCGCCCGCGGCCGGCAAGCGCTTCTCCCGGCGCTTCAAAAAGGCCTATGGCCGCACCCCGCCGCGCATCGCCAGCCTGGCCTATGACGCCGTGGCGCTGGCCGGCGCGCTGGCGGCCAAACCCGGGATATCCGAAAAGCCCGATCAGCTTTTTGCCGCCCGCCGGCTGTTCGCCGAAAACGGCTTTCTGGGCATCGACGGCGCGTTCCGCTTCACCCCCGGCGGCATGGCCGAACGGGCATTGGCGGTGATCGAGATCACCCCCCGGGGGTTCAAGGTGCTCAGCCCACCGCCGGCCGCCTTCAAACCACCAGCGCGCCCAGCACTGCATTGAGCAGCGGCGCGCCCCGGGCCGTGGTGCGCAGATGAGAGCCGGCAATCTCTAAAAAGTCCTCGGCGATCAGTGGGCCCGGATTGATCAGCGCCGGGTCCTCTAGCCGGGCGAGATCGACCCCTTCGCGCAGGCGCAGGCCCATCATCAGCCGCTCCAGATCTCGCTCACGCGGGCCCAGCGGGGTGCTTGACCGGGTGCCGTGGCCGGCGCGCTCCACCGCCGCCAGCCAGCGCTCGGGGCTGCGGTGCTGTTCGGTCGCCCGGCCGGCAGGCCGGCCATGGGACCCCGGGCCGACGCCAATATAGTCCTCCATGCGCCAATAGGACAGATTATGCCGGCATTCCTGGCCGGCAGCGGCATGGTTGGAGACCTCATAGGCCGGCAGGCCGGCGGCGGCGCACAGCTCCTGGGTAATCTCGTAAAACGCTGCCCCCTCCTCCTCGTCCGGCAACACCAGATCGCCGCGCGCGCGGGCCTGATAAAAGGCGGTGCCGCGCTCGATGGTCAGCTGGTAAGCCGACAGATGGCCGGCCGACAGATCGAGCGCGCGGCGCAATTCGCCCGCCCAGCCGGCGGCGTCCTGGCCCGGCCGGGCGTAGATCAGATCGAAACTGACCCGGTCAAAGACCGCCCTGGCCATGGCCAGGGCGTCAAGCGCCATGGCGGCATCGTGGCGCCGGCCAAGAGCGGCCAGCGCCTCATCGTCCAGCGCCTGCACCCCCAGCGACAACCGGTTGACGCCATTGGCGGCGAAGGCGGCAAAGCGGGCCGCCTCGGCGCTGGTCGGATTGGCCTCCAGGGTAATCTCGACATCGGTCGCCAACGGCCAATGCGCCGCCACCTGGGCAATCAATGCGCCGACGGTGGCCGGGTCCATCAGCGCCGGCGTGCCGCCGCCGAAAAAAATGCTGGTCACCTCATGGTTCGGGACCAGGGCGGCGAAATGGTTGATCTCGGCGGCCAGGGCGACGCGCCAGCGCGTCTCGTCGATCGCCTCGCGCACATGGCTGTTAAAATCGCAATAGGGACATTTGGCGGCGCAGAACGGCCAGTGAATGTAAACCGCTAGCGGCGGACGCTCCGCCAGTGGCCGGCGTCCAGCATCAGCCAAAACAAGCCCCGATCAGCTTTTTAAAGGCGTCGGCGCGGTGGCTGATGGCGTGTTTGACCACCGGGTCCAGCTCGCCAAAGGTCTGCGCGTGGCCGGCGGGCTCGAACATCGGGTCATAGCCGAAACCACGGGTGCCGCGCGGCGGCCACACCAGCCGGCCCTCGATGCGGCCCTCAACCGCGACGGTTTTTCCGTCGGGCCAGGCCAGACACAGGGCGCAGGTGAAATGAGCGCGCCACGGTCCCGCACTCTGTTGCGCCAGCGCCTCGTGAACCCGGCCCATGGCATGGGTGAAATCGCGCCGGCCCTCCACTTCGGCCCAGCGGGCGGAATGAATGCCCGGCGCGCCATCCAGCGCCGGCACTACCAAGCCGGAATCATCGGCCAGCGCCGGCAGGCCGGCCGCGCGGGCCGCCGCCATCGCCTTGAGCGCCGCATTGGCGGCAAATGTCCGGCCGGTTTCCTCCGGCTCGTCAAGACCAAGTTCGCCGGCCGAGACCACCTCGAGCGCAAAGGACGCCAGCAGATCGGCGATCTCGCGCACCTTGCCGGCATTATGGCTGGCCACCACCAGCTTGCCGCCGCTGATGCGCCGGGTCATGTCGGCGCGAGGGCCCCGGCCTGCGCCAGGGCATCGCGCTGCATCGCGATCAGCGCGTCAACCCCCTGGTGCGCCAGGGCAAGCATGGTGGCAAAAGCGGCGTCGGAAAACGGGTCCGCCTCGGCGGTCGCCTGAATTTCGACAACGCCGCCGGTTCCGGTCAGCACGAAATTGGCGTCGGCCTCGGCAGCGCTGTCCTCGTCATAATCAAGGTCGAGCACCGGCTCGCCGTCATAAATACCGCAGGAAATCGCCGCCACGGCATCGCTTAGCGGGATTTGCGCAATCATCTCGCGGGCCTGCATCTCGGCAAGGCACAGATGAAGCGCGACATAGGCGCCGGTGATAGCGGCGGTGCGGGTGCCGCCATCGGCCTGCAACACATCGCAATCAAGCCGGATCTGGCGCTCGCCCATCTGGTCGAGCCGGGTCACCGCGCGCAGCGAACGGCCGATCAGCCGCTGGATTTCCATGGTCCGCCCGGTTTGCTTGCCGCGCGCCGCCTCGCGCGCCATGCGGCTGTGAGTCGAGCGCGGCAACATGCCATATTCCGCCGTCACCCAGCCCTTGCCGCTACCGCGCAAAAACGGCGGCACCCGTTCTTCGAGACTGGCGGTGCACAGCACATGGGTATCGCCAAACCGCGCCAGGCACGAGCCTTCGGCATATTTGGCAACCCCGGTCTCCAGGGTTATGGCGCGCAGCGCGTCCGGCTTTCGGCCTGATGGTCGCATGTCGGTTTCCTCCTTGTGCTGTGAAGACTGGTCTTAGCCGTTCCTTTTCTTGGCGTCCAGCGCGTTGACGTGGGAGGAGGGCGTCCCTACATTCTGGCGTGATGAGGATTGATGAGATGAACCAGCGCTCGCGGCAGATCTTCCGTGAGATTGTCGAGAACTACCTGTCGACCGGCGAGCCGACGGGATCGCGCACGCTGGCGAAAAATTCTTCCGTCAATCTGTCGCCGGCCTCGATTCGCACGGTCATGGCCGATCTGGAAGACGCCGGCCTGCTGCATGCGCCGCACACCTCGGCCGGCCGCCTGCCCACCGAGCTGGGCCTGCGGCTGTTTGTCGACGGCCTGCTGGAGGTCGGCAATCTGACCGGCGAGGAACGCGCCGCAATCGAGGGCCGCTGCGGCGCGGCCGGCCATCACGTAGAGGATGTCCTGGCCGAGGCCACCACCATGCTGTCGGGCCTGTCGAGCTGCGCCGGGCTGGTTTTCGCGCCGCGGCTAGAAGCCCCCTTGCGCCAGATCGAGTTTGTCCATCTTGGCCCGGGCAAAGCACTGGTGGTGATCGTCTGCCAGGACGGCTCGGTGGAAAACCGGGTGATCAACGTGCCCCTGGGACTGCCCACCGCCACCCTGATCCAGGCCGGAAACTACCTCAGCGCCCGGCTGGTCGGGCGCACCTTCGAGGAGGCGCAGCGCGAAATCCTCGACGAAATAAACCGCCATCAGGCCGAGATCGACGCCGCGGCCGGTCAGTTGATCGAGGCCGGGCTAGCCAGTTGGGCGGGCGGCGGCCATGACATGCTGATCGTGCGCGGCCAGTCGCGCCTGCTCGGCGAGCTTACCGCCATGGAGGATCTGGAGCGGGTGCGCCAGTTGCTCGATGATCTGGAAAACAAGCGCGAACTGGCCCGCCTTTTGGAGCTGGCCCGCGATGCCGAAGGCGTGCGGATTTTCATCGGTTCGGAAAATACCCTTTTCAGTCTTTCCGGCTCGTCGCTCATTGTCACGCCCTATAGCAACAGCCAGGAAAAAATTATCGGCGTGATCGGCGTGATCGGCCCCACCCGGCTCAATTACGCCCGCGTCATTCCCATGGTCGACTACACCGCCCAGGTGGTCGGCCGATTGCTCGGATAACATGAATGAAAGAGATTAGGCCCTGATGAACCAGGACAAAACTCCCCCCACCCCTAATGACGAACTCGCCGATCAGGAAACCGCCGAGGCCGAGACCCCGGATCCGGCGCCGTCGGACAACGAAACCGCCGCCCTGCGCGCCGAGATCGACGACTTGAAAAACCGCCTGCTGCGCGCCGTGGCGGAGACCGAAAATCTGCGCCGGCGGGCCGAGCGCGAACGTGAGGAGACCGCGAAATTCGCGGTTACCCGCTTTGCCCGCGACCTGCTGCCGGTGGCCGACAATTTGCGCCGCGCGCTCGACAGCGTGCCCGAAGGCGCCGCCGAAAATGAGGCGCTGGCCAATTTCATCGCCGGCGTGGAGATGACCGAGCGCGAGTTATTGCAGGTATTCGAGAAACACGGCATCAAGGCAATCCACCCGCTGGGTGAAAAATTCGACCATAACCTCCACCAGGCGATGTTCGAGACCGAAACCGACGACCACCCGCCGGGCGCCATCACCCAGGTGATGCAAATCGGCTATGTGCTCAAGGAGCGGCTGCTGCGCCCGGCCATGGTCGGCGTGGCCAAGGCGAAAAAAGCCGCCGGCAAGGCGAACGGTACCCCAAACGGCGGCAATGGCGCCGGCGAAAATATCGACACGGTCGCCTGATGTAAGGAGGGTTGCGGGGACGCGTTATGGTGACAGAGCCGGCGCCCCCAGCGCCCGGACCGGCGCCTCAAGGACAAGTTCGCCCGCCCGCTCGAAGCGCAGCACCAATGGCAAACGGCCGCCCGGGCGCACCGTGGGGGCCAGATCAAATACCATCAGGTGGCGACCGCCGGGGCGCAACTCGGTGGTGCCCTGGGCAATGACGTCGATCGCCTCGAGCCGGCGCATGCGCATGATATCGCCCTCGCGGGCATGGCTGTGGATCTCGATCCGCCCGGCCAGCGGCGAGAGGGCGGAGATCAGCCGGTCAGCCCGGTCCGAGCGATTGTAGATAATCAGGAAAACCGCCGCTGGCCGCCCGGAAATATTGGCCCGCACCCAGGGATTGGCCACCATGATGTCGCCGATACGATAATGCGCCGGCGCGCCGGTCCCGGTGATGGCTACCGCCTGCTGGCGCGCGTTGATCACCATCATCCACGCCCCGATCAGCGCAATGACGATCAGCGCCGCCATGCCGATCACCGGCACCACCAGTGCATAATTGACCGACGATTTACGGCTGGTCATTTGCCCCGCACCCTTTTGTCTCTTTCGTTTTGCGCTACTTTGGGAGTTTCCGCCGTGATCGGTCAAATCCCAATGCGGCATAGCGTCGCATTGGCAACTTTGAGGGCATATTTTGCTGTGCTCTACAATTTGCGCGCGGCCGGGTCATGCTGCCTCAGGCGGGCCGCCGCACGGCGCGGCGCGGCGACAGCATAGCAGTAGACACAGCCCTGAACACAGCTGTCATAGGCCCCGATGTCGCGCGCGCGATGGCAGGCGCAGCCCGGCCGGTTGCCGTGCTCCGCCGCCGTAATCGGCGCCCCGGCAACATCGGACAGCCGCGCGGCATCGATGCAGCGCGCCGGGGTGCCGCCGGCCTCGGGCTGGGAACACACCGTCAAACGCAGGCCATTTTCAGCGGCGATCGCGGTCAGCGCGGCCAGCAGAACGCGCTTTTCCGCCCAGTCCACACCGCCGTCCGCATCTCGCCAGTCAAAACCCGCGCGCGCGGCCGCGGCCGCCAGATTGCGCCGAGTCTTGCGATAGATCTGGACAAAGGAGACCACCACCTCATCGCAAGCCCCGCCCAGCGCCCGGGCCAGCACGGCGAAATTGCGCCGGTGCCAGGCCGGCGGGGTCAGCGAGGTAAGCACGATCGGGTCATAGCGCCACACCACGGCGCGCCGGCTATAGCACCGCGACAGCGCGCAAATCTGCCGCACCGCCACCCGGGCGTCAATGACCCCGCGCTCCAGCGCCCGCGGATAGCCGGTCACGGTAAACTGCACCACAAAGGGCGAGCCCTGGGCGCGCACCGCCGCCAGCGCCGCCTCGAAGGGCGCGATATTGCGGGTCCAGAACACAAGGCCGGCCACCCGGTCGGGGCCGAGCGGCACGGTGGCGTCGGGGCCGCCGTAAGGATTGGCGACATCGCAGAATCCAGCCGCCAGCCGCTGTTTGAACCAGGCCGCGTGATGCGCCGGAATATCGGTGCGGTAGCTTGCCGAAATAATAATTTTATGCATTCTATACCGGAAACCTTCATTTCATGTGATCATGACGGTTGCGAGGCCATTCGGGCCACCCTATATAACGGGCAACTGTTAGTGGGGTGTTCCCCGAAATTTGGGGGTCCGCCAGGCGCATCATGCGATGGCCGGCTGGATCCGCCACGAGAGAATAGAGGAAAAAATGGGTAAAGTTATCGGTATTGATCTGGGCACGACCAATTCGTGCGTGGCCATCATGGATGGCTCCAAACCAAAGGTGATCGAAAACGCCGAAGGCAGCCGCACCACACCCTCGATGGTCGCCTTTACCGAAGACGGCGAACGGCTGGTCGGCCAAGCGGCCAAACGCCAGGCGGTAACCAATCCGGAAAACACCCTGTTTGCGATCAAGCGCCTGATCGGGCGTAAATTCAACGACCCGACGACCAAAAAAGACATGGACATGGTGCCCTACAAGATCGTCAAGTCGGACAGCGGCGACGCCTGGGTCGAGGCCCGGGGCCAGAAATACAGCCCCAGCCAGGTCAGCGCCTTCATCCTGCAAAAAATGAAGGAAACCGCCGAAAGCTTCCTTGGCGAGACCGTCGAGCAGGCGGTGATCACCGTGCCAGCCTATTTCAACGACGCCCAGCGCCAAGCCACCAAGGACGCCGGCAAAATCGCCGGGCTGGACGTGCTGCGCATCATCAACGAGCCAACTGCGGCGGCGTTGGCTTACGGCCTGGAAAAGGAAGAGGGCAAGACCATTGTGGTTTACGACCTCGGCGGCGGCACCTTCGATGTCTCCGTGCTGGAGATCGGCGACGGCGTGTTCGAGGTGAAATCGACCAATGGCGACACCTTCCTGGGCGGTGAAGATTTCGACATGGTGCTGGTGGGCTATCTCGCCGATGAGTTCCAGAAGGAAAACGGCATCGATCTGCGCCAGGACCGCATGGCCCTGCAACGCCTCAAAGAGGCCGCCGAAAAGGCCAAGATCGAGCTGTCCAGCGCCACCCAGACCGAGATCAACCTGCCGTTCATCACCGCCGACCAGTCCGGTCCCAAGCATCTGACCATGAAGCTGACCCGGGCCAAGCTGGAGTCCCTGGTCGATACGCTGATCCAGCGCACCATCGACCCGTGCAAGGCGGCGCTCAAGGATGCCGGGCTGTCGGCCGGCGAGATCGACGAAATTGTTCTGGTTGGCGGCATGATCCGCATGCCCAAGGTGATCGAGACGGTCAAGACCTTCTTTGGCCGCGAGCCGCACAAGGGGGTCAACCCTGATGAAGTGGTGGCGCTGGGAGCGGCGATTCAGGCCGGCGTGCTGCAGGGCGACGTCAAGGACGTGCTGCTGCTTGATGTCACGCCGCTGTCGCTGGGCATCGAGACCCTGGGCGGGGTATTCACCAGGCTGATCGATCGCAACACCACCATTCCGACCAAGAAAAGCCAGGTGTTCTCGACCGCCGAGGACAATCAGACCGCGGTGACCATCCGGGTGTTCCAGGGCGAGCGCGAAATGGCCGCCGACAACAAGCTGCTCGGCCAGTTCGATCTGGTCGGCCTACCGCCAGCGCCGCGCGGCGTGCCGCAGGTCGATGTCACCTTCGACATTGACGCTAATGGCATCGTCAATGTGTCGGCCAAGGACAAGGGCACCGGCAAGGAGCAACAGATCCGCATTCAGGCCTCGGGCGGCCTGTCGGATGCCGACATCGAGAAAATGGTCAAGGACGCCGAGGCCCACGCCAGCGAGGACAAGAAGCGGCGCGAGACCGTCGAGGCCCGGAACCAGGGCGAGGCGGTGCTGAACGCCACCGAAAAGAACCTCGCCGAACATGGCGACAAGATCGACGACGCCGATAAAAAAGCGATCGAGGCGGCCATCGCCGAGCTCAAGGCCACACTCGAGGACGAGAACGCCGAGGCGGCGACGATCACCCCGAAGATCGAAGCCCTGGCCCAGGCCTCGATGAAACTGGGCGAGGCGGTCTACAAGGCGCAGGCCGGCGAGGCCGAGGGCGCGCAGGCCGGCGGCGAGGCTCAGAGCGAGACGCCGGCGGGCGATGAGGATGTGGTCGACGCCGATTTTGAAGAGGTCGACGACGACAACAAGAACGCATCCGCTTAAGCCGCGCGGCAGCAGGCGGGTTAGCTCCTCATGGCCAAGCGTGATTATTACGAGGTGCTCGGCGTCGAGCGCGGTGTCTCGGATAGTGAACTTAAAAAGGCGTTTCGCAAACTGGCGATGAAGTATCACCAGGACAAAAATCCGGGTGATACCGCCGCCGAGGTCGCCTTCAAGGAAATCGCCGAGGCTTATGAGGTGCTCAAGGACGGCGACAAGCGCGCCGCCTATGAGCGTTATGGCCATGCCGCCTTCGATGGCTCGATGGGCGGCGGCGGCGACGGTTTCGGCTTTTCGACCAATTTTTCCGATATTTTCGACGATCTGTTCGGCGAGTTCATGGGCGGGCGCGGGCGACGCGGCGGCGCGGTGCGCGGCGCCGATTTGCGCTATAATCTCGAGATCACCCTGGAAGACGCCTATCGCGGCAAAAAAACCGAAATCCAGGTGCCGTCATCGGCGCGCTGCGAGGCCTGTTCGGGCAGCGGGGCGGCGCCCGGCACCGAGCCATCAACCTGTCCGACCTGCCAGGGGGCGGGGAAAATCCGCAGCCAGCAGGGCTTTTTCACCGTCGAGCGCAGCTGCCCGAGTTGTCATGGCGCCGGGCGCATCATCACCAAGCCGTGCAAGACCTGCAACGGCGCCGGGCGGGTGCAAAAACACAAAACCCTGGCGGTCACCATTCCCAAGGGGGTCGAGGACGGCACCCGCATCCGCCTGTCGGGCGAGGGCGATGCTGGCGCCCAGGGTGGCCCGCCGGGTGATCTTTATATCTTTTTGAGCATCAAACCCCACCGCTTGTTCCGCCGCGAGGGCACCACCGTCGCCTGTCAGGTACCCATTTCCATGACCGCCGCCGCCCTGGGCGAGGTAATCGAGGTGCCGACACTGGATGGCGCCCGCGCCCGGGTGACCATTCCCGCCGGCGCCCAGTCCGGCCGCCAGTTCCGGCTGCGCGGCAAGGGGATGCCGGTGCTGCATGGCGGCGGCCATGGTGATATGCTGGTGCAGATCATGGTGGAGACTCCGGTGAATCTGAACAAAAAGCAAAAAGAGCTGTTGCGCGAGTTCAACAAGGCCGGCGGCGGCGGAACCAGCCCGGAATCAGAAGGTTTTTTCGCCAGAATGAAAGAGCTGTGGGAAGACCTGAAGGATTAGGAACCGAAAAATGAGCGACATTCGCATAGGCGTGGTGGGCTGCGCCGGGCGCATGGGCCAGGCCCTGATGCGCCAGGTGCTGGAGACCGACGGCTGCGTGTTGGCCGGCGGCGCGGAGCGGCCGGATGCGCCCGTTGTCGGGCGTGACCTGGCCGCCTTGTGCGGCGCAGATTGCGGCGGCTTGACGGTGCTGGGCGATTCGGCGCGGCTGTTCACCCATGCCGACGCCGTGCTCGATTTCACCAGCCCGGTGGCCAGCGCCGATCACGCCCGCTTCGCCGCCCAAAGCCGCACCGCCCTGGTCATCGGCACCACCGGGCTGAACGCCGACCAGGAACAGGCGGTGCGCACCGCGAGCGAGCATACCGCCATCGTCTGGGCGCCCAATATGAGTGTTGGCGTGACCGTGCTGACGCAACTGACCCGCCAGCTTGCCGGCCTGCTCGATGAGGATTTTGATATCGAGATCGTCGAAATGCACCATCGCCACAAGGTCGACGCCCCCTCGGGCACCGCCCTGGCGCTGGGCGAGGCGGCGGCCCAGGGCCGCGGCCACCAGCTTGCCGATGTCGCCCAGCGCGGGCGCGATGGTCTTACCGGGCCGCGCAAGCGCGGCGGCATCGGTTTCGCCGCCCTGCGCGGCGGCAATGTGGTGGGCGATCATAAGGTGATTTTCGCCGCCGACAATGAACGCATCGAGGTCACCCACAAGGCCGCCAACCGGACGATTTTCGCCCGCGGCGCGGTGCGAGCCGCCTGCTGGGCCGCCGACCGCCCGCCCGGTCTTTATGACATGACCGATGTTCTGGGCTTTTCCGCCTGACCGGTCTATCCCTGATCTGACCGCTCTATTCCCGCTTGCCGCCAATCTCGGCGCGCTGGGCCATCAGCGCCTCGCCCAGGGCGGCCGCCAGACTGGCCCGCTCGCCTGGGGCCAGAAAGGCTCCCAGGGTTACTTCGCGGCCGTGCGAGCGCAACACCAGCCCGCCGGGCTGGACCGACAGCCGCACCCAATAGGGGGCAAAGCGCCAGCTCCGGGCCTTGCCACCGGGTGAAATGCGGCGCACCACCAGATCTTTTTCATAAAGCTGGATGGTCTCGACCAGCCGCCCGGCCCGGGCGGCAAGCCGGAATGCGCCATAAAGCAGCACCGCATCAAGCTCGAAAAAACCCGACACCGGCCAGGCGCCATGGCGAACGAAAATTATGCCGGCGACAAAACTGATCGTGCCGAACAGCGCCATCACCACAAAAAATCCTCGCCGCCCCAGCGAGCGCGGGGGGTGCAGAACGGCGTTGAACCAGAGCCGCGGCGATGTGTCGATCATCTTTCCAAAATAGACGCCTTGTCAGGATTGACCAGCCGGTTAAAGTATCCGGCCATGAAGAAAGCCGATATTCACGCCTTTTTCGCCACCCTGGCGGCGGCCAATCCCGACCCGCGCAGCGAGCTTTGCTACACCAACCCCTATACCCTGCTGGTCGCCGTGGTGCTCTCGGCGCAGGCCACCGACACCGGCGTCAACAAGGCCACCCGGGGATTGTTCGCCGTGGCCGACACGCCGCAAAAAATGCTTGCCCTGGGCGAAGAGCGGCTCAAACAGCACATCCGGACCATTGGCCTGTTCAACACCAAGGCGAAAAACATCATCGCCCTTAGCCGGATATTGATCGAGCAGCATGGCGGCAAGGTGCCGGCCGATCGCGAGGCGCTGGAAAAACTGCCCGGGGTCGGGCGCAAAACCGCCAATGTGGTGCTCAACGTCGCCTTTGGCATGCCGGTAATTGCCGTCGACACCCATATTTTCCGGGTCGCCAACCGCACTGGCCTGGCGCCGGGAAAGACCCCGCTGGCGGTCGAGCGCAAGCTGGAAAAAGTGGTGCCCGAGGAGTTCCGGCGCCACGCCCACCACTGGCTGATCCTGCATGGCCGCTATGTGTGCAAGGCGCGCAAGCCCGACTGCCCGGCCTGCCCGGTGCGAGCCTATTGCGGTTTCAAGGACAAGACATCCTGAACTGTCTGGCCGGCCTTTTTGCGCAGCCGGTCCAGACATCCCGGCCTATCAAGACCCGGCCGGTGCAGATCGATCTCGACATGTTCGACCCTTTCGCTGTGTTCAGTCTGGCCGCCGCCGCCAGGCGGCGCATAGATAAACACATGAACCACGCAAGCCGGACGCGCATAGCGCCACACCTGGGCCGGCGGCTCGCGGCGCAGCAAATCGGGGGCGCCGAACAGGGCGCTGATCGCGCTGGCCGGCGCGCCGACCAGATCAGCCGGGTGCAAGGCGGGCGGCGGCGGCGGTGTGGGAGGCGGCGGCGCGGGGGGTGAGCTCGCCACGACAGGAGCAGGCGGCGGCGGCGCAGGCGCGGCGCAGGCGGCCAGCGCCAATACCAACACCAGTCCGGGCGCAGCGCGGCCACGCTTCATAACGGCGCCATTTTCTTGAAGACATGCAGCATGAAGGCGGTGGCGAAAATTGGCGCAATCAGATTGACCACCGGGATCGAGAACAAAAAGGCGATCACCACCCCGGCGACCAGCAGCCGGCCCTGATGGGTCTTGCGCAGGCGGCGGCTCTCATTGTCGCTGACATGGCGCAGCGAGACCATCTCAAAATATTCCCGGCTCAGCAGATAGCCGTTAAGTCCATAATAGACCACCAGATTGACCGCTGGCAGCAGATAAAGCGGCAGCGCCAGCAGATTGACGAAAATGATCAGCAGCCCCAGGCGCAGTGCCATCCACAGCCCGCGCAATATCGGCATCGCCACCCCCGGCTTGTCCTGCGGGTAATAGCGCTGCTCGACCGCCGCGGCGATATCGTCTAGAAACAGGCTGATCACCGCCGTGGCCACAGCGGGAAACAGAAACCAGGTGGTCAGCATAAGGCCGAGACCGGCGGTGAAGTCGATCAGGGTGTTCAGAAAACCCCATTGAAATTCCGGCACCTGGGTAAATGCCAGCCGCACTCCGGCGCCGAGCAGAAAAAACACCACGCTCGCCAGTCCCAAACCGATCAGCAGCACCCGCCGAAAGGCGGGATCGGGCAATTGTTCGATGGCGCGGGAAAAAGCGCGGCCCATATAACCCCTCGTTAATTCTGATGCGTCACCATAGCGGCTTTGCAGCGCCATACAATATTGACATACTGCGCCGCAACGCAACGCCAATCAGAGGATTCCATGACCGAAAGAAATCTCGATGTGGTCGGTATCGGCAATGCCATTGTCGATGTCATCGCCCATGCCGACGACGAGTTTCTCGCTCGCCACGAGCTGCCCAAGGGCGCCATGGTGCTGATCGATGACGCCCGGGCGGACATGCTTTACGCCGCCATGGGCCCCGGGCTGGAGGTCTCGGGCGGCTCGGCGGCCAATACCGTCGCCGGGCTCGCCGCGCTGGGCCGCACCGCCGGCTTTGTCGGCAAAGTGCGCGACGATCAGCTTGGCGCGGTGTTCGCCCATGATTTGCGCGCCCTGGGCGTGACCTATGACACCCCGCCGGCGGCCGATGGACTGGCCACCGCGCGCTGCCTCATTCTGGTTACCCCCGATGCCCAGCGCACCATGAACACCTTTCTGGGCGCCTGTGTCGAGCTGGGGCCCGAAGACATCGACCCGGCGCTGATCGCCAGCGCGCGCTTGACCTACCTTGAAGGCTATCTGTTCGATCCGCCGCGGGCCAAGGCGGCCTTTCGCAAGGCGGTGGACATCGCCCATGGCGCCGGCGGCCAGGTGGCGCTGACCCTGTCGGATTCATTTTGCGTCGAGCGTCACCGCGCCGATTTTCTCGATCTGATCGAACATCATGTGGATATTCTGTTCGCCAATGAACAGGAGATCATCTCGCTCTATCAGGCGGCCGATTTCGATACCGCCCTCCAGCATGTGCGCGGCCATTGCGCCATCGCCGCGCTGACCCGCTCGGAAAAGGGCTCGGTGGTACTGTCGAACGGTGAGATTCATGTGATCGACGCCGCGCCGATAAGCCGGGTGCTGGACACCACCGGGGCCGGCGATCTTTACGCCGCCGGGTTTTTGTCCGGCCTGAGCGAGGGCCGGCCGTTGCATGATTGCGGGGTGATCGGCGGCCTGGCTGCCGCCGAGGTGATCAGCCACTTCGGCGCCCGGCCGGAAGCCTCACTCGCCGAACTGGTCGCCGCCGCCCTGCCCGTCAGATAAGCTATTTCACGCCGAAATCGGAGGCCGAGAACAGCGCGGTCAGGCTAATCCCCTCGCAGCCCAGATTATCCGCCGCGCCCTCCTGGCGATCGACCACCGTGATCACCCGCTCGACCACGCCGCCGGCCTCGCGCACCGCCGCGACCGCTTTTAACACCGAGCCGCCGGTGGTCGTCACATCATCGACCAGGATCACTTTTTTACCGTGCAAGTCCTCGTCGCGCGGCACGCCTTCGACTTTACGCTGGGTGCCGTGGCCCTTGGGCTGCTTGCGCACGAACAGGCCGCGCAGAGGCGTTGGGGTATTACCGCTTTCATGGACCACGCTAACCACCACCGGCACGGCGCCCATTTCAAGCCCACCGATAAAATTGGCCGCGCCCGGCGCGATTTCCCGCAGGATCAGCCGGGCGATCAGGCCCGAGCCCTCGGGGCTGAACATGGTTGGCTTCATGTCGAAGTAAAATGTGCTCTTTGCGCCCGAGGCGAGTTGCAGCCCCTCACCCTGCATGAAGGATTTTTCGCCGATCAGCGCCAGCAGGCGCGCCCTGTCGTCGCCGGCCGCATCGGTCCGCGCTAACATCGGCCCCAGCGGCCGGCCGGCGAACAGGTGGATGTGCAGATGGGGCACCTCCTGGTGGGCATTTTCGCCATTATTGGCCAGCGCCCGGTAGCCGCCCTCGACCAGTCCGCCTGCTCGCGCCACCTCTCCCACGGCACGGAAAAAGCCGGTTACCAGATTATCGGGAGCATTTGCCGTAAAATCATCCAGATCGACATAGTCTCCCTTGGGGATCACCAGTACATGGACCGGCGCCTGCGGGTTGATGTCGCGAAAAGCCAGCGCGTAGTCATTTTCAAATACCTTGTCGCAGGGAATTTCACCGCGCAGAATTCTGGCGAAAATATTGTTGCTGTCATAGGCCATGGTCTTTTCCTTGCCCGACTTTCTATCTATTTACGGTTCTGTTTTTCAACAATGCCCGAGGTGCCTTCGCGGCGCGCCAGCTCGGCCATCACATCGCCTGGCGTAATGCCGGCATCGGACCACAGCACCATCAGGTGAAACAAAAGATCGGCCGATTCCTCGGCCAGCGCCTGCTTGTCCTGCGCCACCGCCGCAATCACTGTCTCGGTTGCCTCTTCGCCGACCTTTTCCGCCATTTTCAGCCGGCCTCGCGAGGCCAGCTTGGCGACATAGCTTTTTTGCGGATCGCCGGACTTGCGGGCCTGAATGGTCTTGAACAGCCGGTTAATAATTTTCAGATCCTTGGCCTGCCCACTCATGCTTCACCCTCATCATCAAGCCGCACGGCAATGCCGGCACGGTCCATAAACTCTTTTGCCTGGCGTATCGTATACTCGCCAAAATGAAAAATCGAGGCCGCCAGAACCGCACTGGCATGGCCCTCGATAACGCCGTCGCGTAAATGTTCCAGGCAGCCCACCCCGCCCGAGGCGATCACCGGAACGGACACCGCATTGGCAATCGCCCGGTTCAGCGCCAGGTCGAATCCCGCCCGGGTACCATCGCGGTCCATCGACGTCAAGAGGATCTCGCCGGCGCCCAGGGCGGTGACCTGCCGGGCGTAGGCCAGCGCATCGACGCCGGTGGGGGTGCGCCCGCCATGGGTGAACACCTCCCAACGGTCCGGGCCAACCTTTTTGGCGTCGAGCGCCACCACGATACATTGGGCGCCGAATTTTTCCGCCGCCTCGCGCACTATTTCCGGCCGCTTGACCGCCGCCGTCATGATCGACACCTTGTCGGCCCCGGCGCGCAACAGATTGCGGATATTGTCCAGACTGCGCACTCCGCCGCCGACGGTCAGCGGCATGAAGCACTGCTCAGCAGTGCGGCGAACGACATCAAGGATGGTGTCGCGATTTTCATGAGATGCCGTAATATCGAGAAAGCACAGCTCGTCGGCGCCAGCCTGATCGTAAATTTTCGCCTGTTCCACCGGGTCGCCGGCATCGACCAGATTGACGAAATTGACCCCCTTGACCACCCGGCCGTCCTTGACGTCGAGACAGGGTATGACGCGCGCCTTCAACATGATACCGCCCCGCGCAGCACGGCCAGCGCCCGCGCCGGATCGATCCGCCCGTCATAAAGCGCACGCCCGGAAATTACCCCTTCAATATTTCCGCTCGAAGCATCGGCCGCCTGTTTCAAGGCGCGCAGATCGTCCAGGCTCGACACCCCGCCCGAGGCGATCACCGGCAGACGCACCGCCTCGGCCAGCCGCACGGTGGCCGCGATATTGGGCCCGGCCATCGCGCCATCACGCTCGATATCGGTATAAATGAGGGCGGCCACGCCAACATCCTCGAACCTGCGCGCCAGATCGAGCGCCGTCATGTCCGAGGTTTGCGCCCAGCCCTCCACCGCCACCCGGCCAGCGCGGGCGTCAATCCCCACCGCGATACACCCCGGGTGACGCCGGCAAGCCTCAATCACCACCTCGGGAGCGCGCAGGGCGATGGTGCCCAGAATCACCCGCGCCACGCCGGCCTCCAGCCAGCGCTCGATGGTCGCCAGATCACGAATGCCGCCGCCCAGTTGCGCCGACGCATCACTGGCGGCGAGAATCGCCGCCACCGCCGCCTCATTGACCGGCCGGCCTTCGAAGGCGCCATTAAGATCGACAATATGCAGATAATCAAAGCCCTGGGCTTTAAAGGCGCGGGCCTGGGCCGCCGGGTCGTCGCCGAACACCGTCGTCGCCGCCATGTCGCCGCGCAGCAGCCGCACGCATTGCCCGTCCTTGAGATCGATTGCCGGAAACAGAATCATGTCGGCTCCTGATCGAGTTCTTTGCTGTAATAATAGCCGGCGATAAATTTGCCATCGATCAGCGCATAGCGCTGTTTGACGCCCCAGCGCTTGAAGCCGGCATTTTCACATAAAGAGATCGCCGCCTTGCGGTCGGCCCGAGCGTGAAAATCAAGCTGCAACAGGCCCTGTTCCACCGCAGCTTCCTCGATTTGTCGCAATAGGCCACGCGCCAGGCCAAAGCCGCGTGCCCAGGGCACCACGAAAAACGTCGACAGCTCGCCGCAAAAGGCCCCGGCCTCATTATTGGCCGGCGGCCGGACAAGCTGGATAGTGCCAACGATCGTGCCGTTGAGACGGGCGACGAACAGACTACGCTCGGGCACCAGCAACACGCCCTTCCAGTAGCTCTCCAGCTTGTCGCGCGGCGGCGGGCGCAGCCAGCCAAAGCCCTGGCCCTCGACAACCGCCTCCCTGGTCGCGGCCATCAAGTCGTCGAGGTCGGCGCCGTGGAAATCCGTGATTTCCTCGATCCGGGTTGCCGGCGCGGTGGTGTCACTCATGATCGCCTCATGGTCGCCATGTCAGAAAATTTTCGATCAGGCGCAAACCCACCGCCTGGCTTTTTTCGGGGTGAAACTGAACCCCAGCCATATTGTCCCGGCCTATCGCCGCGCACAGCGGCCCGCCATAGTCAACCGTGGCCAGACACTGACCGGCGTCAGCGCAGACAACGTAATAGCTGTGCACGAAATAGGCGTGGGCCCCGGCGACGATCCCCGCGAACAGGGGGTGGGGGGTGCGAAAAGCCAGATCGTTCCAGCCCATGTGCGGCACCTTGAGCGCGCCATCGCCCGGGGCGAGCGGGCGCACCTCGCCGGCGATCCAGCCCAGCCCCTGGTGCACCCCGTGCTCAAGGCCGCGATCGGCCATCAGTTGCATGCCGACGCAAATGCCGAGAAACGGCCGGCCGCGGCCGATCACCGCCTCGCTCAGCGCCTCGATCATGCCGCCGCGCGCCGCCAGTCCGGCGCGGCAGTCGCCAAAGGCGCCCACCCCAGGCAGCACGATGCGCTCGGCGCGCGCCACCTCAGCCGGCTCGCCGGTTACCGTGATGTCCATGTCCAGCCCGGCCTGACGGCTGGCGCGCTCGAACGCCTTGGCCGCCGAGCGCAGATTGCCCGAGCCATAATCAACAATCACTACGCTCACGCCTCGGCTCCCTTACCTGGCAGATTGAAGCAAGCGGTCAGATAGCGCTCCTCGGCGGCGAAATTGCCGGGCGCGACCAACGCGCTTTGTTCGCGATAGCCCCGACGCGCCAGCTTGCGCCGCCGCCAGTCGTTGGCCTCGAACGCCACCCACAGGCCCAGGCCGAACAGCACCGCGTTCCCCGCCGGCTCGCCCAGCCGGGCGGTCAGCGCCACCAGCACAAGCATGAGCGCAACATAAAGCGCCAGCCCGGCCCACAACCGGCGATAGACCAGCCACAGCAGCGGAAAGAAAAATGCCGGCCAGCAAAAGCCTTCCTTGACGCAGACCACATCGGGCCCGCCGTCTTCAGCCCTGCCGGGTTTTTCATGAACGGTATATATCCGCATGGCCAATTACCGCGCTAGAGCACGCCCTTGGTCGAGGGCACCGCGCCGGCCTTGCGCGGGTCGATCTCTATCGCCGTGCGCAGAGCGCGGGCCAGTCCTTTGAAGCAGGATTCGACAATATGGTGATTGTTTTCGCCATAAAGCGCCTCGACATGCAGCGTCGCGCCGGCCGCCTGGGCGAAGGCCTGAAACCACTCGCGAAACAATTCGGTGTCCATGTCGCCCAGCTTGGGCTTGGAAAGGGCCACCCGCCACACCAGATAGGGCCGGCCCGACAGATCGAGCGCCACCTGCGACAGGGTTTCATCCATCGGCGACAGCGCCGCACCATAGCGGGTAATCCCTGCCCGATCGCCCAGGGCCTGGGCGATCGCCTGGCCGATGACAATGCCGGTGTCCTCGGTGGTGTGGTGAAAATCAATGTGCAGATCACCCTCGGCGACGACCTCAAGGTCGATCAGCGAGTGGCGCGAAAGCTGCTCCAGCATATGATCGAGAAAGCCGATGCCGGTGGAAATGGCATAGGCGCCGGTTCCATCCAGATTGACCGAAACCGACACCCGGGTTTCACTGGTCTTGCGTTCAGCGCTGGCTTTGCGCGCCCGGCTCGCCTGGCCCATGGCGATGCTCCCGAAAAAAATCCGTTGAATTTATGGCGCCGGTATAGCAGTTCATGCCTGTTCATGCTAGAGCACTTTGCCGATTTGGCTGCGCCAGGCAGCCGGGCGAACCCTGAACAGGTGATGATCATGAAAAGCTGGCACGGCACGACCATTTTATGCGTACGCAAGGACAACAAGGTCGTCATCGCTGGTGACGGCCAGGTGTCGATGGGCGACACCGTGGTCAAGGCCAATGCGCGCAAGGTGCGCTGGCTGGGCGATGGTAAGGTGATTGCCGGCTTCGCCGGCGCCACCGCCGACGCCTTTACCCTGTTTGAGCGACTCGAGGCCAAGCTGGAGCGCCATGGCGGCCGGCTGGCGCGGGCCTGCGTCGAGTTGGCCAAGGACTGGCGCACCGACCGTTACTTGCGCCGGCTGGAGGCGATGATGGCGGTGGCCGACCGCGAGGTCAGCCTGTTGATCTCGGGCACCGGCGATGTGCTCGAGCCCGAGGACGGCCTGATCGGCATCGGCTCGGGCGGCAATTACGCCCTGGCCGCCGCGCGCGCCCTCGTCGACCAGGACATGGACGCCGAGGAAATCGCCCGCCGCGCCATGCGAATCGCCAGCGATATCTGTGTCTACACCAATGGCAATGTGCTTGTGGAGGTTCTGGAAAACTGATGTCCTCGTTCAGCCCGCGTGAAATCGTCTCCGAACTCGATCGCCATATTGTCGGCCAGCAACAGGCCAAGCGAGCGGTGGCCATCGCCCTGCGCAACCGCTGGCGGCGCCAGCAGCTGGGCGACGATCTGCGCGACGAGGTGCTGCCCAAGAATATCCTGATGATTGGCCCCACCGGGGTCGGCAAGACCGAGATTTCGCGTCGCCTCGCCCGGCTTGCCCAGGCGCCCTTTCTCAAGGTCGAGGCGACCAAATTCACCGAAGTGGGCTATGTCGGGCGCGATGTCGAGCAAATCGTGCGCGATCTGACCGAATTCGCCATCCTCATGGTGCGCGAGCGCAAGCGCAAGGAGGTTACCGCCGCCGCCGAACTGGCGGCCGAGGAAAAAGTGCTCGACGCCCTGGTCGGCGCGAATGCCGGCCCCGACACCCGCCAGAAATTTCGCGTCATGCTGCGCGAAGGCAAGCTCGATGACAAAGAGATCGAAATCGAGGTCGCCGACCATGGCGGCGGTCTGCCGACCTTCGAGATCCCCGGCATGCCGGGGGCCAGCATGGGCATGGTCAATCTTGGCGATATTTTTGGCAAGGCAATGGGCGAGCGCACCCGGCCGCGGCGCATGACGGTAGCGGATTCTTACGGCGTGCTGATCGCCCAGGAAAGCGACAAGTTGCTTGATGATGAAGAGATCGTCACCGAGGCGATCACGGTGGTGGAACAGAACGGCATCGTGTTCCTCGACGAGATCGACAAGATCTGCGGCCGTCAGGAGCGCTCGGGCGTCGATGTCAGCCGCGAAGGCGTGCAGCGCGATTTGTTGCCGCTGATCGAGGGCACCACGGTGGCGACCAAACACGGCCCGGTCAAAACCGACCATATACTGTTTATCGCCAGCGGCGCGTTCAGCCTCGCCAAGCCGTCCGACCTGTTGCCCGAGCTTCAGGGCCGTCTGCCGATTCGGGTCGAGCTGTCGGCGCTGAGCCAGCAGGATTTCGAGCGCATTCTGCGCGAGCCGGAGGCCAGCTTGATCAAGCAATATATCGCCCTGCTGCAAACCGAGAACGTCACCCTGGAGTTCACCGCCGACGGCATCGCCGAAATTGCCCGCATTGCCTTTGATGTCAATGAGTCGGTGGAAAATATCGGCGCCCGCCGGCTGCACACGGTCATGGAACAGGTGCTCGACGACATCAGTTTCGAGGCCCCCGACCAGCCGGGCGCCGTGCTCACCATCGATCAGGCCTATGTGGTCGAGCATGTCGGCGCGCTGGCCGCGGACAGCGATCTGTCGAAATTCATTCTTTAATCCAGCAGCGCGATCATCCGGGTCAGGGTGGCCTCGGGCAGAGTGTCAATCTCGCGCGCCAGCCGGTTGGCCAGCTCGGTCGCCCGGGGCGACAGACCGGCGGTATCGACCACCACCCGGGGATGGGACAGCCGGGCCAGCCGTTGCAGCTCCTCGGCCTCGTCCCAGATAACTCCGAAAAAGCTGATCGTCTCCTGGACCACAAACCATGATGGCTGGCCGCGCCGGCCATGTTCCAGCGCCGACAGATAGGCCGATGACACCCCGAGATGATCGGCCAGGGCCTTTAGGGTCATCCCCTTGCGGGCGCGCAAGGCGCGCAGCTTTTCGCCAAACGGGGTCATGCGTGCCGGCGCGGGCGGCGCAGTAGCACATAATAGGCCCCCTCGCCGCCATGTCTGACGTGAGCGGGATGGACCGCGATCACCCGCAACCGGTTTTCGCCCTGGGCCAGCCAGCGCGGCAACATGCGGCGCAGCACCCCGCCGCCAGCCAGCCCCTTGCCGGTGATCACCAGAATGCAACGCTTGCCCGCCGCCGCCGCGCCAGACAGACAGCGATCAAGCGCCGCGTGGGCCTGGGCCTGGGTCAGCCCGTGCAAGTCGAGTCGGCCGTCGATGGGATAGCGCCCGCGGCTCAAACGGCGGGCAAGGCCACCGTCGAGCCGGGTTAGATCCTGCGCCAAGGGCGCCGGCGGCGCCGGCGGCAATGGTGGAGCGGGGGCGGCGGGGCCGGGGGCGGCGCGGCGCGGGGGCGGTTTGACCGGCGGCGCATAGGGGCGGGCGGTCAGCGGTTTGATCTGGCGGGTCACCTGATCCCACAGGGCGGCCTCTTCGGCCGACAGCCGGCGCTCGCGCCAGCTCACGGATTTTCCCCTTGGGGGTTAGTCCGCCTGGGCAGCAGGACAAAATAGCGCCCGCGCTGTTTCATGTGCCCGGCCATGTCCTCAGCGTAGCGGCCGGCGCCCCAGAACACATCACCGCGCACCACGCCGCGAATCGCCCCACCGCTATCCTGGGCCACCATCAGGCGGCGATAGGGCATCTTGTCAGGCTCGATGCCGCGCACCCCGGGCCGGGTGGTCTCCAGCCACACCGGCGCGCCCAGCGGCAAAAACGCCCGGTCGATGGCCAGCGAGCGCCCCGGCGTTAGGGGTACCCCCTGAGCGCCAATCGGGCCATCACCGGAAAGCTTGCGGAAAAATACAAATGACGGATTTTGCTGCATTAGCGCCCGTGCCTCGCCCGGATGGGCGATCAGCCAAGTGCGAATGCTTTGCAGCAACAGCTCCTTTTTTGTCAGCACCCCGCGGGCGATCAGATCCCGGCCAATGGCGCGGTAAATATGGCCATTTCCCCCGGCATAGCCCACGCGCATGATCCGGCCATCTTTAAGCCGCACCCGTCCCGAGCCCTGAATGTGCAGGAAAAAAGCGTCAACCGGGCTTTTCAGCCACACCAACTCCAGTCCCCGGCCGGCCAATGCGCCGTCCTCTATCGCCGCACGCGGGGCAAAGGGCACCAGCCGGCCGTCCACCACCCGCCCGGCGATCCGCCGGCCGGCCAGATCGGCGCGAAACAGGCCAAGATCGACGCTCACCAGATCAGGCGGGCGGCGATAAAGAGCAAAGCGGTACGTTGCATCCGGGGTCAGGCGGCCGTCCACCGTGGGTTCGTAATAGCCGGTGAACAGCCCGGTGCGCCGGCCATTGGATGAGACCGCAAAGGGCTGAAACCAGCGCTCGAAAAAGGCCCGCACCAAGGCCGGCTGATTGCTTGCCTCAACGCCCATCGCTTCGGCCGCCAGGCAGGGCGCGCGCCAGTCGGCCACCCGGCCAAAGCGAATATCGGCGGCTATCGGCCGGTCGGCGGGCTGGTGCAGGATCGCTGCGCAACTGCGGCGAAAGGCGGCCAGGGCATGCTGCTGGTCATCGTCATACCAGCCAGCCAGATCGCTGAACGCCGCCGGGCGCAGCGCCAGATGCGCCGGCGGGCGGGGCAGCAACAGAATAGCCACGCCGACCATCACCATACCGCTGGCTAGTAGAACCGCCCACATCGCCCAAAGGGCGGGGCAGGTCCGGGCGGCATTGCCGGCGCACGGCAAGGGTCAGTCTCCGACGGCGGTGGCGACCAATGTCCAGTTGGGATCGCGGTCGCGGATGTCGCGCGCAAAGGTCCACAGATCGATGGTCTTTTCAGTATCCGACGGGTTGCCGGCGATAATCTCGCCAGCGGCATTGCGGGTCACGGTCAGCAGCTCGCTGACGAAGCGCACAGTGATCTCGGCGGTGCGCTCGCTCAGCGCGGCCTCGACAATCTTGGCCGAGGTCACATCGACAACCTTTGTCTCGACCGTTTCTCCGGCGTTGCGGCGCTCCTTGATGGCGGCGGAGAACCGCTCCATCACCTCGCGGCTGACCAGTGGGCGCAAGGCCTCTTCGTCGCCCTCGGCAAAAGCCTGGATGATCATTTCATAGGCGCGCTGGGCGCCGGCAAGAAAAGTGGCCGGCTCGAACGCGCGATCAACCAGCTGGAGACGCGACAGGGTTTTGCCCAAAGCCGAGTCCGGCGCAATATCGACCGGCGGCAGGGAGGCGGGGGCTTCGGGCTCAACCGGCGAGGCGGGCGATGGCTTGAGCGCCCCGTCGCCGCCTGCGCCGGCATCGCGGCCCGGCTCATGGCCGGTGCGCCGGCCCAGGACACTGCGCAACCGCAAGGCGACGAAGCCGGCTATCAATGCCAGCAGAATGATATCGATGGGAAATTGATCCATGGTTCTCAAGCCGTCATCGCCGCTATGAACGATCTTCTAGCCCTGCCGGGCGGAATGTCCTAGACATAGATAAATATAACACAAGGAAAGAACAAGCGTGGCGCTGTTAATTCTTTTTGCCCTGTTGGCGGTCCCCCTGATCGAAATCGGGCTTTTCATCACTGTCGGCGGCGCCCTGGGGCTGGTGCCAACCCTGATGCTGGTGGTGCTAACCGCCATCGTCGGCACGATCTTGCTGCGCGCCCAGGGCCTGGCCGTGCTGCGCCGGGCGCAGGACCAGATGCGCCAGGGCACCCCGCCGGTGCGCGAAGTGTTCGATGGCGCCTGTCTACTGGTGGCCGGGGCGCTGTTGCTGACGCCGGGGTTTTTAACCGATGCACTGGGCGCCGCCCTGTTGCTGCCGCCGGTGCGCCGCTGGCTAGGCCGGATGATGGCGAAACACATCGTTGTTCAGCAAGCTGGCGGGCCGGATATTATCGATGGCGATTTCGAAGTGCTCGACAGTGAGGTGCTCGACAGGCCGGACGAGCCCCGCAAGTGAGCCGGCCCATGCTTGTCTAATTCCCCACTTGTCTGGCGTCCCGTTCCATGTTAGCTCGACGCAACCTGATTTTTTCGCGAAACTCATGCAGATCAAAAGGAACCCCAGCGATGGCTGAAAACGAAAACGGCGAAGGCGGCAACCAGGCCAACCCGGCGACGGCAGGTGACGGCGCGGCGGAAAATCAGCCGCAGGTGGGCATTCTGGCGCAATATGTCAAGGATCTGTCGTTTGAAAATCCGGCAGCGCCGCAAAGCCTGCAGGACATCGCCACGCAAAAGCCGCAGATCGACGTCAATGTCAATGTCAATGCCCGGCGGATTGGCGAAGAAGGCTATGAGGTCGAGTTGAGTATTAACGCCTCGGCCAAGAGCGGCGACAAAAACGCCTTTGTCGTCGAGCTGACCTATGCCGGTCTGTTCGGCGTGCGCAATGTGTCTGATGAGCAGCTCGAGTTATTCCTGCTGATCGAATGTCCGCGGCTGTTGTTCCCCTTTGCCCGGCGGGTGATTGCCGACGCCACCCGCGACGGCGGTTTTCCGCCGCTGCTGCTCGAGCCAATTGATTTTTCCATCCTCTATCGCCAGCACAAGGAAAGCCAGGCCGGCGCCAAGCCGGATGGTGCAGCGGGCGAGGCGACTCCGACGGTTAACTGAATTCAGAAGTCTTTGCTATTTCAGGCTGAACTGGCCCTCGCTACCGTTTCCAGATCGGGTTTTCCAACGCCGCGATGAAGGCGGCATGAGCCGCCAGTTCCGCCGCCGTTGGCGCATGGGCCCGCGGCGCGCGCGTGTTGCGGTGTGCCGGCGCATCGGCAGCGACCGTCTGGCGATCCACCGCCAGGGAAAAGCCGGCCTGACGGCCGCCGCGCAATTCCAGATAAACTTCGGCCAATAGTTCCGAATCCAGCAGCGCGCCATGTTTGTCGCGGGCTGAATTGTCGATGCCAAAGCGTTTGCACAGCGCATCGAGGCTGGCCTGGGCGCCGGGAAATTTGCTGCGCGCCATCGCCAGGGTGTCTATCGCCCGGCTCATCGGCAGCGGATCAAGGGTTAGGCGGGCCAGTTCGGCATTGAGGAACTTCATGTCGAAGGCGGCATTGTGTATCACCAGATCGGACTCGCCGATAAACTCCAGAAAATCCTCGACAACCTGTGAAAACAGCGGCTGGCCGGCGAGAAAATCATCCGACAGGCCATGAACATTAAAGGCCTCGACCGGCATGTCGCGCTGGGGGTTGATATAGACATGAAATGTCTGGCCGGTGGGAATGTAGTTATCCAGCTCCAGACAGCCGATTTCGACGATCCGGTGACCGCCCGCCGGATCAAGGCCGGTGGTCTCGGTATCAAGAACGATTTCGCGCATTTTTCTTCCTCGCCATCCAGACAAAGCGGTCCGGCCACAGGCCATCGCTGCGGCCTGCCATTTGGTTGATGATTGCACGCACATGGCGCAGGGCCTCGGCCTTGCCCAGGCCGGTGGGGATGATGAAGTCGGCGCGCGCGCATTTGTGGCGATCGGGCATCTGCTGGGCGCGCACCGCGGCGAGCCGTTTGGCGGTCATGCCGGGGCGCTTGAGCACTCGCGCCGCCTGGACGAAGGGTGGCGCGACGACCACCGCCACCGCATCGCAGCGCGCCTCGCCGCCGGTCTCCAGCAGCAGCGGGATGTCGAGCACCACCAGCGGGCGCCGCTGCGCCGAAGCGCGCTTGAGAAAGGTAAGCTGGCGGCGGGCCACAATCGGGTGGACAATGGCCTCCAGCCGGCGCAGGGCGGGTGGGTCGTCAAATACCCGCGCCCCCAGGGCGGCGCGATCCACCGCGCCATCCCTGACCACCCCGGGAAACGCCGCCTCGATCGGGCCGACCGCATCGCCGCCGCGGGCCATTACCGCATGAACCGCGGCATCGGCGTCATAAACCGGCACCCCGGCGCGCCGGAACATACGCGCGGTTTCGCTTTTTCCCATGCCGATCGAGCCGGTCAGCCCCAAAATCATCATCGCGCCGTGATCCCGCCGAGCATGAACTCGCGCAAGGCCTCGCTAATCTCGGGCTCGACGCCAAACCAGGCGGCAAAACCGGGCCGGGCCTGATGCAATAACATGCCCAGGCCATCGACCACCCGGTTGCCGCGCGCCAGTGCGGCGGCCAGCAAGCCGGTTTTAAGCGGCGTATAGACGATGTCATTGACCAGCGCCGTGGCGGGAAGTGCCGCCAGATCGAGCTTTAGTGCCGGCTGGCCGGCCATGCCCAGTATCGTGGTGTTGACCAGCAGGCCGGCGCCGCCCAGCGCCTCGGCCCGCGCTCCCCAGTTCACCACCGTTACCCGGGGCTCGCCCAGCGCCTCGGCCAGCGCTTTGGCCCGCGCCAAGGTGCGGTTGACCAGGCGGATTTCCGGCGCGCCGGCATCGAGCAGGGCGACCACCACGGCGCGCGCCGCGCCGCCCGCCCCCAGCACCACCGCCGGACCGGCGCCGGCATCCCAGTCCGGCGCGCCGGCGCGCAGATTTTCCAGAAAACCAATACCATCGCTGTTGCGCCCGATCAGACGGCCACCGGGGGCCACCACCAGGGTGTTGACAGCGCCGATCCGCCGCGCCGTCTCGTCGCTTTTATCGGCCGCCGCCAGGGCGGCCTGTTTGTGGGGCACGGTGATATTGGCGCCGCAAAATCCTAGCGCCGGTAGGGCGCGCAGCGCTTCGCGCACCCGTTCTGGCGGCACCGCCAGCGGCACATAGGCGCCATCAATGCCATAATGATTGAGCCAGAACCCGTGCAGCCGCGGCGAGAGCGACTGCGCCACCGGCCAGCCGATTATTCCCGCGACCCGCGCTGCGCCAGTCAAAATCATCGGTTTTTCACCCTCATGTGTTCACCACGCCGTGCCGGCACAAAAAATCGAGCAGCGGCAACAGCGCCAGTCCCAGAATGGCAAAATAGTCGCCCTTGATGGATTTGAAAAGCTGCACCCCGCGCCCTTCCAGCCGATAACCGCCCACCGAGGACAAGAGCGCTGCGCCCTCATCAGCCAGATAATCCTCCAGAAAGGCGGCGGAAAAATCACGCATCACCAGGGTTGCGGCCGCGACATGGCGCCATAGCACCGCCCCGTCACGGGCCACGCAGGCGGCCAAGAACAACCGGTGCGCACCGCCGCGCAAAAGCTGCAACTGCGCGCGCGCCTCGGCCATGCTCGCCGGCTTGTCAAGCAGGCGGTCCCCAAACGCCAGGGTCTGGTCGGCGCCCAGCACCAAAGCGCCCTTCTGGCGATGCGATACCTGCACCGCCTTGGCCTCGGCCAGGGCCGCCGCCAGCATCGCGCCGTCAGCACCATTTAAGTCGGCCTTAAAAGCGGCTTCGTCGATCTGCGCCGGGTCGACCACCACCTTGATGCCGTCGGCGCCCAGCAATTTGCGCCGCGCCATGCTGGATGACGCCAGAACAAGCCGAGGGGATTTTATTTCGGACATGAAACGATCTACTTTATCTGTTTGCTTTTAATCGTTTTGAAACCATGTTTTATTTATCTTCAACAGGCAAGCCATTCTCCTTGCATTAACCCAGGGGCGGGGCATTAACCCAGGAGCGGGAATTTAGCGAACATCATGAGCTCATCGGCCACCATTGTCCCCTTGCCCCGGGGCGGGCGCGAAAAATCTCCCGGTCGCATCGATCCCTACGACGCGGCGCGCGCCTGGACCCGTGATTTTCTGATCGCCTATAGTCTGGTCGAAAGCTATTTCACCTTTGCCGAACATGGCCGAGCCTATCCTTTTGTTGCCCGCAACATGATCTTGCCCAACACCGGGGCCGGAGCGCTGGAGCAAACTTTTCAGAACACCGCCTTTATTATTTTAACCGACGGTGAGGTGCCGCGTGGCCTCAACAAGCATTTCAGGTTGCGCAAATCCAACCAGGTAAGCTGGCAAAACATTCAGCGGATCGCCCCAAAACTGGATCTCAGTAATTATAAGGCAGACCATTGCATCATAACCTCACCCCAGGCCGGCCCGCTTTTACGTAAACTTCTGACAATGGATTACGCCATTCTCGTCGAAAACCGCCAGGACGTTGCAGCAATTACGCATATGCACATGAAGGTCGAGCGCTTGACCGATGGCGCGATCCGGGAGCTGGCGAAAGACCTCGGCTATATTGATCGGCGGCTGTTCGAGCGCGGCGAGGATTACGTCGACGCCCTGGAAGTAAAATTCTTCGAATACTTCGGGTTTTCCGCCCATGCCTCGGGACGCAAAAGCGCCGCTGCAATGGCCGCGCAATTGCTGAGCCGCTATGACCAGAGGTATACGGTTTTTGTCGCCAATCAGGACGATTGCCGCCTGACGGTTCTGGATGAAGGAGATCATATCACCCAGTATATCCTGGCTCATCTCGGCCGCGATGATACCGCACGCTTTGTCGAGGCGGCTAAGGCTTTAGGAATAAACGACGTCGAGCCCTATTTTGTGTTGCGTGAGGCAAGCGGACTGCCGGTGATCATCATGCGGATCGAATTTTCCCGCACCGCGGCGGCAAAGCCCGGGCCACGCAGCGCTCGGGACCGTTTGCTGTGCGATCCATGGCTGGCCATAAGCCGCCGCTCTGTCATCGCTCCACAAGAACGCCAGCGTAACACCCCCTTGCCGCCGGTTTCATTTGACTGGGCGTGATACTTTTCGTTGTGGCAGGTTTTTCTTGCGGCGTTCGTAATAATTAAGAACCGCGGCGGCGGTTTCTTCTATCGATCGGCGCGTTACATCAATAACCGGCCATTCATGACGGGCGAACAAACGCCGGGCATTGACGATCTCCCCGCGAACCGATTCAATATCAACGTAATCCGTGGTTGGCGACTGGTTGAGGGAGCGAAGCCGGTTAAGACGAATGTGAACCAGTCGTTCCGCGCTCGTTGTCAGGCCAATAATGAGCGGCTTTTTCAACCCTTCCAGCACCGCCGGCAGGGGACACTGGGGCACCAATGGAATATTCGCCGTCTTGAGGCCGCGATTGGCGAGGTAAATGCAGGTCGGTGTCTTGGAGGTTCGTGAAACCCCAAGCAGAATAATATCGGCATGGGGCAGGTCTTCGGTTAATTGACCATCATCATGGGCCATGGTGAAGCTCATGGCGTCTATCCGGCTGAAGTAATGCGCATCCATCATATGCTGGCGACCCGGACGGCCCGAGCTTTTAGCGCCAAAATAGCTCGACAAGGCGGCAATCAGCGGATCGAGCACCGGCAGACAGGGCACATCGAGATGACGGCAGGTTTCCATCAGCCGGTCGCGCAGCTCGTCATGCACCAGGGTGAACATCACCACGCCGGGGCGCTCTATAATATCATTGAGCACCTCATCAAGCTGGCGTTTGGTGCGCACTAGGGCATAAAGATGTTCTTGCGGACGCAATTCCTCGAACTGAACCAGCACCGCCTTGGCCACCGCATTCAAGGTCTCGCCGGTGGAATCAGAGACCAGATAAAGGTGAAAATCCTTCATTGCCGCCTTTGTCCTTCCGCCCTGGCCCATTTTGTGAATCACGGGGATAAGCCGGCGGTTTTCCCCTTATCGCCAAAATCATCCCCGCAAGGCTTTTTTCACCCCGCGAGTTTTCAACCTGTTCATAAAACAAATCGGCGCGCAGACAAAGCGGGTATAAGATCATTATCCAGCAAAGCTGGAACAGTTTTCCCCGTCTTTCAAACCCGCTAGGCCAGCAGCAAAACCCGGTTTATCCGGAAGTTTACCCACAGACACGGTTTTGCTTGATCCCGGGGGATGAAAACAGGGATATATAAAAACCCCCGTTATCCACAGGGATTCTCAACAACTTCTTTTTATTTCAAAGAAATTAATAAGGAAAAAACAGTGGGATTGGAAAATCGCCTGATTCAGGCTCTCAGGGGCCAACCAACCGATCGACCACCGTTCTGGTTTATGCGTCAGGCCGGCCGCTATCTTCCTGAATATCGCAAATTGCGGGCCCAGGCCGGCAGTTTTCTCGATTTATGTTTTTCTCCTGAGCTGGCCAGCGAGGTCACCCTTCAGCCGGTGCGGCGCTATGATATGGACGCGGCGATCCTGTTCGCCGATATTCTGTTGATCCCTCATGCTCTGGGCCAGGGGCTTGAGTATCGCGAGGGTGAAGGGCCGGTGCTCGAGCCGGTGCGCTCGCCCGATGATTTGGCTCGGCTCGATCGCCGCCGGCTGCACGAGGTGCTGGCCCCGGTCTATGAAACTGTCTCGAAAGTCTCGGCGGCGCTGGATTCCGGGAAAACCGCGCTGATCGGCTTTGCCGGCGCGCCCTGGACGGTGGCCACCTATATGGTCGAAGGCCGCGGCTCGAAGGATTATTATAACACCAAACTGTGGGCGTTTGGCGATGAAGCCGGTTTTGGCGCGCTGATCGCGCTTCTGGAGGAGGTGACGGTCGACTATCTCTGCCGCCAGATCGAGGCCGGCGCCCAGGTGGTGCAGATTTTCGACAGCTGGGCCGGGGTATTGCCTCAGGATGCCTTCGAGCGCTGGTGCATCGCGCCGGTGGCGCGCATGGTCGCCGCGCTAAAGGCGCGCCATCCGCAAGTTCCGATCATCGGTTTTCCCCGCGGCGCGGGGGCGCTTTATGCCCCCTTTACCGCCCAGACCGGGGTTGATGCGGCAAGCCTGGACACCACGGTGCCCTGGGACTGGGCGCGCGAAAACATCCAGAGCCAATGCGCGGTGCAGGGCAATCTCGACCCGCTGTTGGTGGTGGTGGGCGGAAAAGCGATGCGGGCGGCGGCAAGGCGGATCATCAAGACCTTTGCGGGCCGGCCTTTTGTGTTCAATCTCGGCCATGGGCTGATGCCGCAAACCCCGCCGAAGCATGTCGCCGAGCTGGCGGCGCTAATCCGCGGTGAACGCGGATGAAAGGCATCCGGCGCAAAACCGCCGTGGTGCTGTTTAATCTTGGCGGGCCGGACTCTCTGGCTGCGGTGCGCCCATTTTTGTTCAATCTATTCAATGACCATGCGATTATCGGTGCGCCGCCGCCGCTACGCTGGCTGCTCGCCCAGCTCATTTCACGCCGGCGAGCGCCGATTGCCCGCGATATCTATCGCCAGATTGGCGGGCGCTCGCCGCTTTTGGAGCAGACCCGGGCTCAGGCGGCAGCGCTGGAGAAGGCCCTAGGGGAAAACCACCGGGTTTTCATCGCCATGCGTTACTGGCATCCCTTTTCCTGCCAGACGGTGCGTGAGGTGATGGCCTGGGCGCCCGACGAGGTGGTGTTGCTGCCGCTTTATCCGCAGTTTTCCACCACCACCACCGGCTCGTCGCTAACCGACTGGCGCCGGCAGGCGCACCGGGCTGGCCTTGCCGCGCCGTGCCGGGTGGTGCGGGACTATCCTTGCGCCCCGGGGCTGATCGCTGCCCAGGCCGGCCTGATTGGCGCGGCGCTGGATGAATTGCAGGGCCAGCCGGTGCGTTTGCTGCTGTCGGCCCACGGCCTGCCGAAAAAGCTGATTGCGCGCGGTGATCCCTATCAGCGTCAGGTCGAGCAAACCGCCCGGGCGGTGGTCGATGCCTTGGACCGGCCGGGGCTTGACTGGACGGTGTGTTATCAAAGCCGGGTCGGGCCGCTGGAATGGATCGGCCCGGCAACGGACGATGAAATCATACGCGCCGGCCAGCAGAGCCGGGCGGTGGTGATTGCGCCGATCGCCTTTGTCTCGGAACATTCTGAAACCCTGGTCGAGCTGGATATTGACTATCGTAAACTGGCCCGGGAACATGGCGTTCCGGCCTATTATCGGGTTGGCGCGGTAGGGACGGCGCCCGAGTTCATTGTCGCACTGGCCGATCTGGTGGGCGGTGAAGGAGGAAATCCGGGAGGGGAAAAATGAGCGCAGCGGTGAATATTTTGGCGGACGGCTATAACTGGCTGCGGGCGTTTCACGTGATTGCGGTGATCGCCTGGATGGCCGGAATGCTCTATCTGCCGCGTCTTTTTGTTTATCATACCCGGGCCGCGCCGGGCTCGCCGGCGGCACAGCTTTTCAAGCTGATGGAAGCTCGGCTGATCCGGGTCATCATGACGCCGGCGATGATCGCAGTGTGGATCCTGGGCCTTTTGCTGGCGCTGACCCCGGGGGTGGTCGACTGGAGTGCCGGCTGGATTTACGTCAAGCTGGCCTGTGTTCTGGGCATGACCGGATTTCATCTGGCATTCATGAGCTATGCTCGGGCCTTTGCCAAGGATTGCAACCGGCGCAGTGAAAGATTTTTCCGCATCATCAACGAGGGACCGACGCTGTTGATGATCGTGATTGTGATCATGGTGATTGTGCGCCCGTTATAACTGCTTGACATCTCCGACAAAGCAGGTAGCCTTCTAAAACGTCCATTTGGCGGCAGATCCGTTTTTTCTGGAAAATCGCCGCGCTTCAATCAATTCTGGTTTTACTTGCCCCTTTGTAAGCTGTTTTTCGATTCCCTGTGACCAAACGGGCGAATTGTCGCGTTTTTCGGCTTTATCTTCTTATCACCACAGACCCCTGTCGGATTAATCATGAATCTTCAAGAGCTTAAATCAAAAACCCCAGCCGATCTTCTGGCCTATGCCGAAGAACTGGATATTGAAAACGCCAGCACCATGCGCAAGCAGGACATGCTGTTTGCCATTTTGAAAAAACTGGCGCGTGACGGCATCGAGATTTCCGGCGGTGGAGTCCTGGAAACCCTGCAGGATGGCTTTGGTTTTTTACGCTCTCCGGAAGCGAATTATCTTCCCGGACCCGATGATATTTATGTCAGCCCCAGCCAGATCCGCCGTTTTGCCCTGCGCACCGGCGATACGGTGGAAGGCCAAATTCGTGCGCCCAAGGACGGTGAGCGCTATTTTGCTCTGCTCAAAGTCGGCACCATCAATTTCGAGGAGCCGGAAAAAGCCCGCCACAAGGTCAATTTCGACAATCTGACGCCGCTTTATCCCGAAAAGCGTCTTAATCTGGACTATACCGATCCGGCCAAGAACGATCTGTCGGCGCGGATTATCGATCTGGTGGCGCCCCTGGGCAAGGGCCAGCGGGCGCTGATTGTCGCGCCGCCGCGCACCGGCAAGACGGTGCTGCTGCAAAATATCGCCCATGCGATCACCGAAAATCATCCGGAAGTTTTCCTGATCGTTCTGCTAATCGACGAGCGGCCCGAGGAAGTGACCGACATGTCGCGCTCGGTCAAGGGCGAGGTGATCAGCTCAACTTTTGACGAGCCGGCCTCGCGCCATGTTCAGGTTGCCGAAATGGTGATCGAAAAAGCCAAAAGGCTGACCGAGCACAAGCGCGACGTGGTAATTCTGCTCGATTCCATCACCCGCCTGGCCCGCGCCTATAACACGGTGGTGCCATCTTCGGGCAAGGTGCTGACCGGTGGTGTCGACGCCAATGCGCTGCAGCGGCCCAAGCGGTTTTTTGGCGCCGCGCGCAATATCGAGGAGGGCGGCTCGCTGACCATCATCGCCACCGCGCTGATCGATACCGGCAGCCGCATGGATGAAGTGATTTTCGAGGAATTCAAGGGCACCGGCAATTCCGAGATCATTCTCGATCGCAAAATCATCGACAAACGCATGTTCCCGGCGATTGATATCACCAAGTCGGGTACCCGCAAGGAAGAGCTGCTGGTCGATCGCAAGACATTGTCGAAAATGTGGGTGCTGCGCCGCATCCTGATGCCGATGGGGGTGGTCGATGCCATCGAATTCCTGCTTGGCAAGCTCAAGGGCACCCGGTCCAATTCCGAGTTCTTCGATTCGATGAATCAATAGACCTTTAAGGCAGGATCACTGTCGAGCCGGTGGTCTTGCGGGCTTCCAGATCGCGGTGGGCCTGGGCGATGTCACCAAGGCTATAAGTTTGATTGACTTCAATTTTTATAATTCCCCGGCTCACCAGATCAAAAAGCTCGGCTGCGGCGCCAGCCAGATAGCCCGGCTCTTGGGCATGGGTGAACAGCGAGGGCCGGGTGAGATAAAGCGAGCCCTTGTCGGCGAGCAGGCCGACCGGAACCGGCGGCACAACGCCTGACGCATTGCCGAAACTGACCATCAGGCCGAAGGGACGCAGGCAGTCGAGCGATTTCTCGAAGGTATCCTTGCCGATTGAATCATAAACCACCGGCACTCCGGCGCCCTCGGTCAGGGCGCGCAGCCGGCGGGTAAAATCCTCCTCGCGATATAAAATCGGGTGATTACAGCCATGGGCGCGGGCCAGCTCGGCCTTTTGCCGGCTTCCCACCGTGCCGATCACGGTGGCGCCTAAATGACTAGCCCACTGGCAGGCGATCAGCCCGACGCCGCCGGCGGCAGCGTGAAACAGGATGGTCTCGCCGGCGCTTATCCGATAGGTGCGGCGCAGCAGATAATGGGCGGTCAGGCCCTTGAGCATCATGGCGGCCGCAGTCTGGTCATCGATCGCCGCTGGCAGTTTGATCAGACAGGCGGCCGGAATCAGTCGCGCTTCGCTATAGGCGCCGACCGGCGCGGTGCAATAGGCCACCCGGTCGCCGACTGCAAAACTGTCAACTCCGTTGCCCAGCGCCTCGATCACTCCGGCGGCCTCGGCTCCCAGACCGCTGGGCAGGGGCAGGGGGTAGAGCCCGCTACGCTGATAAATATCGAAAAAATTAAGCCCGATCGCGGTATGGCGCAGCAAAACCTCGCCCCGGCCCGGCGCGGGCAGGGCGATTTCTTGCTTTTCAAGCACCTCGGGGTCGCCAAAGCGGTCAAAGCGGATGGTTATCACCATGGGTCAGCTCGCCATCCGGCAGGGTGCCGCGCCTTCCAGCGCCAGCAGGAAAGATTTGGTCTCTACCCCCCCGTCACCGGAATAGCCGCCCAGTGCGCCCCTTGCGCCGAGCACCCGGTGGCAGGGAATGATGATTGGGATGGGATTGGCGCCGCAGGCGCCGCCAACCGGGCGCGGCGTGGAACAGACTGCTTGCGCTATTTCTCCATAACTCATTGTTTTTCCATAGGGTATTTTTTCAAGCTCCTGCCAGACTCGGCGTTGAAAGGCGGTGCCGGGAGGGGCCAGCGGCAGGGAAAAAACCTGACGCGCGCCATCGAAATAGGCCTCCAGTTGGTGCTGCGCCTCGCGCAGCAGCGCGGTCGGGTGCTGTTCGGGCACCCAGCCCCAGTCGAGCGAGACCAAAGCGCCGTCTTCTTCACTCAAGGTCAGATCGCCGGCGGGGCTGTGCAGGGAAAGCTGGGGCATGGCGTGGTCTCCTTCAGGTTAGCAAGGCGGTAAAAGCGGCCAGATCGGTTACCGGGGCGGAACAGCTCTGGCCGTGGCAGACATAGGCGGTCAGCCGCCCGTCATGCTGGTGTTTTTCCGCCGCCGGGAGGCCCGGCGGCAGGGCGGCATCGGGCGGGATGACCTCGACCAGCCGGGCGGGCAGGGAATGGCGAAAAACCTCCGCCAAAAAGGCCTGACAATCAGCGCTATCACGCTCACCGATCAACACGATGTGGACAAGATTGCTCAGGCTGTCAAAGCCATTGATCAGACTGGCGCAATGAACTGCGTGGCGGGCGAGGGGCTCGGCAAAAGCGCGCAAGCTGCGCTCGGCCAGGCGGCGCCAATGCGCATCTCCAGTCAGCGCCGCCAGCCGGGCGCAAACCCCGACCATCACCCCGTTGCCTGACGGGGTGGGCTGGTCATGCGGGCTGCGGCTGCGCGCAAGCAGTCCTTCGGCGTCGTCGGCGGTGAAATAAAAGCCGCCGTTCTGCGGATCGCCATAATGGCGCTCGGTCAATTTTGTCCAGACAAGACATTGATCAACATAGGTTTTATCGCCAGTGACGTCATGAAGGCACAGGGCGGCGTGACACAGGTTGGCGTAATCATCGAGCACGGCGTCATGGCGCGCCCGGCCAGCGCGATAGCTGTGCCGCAGCCGGCCATCCGGTGACGTCATGGCGGTGGCGATAAAGCCAAAAGCGCCGGCGGCGGCGGCGATCCAGTCGGGCTCGCCGAAGGCGGCTCCGGCATTGGCTAGCGCCGCGATGGCCAGGCCGTTCCAGTCGGCCAGAATCTTGTCATCCCATCCCGGGCGCACCCGCCGGGCGCGGGCCTCGAGCAGGGCGACGCGGGCCCCGAGCAGGGCGGCTTCTTCGCCCGGCTCGAGCAGGGTGGGGCTGTCCATGCGGGTGAGAATGTTTTTGCCCTCCCAGTTGCCCCGGGCGGTCATGCCGTAGATTTCCTTGAAAAAAGTAGCGCGCTCGCCCAGCACGGCGTCGATCTCGGCTTCGGACCAGACATAGAATTTGCCTTCCTCGCCGTCGCTGTCGGCATCGAGCGAGGCGGCGAAAGCGCCGCCCTCGGCCATCATTTCAGCGAACAGCCAGCGAACGGTTTCGCGCACCCGAGCCTCCAGCAGCGGCGTGCGGGTGCGCTGCCACACCAGGGTCATCAGCTCGATAAGCTGGGCGTTGTCATAGAGCATTTTTTCAAAATGCGGCACCAGCCAGAGATGATCGACCGCATAACGGGCGAAACCGCCGCCAAGATGGTCATAAATCCCGCCCTGGGCCATGCGGTTCAAGGTCAGCTCGACCGCCTCGGCCAGCGCCGGTGCGCCCGAGCGCAAAAAGGCCCGCCATAACAGCTCGAAACTGGCTGGCTGGGGAAATTTGGGCGCGCCCTGCAGGCCGCCGTGGGTCTTGTCGACTAGGGCGAGCAGATTACTGGCTGCCGATTCAAGCAAATCACCCGGAAGATCGCCGGGCCGGGCGCCTTGCGCGTTCAGGGCGGTGGTGATGGCGGCGGCGTTGCGCGCCACATTGTCGCGCTCGGCGTGATAGGCCTCATGCACCCGGCGCAGCACATCGGCAAATCCCGGCCGGCCGTAGCCCGAGGTGGGGGGAAAATAGGTGCCGCCCCAGAACGGCGCACCCTGGGGGGTGAGAAACAGGGTCAGTGGCCAGCCGCCAGGCTGGTTCATCAAGCCCAGCGCCATCATGTAAAGGGCGTCGATATCCGGGCGCTCCTCGCGGTCGACCTTGACATTGATGAACAACTCATTCATCAGCGCGGCGATGTCCGGATTTTCAAAACTTTCATGGGCCATGACATGACACCAGTGACAGGCGGCGTAACCGACCGACAGCAGAATCGGCCGGTCGTGCTTTTGCGCCAGATCAAGCGCGGCGGCGCCCCAGGGCTGCCAATGGACCGGATTGTCCTTGTGTTGCAAAAGATAGGGGCTGGTTTCCTGATCAAGGATATTGCGCAGCATGACGGGTCCGGACTAATGCTTGAGGCTTGCGCTATACAATAGCAGGTTGGCGGCTTAAGGTAAGGACTGGTTTTGAGGCGAGGAAAAGATGAAGATTTCCATCGATATTGACTGTACCCCGCAGGAGGCTCGGCTGTTTCTTGGCCTGCCCGATGTGGAGCCATTGCAACAGGCCATGGTCGCCCATATGCAGGAGCAAATGGACGACATGCTGGCCAGCCTGACCCCCGACGCCCTGATGAAACTGTGGATGCCAGGCGGCACCGCGGCCTGGGATGGCCTGCAAAAGACTTTTTGGGCGGCGGCGACAAAATCCGACCAAGCCGAAGACAAGACGTAAGGTCGGTGGTCGCTTTGCGGAACAAGAAATAACACTTTGAAATTATGACGATTTTTGCCTTAGCCAGTGGTGGCCGGCGGGCCGGGGTGGCGGTGGTCCGGGCCTCGGGCCCACAGGCCGGCGCGGCGCTAAAAGCACTTACCGGCCGGCCCTTGCCACCGCCGCGCGAAATGACATTGGCCGGTCTGCGCAACCCGCGAGACGGGGCGCTGATCGACCGGGCACTGGTGGTCTGGTTCCAGGGGCCGGCGAGCTTTACCGGTGAGGATGTCGCCGAATTTCATCTCCATGGCGGCCCGGCGGTGGTGGCCGCCCTGGTCGAGACGCTGGCGGCGCTGCCCGGGCTACGCCCGGCCGAGGCCGGCGAGTTCAGTCGCCGTGCTTTTGAAAACGGCAAGCTCGATTTGACCCGCGCCGAAGGACTGGCCGATTTGATCAATGCCGAAACCGAAGCCCAGCGCCGCCAGGCGATGCGCCAGATGGATGGCGCGCTCGCCCGGCTTTATGACGGCTGGCGCGAGCGGCTGGTCGGCGCCCTGGCTCATGTCGAGGCCGGCATCGATTTTTCCGAGGAGGAGCTGCCGGCCGGGATGGTGGATCAGGCCACCGCCGCGATCGCCGCGATCCACCGCGCGATCACCGCTCATCTGGCCGACCGCGGGCGCGGCGAGCGACTGCGCGACGGCTTTCATATTGTCATTCTGGGGGCGCCCAATGTTGGCAAGTCGAGCCTGTTGAACGCGCTGATTCGGCGCGAGGCGGCAATTGTTTCGCCCCAGCCCGGCACCACCCGCGATGTGATCGAGGGCCATCTCGATCTCGGCGGCTATCCGGTGGTGCTGGCCGATACCGCCGGTTTGCGCGAGGCCGCGCAGGATATCGAGCGTGAAGGCATCGCTCGCGCCCGCGCCCGCGCCGCGCAGGCCGATCTGACCTTGATGCTGTGTGATGCGCGCGAGGGCCCGGCGGCGCCAGATAAAACGACGGGGGAGGCCGCGTGCCTGACGGTCTATAACAAAGCAGATCTGGTAAGCGCGGCGAAGCGTCAGGGGCTGGCCGCCGTCGGCTGGGTGGTGAGCGCGAAAAGCGGTGCCGGGCTTGATGAATTAACGGCGGAATTGACCCGGCGCGCCGCCGCCGGCCTTGATTCTGGCTGCCAACCGGTTATAACCCGGGCGCGGCATCGGCGCAGCTTGCAGGACTGTCTGGAGCATCTGGCGCGCTGTCTATCGCCAGAAGAAGAGGGCGCCGCCGAACTGGCGGCTGAGGATCTGCGGCTGGCGGTCCGCGCCCTGGGGCGGATTACTGGCCGGGTGGATGTCGAGGACCTGCTTGATGTGGTGTTCAGGGACTTTTGTATCGGCAAATGATGTTCCACGTGAAACATCGAGCTGGATAAGTTGATTTTTAACGGCTTTTGCCAATTTTTACACGCTAAAGGCGAAAAATACACCCAAGAGTCATGAACAGCTATGAGGTAATCATTATTGGTGGCGGCCATGCCGGCTGTGAGGCGGCGGCGGCAGCGGCGCGCCTGGGGGCGAAAACCCTTCTGCTCACCCATCGGCTGGAGACCATCGGCGAAATGTCGTGCAATCCGGCGATCGGCGGGCTGGGCAAAGGCCATCTGGTGCGTGAGATCGATGCGCTTGACGGGGTGATGGGCCGGGTGGCGGATGCCGCCGGCATTCAGTTTCGCCTGCTCAACCGGCGCAAGGGCTCGGCGGTGCGCGGCCCACGCGCCCAGGCCGACCGAGCGCTTTACCGCGCGGCGATGCAGGAAACCTTGCGCCAGATGGCGGATCTGACCGTGCGCGCCGGGGCGGTGGAAGACCTGATCTGTGATGGGCAGAACACCCGGGTGCGCGGGGTGATCACCGCCGATGGCGCGCGCATCATGGCGCCCCGGGTGGTGATCACCACCGGCACCTTCTTGCGCGGACGGCTTCATATCGGGACCGAGTCTCGGCCGGCCGGCCGGCTTGGCGAAGCCCCGACGCTCGGCCTGTCGCGCCGGCTCGATGCGCTTGGCTTCGCCCTCGGCCGGCTGAAAACCGGCACCCCGCCGCGGCTCGACAGCGCAACCATCGACTGGAACGCGGTGGCCCATCAAGCGGGGGACGATCCGCCAACGCCCTTTTCCTTTTTGACCCGGGCGATCACCACCCCGCAAATCACCTGCGGGGTAACGGCGACAACCGGCAAGACCCATGACATCATCCGCGCCAATCTTGACCGTGCGCCGATCTACTCCGGTCAGATCGAGGCCCTTGGGCCGCGCTATTGCCCGTCGATCGAGGACAAGGTGGTGCGCTTTGCCGAACGCGACAGCCACCAGATTTTCCTTGAACCCGAAGGACTCGAGGACAGCACGGTCTATCCCAACGGCATATCGACCTCGCTGCCGCGTGAGGTCCAGGCGGCGTTTATCGCCAGTATTCCGGGGCTTGAGGAGGCCCGCATTCTGCGTCCCGGCTATGCCATCGACTATGATTTCATCGACCCGCGCGAGCTGCGCCCCACCCTGGAGACCCGCCGGCTGGCCGGGCTCTATCTCGCCGGCCAGATCAATGGCACCACCGGCTATGAGGAGGCCGCCGCCCAAGGGCTGATCGCCGGGCTCAACGCGGCGCTGGCCGCCGGCGGAGCGCCGGCTTTTACCCTTGACCGGGCGCAGGCCTATATCGGGGTGATGATTGATGATCTGATCACCCGGGGAGCGGCGGAGCCTTACCGCATGTTCACCTCGCGGGCGGAATATCGCCTGCTGCTGCGCGCCGATAATGCCGATCAGCGGCTGACCCCGCTGGGCCTCAAGCGGGGCTGTATTGGCGCAGAGCGGGCGGCCGCTTACGGCGAAAAGGCCGCCGCCCTGGACGCGGCACGGGTTTTTGCCGGCCGCCACGGCCTGACTCCCACCGAGGCCGGCCGCCACGGGGTGAGCGTCAATCGCGACGGGGTGTGGCGCTCGGTGCAGGATCTGCTGGCCTATCCGCAAATGAGCCTTGAGCGGGCGCGGGCGATCTGGCCGGCGCTGGCCGCCTGGCCGGCCGAGGTACTCGAGCAATTGAAAACTGATGCCCAATATGCCGGCTATCTTGCGCGCCAGCAGGCTGATATCGCCGCCTACCGCCGCGATGAGGCGCTGGCGCTGCCCGAAACGCTCGATTATGGTGCCATTGGCGGCCTGTCGGCGGAAGTACGCGAAAAACTCTGCCAGGCGCGCCCCGCCACCCTGGGCGCGGCGGGCCGAATTCCCGGGGTGACTCCGGCGGCACTGACCGCGCTTTTGGGTCACGTCAAGCCTCGCCGGCGGCGCCGCGCGTGACCGCCTACGGACCACAAGAATTTAGGCGGGACACCGGTGTTTCACGTGAAACCCTGACCCGGCTGACCGACTATGTCGCCCTGTTGACCAAATGGCAAAAGGCGGTCAATCTGATCGGGTCGAAAACCGTGCCGGATTTATGGCGCCGGCATATGCTCGATTCGGCGCAATTATTTGCGCTGATCGACCGGCCGGAACGCCGTTTGTGGCTCGATCTGGGCAGTGGCGGCGGCTTTCCCGGCCTGGTGGTGGCGATCATGGGGGCCGGGCAGGTGCATCTGGTGGAGGCCGATCGCAAGAAAGCGTTGTTCCTGCGTGAGGCGGCGCGGGCGAGCGGCGCGGCGGTGACGGTGCACCACGGCCGGATCGAAAAACTCGCCCCCTTCATTGCTGATGTGGTCAGCGCCCGGGCCTGTGCGCCGCTCGATCGTCTGCTTGGCTATGCCCGGCCCTTTATGGGAGAAAAATCGCTGGGCCTGTTTTTGAAGGGACAAGATGTTGGGTTTGAATTGACCAAAGCTACAAAATGTTGGAAAATAAAGGCGCAAATCGTGATCAGCCGCTCGGATCCATCGGGGCGAATCGTCAAACTCAGGGGGCCTATCTGTGACCAGTCATGAGCCGGAAGCGGCGCGCCGGGCGCGCATTATCGCGGTGGCCAACCAGAAGGGCGGCGTGGGCAAGACCACCACGGCGATCAATCTGGCGACCGCGCTGGCCGCGGTGGGTAAAAAAGTGCTGGTGCTCGATCTCGACCCCCAGGGCAATGCCAGCACCGGCCTGGGGGTCGAGCGCTCGGCGCGCCGGCTGTCAAGCTATGAGGTGCTGCTCGATGATGTGCCGGTGGCTGATGCGGTGTGCCAGACCGACATTCCCGGTCTGTCGCTGGTGGTCTCGACCATCAATCTGTCGGGGGCCGAGCTTGAGCTGGTCGATGCGCCGCGCCGCTCGTTCCGCTTGCGCGATGCGCTGTTCGACCGCAACGGCCGCGCCGCCGGCCCGGCGCCGGCCTACAGCTATGACTTTATTCTGATTGATAGCCCGCCATCGCTCAATCTTTTGACCCTCAACACCCTGACGGCGGCCGATGCGGTGCTGGTGCCGCTGCAATGCGAGTTTTTCGCCCTCGAGGGGCTGAGCCTTTTGCTGCGCACCATCGAACGGGTGCGGGCCAATTTCAATGCCGGTCTGGAAATCCAGGGGGTGGTGCTGACCATGTTCGACCGGCGCAATAATCTGTCGGGGCAGGTGGCCCATGATGTGCGCAGCTATATGGGCGATAAGGTCTATGAGACCGTGATCCCGCGCAATGTGCGTATTTCCGAAGCGCCGTCCCACGGCAAACCGGCGCTGCTTTATGACCATCGCTGCTCCGGCAGCCTAGCCTATATCCGGCTGGCCAGCGAGATGCTGCGTCGGGAGTGCGGCCCGCTCGCCGCCTGATGAGGGCTGATATGCGATGAGCGAAGACAACAAACGCAAGAATATCGGACTGGGCCGTGGCCTGTCGGCGCTTTTGGGCGAGGACAACAAGGATTACGCTGCGCTCGACAAGCTGCGCACCACCAAGGAGGTGCCGATAGACTGTCTGCGCCCCAATCGCTATCAGCCGCGCCAGCATTTTGACGAGGAAAAGCTCGACGAGCTGACCGCCTCGATTCGCGAATTGGGTATTCTTCAACCGCTGGTGGTGCGTCGGCTGCCCGATGAGCCCAACCATTATGAGATCATCGCCGGCGAACGGCGCTGGCGCGCTGCGCAGCGCGCCCGGGCGCATGATGTGCCGGTGGTGATCAAGGACTTTACCGAGGCTCAGGCGCTGGAAGCGGCGCTGATCGAAAATATCCAACGCCACAATTTGTCGCCGATCGAGGAGGCGCGCGGCTTTGTGCGGTTGATCGAGGAGTTCAAGCACACCCAGGATGCGCTGGGCAAGGTGGTTGGCAAAAGCCGCAGCCATGTCGCCAATCTGCTGCGCCTGCTCAAACTTCCCGAGCCGGTCCAGCTGATGGTCGATGATGGCCGGCTGACCATGGGCCATGCGCGGGCCCTGGTTTCGGCGCTCGATCCCGAGGCCCTGGCGCACCGGATTGTCGAGCGGGGCCTGACGGTGCGACAGGCGGAGGCGCTGGCCGGCCGCGAGGCGGACGACGGCACGGGGCGAAAATCATCCAGCAGCAGCCGGGCGCGCAAGGACGCCGACACCCTGGCGCTGGAGCAGGACCTTTCGGCGGCGCTCGGCCTGGCGGTATCGGTCGCGCATAAGGGCGAGGCCGGCGGCGTGGTCAAAATCAAATACCGCACGCTGGAACAGCTTGATGATATTTGCCAATGTCTGTGCCAGACCAGTGATCATAGTTAATAAGTTGTTCGGTTAAAAGACCGGAGCTGATCATGACAACACCGGCCTTGCCGCTTTCCGAGGCGGCTCAAAAACTTGGTATTACCCCGGATGCTTTGCGAATGCGCTGGAGACGGGGCAAAATCGGCGGTTTTAAACGCGGCCGGCGGGTCTTTATCCGGCTCAGTGATATTGCCGAACAAGTAACCGAACACAATGACCTGAAGCTGGATTTCCTGGTGGCTGAAAACGCCCGCCTTTGTGAACAGGTCGACCGATTATTGCGCCTGCAGGAGCGCGAACAAATCTTGCGCCAGCAGTTTCAGGAAAGTCTGCGCTCGCCCGTGCCGCCGGCGCTGACCTCCGACGCTCTGGTACGCCGGATCGAAAAAACCGAAAGCCAGCTTACGGCGCTCAAGGGCGCGGTTGGCCAGCTGATCGCCTGGCTGGACAAAACCCGGCGCTAACCGGATAAAACACCCGTTTTTTAGCGCCGGGCGGCCCGTGCCGCCGCGGCAAGGCGCAACAGCGCCCGCTCGCATAGGGCATGGGCCGGCATAGCGGTGGTTTTGCACCCCAGTTCGGCTTCGGTGACAATCTCCATGGCGGCGGCCAGCCGGGCGGCGCTCCAGCCGCGCAGCACCGCGCGCAAGGTAGCGGCCTCGCGCGCCCAGGCCGGCGGGCGCAGGGCGCGCAGGGCGGCGTCAGGGGCCATGCCGGTCTCGGTCTGGACCGCGACCAGATGGGCTCGTTGCAGCCGGCGGGCGACCAGGCGCAGGATGGTGACCGGGTTTTGCCCGGCGGCGAAACTTTTGGCCAGCGCCCGGTCGAGCCCGGCGGCATCGCCCAGCAGCGCCCGGTTGGCGGCCTCGTCGAGCGCCAGGGCCGACGAATCGCCCACCGACGCCATGACGTCATCCAGGGTGAGCGGCGCCGCCGCCGTCTCTTCGCCAGCCTTGCCGTAAGCGCCCATGTAAAGCGCCAGTTTTTCCAGCTCGCCGCGGCTAACCGCCCGATCGCCGCCAAGGTTTTCCAGCAGATAATCCAGCGCCGCCGGCTCGACCGCCAACCCGGCCGTGCCCAGCACCTCGGCGATCAGCTCTTCCAGCGCTCCCGCGTCATCGGCGTAACAGGCGATGGCGGCGGCGTTTTTCTTTTGTTCGAACAGTTTGCGCAGGCTGGAGCGCGCCGCCAGATCGCCGGCCAGCGCAACGATGAAACCATCGCCGGCCGGGGCGGCGAGAAAAGCCTTGAACAGAGCGGTCTGGCGATCGCCCATGGCATCGCACCACACCAGTCGCCGGCCGCCGGTCATGGGCAAGGCGGCGGCCTCGTCGGCCAGTCGGGCGGGGTCATCTGCCAGATCGCCGGCGCTTAAGGTAATGGTGCGGAACGGATCGGCGAGGTCGCCGGCAATGGCGCCGGCCAATTGGCGCGCCCGTTCACGCGCCAGGCCTTCATCGGGACCGAAAATCAGGACGGCGCGGATTGCCGGATCGGGACGGCGCAGGAAAGCGGCAACCTGGCCCCGGTTCAGTTTCACGGGGTTTTTTCCTCGGGCTGCTTTTGGGCTGCCCGGCGGTTAAAAAAGCCCGACAGCCGGCGGCGCAAATCGATCGCCAGCAATCGCGCGGCGTGTTGTTCGGCCTGGCGGCTGGCGGCGATATTGGCGAAGTCTGACGTCACGACGTCATAGGCGGCCAGCGCCCGAACGTCGCCCGAGGTCAGCACCGCCTCACCGTTAATGGCGATCAGGCGATAGCGGGCGCGCAGGCGAAGCTGCATGCGGGTGACCGCCTCGTCGGCGCGGATACCCTGGGCCTCGCGGCTGTCTTCAAGAGTGATGACCAGCCGATATTGCGCCGCGCCGCCGCGCAGATCGCGCGGGTTGAACTGGTCAATCAGGGCGTTGCGCAGCAAATGACCGGCCCGGGTGCGGCCATCGGTCCGGTCGCCGGCAATCGGCGCAATGGCGATGGCGCTCAGCGCACCACCTGTCGTATCGGCCTGCGAGGTCTGGCGATAGACCGGCTGAAAACCGCAAGCGGTCAGCAGGCCGCTGGCGAGCATGACCACGAGGACGTAGCGACCGAGCGTCATTTTGGCACCACGATATTGACAATGCGATTGGGCACCACGATTACCTTGCGCACGGTTCGCTTGGCGAGGAAGGGCTGGATTTTCTCCCGGGACAGCGCCGCCCGCTCCAGCGCCGCCCGGTCCATGTCGCGGGCCGCTTCCAGCGTGTCGCGCAGCTTGCCGTTGACCTGAATGGCGATGGTCACCGTGTCTTCGCGGGCCAGCGCCGGGTCGGCCTCGGGCCAGGCGGTCTCGGTCAGCGGTGCCGGCGCGCCCAGCAACTGCCACAGCTCCTCGGCAAGATGGGGCATCATCGGGTTGACCAGTTGCACCAGGGTCTCCAGCGCCTCACGCCGCGCCCAGGCGTCATCGGCCAGATCGCTTGCCGGAAAGGCGGCGATCGCATTGGCCAGCTCGTAAAGCCGCGCCACTGCCCGGTTGAAACGGAAATTCTCGATGTCATCGGTGACCGCGGTAATCGTCTGGTGGCTGGTTTGGCGCAGTTTTTGCGCCGCTGGCCCGGGGGTGCCGGGCGCCGGCGCGCCATAAGGGGGCAGGCTGTCCAGCGCCTCGGCGGCCAGCCGCCAGACCCGCTGGGTGAACCGCCAAGCGCCCTCGATGCCGGCCTCGGTCCATTCCAGGTCGCGCTCGGGTGGGCTGTCGGAGAGCATGTACCAGCGCGCGGTATCGACCCCGTAGGTCTCGATGATATCGGTCGGATCGATGGTGTTGCGCTTGGATTTGCTCATTTTTTCCGAGCGGCCGACGGTCACCGGCGCGCCGGTTTCGCAGTGGACTACCCGATTGCCCTCGTGGCGCACATCGTCCGGCTGTACCCAAGCGCCCTCGGCGTCGCGGTAGGTCTCATGGCACACCATGCCCTGGGTGAACAAGCCGGCAAAAGGCTCGTCAATGTCGAAATAGCCGCATTTTTTCAGGGCGCGGGTGAAAAAACGGGCGTAAAGCAGGTGCAAAATCGCATGTTCGACCCCGCCGATATATTGATCAACCGGCAACCAGGCGTCGACCACCGCCCGATCCAGCGGGGCGGCGGCGCGCGGGGTGCAAAAGCGGGCGAAATACCACGAGGAATCCACGAAGGTGTCGAAGGTGTCGGTCTCGCGCCGCGCCGGCTTGCCGCAGGCCGGGCAGGCGGTGTCCTTCCAGCTCGGATGACGGGCCAGCGGGTTGCCCGGCGCGCTGAAGTCGACGTCTTCGGGCAGACATACCGGCAGCTCGCTTTCCGGCACCGGCACGGCGCCGCAGGCGTCGCAATGAATGATCGGGATCGGGCAGCCCCAATAGCGCTGGCGCGATACGCCCCAGTCGCGCAGCCGGTAGTTTACCGCCAGCCTGCCCGCTCCCCGGGAGGTCAGCTCCTCGGCCACCCGCCTTTTCGCGTGCTTGACCGACAGGCTGTTGAGAAAATCCGAATGGGCCAGCACCCCGTCGCCGACATAGGCTTCATCAGCAATGGCGAATTGCGCCGGATCGGCCTCGCGCGGGATCACCACCGGGCGCACCGGCAGGCCATATTTGCGGGCAAAATCGAGGTCGCGCTGATCATGAGCGGGGCAGCCGAACACTGCACCGGTGCCATAGCTCATCAATACGAAATTGGCGACATAGACCGGCAATTCCCAAGTGGGATCAAATGGGTGGCGGGCGCGCAGGCCGGTATCGAAGCCGTTCTTTTCGGCCTTTTCGATGTCTTCCTCGCTGGTGCCGGCGCGCCGGCATTCGGCGATGAAATCGGCCAGCGCCGGGTCGCGCTCGGCGCAGGCGATAGCCAGCGGATGATCGGCGGCGATGGCGCAAAAACTGGCGCCGAACAGAGTGTCGGCGCGGGTGGTGTAAACCTCGAGTTTTTCTGTCTGGTTGGCAATCTCGAAAAACACCCGCATGCCTTCGGAACGGCCGATCCAGTTTTCCTGCATCAGCCGCACCTTGGCCGGCCAGCGCTCCAGGGCCTTCAGGCCGTCAAGCAACTCCTGGGCGAAATCGGTGATTTTGAGGAACCACTGGGATAATTTGCGCTGTTCCACCGGCGCGCCCGAACGCCAGCCGCGCCCGTCGATCACCTGCTCATTGGCCAGCACGGTGTGGTCCACCGGGTCCCAGTTCACCCAGGATTCTTTGCGATAGACCAGGCCGGCGGCGAGAAAATCAAGAAACAGCTTTTGTTCGTGGCGGTAATAATCGGGATGGCAGGTGGCGATTTCACGATCCCAGTCGAGCGCAAACCCCATGCGCTGCAACTGTTCGCGCATGGCGGCGATATTGTCATAGGTCCAGGCCGCCGGATGAATGCCGCGCTCGATGGCGGCGTTTTCCGCCGGCATGCCGAAGGCGTCCCAGCCCATCGGGTGCAGAACATTATAGCCGCGCGAGCGCTTGAAGCGGGCAATGACATCGCCCATGGTGTAATTGCGCACATGGCCCATGTGGATGCGCCCCGATGGATAGGGAAACATCTCCAGGACATAATATTTTGGCCTGTCGTCGGCCTCCTTGGCGTGGAAAACATTGTTCTCCCGCCACGCCGCCTGCCATTTGGCTTCGCTTACCTTGGGGTTATAGCGGGTCATGGGTTAGGTCCGTTTTACGCGGCCGGATGGCGTGTTCTGGTGCGTGTTTTGGCGATGGCGGGGCTATTTCCTGACGATCATGCCGATGCGCAACTGCCGGGCGCGATCGAGGATCGCATCTTCGAGCTTGGCGACGGTGCTGGCCTTGACCGAGGCGGGAGCCCAGCCGTTTTTCTTGGTCAGGGTCTGGCGGAACACGGTGACCCGCAGGCCGTCCGCCCGCAGGTTGCGATCGAGCACATAGACCGTTATCTTTAAGCGTTCATCAGGCACCGCGGGGTCGAAAAACCAGTCGGAGACAATCACCCCGCCCTCGGCGTCGGTTGAGGCCAGCGGCATGAACGACAGGGTGTCGAGTGCGGCGCGCCACAAGAAGGGATTGACGCCTTTTGCGCCGGCCATCTCAACCTTGGGCAGCTCATAGCCGACCAGTTCATCAGGGCCTCGTTTGCTCGAACAGGCCGCCACGGCCAACAGCGCCAGGGCGGCGACCGCCAGGCGGGCCGCTGTTCCAAGCCGGCCCGTTTTGCGCCGGTTTCCGGGATTTGCGCTGCGCTGCGCCGCGCTCAGTCGTTCACTCATGTCACTGTTCCAGGACCGCCTGTCAAAAAAGCCAAAAAGATCGTGCAGACGCAGTTATAACCGCCCCGAACGCGGTTGGAAACCGGATTATTCCGTCCGCCAGATGGCTGCTCGATGGCTCGCAAGGGTGGCCGGAATGCAACACGAGTCAAAAATACCACAGCTCTTTCCGGCAACCACTTGATTTTCCGGCCACTTATGGCGTAGGGTCAGGGCAGTGGAAAACCGGGAGAAACCCGGGGAATATACACCGATTGGTGGCACCCGAAAACGCCGCAAGTCTTGGGGTGCCAAGCAGTCCGGCAACTCGGCAGCTTGGGGCCGGGAAACCAAAGGACGGGAAACCAAAGGGAAGAAACGTGAACGCCAAAGCGTTACGCATCAGGGGATGGACAGCGGCAGTGGCCGGCGCGATGCTTGTCGCGAGCGCCGCCGCATTGGCTGGCGAGCCCGTGCGCTCCTCTGATACCGTGGTTTTGAATGGCGCCTCGCTCAAGGCGCCGACCTTGCGCCTGTCGGCGCCAAAAATCCGCGGCGAAGCGGCCAGGCGGGACGACAGCGGCCATGTCGGCATCGAAATCAGCCTTGATGATCCCGGAGATGATGGCGACGGCAAGGAAAATTATATTTACCTGCACAGCGATTTTGGCGTGGTTGATGATGGCGCGGATGGCGCCCCGGGTGCCCGGTCCGCAGCGCCGTCGATGACCGCGGCGGGGCTTGACGGCGCCAGGATTTTGTCCCGCGCCGCCGGGCGGCTTAACAGCGGCCTGACCGCACCCAGCCTGCTGACGGTCAACCAGCCGGGCCGCTTTACGCCGCGCTATGCCGGATTCCGGCTGGGGTTCATGCGCGCCGCCGAGGGACCGGACGGGCTGCGCCGCGGGTTTGACGTCGCCTTGTCGTCAACCTATCTGACCACCGATTCAACCGGTCTCGCCGGGGCGGGGCTCGGCGGGGCGGCCGGTCTCGCCGGGGGGGACGACCGGGCCTATAATATTGCCCTCAATGTCGGCTGGCGCGGATTTAGCGTCGGGGCCTCACTGTTGCGCGGCGAACGGCTGGAAGATGGCGCCTATGCCGGGGTCGACCTCGGCCTGGCCTATTCGGGCCGCAGCTGGGCGACCAGCATTACCGTTGGCGAACATACGGTAAGCCGGGGTGCGGCGGCGCTCGGATCGCTGGACGAACGGGCTTATACCATTGAGCTCGGCGCCGCCTACAGCATTCGTCCCGGCATCATGCTGTCCGGGCGGTTCCGCTATTATGACCTTCCCGCCCTGACCGAGGGCAATGAGCGAACCGACAGCGGCGTATTTTTCCTCGGCACCAATCTGAATTTCTGAGGTTTTGACCGACAGGTAAATCAAAGCGGCGCGAGTGTTTAGCTATATTTAACATTAAAAAAATGCTAAAAATAACTTCCTACAAAAATTTTCCGTTAATAAAGGCTTGACATTTTGATAAAGAAGATGATTTTAACGAGGCCGGAAGCAGGCGGCGGTTTTAAAAACAGGGAACCGACATGAGTAATCTCGACGCTTTGGAAAGCCAGAGCATCTATATTTTCCGCGAAGCGTTCAACAAGATCGAAAATCTCGGTATGCTGTGGTCGCTGGGCAAGGATTCCAATGTCATGATCTGGTTGGCGCGCAAGGCGTTTTTCGGCTATGTGCCCTTTCCGCTCATCCATATCGATACCGGCAAAAAATTCGCCGAAATGTATGAATTTCGCGATCGCTATGAAAAGGAATGGGGGGTGACCCTGCTGCGCGGTGTCTGCCCGCCGGTCGAGGAGATGGACCCCACCCTGCCGCCGGCGGCGCGCTCGGCGGCGCGCAAGACCTATGGGCTGAAGAAATTTCTCGCCGAGAATAAATTTGACGGGGTGTTCGCCGGCATCCGGCGTGACGAGGAGGCCACCCGCGCCAAGGAACGGGTGTTCAGCCCGCGCGGTGAGACCGGCCAGTGGGACTATCGCGACCAGCCGCCGGAATTCTGGGATCAGTTCAAAACCGATTTTCCCCCCGGCACCCATTTGCGCATTCACCCGCTGCTGCACTGGACCGAGGCGGATATCTGGCGCTACACCAAGCGCGAGAACATTCCTGTCATTGACCTCTATTTCGCCAAGGATGGCAAGCGCTATCGCTCGCTGGGCGACGAGGACATCACTGCGCCGGTCGCCAGCACGGCGACCACCATTGATGAGATTATCACCGAGCTTGAGACCACCAATATTCCCGAGCGCGCCGGGCGCGCCATGGACCATGAATCAGAAGATGCATTCGAGCGGCTGCGCGCCGAGGGGTATATGTGATGAGCAAACAGGCGGGTGTCGGCCGGGACTCTTTGAAAATCGTCATTGTCGGCCACGTCGATCATGGCAAATCGACCCTGGTCGGGCGGCTGTTCCACGACACCGGCTCGCTGCCCGAGGGTAAATATGAGGCCATCAAGGCGATGTGCGAGCGCCGCGGCATGCCGTTCGAGTGGGCGTTTTTGATGGATGCGCTTCAGGCCGAGCGCGACCAGGGCATCACCATTGATACCACCCAGATCTGGTTCAAGACCGCCAAGCGCGACTATGTGCTGATCGACGCCCCGGGGCACAAGGAGTTTCTCAAGAACATGATCACCGGCGCCGCCGCCAGCGATGCCGCGGTGCTGGTGATCGACGCCAGCGAGGGGGTTCAGGAACAATCGCGCCGCCATGGCTACCTGCTCCATCTCATGGGGGTGCGCCAGGTGCTGGTGGTGGTCAACAAGATGGACATGGTTGACTATGACGAGCGCCGTTTTCGCGAGATCGAACGCGATTACCGCGCCTATCTGGAAAGCATCGGGGTGAGCGCCACCTATATTGTGCCGGCCTCGGCGCGCGAGGGCGATATGGTCGCCCAGCGCAGCGAGGCGCTGGCCTGGTACGACGGGCCGACCCTGGTGGAGGGGCTGGATGCCTTTCAGCCGGTGACCGCGCCGGTCGATCTGGCGTTGCGCTTTCCGATCCAGGATATTTACAAATTCGACAACCGGCGCATCATCGCTGGCCAGATCGAGGCCGGCAGCCTGCATGTCGACGACGAACTGTTGTTTTCGCCGTCCAACAAGCGCGCCCGGGTGCGCAGCATCGAGGCCTGGAATGTTGAAAAGCCGCTAACCAAGGCATCTGCCGGTGATGCGGTCGGCATTACCCTTGATGAGCAATTGTTTCTCGAGCGCGGCGAGGTCGCCAGCCATGTCTCCGCCGCGCCGGTGGAAACCGATGTGTTTCGCGCCCGCCTGTTCTGGCTTGGCCACAAGCCGCTCGAAGCGGGCGAGCACTACAAGCTGAAACTCAACACCACCGAAGTCAGGGTCATGGTGCAGGAAATCGAGCGGGTGATCGATACCGGCGATCTGTCGACCGCCGCCGCCACCCGGGTGGAGCGCAACGCGGTGGCCGAGGTGGTGTTGCGCAGCAAGAAAATGCTGGCGCTCGACGCCTTTGTCGATTCGCCGCGCACCGGCCGTTTTGTGCTGATCGACGGCTATGACATCGCCGGCGGCGGCATCATCAGCATGGAAGGCTATGCCGATCAGCGCAGCATGATCACCACCGCGGCGACCAATATCACCCGGGTCGAACAACGGGTGTCCGACGAGGACCGTGCTCTGCGCTCGGGCCATCATGGCGGGGTGTTGTGGTTCACCGGCCTGTCCGGGGCGGGCAAGTCGACCCTGGCGGTGGAGGTCGAGCGCCGCTTGTTCAACAAGGGCTATCATGTCTATGTGCTCGACGGCGACAACATCCGCCATGGCCTGAACGCCAATCTAGGTTTTTCGCCCGAAGACCGGGCCGAAAACATCCGCCGTATCGGCGAGGTGTCGGCCCTGTTCAGCCGCGCCGGCATGTTGGCGCTAACCGCGTTTATCTCACCCTATCGCTCCGATCGCGACCGGGCGCGCGCCGCCGCTGGCGACGGCTTTCACGAAATTTACGTCAAGGCCGATCTGGCGACCTGCGAGCAGCGCGACCCCAAGGGGCTTTATAAAAAAGCCCGCACCGGTGAGATCGCCGAATTCACTGGCGTTTCAGCCCCTTACGAACCGCCGATCGCGCCTGACCTGGAGGTTGATACCAGCGTCAATGACATTGAGGTCTGCGTGCAGCAGATTGTTGATTATGTCGATCGCAATTTTCTGTTGTCAGCCCGGCGCGCCGAACGGGAAATCACCGCCTAGTGGATAACGCCCCGATCGCGGCAAAGCCGCGTGTCCGCGCCCCCGCCAGCCGGCGGGCGGTGGTGGCGGTGATCCCGCCCAGGGCGTAAACCGGCGTGGCAATGGCCCGGCTTAGGGCGCAAAACCGCACCGCCCCCAGCGTCCGTACGCCGGGGTGGCTGGCGGTGGCAAAAGCCGGCGACAGCAAAACCGCATCCACCCCGGTGCGATCGGCAGCAATCAGCGCGGCGCGTGAATGGGCGGCGCTGGTGATGATCCATCCCGGCTTGCGCCGTACGGGCTGCGTGCTGACAAGCCCCTCGGGCAGATGCACCCCTTGCGCTCCCACCGCCAGCGCCAGCCGCCAGTCACCGGCGATCAGCAGCACCAGCCCGCGCCGACGGCACAAGCGGGCCAGCCGGCGGGCCAGCGCGCGCCGCGCCGGCGCGCCGTAATGGCGCAAAATCACCCCCGCGCCGCGCGGCAGCCGGCTGGCGGCGGCCAGCGGGTCGGGCTCGCGCGCCGGATCGGTCATCATCCACAGACCTGGCAGGCCTGAGCGCATATCAAAGGCGGCGCCGCGCTGTTGGGCTAGTCGCCATAATCTGTCGAGGGAGGGCATTTTATTCATCATCATTGAAACTGCCATGCGGGTGCGCTAAATGCCAGTCATGCAAACATCATCTTTGGACCAGACAGCAGACCAGACTTGCCGGCGCCTTGCCGAGATCAGGGCGGCGATTGCCGCCCGCGCCAATCAGGCCGGCCGGCCGGCCGGCGCAGTGCAACTGATTGCGGTCAGCAAAACCTTTGCCGCCGAGCGGATCATCCCGGCGCTGGACGCCGGCCAGCGGATTTTCGGTGAAAACCGGGTGCGTGAGGCGGCGGCGAAATGGCCGGCGCTCAAACAGCGCTATGGCGATGTCGAATTGCATCTGATCGGCCCGCTGCAAAGCAACAAGGTGCGCCAGGCGCTGGGGCTGTTCGAGGTGATCCACACCGTGGACCGGCCCAAGCTGGCCCGCGCCATCGCCCGCATCAGCGCCGAACTTGGGGTCCACCCGCGCTGTTATATCCAGATCAACACCGGCGAGGAGCCGCAAAAGGCCGGCATCGCGCCCTATGACGCTGATAATTTCATCGCCCTGTGCCGGGACGAGATCGGCCTGAACATCAAAGGCCTGATGTGCATTCCGCCGGTGGCCGAAGAGCCGGCGCTGCATTTCGCCCTGCTGCGCAAGATCGCCGAGCGCAACCGGCTGGCCGGGCTGTCGATGGGAATGAGCGCCGATTTTGAGACGGCGATTGATTTTGGGGCGACCTGCGTGCGCCTCGGCTCGGCGATTTTTGGCCCGCGCGCTACCCCCCCGCCGGCGTCTCAGGGCTGATCACCAACGCGCTTTGCGGCCCGCAGGCGGCCAGAATGTCCAGCATATCCTGGCGCGCCACTGCTACACAGCCGGCGGTGGGCGCATAATCGGCGCGCGCCAGGTGGAAAAACACCGCGCTGCCCGCGCCGGCGACCACCGGATTGTCGTTATGGCCCAGCACCACCACAATGTCGTAAAACCGGTCATCGCGCCACAGCCGCTCGGCGCTGGCCGCATAGGGGAGGCGCACCAAGCGGTTATAATTTTCATCCCCCGGGGCATCGCACCAGCCATCATCGACGGCCAGCGGGCGTGTCGGCAGGTCGCTTTGCGGTGGCGCCAGCCGGTCGGGCCGATAAAGCACCCGGCGCAAGGCGAAACGGCCGGCCGGGGTGGCGCCGTCGCCCTCGCGCTTGTCGCAGCGTATCCCGCCCCGCCCCAGGGCGGCGCGGCAGGTTTTGTCGCCATAGCGCAAAACCCCGTCGCCGGTGACCAGAATATCCATCAGTCGTTGTGCTCCCGCCCTTCCAGCAGGTCGAGATAATGGCCCGAGCGGCGGGCCTTGGTGGCGAGATAAAACTCATTGTGATTATTGGCCGGAAAGACGTGCGGCACCCGCTCGGTGACGGTGATGCCAAAGCGGGCCAGCGCCTCGACCTTGGCCGGGTTGTTGGTCATCAGCCGCACCGCCGTGAACCCCAGGGCGCGCAGCATTTCGGCGCCGGCGAGAAACACCCGTTCGTCATTTTCGAAGCCCAGCCGCTCATTGGCCTCGACGGTATCGAAGCCGTCTTCCTGCAGACGATAGGCGCGCAGCTTGTTGATCAGGCCGATACCCCGGCCCTCCTGCGCCAGATAGAGCAGCACCCCGCCGCCGGCTTTGTTGATCTCGGCAATCGCGCCGCGCAATTGCTGGCCGCAATCGCATTTGAGCGAGCCCAGCAGATCGCCGGTAAAACATTCCGAATGAATCCGGGCCAGCACCGGCCGGGCCGGGTCGGGCGCGCCGATGACGATCGCCAGATGTTCATAACCGCCGTCACGCGGGCGAAAGGCGATCACCCGGGCATCCTCGGCGCCCTCGAGCGGCACCCGGGCGGCGGCGATCTGGTCGAGCGCCAGCGCCACGGCATCGTCATAGGCCATGACCGCACGCGCCTCGAGGGTGGGGACCTCGCGCGCGTGCGCCTGGGCGGTGGCGGCGGGCGCATCCAGCGATGCGCAGACCGCAGCGGGCAGCAAATGGCCGATCTTGCACAATTTTATCGCCGCCTCGATCAACGCGCCAGCCGGCTCCTTGAGGCGGTGAAATGGCCCGCGCAGCGGATGGTCAAGATCGGCCGTCGGGTCGGCCAGACTGCGGATCACCCCGGGGGCGCGCAGATGCTCATCCAGCGCCAGCTCGATCACCCGCGCCCCGGTCGGCGCGATATGCAGCACCGCCGCCCGCTCGGCGGTAAGCGCGAGCCGGGCCGGCGCGCCGCCCCAGCCATCGAGCCCGGCCAGGGCGTCCGGGGTGACGGTCTCGGCGGCGAGCATCACCACCGCGCGGCCATCCTCGCCGGTGAGCACCACCGGCCCGGCCTGGCGCAGGGCGGCAATGGCGCGCTCGACCGCGCTTAACACATTCCGGGTTTGCATAGGGTTCATCGCTGCACAGGCTTTTTTCGTTACATCGCATCGGGGCCGTCGATTCGGCGGCTTGTTTTCCGCCACTATAGCCTTCACACTATTATGTCATTACATTTTTTCCGTCCGATCCCATATATTCGACAAGAGCTAAGAAATTTGTCGCAAGGAGGCGCCATGCCCGCAAAGAAACATCTCCTTCTGGTGGATGACGACAATGCTCTGCGCCAGTCGCTGGCCGATCAGCTCGCCCTCTATGATGAATTCGAGACCACCCAGGCGGAAACCGGCGCCCAGGCGCTGGAGATTGTCGCCCAGGGCGGCTTTGACATGGTGTTGCTCGATGTCGGCCTGCCCGACCTCGATGGCCGCGAGGTTTGCCGTATGATGCGCCAGAACGGGGTCAAGGCGCCGATCATCATGCTGACGGCCGCCGCTAGTGACGCCGACACCATTCTGGGGCTCGATTCCGGGGCCAATGACTATGTCCTCAAGCCGTTTCGTTTTGGCGTTCTGCTGGCCCGGGTGCGCGCCCATTTGCGCCAGTTCGAGCAAAGCGAGGACGCGGTGTTCGCCATCGGCCCCTACATGTTTCAACCGGCCAACAAGCTGCTGGTCGAGCGCGATGGCGGCGCCAAGATCCGGCTGACCGAAAAGGAAGCAGCGATCCTGAAATATCTCTATCGCGCCGGCAGCCGGGCGGTGGGGCGCGATGTGCTGCTCGACGAGGTCTGGAGCTATAACGCCGGAGTCACCACCCACACCCTGGAGACCCATGTCTACCGGATGCGCCAGAAAATCGAAAAAGACCCCGCCGATGCCAAGATCCTGGTCACTGAGGCTGGCGGTTACCGGCTGGTGCCCTAGATCGGCCCCATCAAAGATGGAGCCGATCTGGTTGCAAATCGCTCGCGGCCATTCCTCGCTGCGCTCGGGCCTGCGCGGGCGCGGTGCAACAGCACCGGGCCGCAGTCGCGGCCTTGACCGTTTCTATCAAAACGTGAAACGGTATAGTTTCTCACCGCAACGCGTTGTCGGAAAAATCGACGGTTACCGGGGCGTGGTCCGACGGCCGCTCCCAGCTGCGCGCTTCCTTCAGCACATCCATCGCCCGCGCTGCGCCGGCCAGCGCCGGGGTTACCCAGACATGATCGAGCCGGCGGCCGCGATTGGCCGCCCGCCAGTCGCGCGCACGATAGCTCCACCAGGTAAACAGGGGTTCTGGCGGCGGGGTCAACAGGCGCATCACGTCGCACCAGTCGAGACTGGCCTGCACCGCGGCGAGTTTTTCCACCTCTATCGGAGTATGGCTGACCACCCGTAACAGTTTCTTATGTGACCACACATCGCACTCCAGCGGTGCGATGTTCAGATCGCCGACCAGAATGGCGCGGGGATTGCGATATTGAGCGAAGAAATCCGCCATTTCATCAAGAAATTGCAGCTTGTGGGCGAATTTCTCATTAACCGCCGGGTCGGGCTCGTCGCCGCCGGCGGGAACATAGAAATTATGCAACTCCACATCGCCGGGCAGGGTCACCTGAACATGGCGGGCATCGCCCTTGGCGCACCAGTTGACGCGCACCGGGTCGGCCAGCGGCCGGCGCGACAGCACGGCGACCCCGTGATAGCCCTTTTGGCCGGCGATCGCGGCATGGCTATAGCCCATCTCGCAGAATGCCTTGAGCGGAAAAGAGCCATCCTCGACCTTGGTTTCCTGAAAACACAACACATCGGGCGCGACCTCGGCGACAAACCGCTCGATCAGGCCAAGGCGCAGGCGCACCGAATTCACATTCCAGGTGGTCAGGCGCATGGTGGCTCTCTCCAAAAGCGATCAAAAAACATGAAACGATCCGCCGGCAATGCAAATCGGCCAGCGACCGGCGGCGAACAGGGCGAAACGCAAGCCAAAGGGATGCTCCGGCCCGGCGCCGGCGAGCAGACACAGGGCCTTGTGGTGGCAGGCCTGGATGGCTGCGCCCGCCGCCGCCCGGATCAACGCCTCGTCGGTCACCTCGTCAAAAGCGGCGGCGTCGCCCGCCGCGTCGGGGATGACCTGGGCGGCGATGGCGGCGATATGATCGAGGGTGGCGGTCAGCATGTCATCGGTGATGCGCTCCAGCGCCGTGGCGGTCAGGCTGGCGCGCAATTGCTCCTCGGCCTCCCAGGACGGGGTGTTCCAGTCCGGGTTGACCGCCACCAGTTCGGCCTCAGCCCAGTCGGGAATTTGCGCCAGTTCAGCCTCGGGAAAACCCAGCGCCGCGGCATACTGGCGGGCCAGCGCGCGCGCCGCCCTGTCCATCGGCGCGCCAAGCTCGGCAAACCAGCGCAGCCGGCCGATGTCGCCGCCCAGCGCGCGCAGCGCCTCGAGGGCGGGTTCGGGATCGAAAAAATCACTCATTGGAAAAGCGTTAACCGGTCCGGACGGTTGCTGTCAATCGGCTTGCGAAAAAGCAAAACGCCCGGCCTAGAAAGCAAAACGCCCGGCCAGGGAGGGAAGCCGGACGTTCTGCGGTTTTGCATGTGGGCGCCGGGAGGGGAATACCGGCGCCCTGGCGGGCAAGGACCCTAATGGGCGTAAGGGGGGAGGCGCCCAGGGTCCGACACTCGCAACCGCCACAATAATCTAGATGGTCGGAAATTTGCGCTTTTCAACCGCCTGGGGCGAAAAAAACCAACTCTTTTGCGAAATTATTTCCCCGCGAAATAAAGACAGCCTCAATGACCGACCACCGGTCTCAAGGCGATCAGTCTTGCGAATAACATGAGAAGACACCACCGCCAGGCCTTGACAGCGGGCCGGAATCGGATAAAACACGGACGTCGCCGGCAGGGCGGCCAACCATCTGAAAATACCGCCATCCCACCACAAAAAGAGGGGTCGACCATGTGCGCGCCAGTGTTTGAGAAGAAGGGCGGCGCATGAAGATTCTGGTCACCGGCGCCAATGGCTTTATCGGCAGCAATCTGTGCCGCCATTTGATAGAGCGCGGGCACGATGTCGTCGGGCTGGTGCGGCCGTCGGGCGACCGCCGGTTCCTGTCGGGCCTCGTCTGCCTGCGGGTGCTTGACGGCGACATTACCGACCGGGCGGGCCTCGATGCGGCGATGGAGGGGGTCGAGGTCGTCCATCATGTGGCCGGCTATTCGTCCGACTGGGGGCCATGGGAGGCCTTTCGCGCCGGCAATGTCGAGGGCGTGCGCAATGTGATGGAAGCGGCGCGCAACGCCGGCGTTCGCCGGGTTGTGCATGTAAGCTCGGTCAGCGTCTACGGTTTTCCCGGCGGCACCGATTTGACAGAAGACACGCCATTTACGGCGCGCCCGAACGATCGCTATATAACCACCAAGGTCGAAGGCGAGCGGCTGGCGATGGATTTTAACGGCCGCGGCATCGAGGTGACGGCAATCCGCCCCGGCGGGGTCTACGGGCCCCATGACCGCACCACCACGGCAAAGCTCGCTCCGGCGCTCGAGGCCGGCCAGTTCGGCCATGTCAACGGTGGCCGGCATGTCATGGCGCCCTGCTATATCGACAATCTGACGGCGATGATGTGTCTGGCCGGCGACAACCCGGCGGCGGCCGGTGAAATCTTCAACGCGGTCGACGATGGCCGCACCACCTGGCGGCAATATATCGAATGGATGTGCGCCGATCTCGGCTGTCCGCCGCCACGGCTGTCCGTGCCGCATGCGCTTGTCTGGCCGGTCGCCGTCCTGATGGAGGGATTCGGCAAGGCGGTGAGGATGAAGGAGAGCCCGCTCATCAACACCTACCGCATTCGCGCCGTCATGAAGGACAGCCATTATTCCACCGCCAAGGCCAAGCAATTGCTCGACTGGCAACCGACAATTTCGACCCGCGAGGGGATCACGCGCGCCATCGACTGGTACAGCGAACATCACGAACAGGAAGCGGCCTGAGCATGAAGACCTACGCCATCACCGGGGTTGCCGGCTATGTTGGCGGGCTTCTGGCGGAAAAACTCGCGGCCATGGATGGGGCGCGGGTTATCGGCATCGATATCGCTCCGCCGCCGCAGGCCGGGGCCGTTGCCTTTCACGTCTGCGATATCCGCGATCCGCAGTTATCCGAGCTGCTTGCGGCAGAGGCGGTGGATGTGTTGATCCATCTTGCCTTCTACACCCACCCCGAAGGCGATCCCCGGGTTGCCGAAGCGGTCAATGTCGACGGCACCGCGGCGGTCCTGCGCGCCGCGGCGTCAGCCGGCATCGATCGTGTTGTCCTGGTCTCGAGCGCCGCCGCTTACGGCAGCCATGCCGACAATCCGGTGCCAATGTCGGAAGAATGCGCCTTGCGGCCGAACCGGGATTTCTACTATTCTTGGCACAAGGCTCGCCAGGAGGACCTCGCTCACGCCTTTGCGCAAGCGCATCCGGAGGTGAAGACCATAATCCTGCGTCCGTGCGCCCTTATCGGCCCGCATATCAACAATCCCACGGGCGATTCGCTGCGTCAAAAGTTGTTCATCTATATTCGCGGCAACACCGCGCCGATCCAGTTCATCCATGAGGACGACGCGGTCGAGGCCTTCCGGCTTGCCGCCACCGGCGAAGCTGACGGTATCTTCAATATCGCAGCCGAGGGCACGGTCACTTATCCCGAACTGGCGCGGATTATGGGAAAGAGGCTTCTTGTCCTGCCCTATTGGCTGCTGGCGGCACTCGCCAGTTTGGGCAAGGCGCTGGGGGTTAGCCCGGTAAGCGCCCGGACGCTGCGATTCATCCGCCACCCGATCGTCGTTGACGGCGGCCGTTTCCGCCGCGTCTTTGGCTTCCAGCCACGCTTCGATACCCTTCACTCGGTGACTGATTTCGCCGCCAGTCTTCACCAGCACTAATGACAAAGGAAAAAAGCGATGAACGCCGTATCCCTTGATCACCGGAACTATTATCGCCTGCCCTGGAATTATGCCGACAACGGTATTTCATGGCTTGAGCCGACAACCAAATGCAACCTTCGCTGCGAGGGCTGCTATCGCGACCTTGAACATCCCGTGCACAAGACGATAGAGGAGGTGCGCGCCGACCTCGAGGTCTTCAAGCGGTTGCGTAAGAGCGACTGCATGAGCATCGCCGGCGGCGACCCGCTCGTCTATCCGCATATCATAGAGCTGGTGGAAATGGTCAAGGAGATGGGCTGGAAACCGATCGTCAACACCAATGGCGTTGCGCTCACCGAAGACCTGCTCAGGGACCTGAAAAAGGCGGGCGTGTTCGGCTTTACCTTCCACATCGACACCAGCCAAAATCGTCCCGGGGCGAAAGGCTGGAGCGAGACCCAATTGAATGAAGTGCGTCTGCGTTATGCCGAGATGCTGGCCCGTGTCGGCGGCATCGCCTGCTCCTTTAACGCCACCGTCACCCAAAAGACTCTCGGCGAGGTGCCCGCGCTGGTGAAATGGGCGCAGGACCATGTCGACATCGTTCAAACCATGGTGTTCATTCTTTTTCGCTCGCCTCCCCTTAATGGCGAGTTCGAGTTTTACGCCCATGGCAACCGGCTCAATTTCGGCGGCACCTACAAGGAAACCGACTGGGGCGGCTCGGGAAGCGTCTTTGCCGCCGATGTGGTGGAGAAGATCCGCGAGGTTGACCCCGCCTATATGCCGGCCGCCTATCTCAACGGCACCGTCAATCCCGAATCATTCAAATGGCTGCTCGCCGAACGGGTGGCGCTCGATGGTGAGATCCTCGGCTATGTAACGCCCAAATTCATGGAACTGGTCCAGACCTTCTCCCATATGACCCGGGGCACCTATCTTTCCTATGTCAGCCCGCGCTCGACGGCGCGGGGCAAGCTGGCCAGCTTTCTTGGCGCGTTCGCAGACCAGGGGATGCGGCGCATCTTTTTCAAGATGCTGCGCAAGATCGCGGCGCAGCCGGCGCGGCTGTTCAAGTGCTCCCGCCTGCAAAGCCTGATGATTATCCAGCCGGTCAATTTTGAGTCCGACGGCCGTCAGGACATGTGCGACGGCTGCCCGGACATGACGGTGCACGACGGCAAGCTGGTCTGGAGCTGCCGGCTCGAAGAGCTCTACAAGCACGGCTGTTTTGTCGAGTCCGTGCCGCGTCAGTCGCTTCATTAAAGGCGCGCTCTAACGTTTGCGCCGGTGGACCTCGGGGCGGGGGTCCTTATAGGTGAAAAGCGCCGCATCAAGCGGCTGATTGATCACCAGATTGGTGAACGAAATACGGGTCACCAGGCCTTGCGAATCGGTCACCTCCCAATAGCGCAGTTGAAACGGCGCATAGGAAAACACTAGGGTGATAAAGCCGTCCCGCGCGTCCTGCGAGGTCATCAGGGTAATCGACAGCCGGTCGGTGCCGCGATCAAGCCGGGTGATGACGGCGTCGCGGGTCAGATTGAGCGAGCGTCCGAGCAGGAATTTAAGCGGGGTTTCCTTGACTGGCCAGCGGGTAACCTGACGCAGGTCATAATCGATCATGGTCAAGATGCCGCGCCGGCTGACCAGCAACAGCGCCGCCGGCGGGTCATATTCAAAGCGCAGCCGCCCCGGCCGCTGCAGGTAGAAGCGGCCATAGGACACGCTCTCGTCAGGCGCGATTTGGGTAAAATCGGCGCGCATGGTCGTAATGGCGCGCCAATAGTCCTCGATGCGGGCGATATCGGCGCGCGCCGCCGCGTCCAGCACCACCGGCCGGGGCGCTGGGGCGGGGGCATGCGGCACCGCTGGCGCGGCGAGCGCCCAGCCCGGCAACAGGGCGAAAAGAACAAACCAGAGTTTTTTCATCAAAATCACTTTATCCGGCGCAATCTGAACCGGCGTTTAACCGGCGGCGCTGTGATCGCCCACCAGCACCTCGCGTTTGCCGACATGGTTGGCCGGGCCGATGATGCCCTCTTTTTCCATTTTTTCGATAATCCGCGCCGCCCGGTTATAGCCGATCTGCAAATGGCGCTGGACAAAACTGGTCGAGGCCTTGCCCTCGCTCGCCACCAGAGCCACCGCCTGGTCGTAGAGATCATCGCCCGACGAGGCCGGGGCGAAGGGATCGTCGAAGCCGCCTTCGGGCTCGACGGTGACCTCTTCGAGATAGTCCGGCGCCGCCTGGGCCTTGAGGAAATGAACCACCTCCTCGACTTCGCCGTCGCTGACGAAGGGGCCGTGAATGCGGGTGATACGCCCGCCGGCGGCCATATAGAGCATATCGCCCTGGCCGAGCAGCTGTTCGGCACCCTGTTCGCCAAGGATCGTCCGGCTGTCGATCTTGGTGGTGACCTGAAAGCTGATGCGGGTGGGGAAATTGGCCTTGATGGTGCCGGTGATCACATCGACCGAGGGCCGCTGGGTGGCCATGATCAGATGCAGGCCGGCGGCGCGGGCCATTTGCGCCAGCCGCTGGATCGAGCCTTCGACGTCCTTGCCCGCGACCATCATCAGATCGGCCATTTCATCGACCACAATCACGATCAGCGGCAGCACCTTAAGGTCGAGCTCCTGTTCCTCGTAAACCGGGCGGCCGCTCTCCCGATCAAAGCCGGTCTGCACCGTGCGCTTGAGCACCTCGCCGCGGTCAACCGCCTTCTGCACGCGGGCGTTATAGGCGGCCAGGTTGCGCACCCCCAGCTTGGCCATCGCCTTGTAACGGTCCTCCATCTCACGCACCGCCCATTTCAGCGCCACCACCGCCTTTTTGGGGTCGGTGACCACCGGGGTGAGCAAATGCGGAATGGCCTCATAGACCGACAGCTCGAGCATCTTGGGGTCGATCATGATAAAGCGGCACTGGCGCGGGGTCAGACGATAGAGCAGCGACAGGATCATGGTGTTGATGGCCACCGATTTGCCCGAGCCGGTGGTGCCGGCGATCAGCAGATGGGGCATGGCGGCAAGATCGGTGATGATCGGCGCGCCGCCGATGTCCTTGCCCAGGGTAAGCGCCAGCCGGGCGGTGGCGCGTTCATATTCCGGGGTTGACAGGATCTCGCGCAAGTAAACCGTTTCGCGCCGGGCGTTGGGCAGCTCGATGCCGATCACATTGCGCCCTGGCACCACGGCGACCCGCGCCGAGATCGCACTCATCGAACGGGCGATGTCATCGGCCAGGCTGATCACCCGCGACGATTTGGTGCCCGGCGCCGGCTCAAGCTCGTAAAGCGTGATCACCGGGCCGGGCCGCACATTGAGAATCTCGCCGCGCACCCCGAAATCATCGAGCACCGATTCCAGCAGGCGGGCATTTTGCTCCAGCGCCTCGGCGTTCAGCTTGGTGGCGCGTTCGCCGCGCCCGGGCCGCGCCAGCATTGCCAGCGGCGGCAACCGGAAGCGATCGTCCGCCGGCTCCAGGGCCAGCGTTGGCTCGGCCTCGGCGCGCGCCCGCTTGCCGGTCCTCAGCCGCTTGGGCGGTTTTTTCACCCGCCCGGCGGGTGTGGTGGCCGGGCGTGGTTTTCTGGCGGCGGGTTTTTTCTCCGGTTTTTTGCCCGGGTCCGCTGGCGTCGCCGCCCGCCAGCGGCCGATCAGCGCCCCCGGCTGGCGTCCGGCCCAGCACAGCCCGCGGCCCAGGGCGCGCCATTGCTCCCGGTCCAGCCCCAGCGCCACCACCGTGGCCGCCACGCCGATCAGGCCGGCGATAATGGCGATCGGCCAGACCGGCGCGCTCAGGCCGGCCAGCGCCAGCCCGTTTAGCGCCGCGCGCATCAGCAAAGCGCCGCCGGCGCCGCCATAACCAGCGCCAATCGGGCCGGCGTCAGCACTGCCAAAGGCGCTCGCCGCCATGGCCAGGGCCGCCAGGGCCAGCGGCAGGGCCGCCAGATTCATCCAAAAGTGGGGCAGGCCGTGATGGCGCAGAAGACGCCAGCCCCAACAGGCCAGCACCAGCGCCAGCGCGCCGCCGCCCAGGCCCAGGGTTTGCCACAGAAAATCGGCGACATAAGACCCCGCCATGCCCATCCAGTTGACCGCCGGCCCGACGCCCACCGTGTTCAGGCTGGGATCGGCCGGATTGGCCGAGGCGAGGGCGAGGGCGACAAAAAAGCCGCCTCCCAGAACCAGCACACCGCCCAGCTCGACCAGCCGGCGGCGCGCGAAGGCCTTGGCCCCGGCGGGCAGAAAGGCGCTTTTTCCAGACGGTTTCTTAGTCGTGATCATGCCAAACATCTTTTCAGCCGGCCCAGCGCATCGCGGGTGATCGCCAGATCATGCACCAGCGCCAGCCGGATGAAACCCGCCGCCGGATTGTGACCCATTTCATCGTCGCACGCCAGATAGCGCCCGGGCAATATTTTAACGCCGGCCTCGCGCCACAAGGCTCGGGCGGCGGCCTCGCCATCGCCGACCTCGAGCCACAGGAAAAAGCCGCCGGCGGGCCGGTAAAAGCCAAAGGCATCGCCCAGAATCTCCTGGGCGATGTCGAGTTTTTGGCGATAAAGCGCCCGGCTTCGCGCCACATGGTCCTCATCATCCCACAGCGCCCCGGCGACCGACAGATTATGCAGCGACGGCACCGCGCCGCCGAGCGAGCGCAGCCGGTGAAAGGCGGCCAGCACATCGCCATCGCCGGCCACGAAGCCCGAGCGCAGCCCGGGCACGCTGGAGCGTTTGGACAGCGAGTTGAACACTACCACATTGCGCAGCGCACCATCTCTGTCGCCGTCCTCATCGGCCAGGGCGGCGCAGGCCTCAAGCGCGCCGACCGGCGGCGCATGATCGTAAATTTCCGAATAGCACTCATCAAAGGCGACAATGAAATCATGGGCCCGGGCGGTGCGGATCAGGGCGCATAAATAATCGCGCGATGCGACCACCCCTTGCGGATTGGCCGGTGAGCAGCAATAGACCAGACTGACCCGCGCCAGCTCCGCTTCGGGCCGGCCGATAAAATCGGGCAAAAAGCCGTTTTGCGCGGTGGCCGGGCAATAGACCGGCTGCGCGCCGGCGGCGGCGGTCGCGGCGGCGTAACACTGGTAAAAGGGGTTGGGGATCAGCACCAGCGGCTGGTCGCCAGCCTGGCGCCGCGGGGTGCACAGCTGGGCGATCAGATAAAGCGCTTCGCGGGTGCCCGACACCGGCAGGATGTGACGCTCCGGGTCGATCAGCGTGCCGGCCGCGCCATAGCGCCGGGCGATCCAGCCGGCCACTGCGGCGCGCCAGTCCGGGGTGCCGGCGGCCGGGGGATATTTGCCATAAAGCGCCAGATTGTGCCGGGCGGCGGCCTCGGCCAGGGCGGGCACCGGGTGTTGCGGCTCGCCCAGCGCCAAGCTGATCGGCGCGCCGGGGCCGCCGGGCGCAAGGCCGTCGAGCAGGGCGGCGAGTTGCAGAAAACTGTTTCCCGGCAGAGTGTTTAGGCGAGCGTTACGCATGGCCCGGCACCATATCGGCCCGGCCCCTGGTCGGTAAAGTCGAAAAAAGGCAAAAAAACGGGCGCTTGCGCGCCCGTTGAGTGAATAGGAAGTAAAGAGATTTAGATTTTCTGCGAGCCGGTGCCGAATTCGGGATAGGCCTCCAGCCCCAGTTCGGCCTGATCACTGCCGACGAACTCTTCTTCCTGGCCTACCCGCAGGCCCACGGTGTATTTAATCACCAGCCACACCACCGCGCTGGCGGCGCTGACAAAGGCGCCGATCGCCAGCACGCCGATCGCCTGGGTAACAAAGCTGGTCTCGCCATTGGTGAAGGGAACCGCCATGGTGCCCCAGATGCCGGCCACCAGATGGACCGACAATGCGCCGACCACATCGTCGATTTTGAGCCGGTCGAAAAACGGCACCGCGAACACCACCAGCGCGCCGCCGACGCCGCCGATCAGAATCGCCTGGCCGATAGTCGGGGTGTCCGGCCCGGCGGTGATGATGACCAGCCCGGCCAGCGCGCCATTGAGCGCCATGGTCAGATCGACTTTTTTGTAAAGCACCTGGGTTAGCGCCATGGCGACGACGACGCCGGCGGCGGCGGCCATATTGGTGTTGGCGAAAATGGTCGACATCGCGACAGCATTAGCTGCCGAGCCCAGCGCCAGTTGCGAGCCGCCGTTAAAGCCGAACCAGCCGAGCCACAAAATGAAGGTGCCGACGGTGGCCAGCGGCAGATTGGAGCCGGGCATCGGGGTGACCTGGCCGCCAGGGCCATATTTTCCCCTGCGCGCCCCCAGGATGATGGCGCCGGTCAGCGCCGCCCAGCCGCCGGTGGAATGGACGATGGTCGAGCCGGCGAAATCGGCAAAGCCCATCTCGTTCAGCCAGCCGCCACCCCATACCCAGGCGCCCTCGATGGGGTAGATCACCGCGGTCAGCACAGCGGTAAAGGCCATGAAGGGCCACAGACGGATGCGTTCGGCCACGGTGCCCGAGACGATCGAGGCGGCGGTGGCGACGAACACCATCTGGAAAAACCAGTCACTGGCCGAGGCATAGCCCGATCCGTCGCCGAAATCGGCGGCGGTTTTGGCCAGCGCGGCGGCATCGTCGGCCAGCCACAAATGGATCGAGCCAATAAAGCCGCCGTCCACCCCGTCATACATCAGGTTATAGCCCAACAGGTAATACATGATCCCGGCCAAGGCGTAGAGCGCGATGTTCTTGGTGCAGATGGTCGCCACATTTTTCGAGCGCACCAGCCCGGCTTCGAGCATGGCGAAGCCGGCGGCCATGAACATCACCAGCGCGCCGCACACGAGAAATGAAAACGAGTTCAGAATATAAGCGGTCTCCGGTGTAACCGCGGCCATCGCCGGGGCGGACGCCGCCATAACGGCCCCTGCCGTCATGACGCCAGATAGAATTTTAAAAACGGGTTTCATCGGACAATACTCCTAAAGGGCGGCAGCATCTGCTTCGCCGGTGCGGATCCGCAGGGCGTGGTCGAGCGGCAGCATGAAAATCTTGCCATCACCGATCTGGCCGGTTCCGGCAGCGGTGCGAATGGTCTCGACCACGCGCTCGGCGATATCGCCGTTTACCGCCAGTTCGATTTTGATTTTGGGAATGAAATTCACCACATATTCAGCGCCGCGGTAAATCTCGGTGTGCCCTTTCTGGCGGCCAAAACCGCGTACCTCGGACACCGTGAGCCCGGCAACGCCGATCTCGGTGAGCGCCTCGCGCAACTCTTCGAGCTTCGAAGGCTTGATGATCGCGACAATATATTTCATGAGCGAATCCTTGACGGGGTTGATCGTTTCGGGCCGCTGTGCGCCGCCCGTCTCGCTTCTGGTAAATCAAGAACCGTGCGAGAGGGTTGCGGCGCAATATTCCGCGGAATTCTGTCCGCAACACCGCTAAAATCCGCCCAAAAAACAGGCAAAATATTCAAACTGGCTAAAATTTAGCCATATTCCGGGCTGGACAAGCCATCCCTTGCGCGGAATGCTGGGCTCATGACAAAGCGGGAATTTTCAGCCGATCTGGTGATCGCCGGAGGCGGCCTGGTTGGCTTGGCCATGGCCGGTGCGGTGGCCGGCGCCGGCCTGACGGTGGTGGTGGTTGACCCGGCGCAGCCGCGCGCCCTGCTCGACGCCACTTTTGATGGCCGCGCCTCGGCGCTGGCCCACGCTTCGCAACAATTGCTTCGTGGCATCGGGGTGTGGCCGCATCTGGAGGCCGACAGCCAGCCGATTCTCGACATCCGGGTCACCGATGGCGCCTCGCCGCTGTTCCTGCATTATCACCATGGTGATCTGGGCGACGAGCCGTTCGGGGTGATGGCGGAAAACCGCCACATCCGCCGCGCCCTTCTGGCGGCCGCCCGGGCGCAGGCCGGCATTACCCTGTTGTTCGGCGACCGGCTGGCGGCGACGGTGCGCAAGGCCGGCGGCATCGAGGCGCAAACGCAGCGCGGCGCCCGGCTGCGCGCCCGACTGGTGATCGGCGCCGAGGGGCGTGGCTCGCCGCTGCGGACGCAGGCCGGCATTCGCACCACCGGCTGGTCTTACGGCCAGACCGGGATCGTCACCACGGTGGCCCATGAAGACGACCATCACGGAGTGGCCCACGAGCGCTTTTTGCCTGCCGGCCCGTTTGCCATTTTGCCGCTGCCCGGCCGGCGCTGCTCGCTGGTGTGGACCGAGCGCGATGTGGTGGCCCGCGCCATCATGGCGCTGGATGACGCCGCCTTTGCCGCCGAGATGGGCAAGCGGTTTGGCAATTTTTTGGGTGCGGTTTCGCCCATCGGGCCGCGCTGGAGCTATCCCCTCGGCTTCATGCAGGCCGAGCGTTATACTGCCCGGCGGCTGGCGCTGATCGGCGATGCCGCCCACGGGGTGCATCCGGTCGCCGGCCAGGGGCTGAACATGGGCCTGCGCGATGTCGCCGCTCTGGCCGAGGTGCTGGTCGAGGCTCACCGTCTCGGGCTCGATATTGGCGCCGAAGCGGCGCTGCAACGCTTTGCCCGCTGGCGGCGGTTCGACAATATGGTGATGGCGGCAACCATGGATGGTCTGGTGCGGCTGTTTTCCAATGATATCGCGCCGGTGCGCGCGGCACGGCGCGCCGGTCTGGCGGCGGTCAACCGCATGGCGCCACTCAAGCGCCTGTTCATGCGCCACGCCCGCGGCACGGTGGGTAAACGGCCGCGTCTGCTGACCGGCGCGCCTCTGTGAGGGGCTAGGCGCGGGTAAGCCCGCGCTTGGCAAGAGCGTTTAAATAGGCCGCCCATTTTTCATCCTGGCCCGCGCCCAGCTCATAGAGATAGTCCCAGCGGTAAAACCCCGAATCATGGCCGTCGTCGAACACCAGTTGCAGCGCGTAGCGGCCCACCGGGCGCACATCGGTGATCGCCACATCGCGCTTGCCGGCGATGATTTTCTTTTCATCGCCGCTATGGCCCTGAACCTCCGCCGAGGGGCTTTCGACGCGCAGATATTCCGCCGGCAGGGTAAAACGCTCGCCATTGTCAAAGGTGACGACTAGGGCGCGCGCTGCCCGATCGAGGGTGATGTCGGTAGGGTGGGGGGCGGCGCTCACGGGTTGTCGTTCACTGATCGTCATCATCCAGCTTGCGGGCCTCGTCGATCAGCATGATCGGCACCCCGTCGCGGATGGGAAAGGCGAGCTGTGCCTGGTCGCTGATCAGCTCCTGGCGAGCGCGGTCATAGCGCAGCGGTCCCTTGGTTAGCGGACAGACCAGAATTTCAAGCAATTTGGGATCGATTTCGGCAATTTGGGTCATCATAAGCCTTGCTTATCAAAAATTGGTCCCGGCGCAAAGCCCGGAGTCTTTGCTGGTTCAGGCCAGGCCGCCCACTCCTTCGGCCCAACCACCCATGATATGGTACCCTTAGGGTGGTTAGGAGGGGGAGTGGGCGGCTTGGCGATTCAAATAAATGAAACCGCCCTATTGCAGCGCGCCGTCGTCGCCCCCCGCGCCGGCCACCGCCATCTCGACCAACGCATCCAGCACCCGCGCCCGGTCGGCAAGGGTTTTGGCTTCGAGCAGCGCCTGTTTTTCATTGGCCTCAAAGGGGCACATCATGGCCAGCGAATTGATCAGCGCCTCGAAGGGCGCGGCGTCAATCGCCGCCCAGTCCACCGAAAGGCCCTGGATTTCGAAATAAATCCTGAGCGCGGCGACCAGCCGACGGCGGTCGATCTCGCCGACGTCGCGCGCCGGGGCGAGATCGTCGAGATAGGGCGCATAGTCTACCGCCATCTGGCGGTAAGGTGTGGCGCAGGCCTGTTCGGTGCGGATGCGGTAGCGGCACAGGCCGGTCAGGGTGATGAGATAGCGCCCGTCGCCAGCCTCCTCGAACTGGCTGATCCGGCCGGCGCAGCCGACCTCGAACACCGCCGGCGCACCGCTGTCGTCGGGCACCCCGCTTTGGGGCTCAACCGGCTGGACCATGCCGATGATGCGGCCCCGGCCGAGGGCGTCATCGATCATGCACAAATAGCGCGGCTCGAAAATATTGAGCGGCAAATGGCCGCGCGGCAGCAACACCGCCCCGGTCAGGGGAAAAACCGGCAGGATGTCGGGAAGCGGCGGCATGACGGCAAGAGTTTATGAAAACAGCAAGGCGGACAGCTTTTGGCGCGCCGCCACGGTCACCGGGTCGCTCGGGCCCAAGGCGTCGAACAGCTCGACCAGTTGCTTGCGCGCGGCGTCTTCGTTCCAGTCGCGCTGGCGCCGGATAATCTCAAGCAATTCGTCGGCCGCCTCACCGGGCCGGCCGGCGCCGATCAGCGCCACCGCCAGATCAAAACGCGCCTGATGATCGTCGGGCCGGTCCGCCACCGCCTGGCGCAGCGCTTGCGGATCGCCCGCCGCATCGGCCTTTTTGGCCAGGGCAAGCGCCGCCCGGACACCGTCGAACGCGCCATCCTTGGCCAGCTCGTCGGGTAGCGAGTCGATCAGCTCGCGGGCGCGCGCGACATCGCCTGCCTTGATGAAACAGTGCGCCAGGCCGGCCAGCGCGGCGGCATGGCCCGGGTCGGCCTGCAAGATCTGGCCAAAAGCCTGGGCGGCGCCGGCATGATCGCCGGCGGCCAGCGCCTCCTCGCCGGTTTGCAGGATCTGCTCCAGTGGGCTGGGGCCCTGACCGGCGCATAATTTTTTGATGAAGTCCTTGATCCGACTTTCCGGCTGGGCGCCGGCAAAACCGTCAACTGGCTGGCCGTCGCGGAAACCAAACACGGTGGGCACCGACTGGACGCGCAATTGCGCGGCGAGGTCCTGGTTTTCATCGACATTGATCTTGACCATTCGCACCTTGCCGCCAGCGGCCCTGACCGCGCGCTCCAGCGCCGGGCCCAGGGTCTTGCACGGCTCGCACCACGGCGCCCAGAAATCGACGATCACCGGCGTCTGGCGCGAGGCCTCGACGACATCGGCCATGAACCCGGCGGTGTCGCCATCCCTGATCAGGTCGGCCCCGTCCGGGCCGCCGTTTGCACCAATGATTTTTTCCATATTACCCGTTCACATTGCGTTGTGGAAAATCCGACTGCGGCAAGTATCGCAGTTTTGCCCACCTTAGGCCAGTGCGTCGAAGTCGATAATCCGGGGGTGATGACCACAATCGGCGATAAAGACCAGCAGGTCCGCCGGCGCGATCATTGTCGAGGCGGTGTTCTCCAGGGGGTGAAAATTCAACCGGCGCTCGGCCATCATCTGGCGATCGAGCAAAACCGTCACCCTTTGGCAAGGATCATTGATCAGCGCAAAAGGGGTAACCGACCCGGAGTGCACCCCGAGGGCCTCATAGAGCACCCCGGGCTTGCCAAAGCTGAAACGCGGCGCGCCCAGGACGCGGGCCAGCGGGCCCAGGGCGAGGCGGCGCCGGCCGGGCACCACGGCCAGCCACAGGCCGCCCTTGCGGTCTTCCAGAAACAGGCTCTTGCACTGGGCGCCGTCCACCAGGCCGCGCAGCTTCCCGGCGTCCTCGGCGGTAAATACCGGCGGGTGGGACCGAGTGGTAACGGTGATGCCCAGGGCGGCGAGGCGGTCGAACAGGTCTTGTGGTGTGGCGGGCATGGCGCCGTCCAGCCTTGCGATCTGGCGGCATTTGTCAATATTGAGGCTTGCAAAGCCGCCGGCTTTGCGTATGATCGGCCCGCTTTGCAGCATCTGCAAGGCCGCGGTCTTGGAGCGCGGGCGTAGCTCAGGGGTAGAGCACAACCTTGCCAAGGTTGGGGTCGTGAGTTCGAATCTCATCGCCCGCTCCATTTTTCCATATTTTGAAAATGCGTCTTTGCCGCTGGCGTTCCCGCAGGCACCCTTGAATATGGCGACCGGCGTGCCGATATGATCAGGCGTCAGGCTGGCGCTGCCGGGCGGCGCGCCCCTCACCGATTTCAGCCCCGATTTCAGCAAAGGACGCAAAGACAATGGCGTATCATTTCAGCAAAGAACAGGACTGCTCGTTCGATCAGGCCGTCACGCGGGTGAGCGAAGCGCTCAAGCAACAGGGCTTCGGCATTCTTACCGAAATCGACGTGGCGCAAACCCTCAAGCAGAAACTGGATGTGGACTTCAGGAAATACCGCATTCTGGGGGCGTGTAATCCGTCGCTCGCCTATCGCGCCCTCAGCCTTGAAGACCGGATCGGCACCATGCTGCCGTGCAATGTCATCGTCCAAGCGCGTGATGGCGGCAAAGTCGAGGTGTCCGCCGTTGATCCGGTCGCCTCGATGCAGGCGGTCGAGAACCCCGGTTTGGCCGAGGTGGCGCAGACGGTGCGCGAAAAACTGAAGGCCGTGGTGGACGCTCTTTAGAGCCCGTCAGGGGCCAACTGATAAGGAAAATGACATGAAAAAACAGATGCTCGCTATTCCCGCCTTGCTGGCGGCCTATGGCGGCTCCTCACTGGCCTGGGCGCAGGAAAGCGGGGTTTATTATGGCCATCACATGATGGGTGGGAGCTGGCATGGCTGGATTTTCGGCCCGTTTATGATGCTGGTTTTTCTGGCGCTGGCGGTGGCGGTGGTCGTGCTGGTGGTGCGCTGGCTGGGCGGCGGCAGCGCCGCGACGCCGCCCGCGTCGTCGCGCAAAACCGCACTCGATATTCTCAAGGAGCGGTTCGCCCGCGGCGAGATCGACCAGGAGGAATTCGAGCAAAGAAAACGGGTGCTCGAGGACTGATCCCGTTTTTACACGAAGAGGGCCTTGACTCCGTATCAGGCTACGCAGGCTAGCGTGGTGCCTTCCCGTTCAAGTTTTGTTCAGGAGAAGGCATCATGATGACAAAACGCACCATCGAAATTTTCAGCGCCGGCTGCCCGGCCTGCGAGGAAGCCGTCACCCGGGTGCGGGCGCTGGCCTGTCCGTCCTGCGAGATCGTGGTTCTCGACATGACCCGCGCCGAGGTGGCGCAGCGCGCCAAAACGCTGGGAATCAAGACGGTTCCGGCGGTCGTGATCGACGGCGCGCTGGCCGATTGCTGCGCTGGCCGGGGGCCGGACGAGGCGGCGTTGCGCGCTGCCGGCCTGGGTCAGCCGCTGAAATGAGTCAGCCGCTGAAATGAGTCAGCCGCTGGGCTGACCGGCGCTCGGCTATCCTGCCTGCTGCTGGCCGGGTCAGGTATTTCACAGTGCCCGCATTGACCAAAACCGCCAAGGCCGCCATGGTTGCCCAGAATGTGCGGAAGATCCACCGTCCGTCATGTCACCCGGTTCCGTTTTGGCGTGGCCACGCCGGCGGCCAGGGCGTCCAGAATTGAGCATTCGTCCACCGCTCCTTCGCCGGGGCAGCGCGCGATCAGCTCCTCAAGGGCGGCGCGCATCATTTTCAGACTTTTGATCTTGCGGTTCACGGTGTCGAATTTTTCCTGCGCGCGCGCGCGCACCTGGGCGCAATTTGCCGACGGGTCGACCCTGAGCGACAACAAATCCCCAATTTCGCGTAAGGAAAAGCCGATCTCCTGGGCCTGGCGAATAAAGCCAAGGCGCGCGATGGTCTCTTCGGGATAGCTGCGAAAGCCGCCATAGCGGGGCTTAAGAGGCTGATCTATCAGGCCCTTGCGTTCATAAAAACGGATCGTCTCAACGCCGACGCCGGCGATTTTCGCCACCATGCCAATACGCATCACGTCTCACCTTTTCCCGCCATTGATACATACCGTACCATAATACGGTGTCAAGCGGTGGGTTAGAGAGTTTCTTGATCCATGGTTGCCCGATGCGGGGAAAGTCGCTTATCTTCCGCACGGCCGGAGCGGATTGCCGATTTCCGGGTGCGGGAATAAATGGCGTGAACACCAGGACCAGACACATCTTGATCGAGGCCTATGTGGCCAAGCGCGGTGATCTCAAGCGCTTTCTGGTTGCCCGGCTGGGCAATGAGGCGGAAGCCGAGGATGTGGTTCAGGATGTTTATTTGAAGGTGCGGGCTGCGAAATACGCCGAGGAAATCGCCAATCCCGGCGCCTTTTTGTACAAGGTGGCGGCGAATCTGGCGCTTGATCACCGCCGCCGTCAGCAGCGTGCCCGCGCCCGCGATGGCCAGTGGGTCGAGGCGAACCATCAGAAAATCGGCGCCGAGGCGATTGTCGATCAGCCGGAAGCGGGCGCCGCCTATGATGCGAAACAGCGTCTGACGCGCATGATTAAGGCGCTTGATGGGTTGTCGCCGCAATGCCGGCGGGTTTTCATGCTGCATAAACTGGAGGGCCTTAGCCATCGCCAAGTCGCCGCCCGGCTGAATATTTCCACAAGCACGGTCGAAAAACACATGAACAAGGCGCTTAAACAACTTGTTCGCACGCTGGACAGCGCGCCCGGCGGGGCGGCGTCATGATCGGGCGGCAGGGTGTGGTGACCGGCCGGTGGCGGCGTCCTAGTGGTAAGGGAAAGACGACACGGACAAACATGATGAAACAACCATGAAGAAAGCAACAGCACCGCCTGTGCCCGGCAAGAACGAGCGCCATGCCGCCGCCGTGGCGTGGCATGTGCGGTTGCACGCCGGCGATGCGGGAGAAGAAGACTGGACCGCCTTTACCGCGTGGTTGCAGGCGGATGACGAAAACCGGCGGGCCTTCGACCGGCTTGACATCCTGATGGCGGAGATGGTGGCGGCCGGGGAGGATCTTCAGGCCCATTTCACTGCTTCCGTGGAGCCGCCGGGCGAGAGCGGGCGGCCCATGCGGGCGCGCTGGCGTGCCTGGGGGCCGGCACAGGCGCTGATTGCGGCGACATTGGTGGTGTTTGTCGGCATTGGCCAGGGGTGGTTTGGCGGGCTCGGTGGAACCGGGGGCCCTGGCCAGCACAACTACGCCACCAGAATCGGCGAGACCCGGGCGATCACGCTGGCCGACGGCTCGGTCATCCATCTTAACACCGACAGCCGGATCACCGTGGCCCTGGGCGCGCGTACGCGCGCCGTAACCCTGGATCATGGCGAGGCGCTTTTCCAGGTGACCCGGGATCCGGCCCGACCCTTCATTGTAACGGTTGGCGAGCAGAACGTCCGGGTGGTTGGCACGGTGTTCAATATTTTGCGCTATGGCGGAAAGGTAACCGTGACGGTGGCCCGCGGGGTGGTCGAGGTTCATCCCGCGCGGGCCGGACCGGGCCGGCGGGCCGGCCTGTCCGCAACCCTGGTGGCGGGGCATCAGCTGGTGCATGAAGATGGTGCGCCGACGGTGCAGGTCCGCAAAGTTGACCCCCGGGCGGCGCTAAGCTGGCGGGAAGGCCATCGCACCTATGACAATGCTTCGCTGCGCGACATCGCCGGTGATCTCAACCGCTATTTCCCGGGCTCGGTCAGGGTGCCCGACGAGCGTGCCGCCGCCCTGCGGTTTTCCGGGGTGCTCAAGTTCGATAATGAACAGGCGGTGCTGCGCCGGCTTGAGGAATTCCTGCCGGTCACGGCGGAAAAAACCAAGGACGGCATTGTCTTGCGTCTCAGGAAAGAACACCATTAAAACCGTACACCGGGTGTCTGGTGATGCGATAATTTGACAATGTGACGAAAAGGGCCCCTTTCCTGTTGCTGTATAACATGTTGTTGCGCCGGGCGCTGGCGGGATTATGCCTCGCGGTGGTTCTGCTTCAGCCCGCCAGCGCGCAGGAGCCAGAGCGCCAGAGCGCCCCAGAGCGCCTGATCGCTTTTGACATTTCCGCCCGCCCGCTGGCGGCGGCATTGAATGACTTCGCCCGTCAGGCGGACATCTCGATCAGCCATTCGGCGCTGTCCTTCGGAGACCGGCGCAGCCGGGATCTGATCGGCTATTACACCCTGGAAGATGGCCTGACGCGGCTGCTGGAGGCGACCGGCTTTAGCTATCGGGTTCTCGATCCACAAACCATCCGCATCACGCGCCGGATTGCGCCGACAGCCCCCTCGCCCAAAACCGCCGCCGCACTGGTCCGCCGGCCGCAGATCGAGGAGATTACCGTCACCACGACCAAACGGGCCGGGATGGTTCAGTCCCTACCCTATTACATCGCCGCAGCGACCGGCGCGCAACTGGAGGCCCTGGGGGCGCAGGGCAGCAACGACGTGGCGCTGAGAATAGCCGGCGTCACCGTGACCAATCTGGGCCTGGGGCGCAACAAGGTTATCTTGCGGGGTCTTTCTGACGGTCCGTTCACCGGTCGCACCCAGTCGACCGTCGGGCTTTATCTCGATGACGTGCGGATCACCTATAATCTGCCCGACCCGGGGATCAGGTTGTTCGATGTTGAGCGCGTCGAGGTGTTGCGCGGGCCGCAGGGCACGCTTTATGGCGCCGGATCACTGGGCGGTATTTATCGGATTGTCACCAACAAGCCGGTGCTGGACGGGGTTGCCGCCAGCGCCTTTACATCCATGGCGAGCACCAGGGGCGGCGGGCTGTCCCGCGAGGGTCGGGCAATGCTTAACATCCCGGTGATCAAGGGGGTTCTCGGCCTGCGCGCCGTGGGCTATGTCCAAAGAGAAGCCGGTTATATCGATGATATCCGCCTCGGGCTGAACAATGTCAACAAGACCACCGTCAGGGGGGGACGGCTTGGAGCGCTCTGGCGGCTTTCCGATGTCTGGAGTGTGACCGGCACCGTGATGGCTCAGACCATTGCGGCGGATGATACGCAATATTATGACGCCGCACTGGGGCCCTTGAAGCGCGCCAATTTTCTGCGCGAGCCCTATCACAACAGTTTCCTTCAGGCCGCGTTAACCGTGAACGGGGACTTTTCATGGGCGAACCTGGTTTCCTCCACCGCCTATATTCATCATAGAATTCACAATATTTTCGACGCCACTCTCGCCGTTCCGGTCATTACCGGTCTGCCGGCGGTAACCAGTCCCTTTTCCGAAGACAGATACGTCAAGGCCCTGGTTCATGAAACCCGTCTTGTCTCGGCCGATGGCGGCCGGTTTGACTGGCTGGTCGGAATATTCGTCGCGCACCGCGAGGAAGTTTTTGACGCCAGTCTTAATATTCCCGGCTCCGGAACGGCGCTCGGGCTGGGGGCGTCCGATGTGGTGTTTTTCGAATTCCGCGACAGCATCATCAATGAAGCGGCGCTGTTTGGCGAAGCCACCTGGTTTTTGACCGAGCGGCTGTCGATCACCGGCGGCGCGCGCTGGTTTTACAGCGAAAACAAGCTGTCCTCGCTCAAAGGCACGAATATCGATGAAATTCAGGCCCAGGCCGATGGCCGACGCAGCAGAGCCAGGGTTACGCCCAAGGTTGTGCTCGGCTTTCAGGCCAATCGCGATATCCTGATCTATGGCCAATTGTCCGAGGGCTATCGTGTTGGCGGCATCAATCTGAGCGCCCCGGCGGTGCGGGATGGCGGCGGGAGTGGGGATGATGAAGGCAACGCCATCAGTTTTCCCTCCGATACATTGCTGAATTTTGAACTCGGTGTTAAATCGCGCTTTTTCGGCCGCCGCCTGATCATCAATGCGGCCGCTTATTATATTCTCTGGAACAAGATCCAGTCGGACCAGTTGCGCCCGGACGGTTTTCGGTTTGTGCTGACCGCCGGTGATGCGAGAATCACCGGTCTGGAGCTTGATGTCCGGTTTCGGCAGAGCCGTCATTTGACGGTTCGAGGCAATCTGTCGTGGAATGCCTCCAGGCTGACCAAGATCAATCCTGCCCTGGGCACCAAGGTTGACAACCGTCTGCCCAATGTGCCGCTTTTCTCCGCCGGGCTGTCGATGCAATACGCCATGCGGCTGGCCGATGGCTTTGATGGTTCGCTGAGCGCCGATTATGCCTACGTCGGGGCCTCCAGCCTGCTGTTTGATAAAAACAATTCACCGCGCATGGGCGGCTATTCGCTGGCCAATATCCGCTTTGGCTTGCGCCATGGCTCGTGGCGGGCGACGGTTTCTGTCGAAAATATCGGCAATGCGCAAGCCGACAGCTTTTCCTTCGGTAATCCGTTCAGCCTGAATACGATCCGCCAGGTCACGCCGCTACGCCCGCGCACCATCGGGGTGAGCCTGGGCTGGAGCTATTAGAAAAACCCCCAGGGTCTCGGTTCAGACCGGGGGATAATTCAGCGGCAGGTCACATTGATTTAAAAATCTGGCAAATTTCCTTCATGCCGCCTTCCTGAGGTATTAAAGGGTCCCAGAATATATTGCCTTCGATCAATACCGGGCCGTCATCCGTTATCCCCACATCCCAGCCTATGGTTCTTAATGGCGCAAATATTTTCTGGGCGTTTAATACTGTCTCAACACACTGTTCCCAGTATGGTATTTTAAAACGGGAAATTTCCCCGTTGGCATTCTTAACGTAATCATGGGTGACAAGACGTTGTTTCTGCTCGCAGAAGGCAAGGGTCTTCGTCACCAGACCTTCCTCGTTAATCTTACACTGCCGTCCTTTCGATATACCAAACGAGAAGTTGTCAACGATACTACCTTTTCGGGGAAGTTTTATTTTCCGGATAATCAGTTGAGGCTGATTGTTTTGGTCAAGATAGGTGATCATACGCAAGCTCTGGAGCATGTCGTTGTCTGTAAGATCTACTATGTCTTTATGACTATATAGTTTTTTTTGCAGTATATATGGAGTGTCACGGTGTTCAAAAACTGAGTTCGCAAAATCTGATAATGAAGTATGTCCATTACTGGAAACAATATGGTTTTCGTTATTAAAATGAAGATTGGTTATGTCTTTGCCCTGTGCGCCATGAACAGGTTTGCAGATTAAATCAAATGGATATTGTGAGAGGCCGACCAGAAAATCTTCTTTTGTTGTTATGGGGTTGCCACTTCCCCAATAAGACCGTTTCGCGGGATCTATGACAGCGACTAATTCAGGAACGGGTAGATTATGTTCGGTGCAATATTGGTGAAAAATAATTTTGTTTTCTGTTAAGTAGTGGTGTGAGGCCGGGTTGATTTTTTCTTGATAACGCAGAAATTTCTCTTTGCTGATCATCTGGTCTTTTTGATCGCTGCTCCACGTGGGATTTAGCAGGTCAGTCATAAAAATTTCAATGGGGGAGTATTTAGGAAAAAGGGTGAGATGAAAAAACCGAAAATAACTGGGTATAAGCGAATAGCCTTTGACGCGGATGGCTTGATTTAATGAACGCCACTGCCGCAACCGGCGACGTATCAAGAGCTTTAGGCTAGAAAAGCCTATCTTTGTGTGATGTCTGATACTCTTGTCTTTGATTTTGGATATACTTCTTTATTGTGTCTTCATCACCATGATGCCCAACACGGGAGGCGAAACAGCCACCACTCCAAAACTCGCCGCTTCTGTCGTGCGGGCGCTCCAGTGGAAAATTTATCCCATAGTGCTTCCTTCCATTCAAGCGAACAGATTACCATCAAACGCCGGGACTAAACATTCCCAGAAAAAACCCCAGGACCTGGGGTCCTGGGGTGGTGAAGGCTCAAGATGGAACGGAGCGGTCTACATTTGTTTACCCCGCCGCTTGCGACGATAGCCGATGGCCGCCATGCCGATGGCGAACAGCGCCAGGCTGGCCGGTTCGGGGACGACGGTGATGGTTTTCTGCTTTTCGATCACGATCGCCTGGCCGTTTACGACTTCGAGATCATATTGCAGCGCAAAAGCGGCGTCGCCCGGACCGAAATCAGTGCGCCCGGCGAGATGGCCATCCACCAGCTCATCTTCCAGAATATCGCCTTCACAGCATTCCCCCACGTCAAAATAATCAAAAAGTGTGGAGGTCAGCGTAAGAGTGGTATTGCCGGCAGTCTGGGTGAAGATGGTGCCGTCGGATGATACGGTGTCGTCATCAGAATTATCGTTCAGATCAAAATCGTCATATTCCGACAGGGTGAGGGTAATCGGCGCGCCGCTGGGGTCGATGTTTTCGATGGTAATGGTCTCGTCGATGGTCGCCGTGCTGAAGCCGGGGCTGCTTGAGCCGCTCAGGACATGATCAAAGGTCAGCCGCAGCCCCTCACCTTCCATGACGATGAGGATCCGGTTGGCGGCTTCATCTTCAGTGGCGGAAATCAGGTCAAAATTATCATCAAGCTCGAAGTTTATATCGTCACGGAAGCAATTGAAGCAGGCGTGATATTCTTCCTCGAACAGATGATTCATGCCGCCGACAATAAAGTCATTCATTTCCCAATCGGAACTGGCATCATAAAGAATACTCGCACCGCCATCGGAGACGGTGCAGTCGCCGCCAGAACAATCGATGGGATTGGCCTTGGCGCTGTGGTCGCCAACCGCGCCGATCAGCAGAAAAGCCAAGGCGACAAAACTCACCTTAAAAAGTCGATAGAACATTTTACAGCCCCCTATCATAAGAGTACTTTATGGAATCAAGCCAGTGGCTTAACCTAAGGAACACGCAAAAATCGTACCGTTTTTCATAAAACATTGTTATTGCAGATAGTTTTTGGTGAACAATGGAGTGATGCAAGGGATTCTGTAAAAATTACCGACGCTTTATTAATGCAAAAACTGCCACACGGAATAAAACACCAAAGATTTTTCATCTATCTCATTGTAAGGAAATACTTTATTTGAAAGTAAGTTTTATAGTACAACTGTAAAGAATTCCGACTCCCGGCGGTGAGGACAATTCATTGGACGCCGGCCCACCGGCCGCGCTACCCTTGCCCGGAGCCATTGAATTTCAAGGGAAAGCGGCAGGTTTGCAGAGCGATGGATGAGGTCACCCTCTATGGCGCGCCACTGTCCTATTATTCCGGCAAGGCGCGCGCCTATTTGCGCTGGAAAGGCATTACCTTTCGCGAGCTCGCCCCGTCGCCCGAAGTCTACAAGCAGGTGATCATTCCCGCCGTCGGCTATCCGGTGATCCCGGTGGTGGTCACCGCATCCGGCGCGGTGATCCAGGATAGCAGCGACATTATCGATTATTTCGAGGCCCGCGCGACCGGCCCGGGCCTCGGCCCGGCGGTCTATCCCGCCACTCCCCGCCAGCGGCTGGCGGCGCTGCTTTTGGAGCTTTATGGCGACGAATGGCTGCTGATCCCGGCGATGCATTACCGCTGGGCTTATAATCGGGACTGGGTGCTGGGTGAGTTCGGCGCCTTGCGGGCGCCCGATGCGCCGCCTGGCGAGCGCCGCGCGCTGGGTGAAAAACTGGCGGCACGTTTTCAGGCCATGACCCCGGCGCTGGGCGCCACACCGCAAACCATCCCGGCGATCGAGGCTTCTTACGAAGCGCTGTTGGGTGAGCTGGACGCCCATTTCGCCCATTATCCCTATCTGCTGGGTACGCGGCCGTCGATCGGTGATTATGGGCTGATCGGCCCGCTTTACGCTCATCTTTACCGCGACCCGGCTTCGGGCGCGCTGATGAAGCGCCTCGCACCCCATGTCGCCGACTGGGTTGAGCGGGTTCACAATCCCCCCGCCCCCGGTGCGGGTGATTTTCTGGCCGATGATAGTGTCCCTGACAGCCTGCTGCCGGTTTTGCGCCGCCAGATGCGCGAGCAGATGCCGGTGCTGGCTGACACCGCGATCCGGCTGGCCAACTGGCGCGAGCGCAACCCCGGGAAAGCACCGCCGCGCAACATCGGCCGGCACCACTTTTCGATCGATGGCGCGCAAGGGGAACGGCTGGTGATCCCCCACAGCCAGTGGATGCTGCAACGCCCGCTCACCTATTACCGCTCGCTTGCCGGGGCCGACAAGGCGGCGGCCGACGCCCTGCTCGATACCCTGGGCGGCGACATCTTTCGCGCCATCACCATTCGCGCGCCGCTCAAACGCGAGCACAACCGACTTGTTTTTGACAACCAGGGAGAACAGCGATGATTTTGAACAAGGTGCCCCAGGCGACATTCAAGACCCGGGTGCGCAACGAGGCGCTCGGCGGCCCCAACCCGTTTGAATGGAAGGAGCTGACCAGCGAGGATGTGTTCGCCGGCAAGCGGGTGGTGGTGTTCTCGCTGCCCGGGGCTTTCACGCCGACCTGCTCGACCAGCCATCTGCCGCGCTATGAAGAGCTTTCTGGAGACTTTACCGACCTCGGGGTCGATCAGATCGTCTGTATCTCGGTCAATGACGCCTTTGTGATGTATCAATGGGGCAAAAGCCAGAACGCCGACAAAGTGTTCCTGCTGCCCGATGGCAATGGCGAGTTTACCCGCAAGATGGGCATGCTGGTTGACAAGGCCAATCTTGGTTTCGGCATGCGCAGCTGGCGCTATTCGATGTATGTCGAGGACGGAGTGATCGAAAAGATTTTCGTCGAGCCCGGTTTCGCCGACAATGCGCCCGATGATCCCTTCGAGGTGTCCGACGCCGACACCATGCTGGCCTATCTCAAGGCGCGTTAACCGAAGCGCCCGCGCAGCGCCTCGAACACGGCGCGCAAACCCTGGGCCTCGCCGCCCTGGGGCCGGCCGGGGCGGTCGGTGGTGTTCCAGGCCATCAGGTCGATATGGGTCCAGGATTTCGCACCCTCAATGAAAGAGTCTAGGAACAGGGCGGCGAGAATGGCTCCCGGGCCGGCCTTGCCGGTGGAATGAATGTCGGCGATCTTGCTGTCGAGCAGCGGGCGATAGGGCCGGTGCAGCGGCAGCCGCCACAGCGGGTCGCCGGTGTCGGCGGCGGCGGTCATCAGGGCCTGGGAGAACGCCTCGTCATCGGTGAAATAGCTTGGCAGATCGGGGCCGCAGGCGACCCTCTGGGCCCCGGTGAGGGTGGCGAAATCAACCACCATGTCGGGCTTTTCGCGCGCCGCCTCGGCCAGTGCGTCGGCCAGCACCAGCCGACCCTCGGCGTCGGTATTGCCGACTTCGACGCTCAGTCCCTGGCGTGAGGCCAGCACGTCGGACGGGCGATAGGCATTGCCGGCCACCGCATTTTCCACCGCCGGGATCAACACCCGCAGCCGCAGCCGCCAGCCTGCCGTCATAATCATTTGCGCCAGCCCCAGCACATGGGCCGCTCCGCCCATGTCCTTTTTCATGCCCAGCATGCTGGCCGAGGGTTTCAGGTCAAGCCCGCCAGTATCGAACACCACCCCCTTGCCAACCAGGGTCAGGCGGGGGGCGCGCGCCGGGCCCCAGCGCAGGTCGATCAGGCGCGGCGGCCGGGCGCTGGCGCGGCCCACGGTGTGGATCAGCGGATAGTTGTTTTTCGCCAGCGCCGCCCCGGTGATCACCCGACAAGTCGCCTTGTGGGCGCGCGCCAGACTGCGGGCGGCGGTCGCCAGCTCGGCCGGGCCGAGATCGGCGGCCGGGGTGTTGATCAGATCACGGGTCAGGAAAATGGCGCGTGCCGCAGCCATCACCGCCGCCCGGTCGGCTCCGGCGGGCCAGACCAGCACCGGCGCACCGGCGGTTTTGGCCTTGTTTTTGTAGCGGGCAAAGCGATAGCCGCCCAGCGCCCAGCCCAGGGCGATACGGGTAGCGTCATTGGTCGCGGGCGGTGCGGCCAGCGCATAGCGCCCGGCGGGCAGGCGGGCGCGCAGACCGGCGGCGTCCCACAACAGGTTGTGCGCGCTCACCCCGGCGAAAACCTGGCGCAGCGCCCCGGCGTCATTGGCCATCAGGCTGATCTCGCCGGGCTTGGCGGCAAAGCCGCTGGCCTTGAGCCAGGTGGTCACTGTCCGATTTTGTTTGCGCCGCCAGCGATCGAGGTTTTCCGGGGTGAGCAGGTAAAGCTGCGCCGTGGCGGCACTGGCGCGGGCTGCAAAATCCCGGAGCACAGGGGTCATGGGAGGGCTCTCCAAAGGAATGGTGGTGCCGCTGAGGTGACTCGAACACCTGACCTACGCATTACGAATGCGTTGCTCTACCAACTGAGCTACAGCGGCCCATGGTTGAGGCCACCGGGAATCTATCGGCGTGCCGGGGGTTTTGCAAGCGCAAACCCCGCTTGCCCGTGCTGTCAGGCTCGCTGGTCGGTGAGCATCAGATCGTCGCGGGGGACGGCCCAGCGGGCGCTGGAAAAAGCGCCGCACTCGGGGCACTGCGGGCTCCAGACGGCGGCCCGCCGGCCGCAGCTTTCGCATTGCCAGACCGCATCCGGGGCGGCGACTGCTGCGCGCCGCAGCCAGTCCTGGGCTGCCTGCGGCGTGCCGTCGGCCTCCTCGAGCCGGGCCATCAAGGCGCATAGATGGCGGGTTACCCGGATCGCCTGGGCGGCGGCGAGCTTCTGGCGCGCCACCCCCCACAGGCCGGCACCCAGCGCCGCCTCGGCGCGGGCGATCAGCCCTTCGAAGCTGGCGTCCTGCTTGCCGGTAAGGCGCTCGATGTGTTTGAGCCGTTCGGCCGGGCTCATCTCAGGCCACAGGGCGTCGAGGGCGGCCACCAGATCGGGATGGGGGGCGAGCGCCCAGCCCTGCGCCAGCGGGGCGGCGGCGCGGCGCTGCTTGCCGGCGCGGGCCAGGGCCTCTGCTGCCGCAACAATGGCGGGCACAAAATCGGGTGCCGCCTTGTGGGCGGCCAGGGCCAGTTCGTCGGCGAGCTGGTTATCGTCCTCGGCGTGGGCGCGGCGCGCCAGATGCAGGCTGGCGAGCCGTTCGGCCTCGCGCACACCGTCCAGAACCTTGTGTTTAAGGGCCCGGGCCAGGGCTTCGGCGGCCTCGTCCCAGTCGCCATCCTCGATCGCCAGATCGATGTAATTGGCCGCCACCCAGGGGGCGTCGGGGGCGCGCTCATAGGCCTGGCGGGCCAGCGCGGCGGCGCGGGCGCTGTCGCCCTGGCGGCGGGCCAGCGCTATCAGGCCGCGCAGGCCCAGGCTTTCGGTCTCTGGATCATCGAGCAGGGCGGTGAAATGCTGCTCGGCGGTCTGATCGTCGCCGGACAGTTGCGCCGCCTGGGCGGCGAGCAGATGGGTAAGCGGCTCGCCCTCCAGCAGCGCGCCGGCTTGCCGGGCCAGCCGGCGGGCCTGACGGCTATCACCGGCGGCGATGGCGTTAAGCCCCAGGGTCAGCGCTCGCGCGCCCCTGGCCTGCCGGCGAGCGCTGCGCCGGGCGAGAAAGGCGCGCGGCCCGCCCACGATGGCCCGTCCGGCGCGCAGCAGGCCCCAGCCCAGGGCGGCAAGCAAAGCGGCTATCGCCAGCAGCACCGGCACCGAGGTCTCCAGCCGCCAGCCGCGCCAGTTAACCGCCACCGCGCCCGGGTTGTCGGCGAACCAGGCGGCGGCCACGGCCAGCGCGGCAAGCAGAATAAAAAGCGCTAGGGCGCGGATCATGACGCCAGCGCCTCAAGCGCCGCCTCGAGCGCCAGGCGCGCCCGGGCGGCGGCGAGCCAATCGGCGGCGGCCTGTCGCGGCGGGCCGGAAAGCCGGGCGATTTCATCGGCGGCGCCGGCCAGATCGCCGGCCTTCAGGCGCGTCTCGGCGCGCGACAGCATGGCGCCGGGCTGGTCGCCGGCAACCTCGCCCAGCTTGCGCACCCGCACCAGCCCGGCGATCGCCGCCCAGCTTTTTTGCAGCCAGCCGGCCTCGGGCCGCTTGGCGGCGGCGATCATGACGGCTGACGCCATGGCGTCAAACTGGCGGGCCAGATCGGCGCGGCTGGCCACGCCGCGCTCGGCATGGGCGGCCAGACTGTCCAGCGCCGCCTTTTGCGGTGCGATTTGCTCATCACCGAGGGCGGCGATAAAGCCGTCAAGCGCCGCCTTGTAAGGCTCGGCCCCGGCGGCGGCCTGGGCCAGCCGGGCTAGCGCCATGGCGCGCAGGGTTTGCGGCAGCTGCGTCTTCAACCCGGCCTCCACCACCGCCAACCGCTGGTCAAGGGCGGCGGTGGTGCGGCTCAGGGTGTCGATCTGGGCGCGGGTTTGCTGGACATCGGCGCGGGCCTCGGCGGCAATCGCCCGGGCTTCGGCAACCACGGTGCGGGCCTCGGCCAGCTGCCCGTTGTCGGGGGCGACCGGTTGCGCCTCTAACGCGGCGATTTTTTGCTTCAGCGTCGCCAGCTGGTCGGCCAGATCGGCGCTCTGGTCTGTTTCGCCCGGGGTGCTGGCGGGGCGCTCGGCCAGCGCGGCGATGGCGGCCCGATTGGCCTCGAAACGCCGGTCAAGACCGTCAAGCCGGCCCTCAAGCCGCTCGACGCGGGCGCGCAGGGCGTCAAACTGGCTGGCCGCAATAGTTGGCTGGGAAGGTGAAAGCTGCGCGCGCAGCACCGGCCAGACATAAAGCCCGCCACCGGCCAGCAGCCCGACCAGCACCAGCAGCCCGAGCCCGCCGGCGACCAGACGGCGACGGCGGGACTTTTTGGCAGGCGTCTCTGATTCCGGTGCTTCGGGGCTGGATTTTTGTTCGCTCATGCTGGTTTTCCGATCAACGTCAATAGCGAATCCTGGGTTGGCCGGGCGGCAATTTCAATGCGTCGCCATGTCGCGCCGCCCAAACCCTCGGCTACCGCCGGGCTCAGGCACCAGGCAACCAGCCGATCGAGCGACAGTGCCGCCGTCTCGGCCAGCCTAACAAAGGTTCGTGCGGTGCGGGGAGAGAAAAACACCACGCCGTCAACCGCGCCGCGCGCAATCGCGGTGCGGGCGGCGGCGCTGATTTGCGTGGCGCGCACCGCCTCATAGAGCACCAGCGGGCGCACGGTAAAGCCGCGGGCGGCCAGCGCGCCAGCCAGGTCGCCGGCGACGGCGCGGGCGCGGGGGTGAACCAGCGGCCCATCCGTCGGGCTCAGGCGATCGGCAACCAGCCGGGCCAGGGCGGCGACATCGCCGCCGGCGGCGGCGACCGGGGAAAAGCCCAGCGCCCGGGCCGCCGCGGCGCTGGCGTCTCCCACCGCATAGACCGGGATGGCGCGGTGCGGCTGAGCGGCAGCCAGGGCGCGTGCGCCATTGGCGCTGGTGGCGAGCACCGCCTGCGCGCCGGTCAGATCGACCGGGGTATTGGGCAGAAAGCGGATGGTGAGCATCGGCTCAATCATTGTTTCACATCCGAAACCATGCAGTGTTTTCGCCAGTTTTTGCGAATCATCCTGGGGTCGGGTGAGCAACAGGCGCATCTGATGTACTCTAGCTGGTGAAAAAGCCGGGCCCGGCGCGGCCGCGTAATTCATCTCCGGCGTCGCGGCCCATGGCCTCGCCCTCACCGGCCGGGCCGCGGCGCATCGCCTCCAGCATTTGGCTGCCATCGGGCCGGTAGATCCGTGCGATCAGGCTCAGCCCGCCAGCCTTATTGAGCCGGGCGAGGGCGGCGATCGGGGTGCGGCACGAACCGTCGAGCGCGGCCAGCAACGCCCGCTCGGCGGCGATGCACCGGGCGCTTGCCGGGTGATGTAGCGGCGCCAGCAAGGCGCCAAGGCGGGCATCATCGCGCCGGGTCTCCAGGCCGATAGCCCCCTGGGCGACCGCCGGCAGCATCTCATCCGGCTCGAACAGCGCCGTGGCCTCATGGCGCAGGCCAAGCCGCTTGAGCCCGGCCAGGGCCAAGAGGGTGGCGTCGGCCGCGCCCTCGGCCAGTTTGCGCAGTCGGGTCTGCACATTGCCGCGAAACGGGATCACGGTGAGATCAGGCCGTCGGTGGAGGATTTGCGCCTGGCGGCGCAGCGAGGCGGTGCCGACCACCGCGCCGGCCGGCAGATCGGCGAGGTTGGCCGCAGCCGGGCTGATCCAGGCGTCGCGCACATCCTCGCGCTCGAGAATGCAAGAAAGGGCGAGGCCATCGGGCAGTGTGGTCGGCATGTCCTTCATCGAATGGACTGCCAGGTCGATGGCGCCGGCCAGCAGCGCCTCCTCGATCTCTTTGGTGAACAGGCCCTTGCCGCCGATCTCGCCGAGGGTGCGGTCGAGAATTTTGTCGCCGGTGGTTTTGATCACCACGATCTCGGTGGTCAGCCCGGGATGGGCGGCGGCGAGCCGGTCGCGGACTTCATGGGCCTGGGCCAGCGCCAGCGGGCTGCCGCGGGTGCCAATGCGAACGGTTGTGTGAGCGTCGGACAAGGTGCTATTTCACGGGTTGGAACAGAAAACCGAAAGTTCAATAGCATATGGCGCTGCGCGCGGACACCGTTGTTTTGGGCATTGAGACCAGTTGCGATGAAACCGCGGCCGCCGTGGTCAGCGGTGGGCGCGAGATTCTGGCCAATGTGGTGCTCAGCCAGATCGACGAGCACCGGCCTTACGGCGGCGTGGTGCCCGAGATCGCCGCGCGCGCCCATGTCGAGCATCTCGACCGGCTGATCGCCCGCGCCATGACCGAGGCGGGACTGGGGTATGGCGAGTTGTCGGCGGTGGCGGCGACCGCCGGGCCGGGACTGATCGGCGGCGTGCTGGTTGGCCTGATGACCGGCAAGGCGATTGCCGCGGCCAGCGGCAAGCCATTTGTCGCGGTCAATCATCTGGAGGGCCACGCCCTGTCGGCGCGGCTGACCGGGGAGGCGGATTTCCCCTATTTGCTGCTGCTGGTCTCGGGCGGCCATTGCCAGTTGCTGCTGGTCAGAGGGGTGGGCGACTATCGCTGGCTGGGCACCACCATCGATGATGCCGCGGGCGAGGCCTTTGACAAAACCGCCAAACTGCTCGGCCTGGGCTATCCCGGCGGCCCGGCGGTGGAACAGGCCGCCGGGCGGGGCGATGCCAGCCGGTTTTCCCTGCCGCGCCCGCTGGCGGGCCGGCCGGATTGCGATTTTTCCTTTTCCGGGCTGAAAACCGCGGTGCGCCGGGTGGCGCAAGAGCTTGGCGCGGCACTGGATGAGCGCGCCAAGGCCGATCTGGCGGCCGGCTTTCAGGCCGCGGTGGGCGATGTGCTGGTCGATCGCACTCGCCACGCCATGCGCATGGTTGCCAGCGAGACCGCCTGCACGCGGCTGGTGGTCGCCGGCGGGGTGGCGGCCAATGCTGCTCTGCGCGCCCGGCTGTTGCGCCTGGCCAGCGAGACCGGCTTTAGCCTGATCATGCCACCGGGCTGGCTGTGCACCGATAATGCGGCGATGATCGCCTGGGCGGGGTGCGAGCGCTTGCAGGCCGGCCTTACCGATGGGCTGGACACCCCGGCGCGTGCGCGCTGGCCGCTCGACCCAGACACCGGCAGATGAGCATAAAAAGCCGGCGCGAAGGGAGACGCGCCGGCTTGGGGGAGGGAGACGTGGAACCAGGGGGGCTCCAGGCCTCAGGGCGGCTGTCCGGCCCTTGGGAGGTTGATGACGAACCGGACAGCCTGATTTACAACCGGAGATTTATCATATCACGGGTAGTGCCCGTTTGCGAGAGGCTTACAGCGCGCCGGCGATATCGGCCAGCCGCAGGGTGTAAACCGCCGCCAGACCGAGGATGATCAGATCGCCGGTCACAGTGCTGAAGATGCTCAAAAACTTGTTCATGATGGTGCTCCTTTGCCGCTCTGCTGGCGGGGTCTTGCTCTTGCGTGACCGCGCCCTTGTATGCGCTGTGATGACCCTAATATAGCAGGCCCTGACAAATAAACAATAAATTTTTTCAAAAATATTTATTCTTCACAAAAATGTCATCTGGCGCGGCGAAACCCGGCTACGGAGCCCTGATCGAAGATGCTGGCTTTTGCGGCGCTGATTTTCACGAAAATATGGCTTTGACCCTGGCTCCGGGCCTTAGCCCTGACTCTGGTCCTGGCCTCGGCCGACGGCAGTCAGGACTCGTTGAGCCCCAAAATCAGCAGTTTGACCACCTTGCGCGCCTGTTCCTCCAGGCGCTCGAGGGTAGATTTCGAATAAAGCTGGGGATAGCGGAACTTGAGGGTCGCCGACTGGATCACCTCGGCGGCGATCACCACGTCCTCGACCTGAAATTCGCCGGTGGCATTGCCCATGGCGAGAATTTCGGCGAGCAGGGCGCGTGAAGCGGCGAGAAATTCGTCGATCAGCAAGGGCCGTCGGTGGACGATTTCATGGGCGTGCTCGACAAAGGTGGGATAGTCCTCGAACTGTTTGTAGGTATAGCGCAGTTCCTGGAGAATGAAGTTTTCCAGCTTGACCGCGGCCGAACAGCCCGGCGCGCGCACCACGTCGCGCAACTGGACCAGCTCTTTTTCAAGTGATCGGCGCACGATGCTTTCGGCAATGTCGAGCTTGTTCTTGAAATAGCGATAAAGGTTGCCCGGCGACATGTCGCAGTCGGCAGCGATTTCGGCCATACTGGTTTTGCCGAAACCGTAATGCCTGAAGCGTTCCGAGGCGGCATGGATAATGCGCTGGCGGATTTTTTCCTGAGCATCCATGACCCCACCTTTAAGCAATGAAGCCTGAAGGATCAAGATATTGTTTAGGTTGCATTCTGCAAGACCCTCTCCACATTTTCGGCCCCACTTTTGGCCGTGGCCTTGCGCCGTGGCCAGGGGCAAGGCATAACGAAGGCACGAAGGAGGCCGAGAAATGACACGCATCTGCATTATTGGCGCCGGCGCCTGGGGCACGGCCCTGGCGGCCGCGGCGCGCCGCGCCGGCTGCGAGGTGGTGATCTGGGCCTATGAGCCCGAAGTCGCCGAGGCGATCAACAGGCACCAGGAAAACCCGCTTTATCTGCCTGGCGTCCGGCTCGATGCGGCGATCACGGCCAGCGCCGACATGGCGGTGGCGGCGCGCGCCGAGGCGGTGCTTGTGGTGGCGCCGGCCCAGCATGTCCGGGCGATTTCCACCGATCTGGCCGGGGTGCTGCCGGCCGAGGTGCCGGTGGTGCTGTGCGCCAAGGGCATCGAGCAGGGCACGCAGATGCTGATGAACGAAGTGCTGGCCGAGACCATGCCGGCCTCACCGCTGGCGGTGCTGTCGGGGCCGACCTTCGCCGGCGAGGTGGCCCGCGGCCTGCCTGCCGCCCTCACCCTGGCCTGCGTCAGCCCGGAGCTGGCTGCCGCCTTGCAGGCCGCCCTGGGCCATGCGCTGTTTCGCATCTATCTGTCCGATGATGTGGTCGGCGCGCAAATCGGCGGCGCGGTCAAGAATGTGCTGGCGATCGCCTGCGGCATTGTCGAGGGGCGGGCGCTGGGGGCCAATGCCCGCGCCGCGCTGATCACCCGCGGTCTGGCCGAGATGACCCGCCTCGGGGTGGCCAAGGGGGCGCATATGGAAACCCTGATGGGGCTGAGCGGGCTGGGCGATTTGGTGTTGACCTGCACCAGCCTGCAATCGCGCAATTGTTCGCTGGGCGTGGCCCTAGGCAAGGGTGAGGCGCTGCGCGATATTCTGGCCGGCCGCAGCTCGGTGGCTGAGGGGGTGCATTCGGCCAGCGTGGTGATCGCCCTGGCCGAACGGCTGGGCGCGGATATGCCGATTTGCGCGGCGGTGCACGCCATTATCGATGCCGGGGCCTCGGTGGACGAGGAAATCGGCCTGGTGCTGAGCCGGCCATTGGGCCAGGAGGTTGACGCGCCCGCCTGAACAGAGCCAGCCTGACAGGAGACCAAGCCCATGCTGTTTGCCATTATCGCCCGCGATCGCGCCGACGGCGCCCCCTTGCGCGCCGCCCACCGGCCGGAACATCTGGCCTGGCTCGAAGCCGCCGGCGAGCAGGTGCGCCTCGCCGGGCCGCTGCTTGACGCGGCGGCGCAAAAGCCCCGGGGCAGCCTGATCATTATCGAGGCGCCGGATCTTGCCGCGGCGCACGATTTTGCGCAAAATGATCCGTTCAACAAGGCCGGTCTGTTCGAGACGGTCGAGATTGCGCCCTGGCGGTTTACCCTGGGTGCCTGGAAGGCGGCGTGAGCGGGCCGCCGCCGGGCATGGCGCTGGGGATGCTGACCGAGATCCCCGATGGCGGGGCCAAGGTCATCGGATTTAACGACGGTGAAGGCCGGCGCGAGTTTTTCATTCAGCGCCGGGGCGGGGCGCTGTTCGCCTATCTGAACGACTGCCCCCATAGCCATCTGCCGCTCGACTGGGTGGCGGGGCGCTTTTTGGACATCGAACGCAAACATCTGCTGTGCGCCAATCATGGGGCGCTGTTCCGTCTCGAGGATGGCTATTGCCTCCACGGCCCCTGCGCCGGGGCGTCGCTGACCCCGGTGCGCATTATCCTTGATGACGGAAAAATTCTGACAGGCTAGAGTGCTGATCATAAAACCAGCCACTAATCAAGGGTGCCAGACAAATGAGTGAGAACCGGATCTTTCCCGTCAGCGACGACTGGGCGGCGCGCGCCTGGTGCGACACCGAAACCTATCATGCGCTCTATAAGCGCTCGATTGACGATCCGGAAGGGTTTTGGGGCGAACAGGGCCGCTGCCTCGACTGGATCCGGCCCTACAGCCGGGTCAAGGACGTGTCCTTTTCCGGCGATGTTCATATCCGCTGGTATGACGATGGCACGCTGAACGCCTGTTATAACTGCATCGATCGTCATCTGGAGGCTCGCGGCGACCAGACGGCGATCATCTGGGAGGGCGATGACCCGGCGATCTCGGCCCGCATCACCTATCGCGAGCTCTACGACAAAGTGTGCCGTTTCGCCAATGTGCTCAAGGCGCGCGGCGTCAAAAAAGGCGACCGGGTGACGATTTACATGCCGATGATCCCCGAAGCGGCGATCGCCATGTTGGCCTGTACGCGCATCGGCGCCGTTCATTCGGTGGTGTTCGGCGGTTTTTCGCCCGACGCGCTGGCCGGCCGCATTCTCGACTGCACCTCCGAGCATGTGGTCACCGCCGACGAGGGGGTGCGCGGCGGCAAGACCATTCCGCTCAAGGCCAATGTCGATGCGGCGCTGGAAAAATGCCCCCATGTGACAACTGTGATCGTGGTGCGCCACACCGGCGGCGCCGTCGGCTGGGCCGAGGGCCGCGATGTGTGGTATCACGAAGCCGCCGCCGGGGTGGCGGGCGAGTGCGCGCCCGAGGAAATGAGCGCCGAGGACCCGCTGTTCATTCTTTACACCTCGGGCTCCACCGGCAGCCCCAAGGTGGTGTTGCACACCACCGGCGGCTATCTGGTTTATGCCGCGGTCACCCATCGCTATGTGTTTGATTATCACGACGGCGATGTCTACTGGTGCACCGCCGACGTCGGCTGGGTCACTGGCCACAGCTATATTGTCTATGGCCCGCTGGCCAATGGCGCGACCACCCTGATGTTCGAGGGGGTGCCCAATTATCCCGACGCCGCGCGCTTCTGGCAGGTGTGCGACAAACATCAGGTGACGATTTTCTATACCGCGCCCACCGCCATCCGCGCCCTTGAGCGCGAGGGCGACGGCCCGGTCAAAAAAACCTCGCGGGCCTCGCTCAGGCTGCTGGGCACGGTGGGCGAGCCGATCAACCCGGCAGCCTGGAACTGGTATTACACCGTGGTGGGCGATGGCCGTTGCCCGATTGTCGATACCTGGTGGCAGACCGAGACCGGCGGCATTCTGATCAGCCCGCTGCCCGGGGCCACCCCGCTCAAGCCGGGCTCGGCGACCTGGCCGTTCTTTGGCGTGCGCCCGGCGCTGATGGATGGCAATGGCGCAGTTCTGGAGGGCGCGGCGCAGGGCAATCTGGTGATGCTCGATTCATGGCCCGGCCAGATGCGCACCCTTTATGGCGATCACGAGCGCTTCAAAAAGACCTATTTTTCGACCTATGACGGGGTCTATTTTACCGGCGACGGCTGCCGGCGCGACGAGGACGGCTATTACTGGATCACCGGCCGGGTCGATGACGTGATCAATGTCTCGGGCCACCGCATGGGCACCGCCGAGGTCGAAAGCGCGCTGGTCGCCCACCCCAAGGTGGCCGAGGCGGCGGTGGTTGGCTATCCCCATGACATCAAGGGCCAGGGTATTTACGCCTATGTCACCTTGAATGTCGGCGAGGAGCCGAGCGAGGCCTTGCGCGGCGAGCTGGTCAAATGGGTGCGCAAGGAAATCGGCCCGATCGCTGCCCCCGACTTGATCCATTTCACCCCGGCGTTGCCCAAGACCCGCTCGGGCAAGATCATGCGGCGGATCCTGCGCAAGATCGCCGAGAATGATTACGGCACGCTGGGCGACACCTCGACCCTGGCCGATCCCGGGGTGGTGACCCATCTGATCGAGAACCGGATGAACCGATAGGGCGGTTCAGCTCAAAACAACAAAAACTTCGTGCTATCCCTTGCGCCAGTACATCGGCAGGAACAGCACCAGCGCCGTCAGCAGCTCAAGCCGGCCGGCGATCATGGCCAGGCTGAGGATGATTTTGGCGCTGTCCGGCAACGACGCGAAATTGCCGGTTGGTCCGATAATCTCGCCCAGTCCGGGGCCGACATTGGCCAGTGCCGTTGCCGCGCCGCTGATCGCGGTGACGATATCCAGCCCGGCAATGGTCAGCGCCAGCGTGATCAGGGCGAAGGAGACCACGAAAATAGTGAAAAACAGATAGACCGAGGACAGCACCTCGGTTGACACCGGCCGCTTGGAATAGGTGATGCGGAACACCCCGTTGGGGTGGATCATCTGTTTCATGTTGCGGATGACTGCCCGCCACAGGATGGAAAAGCGAAAGGTCTTGATGCCGCCGGCGGTCGAGCCGGTGGCGCCGCCCACCAGGCTGAGCAGCAAAAAGGCGCCCACGGCGGCCGGGCCCCACAGTGTATAATCGACCGTAACGAAACCGGTGGTGGTGGCGATGGAGATCACCGAAAAGGTGCTTTGGCGCAGGGCGGTGAAAAAGCTGATGTCGCTGACTACCGCCAGCCACAGGGCGATCAGCCCGGAGACGACGACCACGAAAAGCGACAGCGAACGGACCTGGCTGTCGCGCCAGAACATCTGCGGCGCGCCCTTGAGTACCCGGATATAGGCCACGAAGGGCAGCGCGCCCGACAGCATGAAAAGCGCTGCCGCCCATTCGATCGCCGGGCTATTGAAATAGCCCAGCGAGCGGTCATGGGTGGAAAAGCCGCCGGTGGACAGGGTGGTCATGGCGTGCAGGGCGGCGTCAAAAAACGACATGCCCAAAAGACTGTAGGCAATTGTGCACAGTAGGGTCAAAAGCACATAAATTGCCCCGACCCGGCCGGCGAGCTGGGCCACTCGCGGATATTCCTTTTCGGAATGATCCGAGGATTCGGTGCGAAACAGGGCCATGCCGCCGACCTGGAGCATCGGCAGCACGGCAATCCCGACCACCACGATGCCGACACCGCCGACCCACTGCAACAGCGCCCGCCAGACCAGAATGCCCGGCGGCATGTCATCCAGACCGCTGAGCACCGTCGAGCCGGTGGTGGTCAGCCCCGAGGCGGCCTCGAAAAAGGCATCGGTGAAACTGATGTCGAGTGAGGAAAAATAAAACGGCATGGCCGCGATCAGGGCGGCGAACAGCCACAGGCAGGTGGTCAGCAGATAAACCTCCCGGCGGTTGACCTCGAGGCGGTTCTTTTGACCAAAGCCGAAAATGAGCGCGCCGGCGAAACCGGTGGTCAGCAGGCACGACCAGACAAAGGTTTTCCAGTCCGGGTTGCCGGCCGCCGCATCGAACATGGCGGGAAGAAGCTCGAGGATTCCCAACAGGGCCAGCACATGACCAACCGCATAAAGAGTATTGCTGAAAATGACCATGAATGCCTTTCGCCCCGCCCCGCCCTGTTTTAGCGGAAGGCCGGGGGACATTCAACCGAAGGCGCCCAACCGGCCACGCCGGTCAGCAGGCGGCTAGCGCAGCGCCGCATCGGCGCGCCCGGTGCACCAGCCTCCCCGTTTGTGCCCGCCATAGGGCCGGGCCAGGCCGCGAGCGACCAGCATCGCGCCGACATCCGCGCCGGCGGGGCCGAACACCCGCGCCACCACCCGGCCGGCATATTTGCCATAATGAATATCCCGCAAGCTGACCGGGCCGCCCTCCAGCCGGTCGGCCAGGGCCTGGCGTGCGCGATGGGCCAGGGCGACCTCGCGCAGGCAGGCGCCTTTCAACTCGGGGGCATCGATGCCGGCCAGCCGCACCCGGGTGCGCAGGTTTTGGCCGAGCCAGATGCGCGCGGTTACCTCAATGGTGTCGCCGTCAATCACCCGCACCAGCCGCGCTGGCACCGGACCGGGCACCCGGTCGGGGCCGCCGGCGGCCAGCGATGAGACCAGAAAACCGGCCAGCACAATGAAAATGGTCATCCCGGCCAGGGTTTTTTCGCCCATCACCCACCCTTTTGTGCCCGGGGGGCACAACCTTGCGTTGAACATCGCGCAAAGAATAGCGGGATTTCATGAACAAAACAAGAACATTAGGCTAAAATGTTCTCTCTTTGATCTTTAGATCGCCGCCGGGAGTTCAGAAATCGGTGACGATGCCCTTGTGCTCCCAATCGCCATAGCGGGTGGGCTCGGGCCCTTTGGGGCCGCCGATTTCCCGCGGTCTTTGCGGCTCCGCCGGTGGCTTTTTCGCCGGCTTTGGCGTGGGCTCTTCGGCAGGTTTGACGTTTTCGCTCATGGCTGTTCCTCGTCAGGGGCCGTCTTGCAATCGGCGCGGCGCGTCCCCATCTAATACCAGCCCTAGCATATTGTTGTGAAGCGTTTCAGGAGTTTTTGAACCGCCATGAATTATGCCCGCACCGCAGTTCTGCTGGCCGCGCTGGGCGGCCTGTTCCTTGCCGCCGGCTATGCGTTGGGCGGCCAGACCGGCATGATAATCGCCCTTGCCGTGGCGCTGGGTCTGAATGTCTTTTCCTGGTGGAATGCTGACAAGCTGGTGTTGCGGCTGCAAAACGCCCACCCGGTCGATGCCGCCAGCGCGCCCGAACTGGTCGAGATGGTTGGCATTCTCGCCCGCCACGCCGGCCTGCCGATGCCGGCGGTCTATCTGGTTGAAGCCGACCAGCCCAACGCCTTCGCCACCGGGCGCAATCCACAACATGGCGCGGTGGCGGTGACCACCGGGCTCATCGCCCTGCTCAGCTATGAAGAATTGGCCGAGGTGGTGGCTCACGAGCTGGCCCATATCAAGAACCGCGACACCCTGACCATGACACTGGCCGCGACCCTTGCCGGGGCGCTCGGCATGCTGGCCAATTTCGCGCTGTTTTTCGGCCGCGGCCGCGACAATCCGCTGGGCCTGCTGGGCACCCTGGCGCTGATGATCCTGGCCCCCATTGCCGCCATGCTGGTGCAGATGGCGATCAGCCGCAACCGTGAATATGCCGCCGACCGGATTGGCGCGCAGATCTGTGGCCGCCCGGCCTGGCTGGCCGATGCGCTGGAGAAAATGCAGCGCGTCGCCGCCCGCACGCCCAATCCGCGCGCCGAGCAAAACCCGGCCACCGCCCATCTGTTCATCATCAACCCGCTGACCGGCCGGGGGCTGGACAGCCTGTTTTCCACCCACCCCGACATCGCCAGCCGCATCGCCCGGCTGCGCGCCATGGCGGCCTCGAAAAACCCCGCTCAATAGGGCTTGCCCTTGCGGTCGGTAAAGCGGCCGTCGATATAAAGCAGGTCATCATCGGGATAGACCCCCTCATCGCTTGGCGTGCGGTCGCTGATCTCAAGGTAGGTCACCGGCCGGTCGGAGCGGTTGACCAGATGATGGCCATCGGCCAGACCGGCGGCAAAACCGGCGGCCATGCCCGGGCCCAACACCGTCTCGCCGGCGTCGGTGATCAGCACGGCCTCGCCGCTGACGATATAGACGAATTCATCCTGCCGGAGGTGCCAGTGACGCAGCGCCGAGGCCCCGCCCGGCTGCAAGGTGGTCAGATTGACGCCCAGGCGGGTCAGCCCCAGCGCCTCGCCCAGCGCCCGTTTAAGGCGCAGGCCATCGGGCGGGCGAAACTGTGCTGGATAGCCCGAAGACGTGCGTGGAGTGACACTGGCCGGGTCGAGTACGGGGGGTTTGGTCATCGCAAAGCTCCTTTGATACAAGGCGGGCCGATTGACAGGCGACAGCTTTGCCGTCACGGTGCGCGACCATGACGACCAACAGCCTGACAGCGCGAAAAGCTGCCCTTTATGTCTTGCGCGCCATTGTGCATCACCGCCGCCCGCTTGACGAGGCCCTGGCCCAGACCGCCGGTCTGGCGGCCCTGCCGGCGCGCGATCGCGCCTTTACCCGCCTGTTGGTGATGACCGTGTTGCGCCGGCTCGGCCAGATTGATGCGGTAATTGATCGCTCCCTCAAAAAACCACTGCCCGCCTCGGCGGCCGATGCCCGGCTGGCCCTGCGCCTGGGGGTGGCCCAGCTTGCCTTTCTCGACACCCCGGCCCATGCCGCGGTGGGTGAAACCGTGGCGCTGGTGCGCGCCGGCCGGTTTCGCGGCTTGGTTAATGCGATTTTACGCGGTCTGGCGCGCCGCCTCGCCGAGGCGGACGCCCCCTCGCCCCTCGCCGATCAGGACGCCGCCCGGCTCAACACTCCGGGCTGGCTGTGGGAGCGGCTGGTGGCCGCTTACGGCGCGCCGACCGCCCGGGCCATCGCCGAGGTTCATCTGGCCACCCCGCCGCTCGATCTGAGTGTGAAACAGGCCGGACAGGTGCAAGACTGGGCCGCAAGGCTGGGTGCGGATGTGCTGCCCGGCGGCTCGTTGCGCCTGAGCGGAGCCGGACGGATCGAAGAGCTGCCCGGCTTTGCCGACGGCGCCTGGTGGGTGCAGGACGCCGCCGCCGCCCTGCCGGCGCGCCTGCTTGATGCCGCCCCGGGCATGGCGGTGGTCGATCTGTGCGCCGCGCCGGGGGGCAAAACCGCGCAACTGGCCGCCGCTGGCGCCAGGGTGATCGCGGTGGATCGCTCGCCGGCCCGGCTGGCGCGATTGCGCGACAATCTTTCCCGCCTCGGCCTTGAGGCGCAAACCGTGGCCGCCGACGCCGCCCGGTGGCAGCCGGCCGCGCCGGCCGCGCGCCTGTTGCTCGATGCGCCGTGCAGCGCCACCGGCACCCTGCGCCGCCATCCCGATGTCGCCCATATCAAGTCGCCCGATGACGTTGCCGCGCTGATCGCCGCGCAGGACCGGTTGCTGGCCGCCGCCGCCACCCTGCTCGCCCCCGGCGGGGTGATGGTCTATTGCACCTGCTCGCTGTTGCCCGAGGAAGGCGAGGCGCGGATGGCCCGCTTTATGGCGCAAAATCCCGGCTTTGCCCGGGTGCCGATCCGGCCGGATGAAGTTCCGGAGCTGGCCGCTGCGATCAATGAGCATGGCGATGTGCGGATTTTGCCCTGTCACTGGGCGGCGCGCGGCGGGCTTGACGGTTTTTTTATCGCCCGGCTGGAGCGGCGCGCTGGATAATCCGGCTTGCGGCCGGCGGGCCGAGTTGCTAACACGGGAGCATGCAAAAAGCGCCCCGCATCGCCCCCTCTATCCTGTCGGCCGATTTCGCCCGTCTGGGCGAGGAGGTGCGCGCGATCGACGCCGCCGGGGCGGACTGGATTCACATCGATGTCATGGACGGCCATTTCGTGCCCAATCTGACCATCGGACCCGGGGTTGTCAAAGCCTTGCGCCCGCACAGCGCCAAGCTATTCGATGTCCATCTGATGATCGCCCCGGTCGATCCCTATGTTGCCGCTTTCGCCGAAGCCGGCGCCGATCTGATCAGCTTTCATCCCGAAGCCGGCCCCCATGCCCATCGCACCGTGCAGCTCATCCGCTCCCACGGGGTAAAGGCCGGGGTGGCGCTGAACCCGGCCAGCCCGGTGGAACTGGTGGAAAATCTGCTCGGCGATATCGACCTGATTCTGGTGATGACCGTCAATCCCGGCTTTGGCGGCCAGAAATTCATCACCAGTCAGCTTGACAAGATCGCCCGCCTGCGCGCGATGATCGACCGGGTGGGCCGGGCCATCGATCTGGAGGTTGACGGCGGCATTACGACCCAGACCGCGCCGTCGGCGCTGGCCGCCGGCGCCGATGTGCTGGTGGCGGGCACCGCGACCTTTGCCGGCGGTCCGCAATGCTATGGGCGCAATATCACCGCCTTGCGGGGATGACAGACACGCGATGGACGCCAGGCGACGCGAAAGAGTTCAGATGCACAAGGCGGTCCAGCGGCGCTTTTCGCCCGGCGAGCGGTTGCGGGGCGCCTGGTATGGCTCGCGGCTTTATGGCTATAGCCTGCGCGGCAAGCACCCGGCCAATCTGGCCCATGTGCCGACCGACCCCTGGCCCGGCGAGGCGGCCCGCGCCGATGCCCTGTTTCACGGTGACTACGCCTTTGCCGACGCCGTGGTTAGCGTGCGCGACACCCCGCCGTGGCGCATCGAGCCGCCCAGCGAGGCCTGGCTGGCCGAATTGCACGGCTTTTCCTGGCTGCGTCATTTCACCGCCCAGGGCGGGCCGGCGGCCAAGAGCCATGTGCAGGGTTTTGTCAAAAACTGGCTCGATGACTTCGCCGTCTGGCATGAATTCGCCTGGCGGCCGGATATTCTGGCCCGCCGCCTGATTGCCTGGTCCTGCGCCGGGCCGATGCTGGTGGCCAGCAATGATCTGATCTATCGCAGCAAGCTCTTGAACACCATGGCCCGCCAGGCCCGCCATCTGGCGCGGGTGGCCGGCCAGACGCCCGACGGCCCGGCGCGCCTGATCGCGGTGATCGGGCTGGTCTATTCCGGCCTGGTGCTGCCCGAGGGCGAAAAGCGGCTGGCCAAAGGCCTGGCCCTGCTCGATGTGGTGCTTGCCGCCCAGGTGCTGCCCGATGGCGGCTATGTCACCCGCTCGCCGGCCGATCAGCTGGCCGCGCTGGGCGATTTGGCGGCGCTGCGCCGCACCCTGCTGGCGGCCCAGCGCGAGGTGCCCGAAAGCCTGCAGAACGCGATCGACCGCATGGCCCCGATGGTGCGGTTTTTCCGCCATGGCGATGGCCGTCTGTGCCTGTTCAACGGCGCTTGGGAGGACAGCGCCGAGCATATCGATTTTGTTCTTTCCCTGGCCGAGGCGCCGGGCAAGCCGCTGTCGGGCGCGCCGCACAGCGGCTTTCATCGCCTCAAGGCCGGGCGCAGCCTGATCATCGCCGATTGCGGCGCGCCGCCGCCCGGGGCGCTGTCGGCTCATGCCCATGCCGGCATCGGCGCCTTCGAGATGAGCATCGCCCGCGACCGGCTGGTGGTCAATTGCGGGGTGGCCGCGCCGAACCGGCCCGAGGCCGCGCGCTGGCGGGCGGCGGGACGGGCCAGCGCCGCCCATTCCACCCTGACGCTCGATAACACCAGCTCCAGCGCCATTCTGGAAAACGGCTGTCTTGGCCGGGTGCCGAGCGAGGTAACCTGCACCCGCCAGGAGGAGGACGGGCGAATTCTGGTCGAGCTTAGCCATGACGGCTATGACAAGACCCATGGCGTGATTCATCGCCGGCGGCTGTTTCTCGATGCCGGCGGCGGTGATGTGCGCGGCGCCGATGTGCTGACCGGCCACAAGGGCCGGGCGCGGGCCATTCCCTTCGCCATCCGTTTTCATCTCCATCCTGACGTCATGGCGTCGATCTCGCAAAATGGCGAGATTGTCATGTTGCGGCTGCGCCGCGGCGCGGGGTGGGAGTTTCGCGCCCTGGGCGGCGCGATCACCCTGGAGGCCAGCGTCTATCTGGGCGCCGGCGGTCCGCCGCGCCGCGCCGAGCAGATCGTGATCGCCGGGGTGCACGAGGGCGGCGAGACCGCGGTGAAGTGGTCGTTCAAACGCGCCGAGGCGGTTTCATAACCGGCGGGTGGCGCGGCGCGGCGATTTCCCTCTCGCCAAAACCCGGCCAAGGGAGTATTACCCTGCCCAAATCTGTTTGAGTCACGCTTTTCGCCGGGAAACATCATGACCTCTTCCGCCACCGCCGCCGCGCCGATCAAACGGGCGCTGATTTCCGTCTCCGACAAGACCGGCCTGGTCGAGCTGGGCCGCTTCCTCGCCGAGCGCGGGGTCGAGATCCTGTCCACCGGCGGCTCGGCCCGCCTGCTGGCCGAGGCCGGGGTGGCGGTGCGCGAGGTCTCCAATTACACCGGCTTTCCCGAAATGATGGACGGCCGGGTCAAAACCCTGCACCCCAGGGTGCACGGCGGCCTGCTGGCGGTGCGCGATAGGCCCGAGCACGCCCGCGCCATGGCCGAGCATGAGATCGGCGGCATCGATCTTCTGGTGGTCAATCTTTATCCCTTTGAGCAGACCGTGGCCGACGGCGGCGATTTTGCCGCCTGTATCGAGAATATCGATATCGGCGGGCCGGCGATGATCCGCTCGGCGGCCAAGAACCACCGTTTCGTCACCGTTGTCGTCGAGCCGGAAGACTATGAGCTGCTGCGCCGCGAGATGACCGAGCACGACGGCGCGACGACATTGCAAACCCGCCGCGCGCTGGCCGGCCGCGCCTATGCCCGCACCGCTGCCTATGATGTGGCGATCGCCCGTTGGTTCGCTGATCAGGCCGGCGAGCGTTTTCCGGCCCGGCTGCTGGTCGCCGCCGAGCGCCGCCAGCTTTTGCGCTATGGCGAAAACCCCCATCAGGACGCCGCCTTTTATGTCACTGGTGATGTGCGCCCCGGGGTGGCCAGCGCCCGCCAGGTGCAGGGCAAGGCGCTCAGCTACAACAATCTTAACGACACCGATGCAGCCTTCGAGCTGGTGGGCGAGTTCGACCCCGCCGCTGGTGCGGCGGTGGCGATCATCAAGCACGCCAATCCGTGCGGCGTGGCCCGCGCCGAGCGCCAGCTCGAGGCCTATCGCCGGGCGCTGGCCTGCGATTCGCTAAGCGCCTTTGGCGGTATTGTCGCTCTCAACCAGACCCTGCAGGCCGAGACCGCGCGCGACATCACCCGCATTTTCACCGAGGTGATCATCGCCCCCGATGCCGAGCCGGAAGCGCTGGCGATCATCGCCGCCAAGAAGAACCTGCGTCTGCTGCTCACCGGCGGTCTGCCCGATGCCGCCGCCGAGGGCATGATGCTCAAGGCGGTGGCCGGCGGTTATCTGGCCCAGGGGCGCGACAGGGGCATTGTCACGGTGGACGATTTCAAGGTGGTCACCCGGCGCGCGCCCACTGCGGCCGAACTGGCCGATATGGCCTTTGCCTTTACGGTCTGCAAGCATGTCAAGTCGAACGCCATCATCTATGTTCGGGACGGCGCGACGGTGGGCATTGGCGCCGGCCAGATGAGCCGGGTCGATTCAGAGCGGATCGCCGCCCGCAAGGCCGATGACGCCGCCGCCGCCGCCGGGCTTGAGGCCCCGCTCACTCGTGGCTCGGTGGTCGCCTCGGACGCCTTTTTCCCCTTTGCCGACGGCCTGCTGGCCGCCGCCGAGGCCGGGGCCACGGCGGTGATCCAGCCCGGCGGCTCGATCCGCGACGACGAGGTGATCGCCGCCGCCGACGAGGCCGGCCTGGCCATGGTGTTCACCGGCATGCGCCACTTCCGGCATTAAAGGTGCTCCCTATTCCGGCAGCAGTTTGCGGAACTGGCGGGCGGCGAAGCCCAGTTTGGTGACGGTCATCGGGCCGCTGGCCTTGAAGTCGGCGATCAGGTGGCGGCTGTGGCTGATGATCTTGTCCTGACGCTGCACCCAGTTTGCGATCGCCTCCTGGCTGGTGGCGCCGTCCGCCTGTTCGAGCGCGATCTGGGTGAGGATGCGCTGGTGGCTGAACAGGTCGTCCACCGTCGCCGAGACCGCCAGCCGGTCCCAGTGATCGGTGGTCGAGATGTCTTCGGCGACGGCGCGCAGCCAGTCGAGCCCAAGCATGTGACCAAGGGCGAAATAGGCCCGGCCGGCCTCGACCACCGACTGGTTCAGGGCATTGGCGACCAGCACGATATCGCAGGCGTAGGCGAGCGGCTCCAGGCTGGCCAGCGCCAGCGCCAACGCTTGCGGCACCCCCTGTTCGGTGAACATGGCCGCCCGCTTGTCGGCGGCGCCGCGGTCGAACTCGGCGAACACCGCCTTGGGGTCGGCGCGCAGGGCGGCGATGCCGGGGGCGTAATCGGCGATCGCCGCGGAAATATCGATCGGATGGGAGCAGTTTTTCAGGAACCACTGGATCTGGCGGCGCAACAATTCGACGATCTCGATCAGCATCAGATACTGAATTGCGGCGGGCGCCTTGTTGTCCAGCGCCGCGATGTCGTCCCACAGGGCCGGCAGATCGAACACCTCGCGGGTGACCACGAAGGCGCGCAGGATATCGTCCGGGGCGGCGTCGGTTTCCTCCTCGATCCGGTAAACAAAGGTCGGCCCGGCATGGTTAACCACGCTGTTGGCCAGCTCGGTGGCGATAATCTCGCGGCGCAACCGGTGATGGCGGATCTGGGTTTTGTATTTCTTGCGCAGCGGCGCGGGAAAAGCGGCCATCAGATCGTGATCGAGATAAGCGTCATCAGGCACCGTGCTGGCGAGCAACTGCTCGTAAAGGGTCATCTTGGCGTAGGCGATCAGTACCGACAGCTCGGGCCGGGTCAGCCCCTGGTGTTCGGCGGCGCGCTCGGCTAGCTCGTCATCGGCGGGCAGATATTCCAGATCGCGATCAAGCTTGCCGGCGGCGGCCAGCGCGCGCATGAACTGGCCCTGCACCTCAAGGGTGGTGGCCGCCTTGGCCTCGGCCATGCTCAGCGCCTGGGTTTGCAGATAATTGTCGCGCAGCACGATTGCGGCCACCTCGTCGGTCATCTTGCGCAGCAAGGCGTCGCGCTGCTTGCGCGTCATATTGCCCTTGTCGACCACGGCGTTGAGCAGGATCTTGATATTGACCTCGTGATCCGAACAATCGACCCCGGCGGAATTGTCGATCGCATCGGTGTTGAGCCGGCCGCCGTGGCGGGCGAACTCGATCCGCCCGGCCTGGGTAAAGCCCAGATTGCCGCCCTCGCCGACCACCTTGACGCGCAAATCCCGGCCATTGATGCGCAGGGCGTCATTAGCCCGGTCGCCGACGTCGGCGTTGGATTCATGATGGGCCTTGACATAGGTGCCGATGCCGCCGATCCACAACAGGTCGGCCTGGGCGCGCAACAGCGCCTGGATCAACTGGGTCGGGGTCAGGCTGGCCTGCGAGATACCCAGCAGTTTCTTGATTTGCGGGGTCAGGCTGATCGATTTGGCGGTGCGCGCAAACACCCCGCCGCCCTTGGAGATCAGATCGGTGTTGTAGTCGGCCCAGCTTGAGCGGGGCAGGGCGAACAGGCGCTGACGCTCGGCGAAACCGGACGCGGGGTCGGGGTCGGGGTCGATGAAAACATGCCGGTGATCAAAGGCGCCGATCAGTCGGATGCAGCGTGACAGCAACATGCCGTTGCCGAACACATCGCCTGACATGTCGCCCACGCCGATAACGCTAAACGGCGTGGTCTGAATGTCGGTGCCCATTTCGCGGAAATGGCGCTGCACCGATACCCAGGCGCCGCGGGCGGTGATGCCCATTTTCTTGTGGTCATAGCCGGCCGAGCCGCCCGAGGCGAAGGCGTCGTCGAGCCAGAAGCCGTATTCGGCGGAAATAGCGTTGGCGATGTCGGAAAAACTGGCGGTTCCCTTGTCGGCGGCGACCACCAGATAGGGGTCGTCCTCGTCACGCCGGATCACCTCGGCCGGCGGCTTGATCTCGCCGCCCGCCAGATTGTCGGTCAGATCGAGCAAGCCGCGGATGAAGTCCTGATAACAGGCGATCGCCTCTTGCGTGATGTCCTCGCGCGAGCCGCTGTCGGGCAGTTGTTTGGGCACGAAGCCGCCTTTGGCGCCGACCGGCACGATCACCGCGTTTTTAACCATTTGCGCTTTCATCAGGCCGAGCACTTCATTGCGGAAGTCCTCGCGCCGGTCCGACCAGCGAATGCCGCCCCGCGCCACCTTGCCGCCGCGTAGGTGCACCCCCTCGAAGCGCGGCGAATAAACAAAAACCTCGACCATCGGGCGCGGCTGCGGCAGCTCGTTGATCGCCTGGCTGTTAAGCTTGAACGACAAATAGGGCTTGTGGCTGCCGCCGGCGCGGGCCTGGTAGTAATTGGTGCGCAGGGTGGCGCGAACCAGGGAGAGGAAAGCCTTGAGAATCCGGTCCTCGTCAAAACTCGCCACGTCGCCCAGCCGGGCTTCGATCTGGGATAGCACCTCTTGCGCCCGGCCGTCGGCCCCGGTCAGACCAACAAAATCGACCGGATCGAAATAGATCTCGAACAGGCGCACCAGCCGGCGGGCGATTTCCGGATTGGCGGCCAGGGTGGCGTGCATATAGGCCTGGCTGTAGGTCATGCCGGTCTGGCGCAGATATTTGCCATAAGCGCGCAGGATCATGGCTTGGCGCCAGTCCAGTCCGGCGCGCAGCACCAGCGCGTTAAAGCCGTCATCCTCGATGTCGCCGGCCCAGACCCGGACGCACAGCTCCTCAAAACGGGCCTTCAGG
>Ga0114931_10000045_pt1 | contig 115633 bp, 91 predicted proteins | sample 2SBtaG_FD_89579 | JGI IMG/M metagenome (GOLD analysis project Ga0114931, IMG submission 89579) | Deep subsurface microbial communities from Kolumbo volcano to uncover new lineages of life (NeLLi) - 2SBTROV14_V59a metaG | ecosystem: Environmental > Aquatic > Marine > Volcanic | place: Kolumbo...
CTAAGAGGCCGGAATATTCCCGTTTCGAAACTCTACGATATGGTACGTAGGTACCCGATCAAAGGCAACCCATGGAAGGAATTCAAACAGTCAGGGGCGCGGGCTCCGGGCGGGCGATTTCTGATTCTATCTCGCGGTCTGCTCTTTTTTGAAATCGAAAAAGAAGAAGAGCCATGATGGTATTAAGGACGAGGATCTCGAAAAAGAAAAATATGAGGACATTACCCAGAATCAGGGACGTGTAAAGAACCAACATGCGGGTATTGGTAGTGAGCGCATTGTAATACTTAAGGAGGGGCTTATTAAGCGCACGGTATTTGTCGCGGAGCGAGTCCGGAAAGTTTTCCCCGAAACGTTCACGTGCCCTCTTCTGAAGCTTGGTCGAGAATCCACACCAGCGCTCCTGTCGGGTGGTATACGTGATGTACATCCTCGTCATTCCTTTGCGAATAAAGTTTCGCCCCCAACTCAATCTCGCGTAATCATCCCAGAGGACCTTGGAGACCTCGAGTTCCGCCTTTGAAGGATCGACAACAAAATAGAGGTAGGCGTTGCGATAAAAGTCCGCGAGAGTGCTCTGATACGAATGGGTAAACCCGGCCACCGCCGCGATAAGGAAAGCCCACGGCGTCCCAAACAGGACGACGAGTCGAAGACCGAGGTGCAGATAGAGGCTGGTAAATTTTGCATTGTCGGAGAGTCCATCAAGCATACGCCCAAGTTGAGAACGTGTATCCGTCATGCGGGCGAGCTGTCCGTCTGCACCATCGAGGGCCTGCCCAAACGCCCAAAGGAAAACGCCGAGAAGGTTAAGCCAGACGTCGTCATAGAAGAAAAAGTGGCCGGCCAGCACACCGACGACCATCCCGACAACGGTCACTTGATTTGGGGTCATCTTGAGACGTCTGGCCAATAAAGCCAGCGCATAACCCCAGGGTCGATAAAGGTAAATATCTACGATCTCCTCTACGTCCCGCGATTTATATGTTGACTCAATACTCCCCATTTACTGCTTCTCGGTTGATCACCAGCCTTTCCGTAAAATAATTACCCCGATTTGTTCCGCTTTGAAGTCGGCTTTATAGCCGGAGACGTCACGCCGGACCCGTTTCGCCGCACTTCAACGGACTAACCCTCTCCAGGTTCAAGGCCGGTGATAACGTACGTTTTCGCATTCGTGCGAGGGGATTGACGCATTTCACAGTGGTGATGCCGGGCCCACCCGGCGCCCAACGCGGCCCAAAAACTGGGATGCCCCATGGGTCGGTTCATTACTCATTTGACGCGCAACTCGATCTATTTATTCGTGCGCGAGAAGGGCGCGAAATTTTGGACGCAGCGTCCGGACCATGGGCGTTGCGATCGGGGACATTGGTACCCTCCCGGGCTTGCTTCTTTTAGGTCGACCTCATAGCCTTCTTGTCAAGCCAATTCTGGTGGCAGATGGCATGCGAAATCGAAGCGCTCGAAACTTATACTCATCAGGGTATCCGCCCGATCTGACGACAAGTCCTCGTGGGCTCAACGTGCGTTGCGTCCTTTTGATAAATGTATCGTGAACTGATGAACCGGGTCGGGAGTTGACGTCATTTCTGCAAAAATCACATCGAATGGGCCATCTCAACAAACATGGTCGACGGTCCGATTTAGTCCTTCCCAAAAAGTCTCACTATCACGCTGCTTGTATGAGTTTCAAAGCTGCTTCGATCGCCGATTCAAGAAATCTTGCGGTACGTCCAGCCTGTCCGACGGCGTTGCCGTCATTCTCAATTATGGTGCCTGGGAGGACAGCGCCGATCCAGCCTTCTTTGTGCCAAATGCCATGTCCGGCGAGCGGTGGGAGGACCGGGTTCTTGGGATAGGGCCATGGCGTGACGTACCAATACGGCTCGGGATGGCTTCGGTCGCCGGGGGAGAGCCCCACCCCAAGACTACTCGCTTCCTCTACATTTTCGGTCGTATCAAGCGTAATTAGCGAGGCGATATCAAAATGGTGGGGCCAACACCGGACCTGCGATGCGCCGGCTACCGTCTTTGAAATTGAGCCCAGGAAAAGCGCGGCGTTCGCATACCAGCGACCGAGTTCGGTGAACGAACGCACCGGGGATCGAGAAAACGTGGCGCCATGGGCGACCGCATGGCTGGGGAGTTCATGATCGGGGCGGACAACAGGTTTGGATGCCTCGGAACCGGCAAATCGTACAATGGCATCCGAAAGCCACGCATACCCTGCCTCTAGTGTCTGGCCGTCGAGGGAAAATGCCTCGACTGTCACGCCGGCCGCGTCGAGGAAGAGGAGAGTCAGATCCGCCGGGCGCAGTGATGCACGAAAGCCGGCTGATGCCACACCAGTAGTCAGGACGCAACCATCATCCCACCAGGCGAGGCTGACATGGCTCCAGTCGAGTGTGGGCTCAAGGTACGTGTACCCTAATGAGGCCGGTATCTGTGCGGCCCAGTGTAATTGGAGCCGTGCATCAACGAGTTCGGCCGCAGGGGTGTCGCCTAACCGCTGCCAGTTTTCGTGGAGAGAATCAGGGAATCGGGTCATAGAGGAAGGGGGACCTGTGTCCGAATTAGGTATTAGGGCTATATGAGCAGTGGGTCTGTGATAACCTCTACGAGCGCGGGGCCATCATGATCAAGGGCAAACCGGAGCGCCTCGTCGAGTTTGGCCGGGTCAGTGACACGCAGCCCGAAGGCCCCACAATTATGGGCATACCGGGCAAAGTCGGGATTGTGCAGATCGGTCTGCCACACGTCCCAATTTCCGCCGCGCTGCTCTTTAGATATTTTGCCAAGCTCGCTGTTATTAAGCAGCACATGCGTGATATTCATACCGTATTTGACCGCCGTGGTCAATTCCGCCATATACTGTCCAAAGCCGCCATCACCCGAAACGGATACGACCGATCGGTCCTTGAACAGCGGGTCGTCTTCTCGCGTCGCGGCCCAGGCACCCATGGCCGCCGGAAAGCCGAAGCCGATAGAGCCGAGATAGCCCGACATAAGTACGGACTGCCGTGTGCATTCGAAATACCGGCCGAAAGAATAGGTGTTGTTTCCGACATCCACGGCGATAATCGCATCTTCCGCAACCTGCCGGGTCATGGAAGCAAAGACAGCGGCCGCATTGAGGCCTTTTCCCCGACTTTCATTGAGCCTTTTGTCCTTTTCGGCACGCCAGAGATCCCATCTTTCCTCGATCTCGTTCCTTCGGTCATGCGCCGCCGTGCCCTTTCGGATCGCATCGTACATGAGCCCGACCGTAACACCTATTTCGCCCCATACGGGGACCTCTACCGCATGGAACTTGCCCAGCGTCATTGGATCGAAATCAATCTGAATGGTAGGGATGTGGCTGGTGATACCGGTGTGGTTACTAAAACTCGCACCGAATACGACGAGGAGGTCGGCCTCGTTCATGAACCACGATGCAATGGGCGTTCCGCTGCGCCCGAGGACCCCACATCCAAGCGGATGTCGGTCTGAGATCAGGCCCTTGCCTTTAAACGTCGTCAACACGGGTGCGGTCAGCCGTTCGGCCAATTTGATAACCGCATCCATGTTGAATCGCGCGCCGTGCCCAACAATTATAACCGGTCGTTCCGCATGTTCAATAAGTTCAATGGCTTTGGCGAGCGAAGCCGCCGGCGGCGTGATCCCGCGAGCCGTAAGCCTGCCGAGGGGGCCGTCCGGTTGTGATTCATCGCCGGCGGGGAGCTTTTGTACTTCGTCAGGGAAAATGAGGTGGGAGACTCCTCGATTGAGTATGGCACTCTTACAGGCCAGGTTGACGAGTTCGGCGTGCCGGCTCGTTTGCAGGACAGTCTGGCTCCATTGCGCTACTTTTCCAAATGCGGCGGAGAGGTCGACTTCTTGAAAGGCGCCGGGTCCCAGTACCTGGGTGTCGACTTGTCCGGTGAGGGCCAGTACCGGCGCGCGGTCCACGTTGGCATCCCAGAGTCCTGTGAGGAGATTGGTGGCCCCTGGACCGGCGATGGAGAAACATGCGGCCGGCCGGCCGGTGAGTTTGCCGTATGCGGAAGCGGCGAAAGACGCTGCTCCTTCATGTCGGATGCCGTAAAAATTCAGGCTGCCGGCTCGTTCTTTTCGTCTGAAGGCATCAGCCAAGCCCAGGTTTGAGTGGCCCACCATTCCCCATACGTGGCGAATGCCCCAGTGAACCATCGTACGAGCCATCAAATCGGAAACCGTGCGGACATGAGGCGTCTCCTCTTCAAACCCGACATAGACACCATTCTCGCGTACGTCAACAGGAAAAGTCGCTACGCCATCGTCGAAGCCCGGCGCCTTTCCGGTCAGCGGATCAAAGTCCCACCCGTGCCAGGGGCATCGCAGTATGCCGTTTTCGATAGAACCCTCTCCCAACGGGCCACCCTGATGCGGACATTTGTTGTCGAGTGCACCGTATCGTCCTCCAAAACGCGTCATACAGACCGTCGTGTGTTCGCACGTGACGGGCATGACACGACCCTCTGGCAATTCATCCAGGTTCAATACTTTCACCCATTTTATAGGTAAAATCTCCGAGAGTTGACCTTCGCCGTTGTTGTTTGAAACAGATATCTTTTCCTTTTTTGGCATAAAAGACCTCAATAGTACGAAGACGATACCACGTGAAGAAAGTCCCCTGCCCGTTATCCCAGAATGGCGAGACGGATGAAGAGGCGGTAACAAGGGTGATGGGCCTTACCCTAAACTATAAACCTTGCCCGGATGATACCATAAGAAAAAAAATTGATGTTAAGGTTACAACCCCCGCGTAGAAATAACTTAGACTCGTCCTTTTACGTGGTTGTAATCCTTGATGATGGACCGGAGGAATTCCAGCGGCGGCTGTTCTGACGAAGTGCCCATTTTGTCCTCCAGTGCCGCCTTCATTTTTTTGCCGAGCATCATCGTAATATGCGTTCGGCGCTCACGGACAAGCGTGTTTAGCACTTCGCGGGCCGTTTCGATGTCGCCGTGGGAAAGCCTTTCTATGCCAGAATGAACAGGTTGATACGCTTTATCGGTGCGCGAAAAAATGGTGTCATTGAGGTGAATACGTGACTTTACACGGACGGCAGTCGTGCCTGCCGCCAGATCTCCCAGACGCTGCCCCTTCCCATTGATAAGCATAGTCCCGAGGCCTACAAGCCCATACGTGAAGTCGATGTCAACAAAGCGAAGCAACCAACGAAGAAGGAAGGAGCCCAGGGTTGGTTGGCCACCTCCGAGGCGGACCACTTTGAGCCGGCGCATTTTTTTTCCAATACTTTGCCCGTTCATGAAAACCTCGCACAGTAAGAAATAAGTTAGGTAGGGGAGGAGGCCGAGCATCAAAAGGGAACGAGATTTCACGAGGCTAGTGACCAAGACAATAAAAAAGAGATAACTGAAGAGGATGACATAGTCGATCAAAGCCGCGATGACACGGTCGCCAATGCCTGCCATCTCGAAGTCAATATCAACATTCTGGGATGTGGTGATCTGTATGTGGTCCATCAGGAAACGGGTTGGGGTGTTCTTTGCACGTCGACTATACCGGGCGAGGAGTTCGTCATGACACCGTATCTTAAATAGTCGGCTTTGGTGGCCGGACGATTCAACTTTAACGACTCGAAAAATATACCCCCATGCAGGAAGTCGTCTTTCTTCGGAATAATACGGACAAATGGAAACGGTTCGAAGCATTGCTTCGAGACCGAGAGACCGTGAAGCCAGATGCACTGGCCGATGGCTTCGTGGAAGTGACGGACGACCTCGCCTATGCAAAGACGTTTTACCCGGGCAGTAAAACGACGCAATACCTTAACGGGCTTGCCGCCGAAGTACATCAGGCACTTTATCGAAACAAGAAAGAGGATCGGAGTCGATTTTTTCGGTTTTGGAAAAAGGAACTGCCGCTGGAAATACGACGCTCACACCGGGCGATATTGCTTTCGCTCGTCATTTTCGCACTCGCCGTCGGAATCGGCATTCTCTCGGCTGCCAATGACCGCGGTTTCGTGCGTCTTATCCTCGGCGACAGCTATGTGAACATGACGCTTGCGCACATTGAGCAGGGTGATCCCATGGCTGTGTATAAGCAGATGAACCAGTTCGACATGTTTGTCTCCATCGCCCTCAACAACATCTGGGTCGCCTTCCTTGCTTTTTCGATGGGTGTATTCTGCTCATTTGGTAGCGTGTTCGTGCTGTTTAAGAATGGCGTGATGCTCGGGGCCTTCCATTATCTGTTTTATCAACAGCATCTTTTGTGGCGGTCGCTGTTGGTGGTCTATATTCACGGGTCGCTAGAAATCTCCGTGATTGTCATCGCCGGAGGGGCCGGGATGGTGATGGGTAACAGCCTGTTGTTTCCGGGTTCCTACCCGCGCAAAACAGCCTTTATACGCGGGGCAAAACGTGGCCTCAAAATCGTGATCGGCCTTGTACCGATCTTTATCGTTGCCGGATTTCTGGAGGGCTTCGTTACGCGATATGCAGAAATGCCGATTGTGTTAAGCCTTTCCATCATCCTTGGGTCGCTCTCTTTTATCCTCTGGTATTTTGGCTATTATCCATACCTAGTTGAGAAAAAACATCTACATGCAAAATCCAAACACAATTGAATTCAGGCAAATTCGAGACTTCGGGGATGTGCTCAATGTGACGTTTCAGTTCCTCCGCCAGAATTTCTCCAAGCTGGGCAAGAGCCTTTTATTATGGGTGGCCCCATTCGTAGTGGCGGCCATGCTATTCAACGTCCTCATTCAACTCCGATTCTTTCCGCTCGACCCGGCCAAATTGCAGGAGGGCACTGAGACGGGGGAACTACTCTTGCTTTATCTTGGAATGCTGGTCTTTAGTTTATGCGGTATCTCCATGGCATTTGGGGTGGTCTACGGCTTCATGGCACTCTATGAGCGTCACGGAACAGCAGATTTCGAACTGGATGAAGTCTGGCAACGGGCGCGAAGCACTTTCTTCCCGATGCTGGGTACTTTGCTCAGCATCGTCCTTTTGATGACAATGGTCTATTCCTTTTTAATAATCGCGCTTAGTATTTTCGGTGGCATCGTCGGGGGAGGGGTCCTGACTGGGTTTTTGGTTATCGTAGCTGTTTTCGGCGGGATACTCGTCGCTGTCTATTTTGCCATTACTTTTGCACTCATGTTTCCCATAATGATCAACGAGCCCATAGGGTTGATCGGGGGCATGCAGCGGTGTTTCTATCTTGTCAAAAATCAATGGTGGGCAACCTTTGGCGTCTTGTTTATCGCCTGGCTCATTTCGTCGATACTTGGTGGCGTTTTCAGTATTCCGATGCTTATCATTTTGTTCACGAACAATCTCCACGCGGGGCAGGCGAATATCATCGTTCAATTAATGATGGTCGTCTTCGGAATTCTCGGCGGTTTAGCGAGTGCCCTGTTTTATGGCATTCCGCTCGTGGCGACGGGTCTTCAGTATTTCAATCTCGTCGAGTGTAAGGATCGCGCCGGCTTGATGCAACGCGTAGACAGCGTTACAAAGAAGCCGGAAGAATTCTCCGTTGATGAAGAGTGATTTCTCGGCAATATTGCGCCGATAGTATGCGCGCATCAAAAGGCCTAAAAGAGTCCCGAATGTACCTTTTGACGGGCAATGAATGACGGACATCGACCATGTGCACAGTCCGAATTTCGTCCCGAACAGAGCATTTTGATACGGCATGACTCGATACCCAATCACTTGTCTGCTTGGTTTACTGTTTTCAATGGCTACAATGCCGGCGACGGGACAGGTGCCAATCGACACCACAGCGGTCGTTCGGCGTACAACGCCCACAGACGCACTCTCTCGTTTCCGTGCCGACCCGGCCTTTCAGTACGACGGTAGAAGTCCGGCGCAGCTTTCATTGTGGCAACGGATCAAGGCCTGGATTTGGACACATTTGTTAAAGCCATTCGACAATCCGGCTTTGTCGCCCGTATGGAATGGGTTGTTCTACCTCTTTGTGGCGGGGGGGATGTTTTTTGCTGTGATGAAGCTGCTAAAAATGGACGCCGAGGGTGTCTTTTTTCGTCGCCGTCGCCGGGAAAATGGGCCCGTGGAGATCAATGTAGATGCCCCGAACGCCGACCTCGATCGCCTCATCGAGAAGGCCGTCTCCGCTAACGACTTCCGGCGTGCAGTTCGCATCATCTACCGTAAGGCGCTCCGGGATTTAGCCGAACGGGACCTCATTCACTGGCGGCGAGAGCGTACTAATCAAGAATATCTCGCCGAGTTGTCTGTTCCACGGCTTCGCCGGCCGTTCGCGGCGCTGACGTATCTGTTTGAATACGTCTGGTATGGCGAATTTCCGGTAAATGAAACGGTATACAGACAGATGCGTGGGGCCTATAGCCGGTTCCATCGGCTCGTGAGTGAGGGGGAAGCATGATGCACAAAGAACGAGCGCTATGGATCCTGTTGGGTTTGCTGATCACGGCTACGGTCCTCCTCAAGATCGCCACACCCGCGCCCCTCGATTGGACGGAGAATTTTAGTCGGGATGATGATCGGCCTTTCGGTGCGCGGGTGTTGTTTGACGTCTTACCCGAACTGTTGCCCGGTGTACAAATTACGCCGGTGGAGCGTGCGCCGTTCGAGGAACCCGCGGACACCGCCGAAGCCCGGCGCACGTATTTCTTTTTGACCGATACCTTCGCACCCGATCCTGCGGAAACCAAGCGCTTGCTACGATTCTCGGCCCGCGGTGGCACCGTTTTTATCGCTGCCTCAACAGTAGCGGGCGCGTTGGTCGATTCGATGCATTTGGAGGCCAAATCACGCAGTCTCGGCAATTTGTTCATGGAATCGACGGCGCAAGACACGGTGGGAGTGAACCTGTCTGCACCCACGCTCCGTGCCGACGAATTCCTGCACTTCCGTCCGGGTATGAACCAGCATTATGTCTCTGGATTCGATACGCTCCGGACCACCGTCCTCGGTGAAGACGAAAAAGGCGAAGTGAACTTCGTTCGGTTTGCGTATGGGGAAGGGGCGCTTTTTGTGAATGTGCTTCCACTGCTGTTTACCAATTACAATCTCCTTACCGACGATGGGGCGACGTACGTTACCGGTGCGCTGTCGTACGTTCCCGCCGGAGAATTGCTCTGGGATTCCTATTATAAACCGTTGCGAATGGCGGCGAGTACGCCGCTCCGGTTCATCCTCCTCGACCCGCCGCTTCGATGGTCCTACTTTCTTTTAATAGGCACCGTGCTTGCCTTCATCATCATTCGCAGCCGTCGGCGACAGCGGCCGATTCCCATCGTGTCCCCGCTTCGAAACACAACGGTTGATTTCGTGGAGACCGTAGGCCGGTTGTACTATCTACGTGGTGATCATGCAGACCTTGCGGCCAAGAAAATAGCCTATTTTCTCAATTATTTACGAACTAGATATCACGTGAGTAACGGGCCGGCGGTCGCAGGTTTTGTCGATCACGTCTCTGATAGAACAGGTGTCTCGAAGGTGGACGTCACAGCGCTTTTTGAAGCAATATCTGAAGTGCGGGCCAATACGACCTTGACCGAAAAAACCCTCCTCCGGCTAAATACACGTATCGAGGACTTTTATCGAAAATGCGGAGACGCCGGTTGATAGGCCCACGATACACGCGGTTCTCGTTAGTTTTTGTCCATGATATCATCCTCGAACGCCTAAATGGAGCCCTTTTCCCCTCGTCTCAATTTGTCGGCATTAGCAGCATCCGTGGATCACATCCGATCCGAAGTGGGAAAGATCATCATCGGGCAGCACGCCCTTGTGGACCACCTCATCGGGGCCCTTCTGGCCGATGGGCACGTGCTCATTGAGGGTGTACCCGGCGTGGCGAAGACGCTCTCGGCACGGCTGCTGGCCCGTACGGTTTCGGCCGGCTTCAGCAGGATTCAGTTCACGCCCGATCTGATGCCATCGGACGTGTTGGGAACCTCGGTTTTCAATCCCGAGAGCCGGGACTTCGAATTTAAGGCCGGCCCCATTTTCTCAAACATCGTGCTGGTGGATGAAGTCAACCGTGCGCCCGCCAAGACACAATCGGCTCTCTTTGAGGTGATGGAGGAGCGGCAGGTCACCATCGACGGCACGACGTACCCGATGGTCCCGCCGTTTTTGGTGCTCGCCACACAGAACCCGCTCGAACACGAGGGCACGTATCGGCTCCCGGAAGCCCAATTAGATAGGTTTCTATTCAAGGTCGAGGTCGGGTATCCGTCGGAAGAGGAGGAGGTGGAGATGCTCTCGGGGAATCATGCCGGGCGACCATGGCAGCACCTAGACATGATCGAAGCAGTGCTTTTGGCGGAAGAACTGGCCGGTTATCGTGACCTCGTCCGGCAGGTGCATATCGAGCCCCACGTGATCAGGTACATCGCCGCGCTCACGCAGCGGACACGCAACCATCCGTCGCTCTACCTCGGCGCCTCACCTCGTGCCTCACTGGCGATGATGGCGGGCGCCAAGGCCTTCGCCGCCATGCACGGCCGAGACTTCGTGACGCCTGAAGATGTGCAATCCGCCGCCTATCCGGTCCTCAGACACCGTATCCTCCTCACGGCCGAGCTCGAAATGGAAGGCCGCCGCCCCGATGCGCTCATCAAGGGCCTCCTCGAATCGCTCGACGTGCCGCGGTGAGGGGAGGGCGGACAAAAAACCGCAAGCCCTCACAGGAGGGCTTGCGGTTTTTTCTGGGCGGTCCGGACGAGACTCGAACTCGCGACCTCCTGCGTGACAGGCAGGCGTTCTAACCAAACTGAACTACCGGACCCCGGTTGGGAAGCGCGCAAAATACATCACGCACACAGGGCAAAGCAACCGATCTTCTTTGAGGAATCGGTGTAGACCGAAGAGGCTCAAATGCCCATCGTTCACTTATAAAGAACGATGTGGTTAGGGAGGGAATTGAACCCCCGACACCAGGATTTTCAGTCCTGTGCTCTACCAACTGAGCTACCTAACCGATAAGGGCCGCCAATATACTGTGATGGACCTTCCTGAGTCAACAAACAAATCGAAGGTGTACCGGTTTCACGATGAGTTGACAAAAGAGGCGAATGGGGCCATTGTGGGGCCAAAGAGGGATTACTTTCGCCGATTCGCGCAGGGCGGGAGGTCCTTGCTCAGGCGGTGGAGACGGTAGAATATAACCTTTGATTTATTGCCGGTGGCAGTTGCGCTTTGTTCCTTGAGATATGATTTTGCAGGGATGGCGTTTATGTTCGTCCCGTAGTTCATTGTCAGGATTCGTGAGATCAACTATTCATCGTTTGAGGCGATACTTTCGTCCCCTACCTCCAACGCCGGAGTGTGCACTCGTACTCAGCGGTGGAGGCGCGCGCTCGGCCTATCAAGTCGGAGTTCTTCAGTACATTGCGGGCGCATTTCCTGCGTCCAGGTTTTCTATCGTACAAGGTGTATCGGCCGGGGCTATAAATGCAGCGCATCTGGCAAACGATCTGAGTCCGTTTCCGGAAGCCGTTGACCATTTGGTTCAATGCTGGGGTATGTTGCGTACTGAGAACGTATTCCAATCGGAATCAAGTGCGCGGTTTTTGTGGAACATGCTCCGGCCCGGGAGGGAAGGAAATAGTGGAATTGACGACAATGAGGTTTCCCAGAAAGGTCTCCTCGATACTGCTCCGCTCAGGGCGTTTCTGGTCGACAAATTTGAAGCGCCTGATGGATGCCTCACACGCGTCGCCGACAACCTGAAGAATGGTTCTTTGAAAGCACTAGCGCTAATCACAACCAGCTATGCGACCGGTCAGACGGTTACGTGGGTACACGGACGAGACATTCGCAGTTGGGAGCGGGCAAATCGGGTGGGCATCAATACGGAAATCTCGGTGGATCACGTAATGGCTTCCGCCTCACTGCCCTTTCTTTTCCCGGCTGTACGGATCGGAGATGTGTGGTACGGTGATGGCGGGATTCGCTTGTCGGCGCCGTTGGCACCGGCCGTCCATCTAGGTGCGGATCGGATCATGGCAATTTCTACGCGATACGACCGAACCCGAAAGGAAGCCGATGAGCCGTTAATTCACGGCTATCCACCAGGTGCGCAGATTCTCGGGTTGTTGATGGACGCCATCTTTCTCGATACCCTCGACCAAGATGCGTTGATGATCGAGCGCATAAACCGATTGCTCGAACGACTCCCCGAGCGCAAACGAGACGGGCTTCGTCCGGTCAAGTTTTTGTTGCTCCGGCCTTCGGTCGATCTCGGTAAGCTATCTGGGGAATTCGAGCCGGATCTGCATGGGCCACTTAGATTGTTGGCACGCGGACTTTCCAGCGACAAAACAAAAAGTCCGGACTGGCTGAGCATGTTGCTCTTTGATCCGGAATACACCTTGAGAATCATGGAAATTGGGTACGAAGATGCCCTCCGACAACATGAAAAAATAGCATCCTTCCTGGGGCCGGAATCCTACGCCCTGGTGTTCCATGGCTGAGTGTGCTATTAGAATCCAAACGGCGATTGGGCCAAAACATTCGATGATTGCAAAACCGGTTTGACGGAGAGCTCGCATGTGTCGCTTTCCCGGGCCGGGATTGAAACCCCCATACTCCCTACGCAAACAGGGATTAAGTTCAATATTGAAACAGCCCCGCGACATCCTATTTGAAAAGTGGGCCGTCACGCCGTTCCAAAATTTATTGTCTGGGCGGCGCGGTGATACCCGAGCACCCAGCCCGAGTAAGGTTTTTGGGAGCTATGGAACTGTCTGCGCGAATGCCCGCACACTTTTTTGTCGGGTTTTGGCACTCGCTGGCTGCCTGATTTGTTTTTCCGGCTTTGCCCCCGACTATATCAACCTTGGAGCCACCCGGCATTTCTTCGAACGGCATGCACCGGAACGTGATAGTCCCAGACTGATCGGAGTGGATCACGAAGAGTCCGTTGATTCCCGAGATTCAATGTTCCGCACGACGAAGGACAATTCGTCCCCGCAGCATGCGTTTGTCAGTAACATTACGTCCATCGCTATGCACCAGGGAAACCAGGTGGCGGGTTCCAGTCGGTTTTATGTCGTGGCCTTCTATGTCTCGCTCTTTGTCCTTGTCGTCGTCGTAGGATGGGGCGTGTTATTGTTACGTGAATGGCTGAGACGTGGGGAGTCGCTGGCCGAGTCCGAAGCGCGGGCGAACCTGCTTTGCGAACTCGGCTCCGAAGCCCTCCTCGAACTCGATGGCACGGGGCGCATCGTTCGGCTCAATCCCGTTGCACAATCACTGTTGGATGTCGATGAAGGAGACGCTCTCCCGGTGCATTTTTCTAAATTGATCCGCCGAAAGGATCGAATCCTTTTCGCCGAGAAGATTCAATTTGCGAAAAAGGGTAAGCCGGCCGAGGCAATTCTGTCTTTGAATGAAGCTATCTCAGGACTCTCGAAGCTTCACATCACGCTGAGAGCCATTGGGAATAGCGGCATTTTGATACGTTTTCGTCCGGCTAATATGCAGGAAGAAAACGCTGGTGGACCCCAAAAAGAAAAGCCCATTGGGTCTGTAAACAAGCATCACTATTCCGGATTTATGGCGTTTCTCAGCCATGAAATGCGAACCCAGTTGACCAGTATTTTGGGTTTTTCTGCCGTCCTCACAGAAGAACTTGAGGGACAACAAGAGGAAGCTGCCAGCCTTATTGAACGAAGTGGGAAACGGCTCCTTTCGACCGTGAATGCTATGCTCGATTTAAGCCGGATCGAAGCCGGAGGATTTATGCTCGAGCCGGAGGAAGTCGATGTGACGGCAGAGGTAGCTGAGGAAATTCAATTATTGCTTCGCCTCGCCACAGAGAAGGGACTCGGATTACACCTTCGGCAGCCCGTCACGCCCGTTATCCTCCGTACTGACCGAGCGGCATTTCGACGTATTTTGGAAAATTTGGTTAGCAATGCCATAAAATTTACAGATGACGGAAAAATTGTCGTCGAGATGAAAACAGACGAGGAACGATTTTTTCTTTCGGTCAAAGATACAGGCCGGGGAATTAGTTCTGCGTTCTTGCCCTATCTCTTTGACGCGTTCAAGCGGGAGTCATCGGGAATGGCCAGCAGTCACAAGGGTACCGGGCTCGGCCTTTCGATCACACATAGGCTGGTTAAAATGATGGGGGGCCGTATCATGGTGCGCAGCAAATTGGGAAGTGGAACGCAATTCGTCGTTATTCTTCCCAGGCGTCTGAAACTGAAAGTCTGATCACAGAGGCGCCGGTCCGGATGGAGTACCTGACGTGTCCGGGGGGCGATTTGCGACTAGGCTTGGATAAATTTCGAACACATCCAATGATTCCCACGGTCGCCCATCAACAAATATGGGAATTTCATACAACTCTGCATATTCGCATACCCGGTGGCTCAATGCCGCGAAATCCGGGAACAGGTGGAGTACCTCAAACGGCTGGTTATCGGTACCCATAATTAGCAGTCCCTCGGCCGTCAAGTCGACTCGGCGGATATCATGCCAGTCCAGCGAGGTTTTCTTTCGGGCATAGTCGTAGCCGACGAGATGCGATTGGGAGAGTTTTACGCACCAAAAGATGGATTTTAATGTGTGGAAACGCCGGATACCCCATCTGAGAACTACGCTCCATATCAGGGCAACTGATCCTATTGTTTCGGCGCCTGAGAGAATACCCTCGTTCCAGATCAAGAGGAGGGTCACGGTGATGGAAACCAACGCAATTCCCACAGCCATCAGTGTGGCCGCCTGTTTGCGCGTGAGCAATTGAACCTGCTCATTGTCAAAGACCTCGTACCACTTTTCCATGATATCGAATGTCTATCCGTGGGATACATTTTGTATCAGTCAGGCTCTATAATGTTCGGGGTGCAAAACGTTTGGATACATATACCAGTTCACTCCCTGGGTTAAGAAAGCATCACTTGAAATCACCCACGACGCCGGAATATTATTGCCAAATCATATTTTATGTACAAGCTTCAATCCGCATTTATTCGGTTTTAGAATATCGGGCCGGACCAAGGTTCTTTCAATAATTCGAGAACCTGTGGATGGCAATTCCGGATCTTTTATACGCGAGGAATGAATCAGATTCAAGCGAAAGTGGTACTGCAAACGTACTTTTGTGTGCGGTCGGTGGAGCGAGTACTCCGGAAAAGAAGTTGTTCCGGCCGAGAGACGTGTCTCACCTTGCAGCCTTTCCTACCCTTTGATGGTATGAGTCAAATAGTGAAAATAGACCTCAAGAACACAAAAATTCTCATTAAGGACGCGACGGAGGACAGCGACGTCCCGTTTCTTCGCGGAATTCTGACGCGCTCGTTACGGGATGCCGGATTGACCTTTGTGGAAGCCTATCGGTTCTCGAATGAGATTCGGCAGCGTCTCAGCAAGAAAGCGGACGAGGCGGGTGGTCCGCTCAAGATGAGCACTGAAGCACTGAAAGCTTATGTGGGCGAATATTTGGAGCAGGATGGTAAATTGGATGCCCGCGATCAATACCTGCATTCCCGCCTCGGACCGGGTATGACCATGGTGACGGACCGGGACGAGCAGGCCTTGCCATTTTCCAAGTCGGTGCTGGCCCAATCGCTGGAATCATGTGCGTTGTCCCGGGAGCAAGGATACGCCATAGCCACATCTATCGAACAAGAATTAGTGGCCGAGGGGCGATGTGAGTTGGCTTCTACCCAATTGGCCGAACGGATATACGAACACTTGCTTGCGCACGTTGGCCCGGATCATGCTCATCGCTATCTTGTCTGGATTGAGTATTTCCACAGTGGTCGCCCCCTCATTCTGCTCGTTGGCGGGACGACGGGCAGCGGGAAAAGCACTATCAGTTCGGAGATCTCTCACCGGATCCGCATCGTGCGGAGTCAATCTACCGACATGCTACGCGAGGTGATGCGGCTTATGGTCCCGGAACGCCTCATCCCTACGCTTCACACCTCATCGTTCAGTGCCTGGCGCGCATTGCCCACCACCGGCGATGTAAGTGGGGAAGCTGAAATGTCAATGATTGAGGGCTATCTCTTGCAATCGGATCAGGTGGGCGTGGGTATTGAAGGCGTGATGCAACGGGCTGAAAAGGAGCAGTTGTCCATGATCATTGAGGGGATTCATATCTACCCTCAACTTCAGGATCAATTGAAAAATACGACGAAGGCGCTCGTCATTCCAATGCAACTTGCCGTACTTAAGCGAAAGAAACTTCGCAAGCGATTGAAGGGTCGCGGACAGAAAGTCCCTTCGCGACGCGCCGAAAGATATCTTGACAATTTTGATGCGATCTGGCAGCTTCAGACTTACTTGCTCTCCGAAGCCGACCGGCTTCAGGTGCCAATCATTTCGAATGATGATCAAGACGAGACCATTCGCTCGGTGATGGAGACAATTTCCGACTATCTGCTCGAGGATTTTTCGGGCGATCCAGAGCTCGTCTTTGGAAGGATCTCCACAAAAGAATGAGTGAAACCTAGCGGTTGATATTTCATGGGAATGTCTAAAGGCTTGCTCATTATTTTGGACGGACTTGGAGACCGCCCGGTGCCGGCGCTCGGATGGCAGACCCCGCTCGGAGCGGCGCGGGCGCCTAATTTCGATCGGCTTGCGATGGCGGGCATCACGGGTTTGATTCATCCGCTCGCCCCAGGAGTTCCGGTCGGGACACAGGTGGGTGTCGGATTGCTGTTCGGGGTCGCGCGCGCGGACCTTCCCGGGCTTAGTCGCGGTCCCATCGAAGCGGCAGGTGTGGGCATGGTGCTCCGTGACGGCGACGTGACCTTTCGATGCAATTTTGCAACGCTCCACCCGAACGGTGATGGTTTCGCCATTATTGACCGACGGGCGGGACGTATCAGTTGTGGGGCGGATGAATTGGCCGAGGCATTGTCCGGAATGGACTTGGGTGATGGCGTGTCGACCCGGTTCTGCGCCTCGACGCAGCACCGTGGTGTGCTCTTGCTCCGCGGTGAGGGACTCTCCGATGCGGTCACCGATACCGATCCGGGTGCCGGCCACTGCGACGACGGCTTGCTCGTCTGCCGGGCGAGAATGTCGACCGACAGCCTGGCCACAAGGACAGCCGGGTTGGTTAACGCCTTTCTTCGCCGAAGTAATGAAGTGCTCTCCGATCACCCCGTAAATGTCCGACGGGAGCAAAATGGGCTATTGCCGGCCAATGGGATCCTGACCCGTGGTAGTGGGAGGATTGCCCCATTACGGAATCTGATAAAGCATCTTGGCCTTCGAACCGCCGTCATTGCGGAAGAAGGAACCATCCTGGGACTCGGACGCCTTTTCGGTTTCGATGTGCTCAATGAGCCGGGTTTTACGGCCCTCCCGGACACCGATCTCGATGCAATGGTGGCTGCTACGGGGCAGGCCATCAAAGATCATGATCTGGTCTTTCTACACATCAAAGGCTCCGATACGCTGGCCCATGATCGGAATCCCGCTGGAAAGAAGGCGTTCATTGAGAAAATTGATGCAGCCCTTGCTCCTCTGCTTGACGGGGACCTTGTGATCGGTATTACCGGCGACCACACTACGGACTCAAACGTGGGGCGCCATACCGGTGACCCCGTGCCCGCGTTGCTCCACGCCCCTCTCGGGCGCCTCGATTCGGTTGCAGCCTTTTCGGAATCGGCGTGTATGTCTGGCGGCCTCGGACATATTTCTTCCACCGCTTTTCTCTGTACTCTTCTGGACCATATGGATGCCATGCACAACCACAGGGCCTACGAATACATCTATTATTGAGGTTGGTGGGCTCATCACACCCCCATGGCAACTCCACCGAGTATCGCAAGAGGAAACACGAGGCCCGTTCGACTGCGCTCAGGGGAGGCTCTGCCGACTGATGGAGCGAAGCGGAATAATCTCACCCTTTACGAATTGCCCGGTATCACTGGTGAGCCTGTCTTCTCTCCGCTTTTTCAGTTGACCTCGGCAGGCAGCAGACTTCAAAAACGTGTTCGGGGCACTCGAGGAAGCGGACCCGGAAACGTGACAAGCTCATCCGGCATCGCGACGTGTACGGCTTATTGTTCGGAGGGGTTACTTTCTTCTGCTCCTCGCGTTTCAATCACAGTCCGCGCGCCCCGGATTATGGTGGCTAGCTCGGGCTCGTCGACCAAATTTGCCGCCAATTCGGGCGGGAGCCACCGCCTCGTTCGATGGGATTCCTGCCATTTGTCAAGGCTCTCGGTGACGGCCATGAGGAAGACCTCCACTACACACGTTCCGCCCCATTTGTCATATTCATACCGTCCGAGGGCTTCGGGAGAGACCACGCCGCGAAGACCCGCCTCCTCAAAAGCTTCCTTCGCAGCCGATTCGGCGGCGCTCAGACCCTCGTCAACGAGCCCCTTTGGAAGAACCCACCGTGTTCGCCGGTTGTTCGTGATGAGCAACACTTCGAGATGACCGTCCCGATGTTGATACGGAATGACCGCTGACTGCCGATATTTCACGGAGACACACAGGAAATCGTGAATTGAATAGGCAGAATATACGTTGCACGAGCCGCAAGAAAAGAATGGTGTCTCAGTCGCATGGGATGCCCTCTGTGGCAAGAAAGAGGTTGCGGTACCGGGCGTCCTGGGATACGTCTTCTCCAAACCAATCTGGGGGAACGTAGGCCTCCGCCGCTGCGAGGGACGTGAACTCGACCTCGGCTGTGAATAGGCCTTCCAGTGGGCCCCAATAGACATCCAATTCGATGCAATGGGGACCATGCGGAATCATATAGCGTACTTTTTCGATACGTCGCCGCACTGTTGCAGGCCAGAGTGAAGCGAACTGCGCCTGTGTCAAATCGATCTCTATTTCCACGCGGACTAGATCGCCTCTGCCCTTAATCGTCTGAAAATACTGTTCGCCCATTTGCCGCAAACGCACGACTGTACCGTCGTCATCCACAGCGACATAGCCCTGCCGGATGTGATGATGCGGGTAGCCGGAGAGCGCCTGGGGAAGATGTTCGACAAGGAATTTCCTTTCGATTTCGAGCGGCTGTTTCATTAGGGGCGGTGACTACAAGGGACCGATTCCCTATCTCTGTTAAAATTAAAACACCGAAATTTATTTCAACCGTATCGACCTTCAATATAGTCGGCTGTTTCTTGATGGACCGGCGTGACGAACATTTCCTCGGTGGCAGTGTGTTCAACGAGTTTTCCCATCAGCATAAAGGCACATTCGTCGCTCGCGCGACGGGCTTGTGCCATGTTGTGGGTCACGATGAGGATCGTGAATGCGCCCCGCAATTGCCAGATCAATTCTTCCACGGCTTCGGTGGCTTTTGGGTCAAGGGCGGAGCAGGGCTCGTCCATCAAAAGCACTGCCGGCTTCACCGGCAACAGCCGGGCGATACAAAGTTTCTGCTGCTGTTCGAGCGACAGTTCGGTTGCGGTGCGGTGAAGATGATCCTTCACGGCGTCCCAGAGAAGCACCTGACGAAGGGCATCCTCGACGATGGCATCCTTCTCCGCATGGCGTTGCTTCCGGCCACCAGGGGCGTGGAGATGATGGCCAAAGAGGATATTGTCTCGGATGGAAATGGGTAGTGGGTTGGGTCGTTGAAAGACCATGCCGACGTGTTTTCGCAATTGAGCCAATTCTACGTCGCCGTCGAGCACGTTTTTGTCGAGTACATGGATGGCGCCGTCCGTCCGCACGTAACCAAGCCGGTCATTGATCCGATTGATCGACCGTAAAAGGGTGGACTTCCCACATCCTGACGGGCCGATAAGCGAAGTAATGATACCCTGCTTAACGGCAAAATTTACATTGAATAGTGCCTGAAACGTTCCATACCACAAGTTGAAGTCTTCGACACGGATGGCCTTCTTGATCTCATCCGCTGTCGCGTCCGGCTGCGTTGATAACATACAAATATGTACTTTGGGTCAGTAAAAATTTTAACCGAAACGGCCCTGGATATAATCGATCGTACGCGAATCGGCGACTTTCCCGCCGAAGAGTGATTCGGTCTCACCAATTTCGACACACTCACCGTTGAGGAAAAACGCCGTGCGATCGGCCAGGCGATGGGCCTGTTGTACCAGGTTGGTGACGAGAATGATGGTGATTTCCTTCTTCAACTCTTTGAGCACGTCCTCGATACGCATGGTAGTGACCGGATCGACGGCGATGGAAAACTCGTCGAGTATGAGCAGGCTGGGCTCCTGTGAGAGCGCTCGGGCAATCGTCAGGCGTTGTTGTTGCCCACCGGAGAGGAGGCTCCCGAGCGAATCGAGACGATCCTTGACTTCATCCCATAGCGCCGCCCGTGTCAGGCATCGCTCCACGATAATGTCGAGATCTACCTTTTTCTTAACCCCTCGCAGTTGCGGAGCAAAGGCCACGTTGTCATAAACGCTCAGGGGCAATCCGACCGGCAATGGAAACACGACGCCCACCTGGCGTCGGAGGGCGAACACGTTTCGCCAATCCCGAACACCCTTACCCAGAAAACGGATGTCGCCTTCGATGTGCATCGAAGCCTCGAACTGATCCATTCGGTTGATGGCTTTCAAAAAGGACGTCTTCCCGCTATTCGCCGGCCCGATGATCCCGAAGATCTCGTGCTCGCGCACCGCCAGATTGACACCCTGAAGCGCGGAATGCTGGCCATACCGAATCGAAAGGTTTTCGACTTCCAGTACGGGCTTAAAACCCGGAGGGATCGAGGGTACAGTCGCATCTGTTACCATTTTTTCTTGTTCCTCAAATACGTACGGAATGCAATGGAAGTAGCATTCATGATCAGAACAATGGCGATAAGAACGAGCGCCACGCCATAAGGCAGGTCCTCGGGAACGTCGGGCACCTGCGTGGAAATCACGAAAAGGTGAAGGGAGAGCGCCATTGTCTGATCAAAAACGCTTTCGGGCAGGAAGGGGAGAAAGAAGGCGGCACCGGTAAACATGATCGGGGCCGTTTCTCCGGCGGTGCGGGAGACCTCGAGGATGACACCCGTGAGGATGCCGCTGATGGCATTGGGGAGTACGATGCGCCGGATGGTCTGCCACCGCGAAGCGCCCATGCTCCAGCACGCCTCCCGAAACGCATGGGGTACCGCCTGAAGCGCCTCTCGCGTCGAGACGATGACCACGGGGAGCGTCATGATGCCGAGCGTGAGGCTGGCGGCAAGGATACTCGTGCCGAAGCCGAAGAACAGCACGAAAGCCCCGATGCCGAAGAGAGCGTGAACGATGGACGGTACGCCCGCGAGATTGATGATCGCCAGGTTGATGGTGCGGGTTAGCCAGTTGTCACGCGCGTATTCACTCAGGTAGATAGCCGCCGCGATGCCCAACGGCACGGAAAAAAGCAACGCCACGACCACGAGCGCAATCGTTCCCAGCAAGGCCGGGAAGATGCCGCCGGCCGTCATGCCGGCCTTGGGGAAATCAAAGAGGAACGACCACGAAATGGCCGGACCGCCTCGGACGATGAGCACGCCGAGGATCAGCAGCACCGGAACGATGAGCAAGACGGCCATCGTCAGGAACAGCAAACGCCACCGGCGCTGGACCTTGTCGTTTGTGACGTTGAGTTGTGTTGCCTTGAACATGAGGAACGACGGATGGTTGAGTACCGGCGCACGGCCGAGAGATCGTTATTTCTTTCGGATACCTCGTACCACGAGGTCGGCCGTCAAATTGATGATGAAGGTGATGATAAAAAGAAAAATGCCGAGGGTAAAAAGGGCGCCATAATGATCGGAGCCGACGGCAGTCTCGCCGAGTTCGGCGGCGATGGTCGCGGTGATGGCCCGCACCGAGTCGAAGACGCTCGTCGGCAAGTTGATGGCGTGCCCGCTGGCCATGAGGACGGCCATCGTTTCGCCGAAGCCCCGGCCGACGCCGAGCAATACCGCCGAGACGAGCCCGTTTTTTGCCGCAGGAAGCACCACCTTCAGGATCACCTGCCATTTGGTGGCGCCCATGGCTTCGGCCGCTTCCCGATATTTGTCGGGGACGGCCTTTAGCGCGTCTTCCGCAATGGTGGTCATGATGGGGGCGGCCATCAAGCCGAGGATCAGTCCGGAATTGAGCACATTCAGCCCGATGGGCACATCAAATAGGTTGATAATGAGCGTATTCATGATGCTCAGCCCGATGAATCCCCACACGACCGAGGGGATCGCTGCGAGCAGCTCGATCATCACTTTTAGGACCTCGCGTGTTTTTCCCGACGCGAATTCGCCCACATAAATCGCGGCGCCAAGCGAGAAGGGAATCGCGATGAGCATGGCCATGCCCGTCACACTCGCCGTCCCGACTATCAGGGCAAGCGCACCGTATGTGGGGTTGCTCTCCGAGGTAGGAGCCCACCGCATGGAGGTAAAAAACTCTTTGATATCGAGTGTATGCTCGATGAAAGAGAAGCCTTCTTTTGTGATAAAGACAAAGATGCCAAAGATAAAGACGACCGCCGAGAAGCCGCCGATAAACATGAGGACTTGGAGGACTTTGTCGGTATACCAGGCGGTATCCCGCCGGTCGAGGGCTTGCTTCACGCGCGTTCGTTCCGTCGTTTTGGGTGTCATTTCAGGATGCGTCTTCGCCGCGGAGGGTTTCCATGAGATCACGGATTTTCCCGGCGATGGTCCGAAAACGCGCCTCGAAGCGTGCATCATCATCGTCCATGTCTGTCGCCTCGGGGAGTGGCCACTCAAGTGCTACGCTGTGAAAGGGAACTTCGGTGAGGTATCGAGATATCGGGCCCTCAAGGCTCACGATCACGTGATATTTGTCCCACTCCTCACGCGGCCAGTCGATGCCCCGGGCTTGTGCCTGCTGCAAATCATAACCGCGTTCATCCATTCGGCGGACAAATTCGGCATCGAGTGCCGGTGCCGGGTGGAGGCCGGCGCTCGCGTATTTGCCGCTCTCGGGATAAGCCTTCTGCGCGATGGATCGGGCCATCTGGCTCCATATCCCGTTGGTCCCATCGAGAAAAAGCACACGGTAGACCTTCGGCTCCTTGGTCTCGCCGGTCGTGGCGAAGACGGTCTCCTCGCAGATGTTCTTCGACTGGTCGCTGACGCGGAGCAGTCGGTGAAGGATCATAAGGAGGCTGAAGAAAGCCTTTGGGGTCAGATCGAGATTGGGGCGTTCTTCGACGAGATCCTCGAAGGTGGCGTCGAAGCCCCGGGCCGTCTGCCGCGCCTGCAACATTGTGGCGCGGGCGAGCTCGGCGTTGCCCGTGTCGAAAGCCTCGGTGGCCTGCCGGAAAACCTGAAACGCATTGTTGGCCAATCGTTCGATTTCGCGCCGGACGATGCCTTGTACGAGCGCATGATCGAGTTGGACGACCTCCCGGCAGATGGTGACGCCGTAATCTCCGATCCGCTCCAGCGCAATATTCAGCCGGAGCACGGATGAGATATAGCGAAGATGGCCGGCCGAGGGCAGATGCACCGCGATAAAGCGATGGCAGAGCCGGTCGAGGTTCCGGATGTCGCGATTGATGGGGAGGTCGCCGAGGATGGTCTCATAGGCCAGGCCCCGGTCGAACGTGAGGAGCGCCCGGTTGGCGCGCTCCAGTTGCCGGTCGATCTCCTGGAAGACGGCAGCGATTTTGTGCCGAATCCTTTCGAGATCGCGTGAGAGACGTGCTTCGTAATGACTCATGGGTGCGGACGAAAAGTGAATCGATCGAAAACGACCAAGGCATAGAGCCGGAGGCGAATCGGTAAAACGTAAGGATACCGGCCCATAAATGGACCATGGGTATCGTCACGCTTTTCTCATCGGAAAACGCCATGCCGGGAGCTTACTCCGTGGCAGCCGCCTCGCCGCAGTCCACGGGGCGGACCGGCGCGTACCCTTTTTCTTTGATGATGCACTGTCCAGCGTCGCTCAGGACCCAGTCGAGGTATTCCTTCACGGCACCGGTGGGCTGGCCACTCGTGTACATGAACAGCGGGCGGGCGATGGGGTACGAGCCGTCGATGGCCGAATCTTCAGACGGCATCACACAGGCGCTGTCGTCCGCTTTTTTGACGCACGGCATTTTCACGTTGGGCGTGGCATAGGCCAGACCGCTGTAACCGATGGCGCAGGGCGTGTTCGTCACGAGGTCGACAACGTCCTTCGAACCGTGCATGTCGCGGGATCCGAGCTTGTAGTCGCCTTTGCCGAGGACGGTCTCGCGGAAGTAGACGTACGTGCCCGAGTTGTTCTGGCGGCTCACGCGGATGATCTCCTGGTCCGAGCACCCGGGGACGTTGGTGCCCAATTGCGTCCAGCTGACGGCTTGCCCGTTTTCCCCGTAGATGTCGGCCAGTTCGGCCAGCGTGAACTCGGATTTGGGGTTGGCCTTGTTCAGATACACGGCGAGCGCATCAAAGCCGACGATGTGCTCGACGGGCTTGTGTCCGTGTGCCGTTGCATCCGCGATTTCCTTCGGCTTCATGGACCGGCTCGCATTGGCGATGTCCACTGTCCCGTTGATGAGCGCGGCAATGCCCGTTCCCGAGCCACCCCCCGTAACGGCGATGGCGAGGTTCGGATTGACGTTCTGATAGGCTTCGGCCCAGGCCTGAGCCACATTTACGAGCGTGTCGGAGCCCTTGTTTTGAAGTACTTTGCGCGACGAGCCTTCGCCGCCGCTGCGGCTACAGCCGGCAAGGCTCAGTCCGAGCATGAGAACGACGAACAAATTAAACTGCTTCATGGTGGATTTCCTCTGTTTGTTTTGTGACATTCGGCCCGGATAAGGGCGAAGTATTTCGGTTGTCAGTTCCAGTTTGGGGAGCACCGCAATTGTTCGAAAGGCAGTGCCACCGAAGATGATATATTGGAGAGATGAGACGAAGTGCGGCTCAGCAGTCGAGTGGCCAGTGTCAGCACGACAATCTCATTGTTTTCAACGTCCGGCGTATTCGATAGCGTTTTCAGATAGGCCGCGAGATCCGCTTTTACCCCGAGATGATCCTCCATCACCTGCCGGGCATGCGCCTCATTTTTCTCGGCAAAACTCGATTCGGTCATGACATACATGCGATAGATCCGGTCCCGCAAATGGCGAAGCGGGGCAATGGTCGGCCCCATACGCATTTGCCGGGAGAGTGCCAGCGCATCCGCCAAGGACTTGGTCATGTCGCCGAGCCGCTCCGCATCCTGAATAATACACAGGAGCACGAGACTAAGTTCGAGTTCGTCTTGTGGGTGGTTGGCCAGATGCCCGTGTATCGCCCGCCGGATCTCCTGTTCTTTCCGGTTGATGATCTCGTCCTCGGCCCGAAGATCCATCTCCAGAATCTCGTTTTCGAAAAGTGCCGCCGTTACCTCGACAAACATCTGGCGGGCGACGGAAAGCATGAGCCGCATATCATCGAAAGACTGCTGAATCGGTACAGGCCTTGAAAGCCGAAATCGATCGAAGAAGAGCATGCCGGTGAGGAGCATGGGATTATTTGAAGGTATAGAAGAACGTGACGCGCGGCATCACGGTGACATCGGGTTGCACACCATTCGTGGTGTCGTAAAAGACGGCTTCCACGTTGGGCATGAAATGCACCTGATCGTTCGGATGGATATCGATACCGGCAAGAATCATATTGCTCTTTGCCTCGGATGAGAAAGGAAGATAGGCGATCTTGCCGGCGTCCGGATTGGCGTCGAACATGCGGTCGAATCGGAGGAATCCATTGACGCGCGGCGAGACCGTATATGCGCCGAATACGGACAGCCCGTTCAGGTCCACGTTTGGCCCACTCACTACATCTCTTCGCTGGTAAAAATATTGCAAACCGATACGTCCTACGTCGGTTTTGACACCGACGAAACCCTGTATCGTGTATCGGTCGGTATGGCCGGGCCGGTCATCGAAGTCGCCATAAACCTCGATGGTTACGGCTTTGGACGGTTGCAATCCGAGGGCGAGCATGCCTTTTTTGCCCTCATTAGTCTCGCCACTTGTGCCGTTTCCGTTACCCACCATCACGTTGTATGTGATCTTTCCACCGGTGCCGAGCTTGCCTTTTGCGGACACCCCCATGTCGCGGGATGATCCGATTCTTTGGAGGTCGAGGAGGGTTTTTTCGACAGCCCGAAAGCCCCAGAATCCTTCGATCGTATCCCAGGTGGGGGTGCCGGCCAGACCGACCTTGACCTGATGATTCCCGTTTTTCCAGCGGACGTAAGCATCTTTGGCGAAAGGCTCCATTTTGCCCTTGGTCTTGAAATCACCCGGGGAAGAGAGTTCGGTGCGGAAGCGCGCACTCCAATTTTCGCTTAAACTGAAATCGAAGGTGAGGTAAATGCGTCGAAACCAGAGGCCATTCTGGTTTTCGAGGGATGGTTTGTCATGGGCTGCCATCCAGTAGGCATCGCCGAAGACGAGACCGTGTATTTTTGTCTTTTGACCCATTGCCGCATTCATTCCCATCGCACAAACAATGAGGAGCATGAAAAAGAACGGTCTGGTTTGCTTGTACATCCGAGTAGGCAAAGGGTAAGTTGAGTTCGTGTCCTGTGTGTTATCCCCAAATTACCTTACTGTTATCAAGGATATGTGAGGCGTATGTTATCGTAGTGTTATCATTCATTTTGTTCTGGATTGCGTTTTTTCCGTAAACGCAATGTGGTATACTGCCCCGGAAGGGGTTCGTGTATGTTGGAATAAATCATCTCAGGAGCTATGGAAGCGATTGTACAACCCGACCATCAGGCATTCATCGAAACGCAGGCCCGCCAGGGTGCAACCGAGTCGATTCGGCGACGGGCGGAGATATTGCTTCGCTACGATGAGGGTCGGTCCACGCGCGAAGTGGCGGGGCTCGTTGGCCTATCGACGAGTCGGACCGGATACTGGCGAAGGGCTTACCTGCGTGAAGGTCTGGCCATTTTCCCCGAAGGCGAACCCGGTGCGGCGCCGAATGCCGAGGCGGCTTCCGACGGCATAGCGGGGATCGACCGTAAAACGCTTAAAAAAATCGGCCGATTGTCCCGCGAGGTGCGGGATGTCCTGGGCCAGAAAATGAAGCGGAAGTACCGGGAGATCGAGTCCTCGGAGGCGTTCGCGGCCTTTGTCGATTATGCTGACAAACAGCGAAAAAAGTTGAAAAAGGAGCTGAAGAAGAAGGGCTTGAAGAAGAAACAGGTCAAATTTCTTCGCGAACAAGTGGTGCGTCTCGAAGCGCAATTGAATAAGGCGGACAAGCTCCTGGCCAAAATCGAAAAAGGCGGGTGAACGGACGATTGAGCGGAGTAATCTTCGAAACCAAGACGCAACCTAAAATGGGGCATTCACACAAGAAACACGAGAAAGACACGAAAGGCTGGGAAACGACCAAAGTCGTGGGCGATGGGCATGCCGGCAAGCTGAATAAGAAAGTCTATGAAGCGGAACTGGCCCGGCTTCAGACTGAGTTGGTCCATCTTCAGCGATGGATACGCGCGAAAGGTTTGAAGGTCGTGGTGATATTTGAAGGACGTGATGCGGCTGGAAAAGGGGGGAGTATCAAGCGAATCACCCAGCGCCTGAATCCCCGCATCTGCCGGGTTGTGGCCTTGAATAAGCCTACGGAGAAGGAGCGTACTCAGTGGTATTTTCAGCGGTACGTCGCGCATCTACCGGCCGCCGGTGAGATGGTGATCTTCGATCGAAGTTGGTATAACCGGGCCGGTGTGGAGCGTGTGATGGGCTTTTGCTCCGAGGAAGAGTACATCGAGTTTTTGCGCTCGTGCCCGGAGTTCGAGCGAATGCTCGTGCGATCCGGCATCATCCTGATCAAATACTGGTTTTCCGTCAGCCCCGAAGAACAGGAACGGCGCTTTCAGGATCGGCTCCAGGACACTACGAAGCGTTGGAAGCTCAGCGATATGGACATCGAGGGCCGAATGCGGTGGATCGAATACTCAAAGGCCAAGGACGGCATGTTCGCTCATACCGACATCAAGCAGGCGCCGTGGTTTGTCGTCGAAGCCGATAACAAACGCAAAGCGAGACTGAACTGCATATCACACTTGTTGAGCCGGATTCCTTACGAAGAAATCGTCCCGGATGAAATTACATTCCCGCAGCGCCCGGATGAAGGTGGGTACACTCGTCCCCCTTTGGAAGACCAGACATTCGTGCCGGAACGATACTGATTGAATGGAAATCAAGACGGACAATCCCGAAGTTCGCACCCCTATTTTTTCTTCTTTGCCTTGAGGGATCCGGAGTCGGGCAGCAGATTCGACTGATGATAGCTATAAAGCTTGTATACATCACCACCGGTGCTCGAAACAGCGGCAATATCTTTTGACCGTTTCTGGAGCCATAATTCGACGGGTTTCCCGTCTATTGTTTCCATTTTAATATGCCCCGTAGCACCTTTTCGGACTGCATCCAGTGCGAGGTCGGGTATGAAACCATCTGCACGGAGTGGATTGAAGCGGCCTAGCCACCGGCTAACGGCCGCCGAGTCGGCATTGAGAGTGGCCCCTTTTGTATCTAATTTCCATTGTCCGTGGTCGGAGCGGACGATGTATTGTTCATCGCCGTTTGAGACCTCTGCACTCTGAATGACGCTAGGGGCCCCGGCGTTCATCATCACTTTGTCCCGCCATGCGTCCGTATCTTTTGGGAGGATGACGGGTCCTTTTGCCATTATAACCCGAGGATCCTTGGCAATCCGTACATAAACAGACTGGTAGTCGGGCCCCTGACGACCGAGAACGACCTGAATGGAATCCCCGGAAGATTTACCAAGGATAATCTTTTGCGCTGTTGAATCAACACCATATTCGGAATAGCGGTCGATATTGGTGGAGACAATACTTTCAGGCGTCAGCGATGACATCGAGTGAACGAACCGTGAAACCACATTGCTGTCCGCCGGGGCCGTCATTGGTTCATCGAGTCGCCACGCACCATTGCTTTCTGAAAGGCGAAGGTGAATGGCCGGCGTTAGCACCGCAATGGTACGCACGGCAGCAGCATCCACATGAAATTCGGGCAATTCTAGGGTGGTGACATGAGTCTCGAAAACGCCGGACGCATAGGCAATGATCGTAAGAAGACAAATGCCTAGGGCGAGCAAAAAGATGGGATTTTTCTTCATAGTTACCGTTGGACCAAACATCGGCCATTTAATGCTCAGGAATGGGTCATAATGAATTGCCGCCTTTTCCGCGAGCGCCACCGGAAAAGGCCGAAAATCAGTACGAGCAATGACGGGCCGAGAATGTTGATGTATTTGATAATTGGGCGCAGACCATCACTGACCGTTTCGAGTGACCGCGGCTCGATACTCTTGCCTCTGATTGAAAGCAGCGCCTCGTCTTGCCCGAGCCAGTCCACCATGTTTTGTGCCAGATGATCGTTGCCGGGAATGTCCTGTCCCAGCAGGGTCGAATTAATGAAATCCCCGTCGCCCAGCGCCACGATACGCGTTTCGGCACTTACCTTACCGGCGGCATAGTGGCTTGGAAACGTACCGGAATATGCCGCTGCCAAAACATAGGGACCCCCGCTGAAGGGCGCTTGCGCGGGCATGGGCCGGATGGAGAAATATCCTTTCTGAATCGTGCTCTGATTCGAAGACGTCAATAGCGGCTCTAGACGAACACCTTTGGGCAACGTAGCGGTAGTGTCGATGGTGCTGGCAAAATAAAGAACCACTTCGCGGAGGCGGTTAACCATCTGATTGTCAGGATTGAAACGGCGCACTATGGGGAAGAAGGGATAGTCGATAGCCTGATTAATCATAAATCCGCCCATATTTCTCTGAACCGAAATGCTCGAACTCTGTCGATCCATGACAAGGTCGGGGGCGATGCGAATGCCATAATTTGCCAGCAAACCGTCGAGTCCGGTCGTATTGACTGTGGCTCGTCCCTGCCTGAGGTCAGTCGTCACCCGGTTCAGTAAAAATGCGGCCTTTCCGCCCGTCATGATGTAGCTGTCAATCGATTTGAGGAGTGCCAGGGGGAGGGAATCCGTCGGCGCCACGACCATCAAAACGTCAGGTGATTCGGACAGGGCGTCGTCCTTTAACGTGACGGTGTGCACTTCATAGTTTCGTTGCAGTGCCTGATTGAGGCCCTTCATATCCTTCGCCGGCGCCGGTTCGCCTTGCCCCGATAGAAACCCGACAACCGGCGTACGCGTGCGCGTCAGTTTTTGAATGGAGCTCGTGATGTCGTATTCGAGGGAGGAAAGGTCTTGGATGACCGGAATTACTTCCCTTTTGCCACCGTATTCGATTGCCATTCCCATGAAGGCATTCTTGATCTGCATGTTGTCGTTCTCAACAACCTGAATCTGTACGGGCGGGATTCCGAAACGATTGGCTTCTTTTCTGAGCACATCGTCGTCACCGGGATCTACTATATCGTATTGGATTTTTTGGCCGCCATAAGCACGATAGTCTTCCAGTTTGTCTTGGAGAAATCGAAGATTGCTGCTAAATGGCGGGCGGAGATCCTTGGTGAAAAACACCTTGAACGTGACTGGATCGTCTAATTTCTTGACGATATCAATTGAAGCGTCTGAGAGAGAGTAGACGTCATCATCGGTCAGGTCGAGGCGAAAAAATAGGTTAACGCCGATCAAATTGATGAGCAGCAGGATCATCCCGACCATTAGGAGCGAGGTGCGGGTCGTCCAATTGCGCTTCATAGCTATTCTGGTCTTCTTGCGAGGTTATAGGCAGTTAGGAGGCAGGCGACGAGTGTCACCGAGAGATAGTAAAGGATGTCCCTCGAGTCGATCACGCCACGCAGCAGGTTTTGATAATGGAAGTCAATACTGAGGTATTCAAGTAGGCCCCCGATCGCGCCCGGTAGAAAGGCCGTGATCTTATCGAGCATAAAGAGGGTAAAGATGAGCGCGAAGCCTATGACAAAGGCCACAATCTGATTGCGCGTTAGGCTCGAGGAAAACATTCCGATAGCACCATAGGCGAGGGAAAGGAGCATGAGCCCTAGATAACCGCCCGTCACGGCTCCATTGTCGGGGTTGCCGAGCCCAGCAATGGTAAGCGCATAGACGGCAGTAAGCCCAATGGCCGTCCAGAGCAAGATCGTGACGGCCAGAAGTTTGCCGAGTATCACCTGCCAATCGCGTACGGGGAGGGTCAACAGAAGCTCGAGTGTTCCTCCGCGTCGTTCTTCCGCGAACGAGGCCATCGTAATGGCGGGCACAAAAAACATGAAGATGATCGGGGCCAGGGAAAATACCGTCCGGAGAGATGCTACATGTTCAAGGAATAGTCCATTCCCAAAGAACCATCCCGTGATAAGCAAAAAGACGAAGAGCACGACGTAGGCTGTCGGGCTGTCGAAAGCCGCGTTTAATTCCCTTCGCGCAAGGGTCCAGGTTTCTTTCATGACATTCGTGATAATGTGAAGGGCCGAGATTTCAATGGCGGCACCGGCGAACTGTAATACGGTCAGGTAGTCAGCGAACGGAAAACGTCTTCGAGGTCGGCCTGGACGCCGTGCAGCTCCGTCAGTACCCATCCCTTTTCGACGGCAAGGTGGAAAAGTTCAGGGCGGAGGTCATCGGAGGGATCCGCTGATAGATCGTAAAGTATTGCCCCATTGTGATCCGCCTGATGACCCGTCAGCTGTGCTTTACCCCAAGATTCCAGCGTACTGAGCACATCGTCCTCTTTGCCCTGAATTCCAAGTTGTATGTGCTGGCGCCCCATGAAATGTGCCTGAAGTTCGGCGGGCGTACCATCAGCAACGAGCGTACCGTTATTGATGATGAGCACTCGGTCACACGAGGCTTCCACTTCGGATAGGATGTGTGTCGAGAGGATAACTGTCTTCTCCCGGCCGAGGGCCGTAATAAGATGGCGGATCTCAACGATCTGATTGGGATCAAGACCGGACGTCGGCTCGTCGAGGATAAGAATGGGCGGATCATGGATGAGCGCCTGTGCCAGACCCACCCGCTGCCTGTAGCCCTTGGAGAGCGTGTCGATGCGCTTGGCAAGGACATCTCCCAGGCCACATACTTCCGTCATCTCGGCGATTCGGCGCGACTGTTTTTCGGATGGCACTCCCCTCATTTCGGCAGCAAAAACCAGATAATCATAAGTGATCATCTCGCGGTATAGCGGCGTGTTCTCAGGTAAATAACCAATCCGTTCCCGAACGGCCAACGCTTCCTGGGTTACATTCATTCCGTCAACCAAGACTTGCCCACCGCTTGGCGGCAAATAACAGGTGACGACCTTCATCGTCGTCGTCTTCCCCGCACCATTCGGGCCGAGAAATCCCAGTACTTCGCCCTTCTTTACATTAAATGAAATCTTGTCAACGGCAATTTCGGCGCCGTACCGTTTCGTGAGCTGCTGTACCTCAATCACGGCGGATGATACCCTCCAATTCTGTTTTAGCTACCATCAGTTAGGTCGAGACAGCGGCCCAATGATGGAGATATCCGTACAGCCGACCAAAACGCGCCGACGATTATATTATTGTGCCGAAGGTAAAAATAATTGCCAGATATACGAGGCGCGGAGTAAATAATTCTATGTAAGTGACTGATTAACGTAAATGTAAAGAACAGGAGAGACGTCTCGTATTTCTTGATTGAAAAACGTAACCTTCATCAAATAGACAAATCCGTCGGTGGGTAGGCGAATTGCGTTCCTTGTTCGATATTCTCGATCAGATAGAGGCAGGAGCGTCACGCTAGGCAATAGATACGTTGCGTAAGTACAAATCAGCCCAAGAGGCTGTGCCTTACCGGTGCTATCATAGTAATCGAATATTGTTCGACAAAAAAACGGCCCGCCTTAGTCGGCGGGCCGTGGTTCCGGTCTCTGTGCGTAGGAGCGTCACAGGTAGGAGGCAAGTATATTTTCCTATTCAATGATGAGAAGGCAATGAGTTCTTACTTTCAGTCGTGGTCTCTGAGGTCGAGGGTCCTCTTCGTAGTTCCGTTCGGGACACCGTAGATGTCGTCCTTACTATGTTCGATAATGGCTGTGCGAACCTCGGAGGGGGTGGCATTCGGAACGGAGGAGAGGTAAAGGACTACTGCTCCTGAGACAAACGCCGCCGACTGAGACGTACCACTCATGATGGTAAATGAGGTAGATTGTCCATCGGCTTCCGAGGGTAGCGATACCACATTGGTACCCGGCGCCAGGATATCTAAAATCTCGCCGTAATTGGAGAAGTCAGTGAAATGATCGCCCTGATCGTAAGCGCCGACCGTGATGGCCTCCTCCACATGGGCCGGGCTGATCATAGCGGCGTCCGATCCGTAATTGCCTGCGGCAACCACGAACGTCACTCCGTGTGCGATGGCCGAGGCGACGGCATCATCGAGAGCATTGTAGACTTCCGTACCCATATCTGCCCCAAGGCTCATGTTGGCTACCATAGGCTGGCCGGGGGAGGCTATTTTCTGCTGCGTCACATATTCCACGGCCGCCACGGCTTCGGCGAGTTCTACCTCTCCGCCATCATCCACTTCGTCGCCGTTGATTACTTTGAGGCTGTGGACCCGCGCACCGCCTGCGACACCGGCTAGTCCTGTACTGTCGTGAATGGCGGCTGCGATGCCAGCGATGTGCGTGCCATGTCCGTCATGATCTACAGGATCGTTGAACCCTTCACGGAAATCGATGCTCTCAACTACGTTGATATCGTCATTCGAGACGCCCGTATCAATTACATACAGGTCAACGTTTCCGGCATTGTGACCGGTCACACCCATGCGCACTGACCCCCAGGGAACAAGTTCGCCGGATCCATTCGTCACCGCCAATGGCATCGGAAGGGGATGAAGGTAAATGTCCGGTTCGATCCAGTCGATATCGGGGTCTTGTGCCATGGCAGCAATCAAAGAATCAATTTGAGGCGTATTTACCCAGATAGCGAACCCCGTGAAGACGTCATGATATGAATAACGCTCGATGATGCCGTACCGCTCGAGGATCGCATACCGCTCGAGAATGGCTGTCGGCTCGAGCGTACCATACCGCTCAAGAATGCCCTGTGTGTTTAGCGAAAAGATTAAGCCGGTCTGGGTGCCAGATTTGCCAGCAACATTCCGTTTTGTTGCCTGCGAGAGGAGATCCGCATGACGTGTCTTCCCCTGATCCATAACGGCCGAAATCGGCTCGATATCATTACTTGTGACACTATCGGTGCAACCTGTCAGAGCACCGGTACCAAGGACCAGGAGTAGAACAAGGCCGGATAAGTGCTGTGCATTAAAGGGTTTCATAATCTGTATTGGTATGTTCTTGACTGTGCCTTTCGAAGGTCGCAGATCCTTTTCGGAATCGGGTGTTAGACCGTAGAATCAATTCGCGAAAACGCGGGCACTGTTAGACGGAATATTAAATGGCAAAGAATGACGGTGAGGTTATCGGCAGGAAAAATGTTGAATTAAGAATTTTAATATGAAGATATTGTGAAAGACACTGAGACTACGCGGCAGAAGAATTTTGATTGAAAGGCAGGGAATCGGAATTTGACATAATCGCGGATGAAAATCCCGGCCGTCCTTGTTGTTTGAAAGATCTACGCGTTTCCCTGTCTTGGGTCATTTTTGATCACTTGACCGATAAGAAATGTCTGCACCGTAGGGACGCTTCAATAGGAAGCCGAATTGAAGAGTCAGAGACAGGAAAATCGATGTCCTATTTGGGATTCGATTTAACTCAAAAATTCGGTGCACACCCGGTCCCCGAGCATGTTTCGTCTCCGTCGGATGGTCAAGGTTCATAACCTTGCGCTTCGGGAATAACACATTGCTGGCCGATGTCGAATTTTGCCTCTGATAAAATGCCCCTTGTCATCGAAGATCATCTTTTTAGTTAGTCATCGTCGCTTTCGATCTTAGTGACATCAATCGTTCGGTCGGTCGTGCCGGATGGTACGTTGTGAATCATCTTCCTGCTGTGCTCTAACAGTGCAAATCGAACTTGGGCCGGCGAGGCATGTGGTACCATGGAGAGGTAAAGTGCCGCTGTGCCGGAGACAAAAGCTGCAGCCTGTGAGGTCCCGTCCATGATCATGAGCGAATTAGTCTGCCCAACTGCTTCGGTGGCAAGGGATACGACATTGACTCCGGGGGCAAGAATGTCCACGATCTCCCCATAATTAGAGAAGTTAGCGAAATTGTCACTTTGGTCGTATGCGCCGACGGTGATAGCATCCCTGACGTGCGCCGGGCTGATCATGGCAGCATCCGACCCGTAATTTCCGGCGGCGACTACAAACGTCACACCCTTTGAAATGGCCGAGGCCACGGCATCATCAAGGGCATTGTAAACTTCCGAACCCATATCCGCTCCAAGGCTCATATTGGCCACCATGGGCTTGTCCGGGGAAGCGATTTTTTGATGGGTCACATATTCCACGGCCGCCACTGCCTCGGCGAGTTCCACTTCGCCGCCGTTATCTACTTCGTCGCCATTGATCACCTTGAGGCTGTGGACCCGTGCACCACCTGCGATGCCTGCTAGGCCTCTGGCGTTGTGTATGGCAGCGGCGATACCGGCAATGTGGGTGCCATGTCCGTCATGATCCACAGGATCATCAAGTCCTTCGCGAAAATCTAGACGCTCGACGACATTTATATCATCATTCGAGACACCGGTATCGATCACGTAGAGGTCGACATCGCGGGCCGAATGCCCGGTCAAGCCCATGCGGACGGCTCCCCACGGGCTCAACTCTCCGCCTCGGGTTGACACCGCCAGAGGCATGGGTAGGGGATGCAAATACACGTCTGGTTCCACCCAGGCAATGTCGGGGTCCCTATCCATAGCCTTGATAAGCTTAACGACATGGGGTGTGTCTACCCAAATGGCGAATCCCGTGAAAACATCCTTATACGAATAGCGCTCAATAATGCCGTACCGCTCCAAGATGGCATATCGCTCAAGTATTGCCGTCGGCTCAAGCGTCCCATAGCGCTCGAGAATAGCCTGGGTGTCGAGGGAGAATATTAAACCGGACTGACTAGCTGATTTGCCCGCTATCTGACGCTTCGTAGCCTGCGCAAGAAGGTTTGCATGGCGCGTCTTCGACTGAAGGACCCCGTCGGAAACTGGCTCAAAATCGTTACTCGTAACGCCGTCGGTGCATCCCGTCAATACCCCGGTGCCCAACAGGAAGAGCAAGAACAGACCAGATAGTTGGTGACTGGCAAAGGGTTTCATGAGCTGTCTCAGTTGATTGAATGACTTCGTTCGCTTCCTATCACAGATCATCTCCGGCATCGGGTGTGAGGTGCGGGAATCAGATCGCGGATAGATCGGCAGTCGTTGCGTCGAAAATCAAACGGCATGAACTGACGGATAGGGTATCGGCGGCAAAATTGCCGATTTAAGGATTCAAATGTGAATATACCATGAATGGGGGCGGCCCGGGTGTCGAATTCTGATGACCGTTGTAGAAAACCCGAACATATACCATCATATCAGTTGATGATTAGGCTAAGCGCCAACGACAAGAATTTCGAGCGAAGCAACCTGTCTTAATTGTGGGTCGGGAGCTATCGAACGCTTTGGGCATTCACTCCGTCCGGTATTTCCGGACCAGCATTGATTGAATGATGAACGGCCGGTACGTATCATCCCCTTCTCCCAAAACAAATTTCGTTCTAATCTCATGACGATGGTATCTGAAAACCTAACTTCAGTGGATGCGCTTTTGGAACGGCTCGTTGTAGCCGGCAAACCCTCGGGCTATGCCGTTGGTAGCAAGTTCGAACCGGGGAGCGGCCCTGGATTTGAAGCGATTAGCCCGATTGATGGGCAGCCTCTTTGCGAAATAGGCTCAGCAAATGTCGGGGAAGTAAATGCGTCCATTGCCGAAGCGAAGAAGGCCTTTGAACAATGGCGACAGGTACCGGCTCCCGTGCGTGGCGACCTCGTACGGCGTTTTGGTATTAAATTACGCGCCCACAAGAAGGACCTTGGTGCCCTCGTTACGCTCGAAGTTGGTAAGATCCCTACCGAAGCGGGAGGCGAAGTGCAGGAGATGATCGACATTTGCGAATATGCTGTAGGCCTCAGCCGTCAGCTCTATGGCCTCACCATCCAAAGCGAACGCCCCGAACACCGGCTAACCGAGCAGTGGCATCCGTTAGGTCCCGTCGGCGTAATCAGCGCCTTCAATTTTCCGGTCGCGGTATGGGCGTGGAATGCCGCGCTCGCCCTCGTTTGTGGCGATTCGGTTGTCTGGAAACCCTCCGAAAAGGCGCCGCTCTGTGCCCTCGCCTGCCATCATCTATTTCAAGAGGTCATCGACGAATTTCAGGAAGCTCCGGACGGGCTTATTGTGACGATAATTGGCGGTCGCGAAGTAGGTAAAGCCCTGGCTGCCTCTCGCGACCTTCCACTGATCTCTGCGACAGGATCCATTCCTATGGGTCGCGCTGTTGGGAAAGAGGTGGCCGCCCGTCTCGGACGCTCTCTCCTCGAACTTGGCGGCAACAATGCCATGATCGTAACGCCGAGCGCCAACATCGATCTTGCGCTTCGTGCGATTGCCTTCGCGGCCGCGGGCACAACCGGACAGCGCTGTACCACGCTTCGGCGTCTCATTGTACATCGAAGCCGAAGGGATGAGCTGCTCAGAAAACTGAAGAAAGTATTTGGCTCAATAAAGATTGGAGATCCACGTGAGCCAGGCGTGCTCGTCGGGCCGCTCATCGACGAACCTTCGGCAGTCCAAATGTCGCGAACCCTTGAACGGGCACTTGCGCAGGGGGGCGTCATAAGCGGAGGTGAGCGGATCCACGAAGGAGTGCCCGGGGGTGCCTACGTGCGTCCGGCCCTCGTCGAAATCGCGCATGATGCCGAAGTGGTCCACACGGAGACGTTTGCGCCCATCCTGTATGTCCTAGACTACGACGATTTTGAGGAAGCTATCGCTATACAAAATGAGGTTCCACAAGGACTTTCGAGTGCTGTCTTCACCACGGACATTATTGAGGCCGAACGGTTCTGTGGACCCGAAGGAAGTGATTGTGGGATTGCAAACGTCAATATTGGGACGAGCGGTGCCGAAATTGGTGGCGCATTTGGTGGCGAAAAAGAGACTGGAGGCGGACGGGAGAGCGGTTCGGATGCGTGGAAAAACTACATGCGCCGTTCCACCAATACCGTGAATTATGGTCGCGCGCTCCCGCTTGCACAGGGTATCGAATTTAACGTATGATCGAGACGCCGTCGCCGGAGATGCGATGTCTCAACTGTGGCCCTGCCAGTGTATCTTGGTGCGTATCCTTTCCATCTAATTGTGCTTGATATGTCTCTCACATCGACCTCTATCGATCTTGAAAGCCGGCTATCGACTCGGGTGAAATCGGTGCCGCCGAGTGGTATCCGTCGCTTCTTCGACATCGCTGCGACGATGAAGGAAGTCATTTCGCTGGGCATCGGGGAGCCCGATTTCGTCTCGCCGCAGCCCATCATCGATGCCGGGATCGCTTCTCTCCATGATGGGCATACTGGTTACACGTCGAACGCGGGAATCTTCGAATTGCGCGAGGCCATTTCGGAAGAACTTAACCGGTTATATGGCGTCCGGTACAGCCCGGATCACGAAATCTTGGCTACCGTCGGCGTGAGCGAAGCCCTGCAGTTGGCGATGCTCGCCCTCCTGGAACCCGGCGATGAAATTCTCATCCCCGAGCCCTGCTTTGTCTCGTATGGACCGACGGCCATCTTTGCCGGTGGAAAGGTCGTTTACGTGCCGACATATGCAGAACACGATTTTCAAGTGACGGCGGAGGACCTCGAATCGCGCATCACACCAAAGACGAAGATCATTTTCCTCTCTTACCCGAACAATCCCACCGGCGCGGTACTTCGGCGGGAAGTACTCGAAGAGATCGCTGAATTAGTCGTCAAGCACGACCTTGTCGTTCTTTCCGACGAGATTTACGATCGATTGGTATATGGAGAAGCGCATGATGCCGGACACACGTGCCTGCCTTCTATCCCGGCGTTGCGGGACCGGACGGTATTGCTTGGAGGCTTCTCGAAGGGATATGCCATGACCGGTTGGCGCATCGGGTATGCCTGTGCACCCGAACCGATTTACAAGGCAATGTATAAATTGCACCAGTATATCATAATGAGCGCACCGGCCATGGCCCAATATGCGGCACTCGAAGGCATCAAGGCCTGTCAGCCGGACGTTGAGCGAATGCGTCTGGCGTATGATCGACGTCGTCGCGTTATCGTCGACGGGTTCCGGGCCGCGGGACTCCCAACGTTTGAGCCGGAAGGCGCCTTTTATTGCTTTCCCGACATTCGGGCAACGGGCCTGTCATCGGAGGACTTCGCGCAGAAATTGCTCCAGGAAGAACACGTCGCCGTCGTTCCAGGGGATGCCTTCGGGCCGAGCGGCGCAGGCTATATTCGGTGCTCCTATGCGACTGCGCTTGATAAAGTTGAGGAGGCTGTTGTCCGCATCAGCCGTTTCACGGGGCGGTACATCTGATGATGACGGTCGAATTGCCCGTCTTGTCGGGCCGGCTCGGTTCGTTGCCGTCCACGGGGCTCGTGCTCGCGACGGCGGTCTTGGCACTAATGATCCATCTGGCACTGGGCTGGCCGTGGGTTGTGGCCGCAGGTGTATGCGGCGGCTTCTTCGCCATGAGAAGGGGATGGCTCGTCGGTTTGGCCGGCGTTGGCCTCTCGTGGACGGTGCTCATAATCTACGGGTTGGTGGTGGCGGCCGGCCCGACACAAGAAATGTTACGCGTTATGGGGGCCTTGATCGGAAACATCACCGGTCCGGGTGTCGTTGCGCTGACGCTGTTGATCGGGTGTGCACTCGGTGGACTCGGAGGCGGCATTGGGACCCAGTTGGCTGCCATGGTTCGGCGCCGCGGATGAGCTTCAGATTAGCCTCGTATTTTCTTCAACCGCTGGATGGGCGGGATGAGCACGGCCCGCCATCCCTGAGACCGTTATTGCAATGCAAAGTGATGAGATAAAAACCCTCGTGGAGCGTGCGTACACGCTCGGGAGGTATCTTTGACGTCGAACGTAGAAGAGCGCGTCTTTCGGATTTAAATGAACGGCGATTGGACCCCGATTACTGGAGCCATCCGAAAGAAGCTCAGATGGTAGAGAAAGAGATCGCGGAGGAAAAAAGCTGGGTCGATGCGTGGGAGAATGTTTTGCGTCGAACGGAAGACCTAGAAACGCTCGTGGAGATGGCTGAGGAGGAGGGGGATGACCTCGATGACGAGATCGACCGGGAGGGATCGGCCCTCGCTGAAGCTGTCGAGAAGCTGGAGTTGCGCGGCATGCTCAGCGGGTCTGACGATCTGCGGAATGCTATCCTCACCATCAACCCGGGCGCGGGCGGAACCGAGAGTCAGGATTGGGCCGAGATGCTTCTCCGAATGTATACGCGGTGGGGAGAAAGGGCAGGTTACAAGGTCACCATGCTCGACTATCAACCGGGCGACGTGGCGGGCATCAAGAGCGCCTCGCTTCGATTTGAAGGCAGCATGGCTTTCGGATACTTGAAAGCGGAATCGGGTGTTCACCGCCTCGTACGAATCAGCCCCTTCGACTCCAGTGGCCGACGGCACACTTCGTTTTCCAGCGTCTTCGTCTTTCCTGAAATCGACGACACGATCGAAGTCGAGGTTCGTCCCGATCAGATAGAAATGCAGCGGTTTCACAGCGGCGGCAAGGGTGGTCAGAATGTTAACAAAGTCGAGACCGGCGTGCGACTAATCTGGACCGGAGACCTGTCGACTGGCGAGTCTGAGCGCGTAGTGGCTGAGTGTACCGAAGAACGGAGCCAACTCCAGAATCGGGAACGGGCTATGAAGATGATCAAGAGCCGTATTTATCAGCTTGAGCGGGACATCCAGGAAGCGGCAAAGAATGCCGTGGAAGGGAAAAAGAAAAAGATAGAGTGGGGTAGCCAGATTCGGTCGTATGTCTTTCAGCCGTACACTATGGTAAATGACCACCGAACGGAAACTAAAGTAGGAGATGTGCAGGCCGTGATGAACGGGGATCTTGACCAGTTTATCAAAGCTTATCTTCTTCAGGAATCGAGTGCTTCGTAATGTTCGTGATCTAAGTGGGCAAGAGTTTTTTCGATTATTTGAGGGTTCGGTAAATATGACGGAGCGGGTTGACTATTTGGTACTGGGTAGCGGTGTCGCAGGCCTCTCTTTTGCGCTCGGCGTAGCCGACTATGGAATGGTCGCCATTGTCACAAAGAAAGAGTCGGCCGAGTCTAACACGAACTATGCTCAAGGTGGGATTGCTGCGGTGATGGATGCAAACGATTCGCATCAGAGCCACATCGAAGACACGCTGGTTGCCGGTGCGGGGCTCTGCGACCAAGAGGTTGTTGAGATTGTGGTGACCGAGGGCCCACAGCGTGTACGTGATTTAATTGCGATGGGCGCCCAATTTACCCGCGAGAACGAAGCCTTTCATCTGGGCCGAGAGGGCGGGCATTCCACCCACCGAATAGTGCACGCCGCCGATGCTACCGGTCATGAGATCGAGCGGGCGTTGCTGGCAAAAGTCCGCGCTCACCCCAACATCCATATTTATGAATACCATTTCGCCCTTGAATTGCTCACAGAACACCATCTTGGGCAACATGTAAGCCGCCTCCGCCCCGACCTCCATTGTTATGGTGCGTATGTGTACGATGAGCGATGCGATCAGGTAAAGACGTTTCTGGCCAAATCCACGCTGCTTGCAACGGGCGGCTGCGGCCAGGTGTATCTTCACTCGACGAATCCGGCCATCGCAACCGGCGACGGCATTGCGATGGCCTACCGGGCCAACGCGCGAATTGCCAACATGGAGTTCATCCAATTTCATCCTACTTCCCTTTTTCATCCGGAGGCAAATTCTTTTCTGATCTCAGAGGCGGTTCGTGGAGCAGGAGGGCTACTCTTTAATCAGGCGGGAGAGCCATTCATGTTGAATTACGATACCCGCGCAGAACTGGCACCACGCGACATTGTGGCCCGTGCTATCGATGATCAACTCAAGAAGCGGGGAGAGGAATATGTCTTGCTCGACATCTCGCATCGCCCTTCAGATGAAGTGAAGAGCCATTTTCCTACAATTTATGAAACCTGTCTGAAGTACGGAATGGATATCACGCAACGTCCCATTCCCGTTGTGCCGGCGGCCCATTACCAGTGTGGCGGTGTGCAAACAGATGTTTTTGGTCGAACATCCATTGCGGGACTCTTTGCCTGTGGCGAAGTGAGCTGTACGGGGTTGCACGGTGCCAATCGGTTGGCGAGCAATTCTCTTCTGGAGGCGCTCGTGTATAGCTATCGAGCGACAGATTCTGCCGTGGCCTTTGCCTCGAACGCGGAGTTCGTGGAAGTCCCGGACTGGGATGAAAGCGGCACCCGAAGCCAGCAGGAATGGGTGCTTGTCTCGCACAATAGGGATGAACTTCGTAGGGTAATGTGGGACTATGTGGGCATCGTTCGATCGAATCTTCGTCTCGAACGTGCTCAACGTCGGACACACATGCTGTATGAGGAGACTGAAAATTATTATCGTCGCGCCCGCGTATCTACGGGATTGTGCGAATTGAGAAACGTCATCGCCGTTGCGTATCTGATCATTCGGAGTGCCCAGATGCGTCGCGAAAGTCGTGGCCTCCATTTCATGCTGGATTATCCGCAGACCGTAGACCAAGAAAGAAGGCCATCATTAGTTTAATAACAACGTGTTGTGCTTGGTACTCGAATCGCCCAGTCAACCTCAGATGGAAGAACAATAGGAAACAATGAAATCGACTAATCGTTAGGTCGTTTCTCAACGAGCAGGTTTGCGCGTAATGCCCTCAAGTCAGTATATTGAGGTCTGCGTGGAAGAGGGGCCGGTTTGCAGCCGCCCTTTTTTGTTGGCGACAACCCTACGTGGCGCCCGTCCTCTGCGGACCGGGCGTTTTTTACAAAATACCACTTTATGATGAACGACTCGCTCACCTTAGCCTCGCAGGGATTGACCGAAAAGGTGCAAGCCATTGTGGAAGAGGTCATCGTTGGCTCACCGATGTACGTTGTTGAGGTAGCTGTGCGCGGGAGGCAAGGCTCGCGTGTGGTCGAAGTATTCCTTGAGAGCGACGATACCCTGGACATCGGGCTGCTTGCAAATGTCAGCCGCGAAGTTGGCTTCGTGCTTGAGATGGATGATGTCATCAAGGGGAAGTACCACCTAAACGTTTCGTCGCCCGGAGCAGACCGACCTCTACGGTTGCCGCGTCAATACCAAAAAAATCTGGGCCGAAAGCTCTCGATTCGTTTCCGAGAGGGTGAAGAAATCTTAACCTTCGAAGGAGAACTGAAACAGGCGGATGCCGACAACTTCGAACTTTTCGGGGACAAGAAGCAGCATTCGTTCTCATATGGGGATATTGTTGAAGCCCGGGTTCTTTTGCCCTGGTGATTTTACTTTGAATCAAGAACATGTTTGTCTCCGGCACGGACCGGAGACCTAAAATTGCTCGCCGCTATGCAGAGTTCAGACTTGGTTTCTTCGTTTGCGGAGATCGCCCGTGAAAAGGGTATTGAGCGCGACATGCTTCAGATGATCGTCGAGGACGTATTTCGTGCAATGATTCGAAAGCGTTATGGAGCGGACGAGTCATTTGAAGTGATTCTTAACCCTGACCACGGCGATATTCAGATTCTGCATATTCGCGAAGTGGTTCCCGATATGGATCTCGAAGATCCCGTCACACAAATCGAGCAATCCGATGCCGTCCGGATTGATGAGGACTTTGAGGTTGGTGATGAGGTCGCTGAGGAACTCAACATTCGGGATTTTGGGCGCCGCGCCGTAATGACGGCCCGGCAGACGTTCAGTCAACGAATCCGCGACATTGAAAAAGAAAATGTACACAAATGGTATTCGGAACTGGTTGGCGAGGTCGTCGTCGGTGAAGTCTATCAGGTGCGTCGCCGCGAAGTTCTAGTATTCCACAACAAGGTGGAACTCGTACTTCCTCGCGAAGAGCAAATTTATAAGGACCGCTATCGCAAGGGTGATATGCTCCGGGCAGTCGTAAAGGAAGTTCGGCGCGATGCGGGAAACAATCCGCAGGTTATTATCAGTCGGGCAGCACCTATTTTTATGGAGTGCCTATTCGAGCTTGAAGTGCCCGAAATCGATGAGGGCATTGTAGAAATAAAGAAGATCGTTCGAGAAGCCGGTGATCGTGCAAAGGTAGCGGTTGTGAGCCATGATGAACGGATCGACCCTGTCGGCGCGTGCGTCGGTATGAAAGGCGCCCGCATTCACGCTGTGGTTCGTGAACTCGGAAATGAAAATATTGATGTTCTCCAATGGACTGATGACCCGAATGAACTCATTAAGCGGTCACTGTCACCGGCAAAGCCGGTGTCTGTCGTGATCAATGAGGACCTGACCCCACCCCGATCAAAAGTTGTCGTACGTGTGGATGAGGTCAGTCAGGCGATTGGTCGTGGAGGAATCAACATTCGATTGGCTTCAGCACTCACGGGCTACGAAATCGATGTATACCGAGAAATTTTGGACGAGGAGGAAGATGTCGAAATCGGCGAGTTTGCAGATGAGATCGACGCTGACATTTTGAAAAAGCTACGCGATATCGGATGCGATACCGCAAAGGCAGTTCTGGAGCTTTCTCCGGAAGAATTAATGCGACGAACCTTTCTCGAACCGGAGGTTGCACAGCACATTATTGCTGTGATAAAAGCCGAGTTTGAGGATGAAGAGAAAGAGGAACAGGAAAGCTGACAATCGGCTACACCCCCTTGATCTACAATCCGGATTTTCACAGTGTAATTATTTGATGGCGACAGAGACAAAAAAATTTAAGAAAAGGCTGTTCAGGGTGTCGAAGGAGCTCAATGTGACTGTCGACACCTTGCGGGAACACCTCGCTGCGACCGGATTTGATGATGCGTTGGCAGGGAGTGGGCTGAATGCCGCCATCACCAACGAGGAGGCCTATGATGAATTGCAAGAGGAGTTTGCACAAGATAAGGCATCCAGGGATCGCATTAGAAAAAAACGTGCTTCGCGTCAGGCCGCGTTGATTGACGTCGTAGAAGCGGCAGAAACATCAGTTGAAGAGCCTTCTCTTACCGGCGAAGTTAACGCTCCCGTTCTTGAAGCCAAAGAGGAGACGCTTGCGGAGGTACCTGAGCCCGAAGCCGTTGATTCCTCGGAAACTACGATGGAAGCTGAGCCTCCGGCTCCGGTCGAGCCCTTGGAGGAAGAAAAAATTGAGGTGCCAGAGGCAAATACACCAGCGCAGGAACTAGCCCCGGCAAAAGTAGCGGACCAAGAGGCCGAAACGATCCCATCCCCGGAGCCGGAACAGGAGGTCTCGCCTGTCGAAGTGGAGGATCAGGTACCGGTTTCTCAACCGGTCGATCAAGCGAGGGAAGTCGCACAAGCTGAGCCAGAGGAGGTGGGCGTTGACAATACGCCGGATAGCCTCGAGGACGCATTGAGCGGATTTGACGAAGTTACCCCCGATGCCGTCGAGGCCCCGATCGAAGCGAACGGTGACGCCGAAGAGAATATCATTGTCGCGGATCGCTACAAACTTGCCGGAACGAAGGTTCTTGGTAAAATTGATTTGAGTGCTGTCGAGTCTGAAGGACCTAAGCGCAAGCGGAAACGCAAGCGAAAGCGCCATGTAGGTGATGCGGAAACTTCGCAGAAGCCCGTCGTAGCTAAGCAGGTCAAGGACAACAAGGAATCATCACGTAAACGAAAGAAAAAGCGCGGTCCCGTCGTTGACGAAGCGGATGTTGAGCAAACGCTTCAACAGACGCTCAAAGAATTGGAACAGGGTGCAAGCCGCGTACGGCAACGTCGTCGAAAGGCGCGTCGCGATGAACGTGCAGCCGTGCGTCAACGTGAGATGGAAGACGAAATGGCTCAGGAGAAAGTACTCCGAGTAACCGAATTCGTCTCGACCGGTGAGTTGGCCAACCTGATGGATGTACCGGTCAATGAAGTCATTGGCAGCCTGTTTGGCCTGGGTATGATGGTCTCCATCAATCAGCGCCTCGATGCCGATACGATTTCAATTCTCGCGAGTGACTACGGATTTGAAGTCGAATTCATCACGGAACTCAGTGGTGAGGATATTCTCATTGACGAGGATGATCCCGAAGATCTTGTCCCGCGTGCCCCAGTTGTTACGGTGATGGGTCACGTTGATCACGGAAAAACTTCCCTACTTGACTACATTCGCAAGTCGGATGTAGTAGCCGGTGAAGCCGGCGGTATCACGCAGCACATTGGTGCCCACCGCATCAAATTGCCCGATGGTCGCGTCATCACATTTCTCGATACGCCGGGTCACGAGGCTTTCACCGCCATGCGGGCCCGCGGTGCTCAGGTGACAGACATCGTCATTCTCGTTGTGGCGGCCGACGACGCAGTTATGCCGCAGACCGTTGAGGCCATTAACCATGCCCGGGCTGCTGAAGTGCCAATCGTGGTAGCAGTGAATAAAATTGATCGGCCCGATGCGAATACGCAGAAGGTGATGCAGCAACTCACGGAGCAGAATGTGCTTGTTGAGCAATATGGTGGTAAGGTTCAATGTGCCCTTGTTTCCGCAAAGACGGGCAAGGGTATTTCGGACCTTATCGATAAAGTGCTGCTCGAAGCTGAGATGTTGAATCTCGCGGCTAACCCGGATCGCAATGCCGTGGGAACGGTCATTGAGAGCCGCATGGAAAAAGGCCGCGGAAATGTGGCGACCGTCTTGGTTCAGAACGGTACATTGCGCGTTGGTGATGCGTTCGTGGTCGGCACGTACAGCGGTCGTGTTCGAGCTATGTTCGATGAACGCGATCAACGAATGGATGAGGTGGGACCGGCCCGTCCGTCGCTTGTGCTAGGGCTCGTGGGTGCGCCCGAAGTTGGAGATCAGTTCGTTGTCCTCAACGAAGAACGGGAAGCGAAACAGATTGCTCAAAAGCGAGAACAGATCTTCCGCGAGCAGGCACTCAGGCAGCGCAAGCACATTACGCTCGATGAAATCGGTCGGCGGCTTGCCCTAGGAGATTTTCGCGAACTAAATCTCATCATTAAGGCCGATGTGGGCGGTTCTGTCGAAGCACTATCAGACTCACTCCTCAAACTGTCGACCGAGGAAGTAGCGGTCAATATCATTCATCGAGGCGTTGGGGCCATCACCGAGACCGACGTTATGCTTGCCTCGGCCTCCGATGCGGTCATCATTGGATTCCAAGTCCGGCCAATTCCAGGCGCCCGCATGTTGGCCGAACGGGAAGAGCTCGACATCCGGTCCTATTCCATCATTTATGATGCCATTCAGGAGGTCCACGACGCATTAGAGGGAATGCTTTCTCCGGACAAGACGGAGAAGATCACGGGCACCGTTGAAGTACGGGAGATCTTCAAAGTACCCAAAGTTGGCACCATTGCTGGTTGTTATGTTGTAGCGGGAGCGATCAAAAGAAATGATCGTGTGCGACTCATCCGAGAAGGGGTTGTGATATACGAAGGCAATTTGAGTTCACTCAAACGTTTCAAAGATGATGTGCGTGAAGTACTTAAAGACTTTGAATGTGGTGTTGGGATGGAAAATTATAACGACATCAAGGTAGGTGATCAACTCGAATCATTCGTGATTATCGAAACGGCACGCAAACTGGAAGACTGAGACGGCGGTAATTGTTGTACTTTGTCGTATCCACATCTTCTCCACACCCACACGGCATTCGGGGATATGAGTATAAGAACAGAACGTGTGTCGCGATTGCTTCAGCGGGAGATTGCCGACCTGCTAAACACCGAGTTTTCAGAGCAGATACATCCGCTTGTTACGGTAACTGGCACACGCGTGACGAAGGATCTTTCAATTGCTTACGTAGATGTGAGCATCATGGGTGACGGGATTCCGCAGCGCCAGGCTGCGTTTGGCCACCTTCAAGAATTGACCAGCAAGATTCGAACGGCGCTAGCCCACCGCATCAGGCATCAGGTACGCAAAATCCCTGAAATTCGCTTTTTCCTTGATGAAACCCTCGAAAAGGCCCAAAAGCTGGACGTCCTTTTCGAGCGCCTCCGCGAGGAGCGGGAGCACCGACAATAGCTCGTCATTTCAATGCCTTTATCCGGTGCCACCACACCACGTCGGCCGTCGGATTCCGGACACAATAATGTGCCGGATCAGCCATGCACGGATCCGTCGGAAATCGACGTACCCGTTTGCCGAGCGCCCGAACTTCCTCGTGCTCTCGAGCGGGTTGTGCTCTTGATGGACAAGCCGCCCGGTTGGTCGTCATTCGACGTGATCCGCAAATTACGCCCCATGTTGAAGGTCCGCAAAATTGGTCATGCCGGCACGCTCGATCCAATGGCAACCGGGCTACTAATCTGTCTCGTCGGGCGAGCAACGAAGCTGATGAATACATTCATGGGTATGCCAAAATGCTATGAGGGTACGATGCGGCTGGGAGAAGTTACGCCCTCATATGACGCCGAAAGCGATGTCACAAACCGAGCGCCGTGGGAACACGTGACTGAGCAGGAAATGGAAGAAGCACGAAGCGCGTTTGAAGGGGAGATCGAACAAATTCCCCCGATGTATTCGGCCGTGAAGGTGAATGGTGAAAGGCTTTATAAAAAAGCACGCCGGGGAGAAGAGGTGAAGCGCTCACCTCGAAACGTAGTGATTGAAAAATTCTAATGGACTGGACATGAAGGCCCCGACTGGTCCTTCCGGATCCGCTGTTCCAAAGGCACATATATCCGCAGCCTCGCGCACGATTTGGGGCAAAGAGTCGGATGTGGGGCGCATCTCGTTGCGTTACGACGTACCGCTATCGGACCCTATTGCGTTGAGAACGCATGGGTCCCATCCGCGTTAGAACGGGCGCTAGCAAAAAATTCAGATCCTCTGAGTACCTCTCAGGCGTGACACAAGCGAACGTATGAAACGTGAGTACGATCTTGATCAAGTAGTCCGGGACGACCGTTCCGTGATCACGGTTGGTACGTTCGATGGGGTTCATGAGGGACATCGGGCCATCCTAAGGTATCTCGTAGAGCGGGCTCGTGACTACGGTGGCAGCAGTGTCGTGGTCTCGTTTAATCCACATCCGCGGGAGGTCGTGCGAGGCGAAGCCGTTCCGTTGCTCACAACCATCGAGGAGCGCGCTGAGGAACTGGAGCGATTGGGGCTGGATCGATTCATCGTCATTCCATTTACGCCAAAATTTGCCGCGAGAAGTCCAGAGGATTTCGTTGAAACGATCCTCGTAGAAAAAATTGGTGTTAGAGAAATTGTCATCGGATATGACCACGGTTTTGGAAAGGGTCGCGGGGGTGACTCTATTCTACTCCAAAAGATGGGTCGCCGGCTTGGCTTCTCGGTTGATGTAATCCCGGCGCAAATCATCGAAGAGCACATAGTCTCGTCAACGGAGGTTCGGTACCTTCTCGCTGAAACCGGCGATATGCCGGAGGCTGCGCGGCTCCTCGGCCGTTTTTATTCACTCTCTGGGACCGTTGTTGAAGGCGCCAAGCGGGGGCGAAGAATTGGATTCCCAACCGCCAACATTCTCGTCAACCATCCGCGCAAAGTCGTACCGAGGGAAGGCGTGTATGCGGTCCGCGTGGCAACCGAACCCGGCCCGGCCCGCTATGGCGGCATGATGAACATCGGGCGGCGCCCGACCTTCGAAGGTACGGAACTGCACCAGGAGGTGCACCTCTTTGATTTTGAGGGGGATCTGTACGACCGGCAACTTCGCATAGAATTCGTCGAAAGGACGCGAGACGAGCAGAAATTTGCTTCTGTTTCCGGGCTCATCGGGCAACTTTCAGAGGACCGATTGCGTTGTATGGCAGCATTAAAAAACCGTGATGCAATGAATGCCTGACTGCGGTGCGAATTGATGAACGATCTGTCGCGCTTCCTCAGTTTCATTCTTCTTTACGATGGTATAATCATAAAGAGGATCTAATGATCTCAAAAGAAAAGACCGCCGAACTCACGAAAGAGTTTGGCAAATCTGAGACGGATACGGGTACGCCTGAAGTCCAAATTGCCATTTTCACCCATCGAATCAGCCACCTCACCGAGCACCTCAAACTCCATCCCAAAGACCACTCTACGCGTCTGGGGCTTTTGAAACTCGTAGGTAAACGCCGTCGATTGTTGAACTATCTCATTGCTGATGATATCGAACGGTATCGCGCTGTTATTCGCAAGCTGGGCATTCGTAAGTAACCGATGTCATTCCGGGCGACTTCCCACCTTGGCGGAGTCGCCCATTTTGGATCTTTTCGCCATGTCAATGACCGAAATCCGGATTAGCGGTGGCGTGAGGATCTGTTGTCAAACCTATGAACGTTCAAACGCTTGATGTACTGAGCTTCGGCCTGTTCCGGACGGAAACCGCGTTGTGTAGGCGAAAGGAAGAAAACAAAGACGTTTGAGAGAAAAGAGAAAAATGTCACAAGGAACCATCAAGGAAATCGAGTTTACCCCGGGCAAAACGCTCCGTATGGAGACCGGTAGGCTCGCCAAGCAAGCTGACGGATCTGTCGTCGTCCGACTGGGCGAGACCATGGTCCTCTGCACAGCCGTTATGGCCCATTCCGTTCGGGAAGGACAGAGCTTCTTCCCCCTCACGGTCGATTACCGTGAGAAGTTTTCCGCAGGCGGTAAGATCCCCGGGGGCTTTATCAAGCGCGAGGGGCGCCCCACTGATAAGGAGGTCCTCTCCTCCCGCCTCGTCGACCGTGCGCTACGGCCGCTGTTTGCCGATGGGCTTTACAACGAGGTGCAAATCATTATCTACGTACTCTCGGCAGACGATGAAAACAACGCCGACGTGCTGGCCGGTGTTGGTGCTTCAGCAGCACTCATGCTTGCCGGTGCGCCGTTCGAAGGCCCAATCGCAGAAGTTCGCGTGGGCCGCGTAGACGGTCAACTCATCGTTAACCCCACCATTTCAGACCTCGAAAACAGCGACATCAATTTGGTCGTAGCCGGGAAAGAAGATGCGATTGTGATGGTCGAGGGCGAGATGGACGAAATCTCGGAAGCCGAAATGGTTGAGGCGCTCGATCTGGCGCACGAAGCTATCCGTACGCTTTGCCGGGCCCAGCATGATCTGGTAGCCGAACAAGGTGCTGCCGCGCCCTTCCAATTTACGCCTATCCTCACTCCGGATGAGCTTGTGGACCGCGTTCGCAACCTCGTTGGGGCGCGTTTGGAAGCCCATGTGCTCGCACCGTACGACAAGGCCACCTTTTACGGCGGCGTTGATGATGTCAAAGCGGACACGCTCAACGCACTTCTCGGCAACCCGGACAAAGGCGAAGAGCGTGTGGCGGCTACCGATGAAGGATGGACCGCGGGTCAGATCAAGGATGCCGTCGGCATCGTTGAGAAGGAAGTCCTTCGCGAAATGATGCTCGGCGAGCATTGTCGTCTCGACGGTCGCAAGCTTGACGAAGTGCGTCACATTTGGACCGAAGTCGGCTACCTTCCACGCGTCCACGGCTCAGCGATTTTCACTCGTGGTGAGACGCAGGTGATCTCCTCCGTGACGCTCGGTACGAAAAAGGACGTGCAGCCGGTGGATCAGATTTTCGATACGACCGATAAGCGATTCTATCTCCATTACAATTTTCCCCCCTTCTGTACGGGAGAAGCCAAATTCCTCCGCGGCGCCAGCCGCCGAGAGATCGGACACGGAATGCTCGCCGAGCGGGCGTTGCAACCGATGCTTCCCGAAGAAGAGGATTTCCCGTACACGATCCGTATTAATGCCGACGTGCTCGAATCGAACGGCTCGTCCTCTATGGGCAGCGTCTGTTCCGGTTCGATGGCGCTGATGAATGCGGGCGTACCGATGAAAAAGCCGGTTGCCGGCATCGCTATGGGCCTCGTCAGTGATGGCGATCGAACCGTGGTCCTGAGCGACATCCTCGGAACCGAAGACCACCTTGGCGACATGGACTTCAAGGTTACCGGTACCCGCGACGGGATCACCGCGTGCCAGATGGATATTAAGATCAAAGGGCTCTCCCGCGACGTACTCCTCAAGGCGTTGGATCAGGCCCGGGATGGCCGGAACCATATCCTCGATTGCATGGCAGATTCCATCACAGAGCCCAACGCCGGCCTGTCGCCGTACGCGCCTCGGTTGACCCAGATCACCATCGATGCCGGTTTTATCGGCGCCATCATCGGCCCCGGTGGCAAAATCATTCAGGGCATTCAGCGCGATACGAACACGTCCGTTGATATCTCTGAGGAAGATGGTCTTGGCATCGTAACGGTCGCCGCTACCAATGAAGCCGATGCCCAGGCGGCTCTTCAGATTATCAAGGGAATCGTGACGGTGCCCGAAGCCGGTGAGGATTACGAAGGGACGGTTCGCAAAGTAGAATCCTTCGGTGCCATCATCGAGATCATGCCCGGCAAGGAGGGCCTCCTGCATGTGTCTGAACTTGATTATGGATATGTCGACAACGTTGACGATTATGTTCAGGTGGGCGACAAAGTCAAAGTCCAACTCATTGAAGTGCGCGACGACGGGAAACTTCGATTCAGTCGCAAGCCATTCCTTCAGAAGCCGGAGGGCTACGTAGAGCCGCAACGCAGCAGTCGTTCGGGCGGACACTCCGGTGGGGGGCGTAATCGCCGCGGAGGCGGACGAGACGGTGGTCGCCGAGATGGCGGTCGCCGCGACGGTGGCCGCTCCGGTGGTGGTCGGCGTTAGATTGGACCCTTTTGGGCACCGTTTCCTCGACTAACGGCCACCAGAAACAGATCCATACAGGCGGGGGCCATACAAGCCCCCGCCTTTTCTTTACCATGACATGCGAAATAGTAAGGCATCTCAATTGGGGGAGGGCTTTCGCAAAACGACGCTCTCCAACGGCGTGAGGTTGGTGAGCGAGCGAATCCCATCGGTACGTTCGGTATCTGTCGGTATCTGGGTTTTTACCGGAAGCCGCGATGAGACGGTCGAAGAAAGCGGTATCAGCCACTTTATTGAGCACATGGTATTCAAGGGCACGGCGAATCGAAGTATGTCGCAAATTGCCCGTCGCATGGAAGCTGTTGGGGGATACCTCAATGCGTTTACCGGAAAAGAATACACCTGTTTTTATGCCCGGGCGCTCGACGAGCACCTATCCCGGGCCATTGATACTGTCTGTGATCTCGTTCTTGAACCGACCTTTGCTGAAAAGGAGATCAGCAAAGAGAAAGATGTTGTCATCGAAGAGATGAAGATGTATGAGGACAGCCTGGAGGACCTCGTTTTCGACCGATTCGAATCCATCGTCTACGGCAAACATCCAATGGGGCGGCCGGTCATAGGGAATGCGAAGTCGGTTCGACGATTTACCCGTGATGGACTCCTTCAGTACATGGATGCCCACTACACGCCAGACAATATCGTATTGGCTATGGCCGGCAATCTCGATCATGACCGGGCCGTGAAATTGGCAGAAAAGGTATTTCGCAACTCTGCCCGAAAGGAGCGTGTTCAACGTCGCGAACCGGTGGCGAAATACAACCCCGAGCAAAATGTGGACCACAAGGTGATGCAACAAGCACATCTCGTGGTAGGCCGGCAAGCGCTCAGTTTGCACCACCCGCAACGCGTGGCCCTATCGGTGCTCAATACCATTCTCGGCGGGGGCATGTCGAGTCGATTGAGTCAGAATATCCGGGAGAAATACGGATACTGCTATAGCATCTATTCATTTCTGAATCTTCACTCCGATACAGGCGATTTTGGGGTCTACATGGGCACCGACGGATCTAAAATTGACCACGCGAGGAAGCTTATCTTTCGGGAATTGGATAAATTAACACTTCGTCCCGTGGGTGTGCAGGTACTCCGGCAAGCCAAAGCGCAAGTCAAAGGTGCCATCATGCTGGGGCTTGAAAGCATGGGAAGCCGCATGATGCGAATTGGGCGGCAGGAACTCTATTTCAAAAAGAATTTCACGTTGGATGAGATACTCGCTCAGGTAGATGCCGTGAAGGTACAAGATGTTCAGGATGTGGCGGGTAGCCTCTTTAATCCGGAGCAATTTTCCAGTGCGGTATTGCTTCCCGGCGTCTGAGCCCTTGTCGTTTGTTGGTCTGATTTAAATACTGAAAATGAAAATACTGGTCACGGGTGGAGCTGGATTTATTGGATCTCACGTAGCAGACGCCTTTTGTGTTGAAGGGCATGAAGTGCACGTCATGGACGATCTATCGACCGGACGCCGTGAAAATGTGCCGGAGGACGCCGTGTTTCATCAAATGGACATTCGTTCGGACGAAGCCTCTTCCGTCATGGCGTTGGAGTGTTTTGATGTGCTTTGTCATCATGCCGCACAAATGGACGTCCGGCGCTCCGTGGCCGATCCACGCTTCGACGCCGACGTCAACGTGCGTGGCTTTCTTAATCTTGTAGAAGCCGGCCTAAATAACGACCTCAAAAAGGTACTGTTTTCGTCGACGGGTGGAGCCATCTACGGTGAGCCGGACTATGCGCCACAGGATGAACAGCACCCGCTACGACCGCTGTCGCCCTATGGCATAACTAAGCTTTGTACGGAGAAATACCTTTATTATTACCATCAGCAGTATGGGCTCGACTACGTGGTACTGCGTTACGCCAACGTTTATGGTCCGCGGCAAAATCCTCACGGAGAGGCCGGTGTTGTCGCTATTTTCACGGAAAAACTCTTGCGTGGAGAACAGCCTGTCATCAACGGTGATGGGCTTCAGACGCGAGATTATATATACGTCGGCGATGTCGTGCGGGCCAATATTGCTGGCCTTCATTATGATAATACGGGTATCTTCAATGTCGGCACGTCTGTGGAAACGGACGTGAATCAACTTTTCAGTGTTTTGCGGGATTTGACTGCCCCTGGGATCCCGGAACAACACGGTCCCGGAATGCCCGGAGAGCAGCGCCGAAGTATTCTTTCCTTCGAGCACTCGCATGAAGTATTTGGGTGGTCACCGAAGGTTGACCTTCAGACTGGTTTGGCAGAAACTGTGGACTGGTTCCGAAATCGATCTTCTGCGCCGGTCCGTTAGCGGATACCCGAGAATCTGTATGGACAACGGGATGTATCGCGTCCAACTTCAGCAGTTTGAGGGCCCCCTCGACCTGCTCCTGTTCTTCATCCGCAGGGATGAACTGGATATTTACGACATCCCCATTGCACAGATCGCGGACGAATTTTTTAATTGGGTTCGTGTCCTCGAAGAGATTGATCTGGACGGCGTGGGAGAGTTTATCTATATGGCTGCCTTACTCATCAACATCAAGGCGCGCATGTTGTTGCCCTCTCCAGAACTCGATGAGGAAGGTGAGCCAATCGACCCACGGCGCGAACTCGTTGAGCGATTACTGGAATACATTCGTTTCAAAGAAGCGTCCGAAATGATTGGGGCAAGACAGGAGGATAGAGCCAGCCGGTTTACGCGTCGCGCTCCGGCAGAGGTCGAACAATACGATGGCGAGGAAGTGCTGTTCGAATCTTCGATCTTCGACCTTATTTCTGGGCTGCGACGCGTACTGAGTCTGGCACCGGAATCACCGGTCCACGTCGTATCGACCGAAGAATATTCGATAGAAGAGCAACAGGCTTACTTAATTGTTCACCTGGTTCCGGGCGTCCGAACTTCGTTTGCCACCCTGATGTCAGGTAACTCCAAAGCATTTATTGTGGCTACTTTTTTAGCGGTTCTGGAATTGACGCGAAACGGGATTGTGGCGCTCTTCATCGCGACGACAGAGGACTTCTTTCTAAAGCGGATGGAAATGGATGGCGACGAAGAATCCGCATATCAAAATGTGGAACAGCCAGTCTGAGAGGTATCGCATGCAACCCACTACCAACGACTCAATGCAGTCATTCGAAGCCGAGCCGGACGAAGAGGGATTCGTCGTTATGTTGGAACGGGTTTGCGAAGCGCTCATTTTTGCTACCGACGAACCGATTTCCGCCGATCAGATTTTGTCGGTCTTCCACGAGGTCACGAGCGTAGCAACGTTCACTGAGGAAGCCGTAGAAAACGCCGTCGAGCGTCTCAATGCGAAATATGAGCTGACCGACCGGATGTTTAAAATTCACCGGTGGGCAGGTGGTTATCGAATGGCAACAGTCAAGGCGATGGAACCCTATCTTCGCACCCTGTTTCAGGAATCACGAAAGAAAAGGTTATCGCGTTCATTGATGGAGACGCTTGCGGTTCTGGCTTACCGGCAGCCCGCGACGAAGCCGGAAATCGAGTACGTGCGCGGCGTCGGGTCAGATTATGCACTCCGCAGGCTTATGGAACTGGGGATTGTGGATGTGGTTGGCCGCAGCGATACCGTTGGGCGGCCGCTACTCTATGGCACTACCCAACGTTTTCTTGATCAGTTCGGCATCAATTCCCTCGATGACCTCCCGAACCTCAGAGAGATTGAGGAACTACTGGACGATCCCGCTTTTAAACGAGAACGTGCGCGCCTGATCATGGAACATGGGCTCATTCAATCGACAGAAAGCACTAAAGCCTCGGACTAATGAGCCGGGGTTTCTTTGTATACACGCGGTCCCGCAACGGACCGATTGAATTTCATGGCAAAGCATCGCGATAACAACCGAAATGCGAAACGGGGAAGAAAGCCCGACCCGACAAAAAAGCCCGCCGGGGGCGCGCGGTTAAACGCGATTCCAGCCGAAGGCATTCGCCTTAATCGCTACATCGCACAATCCGGACTCTGTTCCCGGAGAAAAGCGGACGACCTTATTCGCCAAGGCCGTGTAAAAGTCAACGGCACGGTCGTGGCGGATTTCGGAACACGCGTAATGAAGGGCGATACAGTCGATACGGGCGGGCGGCTCCTCACGCCGCGTCCATTTGCCTATTATCTGCTTAACAAGCCGAAAGACACGATTACGACGACGTCCGATGAGCGTGGGCGAAAAACTATCCTTGATTTATTCGATATTCCGGAAGAAGAACGAGAAGGCCTGTTCCCGGTCGGACGGCTCGACCGCCACACCACCGGCGTCCTTTTAGTTACAAACGACGGCGACCTCGCACATCGCCTCATGCACCCGCGTTACGAAATTACCAAATTGTATCGCGTGAGAACACAGAACCCTGTTCAGAGCCATGAACTCGGTCGGCTAAGGGATGGGATCGAACTAGAGGACGGGATCGCAAAGGCCGATCAAATTTCGTATATCGATGCGCGGACGCCCAACGAACTTGGCATTCAAATCCACGAGGGGCGCAACCGACAGATCCGGCGTATGCTCGGGAAAATCGGGCATGAAGTGGTTGCACTCGAACGGACGCATTATGCCGGAATGACTACCGCCGGACTCCGCGCCGGCAGGTGGCGTCGATTGGCGTCCCATGAGGTCAAACGACTTCGGCAAAAAGTAAAACTTCATTGATCACCCAACCAGAGTGTCATAATGCATACATCGCTTTCCGAGAACGGAGCCTTGCGCGATAAAATTTATGGAATCGGGCTGACGTACGATGACGTCCTTCTCGTTCCAGCGCGTTCCTCTGTGATGCCGCGCGATGTGTCCACCCAAACGCAGCTGACCGGCAATATCCAGTTGAATGCCCCCCTGATGTCGGCGGCCATGGATACAGTCACCGAAGCACGCATGGCCATCGCTATGGCGCGGGAGGGAGGTGTAGGCGTTCTCCACAAGAACATGAGCATTGAAGCGCAGGCGGGGGAAGTGAAGCGCGTGAAGCGAAGCGAAAGCGGCATGATTCTCGACCCTATCACGCTGACGGCGGCCGACAACGTGGCGGCTGCCAGGGCACTCATGGCCCGTTATTCCATCGGCGGTATTCCGGTTGTCGATGCGGTCAAACGGCTCGTCGGCATCGTCACAAATCGGGACCTTCGTTTTCAGACGGACGGACAGGCCCTCTTGCGCGAGATAATGACCACGGAACGTCTTATTACCGCGCCGATGGGAACGACGCTTGAGAAGGCGGAAGCTTTACTTCAGAGACACAAGATCGAGAAATTACCGGTCGTGGATGACGAAGGACATTTGCGGGGGCTGATCACCTTCAAGGATATTCAGAAAAAGAAACAGTATCCGAATACGTGCAAAGACGAGCACGGTCGGCTGCGCGTCGGAGCGGCTGTCGGCGTCACGTCTGATGTAAACGACAGGGTGGCGGCTCTTGTCGATGCGGGCGTCGATTTCGTGGTCGTCGACACGGCACATGGGCATTCCGAAGGTGTGCTTCAAACCGTGGCGCAGGTAAAGCGGCAATTCAGTTCGGTGGACGTGATAGCGGGGAATGTCGCCACGGCCGATGGCACTGAGGACCTCATCGCGGCGGGCGTGGATGCGGTCAAAGTCGGCATCGGGCCCGGGTCAATTTGTACGACACGTGTGGTCGCAGGGGTAGGAATGCCGCAGCTTTCGGCCGTGCTCGAATGCTCGCGCGTGGGGAGAGCACACGGTGTACCCATCATTGCTGACGGTGGTATCAAGCACACAGGGGACGTGCCAAAAGCCCTTGCAGCTGGTGCGAGCAGTGTAATGATTGGTGGGCTGTTCGCACGGGTCGAAGAGAGCCCCGGGGAAACCATCCTTTATGAGGGAAGAAAATATAAGAGTTACCGGGGCATGGGGTCGCTCGGAGCGATGGAAGCCGGAAGCAAAGATCGATACTTTCAGGATGTTGAAGACGACATTAAGAAGCTTGTGCCGGAAGGCATAGAAGGGCGAGTGCCGTATGGTGGTTCGTTACATGAGGTCGTGTATCAGATGCTCGGCGGGCTCCGAGCCGCTATGGGATATTGTGGATGCGGTACCATTGACAGGCTTTTCGCCAATGCCAAATTTGTGCGCATCACGTCGTCCGGGTTCAGGGAGAGCCACCCCCATGATGTGTTCATCACTAAAGAAGCACCCAATTATAGCACGAAAAGCTGAAATTGTGCTAGCCGTATGCCCTCGTCGTGACGCTACGACTTCTTGAAGAAATTCGTTGGGCCGGCCCTTGTGCAGGGCGCAGGTGTTCTATCGCTCAGCATCCAATAGTATTGTCATCTCAAACCGGTGAACATAGTTGTGTCTCATTCACATCTACGAGGAGTCACGCTTCAATATCAGTGCATATATGATCCATTTTCTCGTCGTTGGTAAATTTCTTGTCTGACGGATCCTAACCGCTAGGAAACGCTGGACGAGAGCTCGGAATAGTCAATAGCTTGATGAACCGACTCTCGCCAAATCCGCTTGCTTAAGCGTGTCAATTCGTACCGGATTCGGAATCATTTGCTGAATCAAGATCCTGACCCGAGTCGCAACCTACTGACGCAACGAATAAATTCAGGATAAGAGGGCCCATCAAAGTCGGTGTTAGCCAGGACTAGTGGCTGCCAATATCATTCAAACCAATAGCGATTACGCAGATTCGGAATTCTTCAAAAAAATAAAGGCCCCCGTCCGGCATAGACGAGGGCCTGTTCGTGGAGTATTTAAATCAGATGCTCAAGTTAATACGGGAATAAATATATCGCCCAAAGAACCCGAAGGGCGAAAATCCATTGTAGGGGAAAATGCCGTTGAAGCTGTTGCGCTTAAATTGTTTATCTGGATAAATATCGAATACGTTATTCGAGCCGAATGCAACGGATATTCCATGGCGTACGGCATACGATACTTCGACATCCGTAATCCATTTCGCGCCGAAAGTCTGGTCACGCGTCGGATCATTGCTGCGAGAGGTAACTTCCCCGTAGCGATTGTTGCGGACCATGAACTTCCACCGTTTCACATCATAATTGGCCTGCAGGTTGACCTTGTTCTTCGGTTGAGCGTCCTCAAAATCACCTTGCCGGCTCCGGCCGATAAACTGCGACTCGCCGAGTGAAGACAAAATAGCATTTGATGGGATCTCACCGTTTGAATCCTTATTGGTGATGTCGGTATTGGCAAAATTCATTGCCGCCGTAAATCGACCCGTCCCTGCACCAATCTTAACTGCATAGCGCCCAATAATATCGATACCCTTCGTCCGGGTATCGAGCGCATTCGTGAAGAATCGCCCGCCATTGGCATTGATATTCCTGCTTTGCAGAAAATCGGCGACTTCACTGCTCGTGAAATTCTCTGTGAACGTGATCCGATTGTACAGGTTGATCAGATACGCATCGACCGTCAGCGACAGATTGCTCTGATTTAACGTGAGGCCCCCGCTCACGTTGAGCGATGTTTCCGGATCGAGTTCCTTTGCACCGAGAGCCCGTGCTACATCCGATTTGACCGGGAACGTACCCACCTCAAAGGGGACTCCATCAATGAAGTTCGTGGCGATGGACGTGAACCACTCCTGTGCCAGTGATGGCGCACGAAATCCGCTGCTGAGTGCACCACGAAGGGCAACCCCCGTGACCAATTCATACCGAGCAGCGATTTTGCCGGTGACCGTAGTGCCGAAGTCACTGTAATTCTCAAACCGTCCGGCAGCACTTACGAGGAGCTGGCTGGTAAGGTTATTTTCGAGGTCCAAATAGACAGCGACATTTGTGCGTTTCTGATTTTGAGCACTGCGTGGCTGAAATCCGGCAAAGCACTGCGAACCGGCAGCTGTCGCCGCTCCGTAGTTTGGGCCGTCTAGTACTGGAGAACCCGCATTGTCGTAGGAATTTGGCTCGCCATCGTTGATCCAATAATGATCATACCTGAATTCGCCACCGATAGCAATGCTTAGCGGAGAAGCGGTGCCGATCTCTGCACTTCGGAACAGATCGAGATTGCTAGTTGCCTGTGAGAAGTTCAACGTCCCAGCGTCAAATTTTCTCTGGCCATTGATCTCCGTGGCATTGTGGGTATCAATCATGTGGAAGTTGAGCGCATTGCCGCCGGCCGTCTGGCTGAGATCATAGGCCCAACCCGAAACCGACCCCTTGACACCTCCGGAGACGTTGAAATCCGAAACTCGCCCGTTGATTTTGGGAAGGAATCCATCCGGATATATGGTCCGGTTCGTCCGATTGTCGAGCGAACGGCGGTAAAAGCAACCGGACGTGCCATCGCGATGGTAGAAACCGCCGAAGCCGTAGACCTTCGTTCCCGTGTCATTAACCGGGATCGAGCCGTTGGCAAAAATACTGGATTCGTCGAATTCGCCATTGCCGTATCTATGATTTAGCCGAGGGAAGGTGTCCTCAGTAAATTGCGGCTTGTGTACCATATCATTAGCAAAGCCGTCATAATATTGTTGACGGGGATCAAGCCCAGCCCGATTGACGTAGTCCTGGTGGGCAAAACTGCCAGCTATATAGAGATCGCCTTTCTGCAAAGGAAGCCCGTACCCGAGATGGAGGTTGGCGGTCTTCCCGTCAGAATACGACACATTCCGAGGAGCCCCAATATCTCCATTACCGTCCCATGTATAGGAAGAAGCATCTTCACCCGGCCGGTTTCCCTGCGATTCCGTATATCCGCGGATCGGATCGCTCGCATATTGGCCGAAGTTGACAGAGGCATCGAGCCCTTGATGTTCTTTCAGCACAATATTAATGACGCCGGCGATCGCATCGGAACCGTACTGCGCGGCAGCGCCGTCGCGAAGTACTTCAATTTTGTCAATGATGCTTGTTGGTATCGCGTTCATATCCACACCGGTCGAGCCCCGGCCTACGGAACCATTAACGTGAACGAGGGCGCTAGTGTGAATTCGCTTGCCGTTGATGAGCACTAGCACCTGATCCGGACCCAGCCCGCGTAAGGTAGCCGGGCGGATATGGTCTGAACCGTCGGTGATGGATGCCTGCGGCGCGTTGTATGACGGAATTAGCTGCTGGAGCAACTGAGTCGTCTCGACCATTCCCGAAGATTGTATTTCCTCCGGCGTCAATACATCTACGGGGACAGGAGAGTCAATGACAGTGCGCCCGGAGCGGCGGGTACCTAGCACAACCACTTCGCCTGCGCCCACAAGGTCGGGTACCATCAAAAAATTCTGCGTAACTGTGGCCCCGGCCATAACTGTGACCGAGACGGTAATTGGTTTAAATCCGACAAAACTAGCCTGTATTTCAAAGGTCCCGGGCGAGACGGACAGGCTATACCGACCATCTGTTCCGGATGTCGTGCCTTGAAGTGTGCCCACAACGGACACGTTTGCGCCGGGAAGGGGCTGACTGGAATCACTGTCTGTGACCAGTCCCTGAATCGTCCCCTGTGATTGCGCCCGTACTTCTGCCATGGTGCAACAGGACATCAAAATGAACAGGAGCACTTTGAACAGGCATGATGAGCGATAATGATTGCAATTGAGTGTATCAGAAGACATACGCAACCTCATTAGTTGGTGAGTGACAGAACATCTGCTCTTTAACGATACAACACGTTGGTGGACGTGAAAAGAATCTGCAGAGGAGGTAAGCCGCAGTATCGAATCACAACCGAAAAAGTAATGGAGGGTAAGGAAAGGTACAAGAAAATACCTGTTCTTTTAAACATTTGGATCGTAAAGACGCGGTACAAAAACGAATATATTTATTCAGTCACACAGGTGGCGAATATTTTCGTTGCAGCGTATTGAGTTGTTTTTCGAGAACAAGTAAACCGTTTATGTCAAGACAGCGAATTGAGCGGATCAGACGGGTACTCCAAAAGCGGGAGGCCGACGCGATAATCATCACATCGCTTCCCGACATCCGGTGGGCATGCGGGTTCACGGGGTCCAATGGAGTGCTTATCGTCGGTCGGGATAGTGCACATTTTGTGACGGATATGCGGTATGTCGAACAGGCGGCAGAAGAGGTTCGGAACGCCAGCGTGCATACCCCGGGGTACGATTTGTATGGCTATATTGCAAGTGCTGGTTTGATTGGCGGCGTACGGATAGCCCTCTTTCAGGCCGAGTATGTGACGGTAGCGAATGCAGACGTGATGCGGCAGAATCATCCGTCGATAACATGGAGGCTGGAACAAAATATTCTTTCAGATTTAGTGGCGCGGAAGGATGCTAAAGAGGTCGAGCTGATCCGTAGAGCGCAAGACGTCACCGAACGTGCTTTCGAAGAAATTCTGGGCGTCCTTCGGCCGGGTATCTCTGAGCGTGACATCGCTGCCGAGTTGGTTTACCGACAGCTGAAACATGGTGCGGAACAGATGGCCTTCGAGCCGATCGTCGCCTCCGGGCCGCGTGGCGCTATGCCTCATGCGCGCGCATCGGACAAATTGATGACCGTAGGCGAGATGGTTGTTTTAGATTTTGGCTGTGTCGTCGAAGGTTACGCTTCGGACATGACGCGAACGGTAGCCCTCGGAGAACCGGGAAGCGACGCCCGTAATGTCTATGCTACAGTGCTCGATGCCCAGGAAACAGCTATCGCTTATGCCCGGGCCGGAATTAAATCGGCCGAACTCGACGGGCGAGCCCGTACAGTAATTGACGCAGCAGGATATGGAGAGTACTTTGGTCATAGCCTCGGTCACGGTATTGGGCTCCGGACGCACGAATGGCCGCCGGTGTCTTTTCGTTCAGAGGCCGTCTTGCCGGCTCGCGCCGCCGTCACCATCGAGCCGGGAATTTATTTGCCGGATAAATTCGGGGTTCGAATTGAAGATCTGGTACTTTTGAATAAGAACGGCTGCGAAAACCTCACCCGATCGCCCAAACAATTGATAGTTCTCTGATCACAATTGATGACCAATTCTATGACCCCAATACAATCGAAGCCATTTATTCCTCTCTCCGAATATCGAAGATTCTCGGCAGACGAAATGTGTCGTCGCGCTGCCGAATTTCGGGCGGAATTGCAGCGGCGCCGTACGGTACGGCATTTTTCCTCTGAGCCTGTGCCCATGGCCGTCATTGAGGACGCCATTCGAAGTGCAGCAACGGCGCCAAGTGGGGCAAATATGCAGCCTTGGCATTTCGTCGTCGTGGCGGATGCCGCGCTAAAGACAAAAGTGCGTGCGGCAGCGGAGGAAGAGGAACAATCTTTTTATCGGGAGCGCGCGCCACAAGCCTGGCTCGATGCATTGGCTCCACTTGGTACCGACGAACACAAACCGTTCCTTGAAGATGCCCCCTATCTCATTGCGATATTTGCGGAAAGCTACGGCTTGCTCCCCGACGGTAGGCGATGCAAAAATTACTATGTCCAAGAATCCGTCGGTATCGCGACGGGCATACTTATCACTGCGCTCCACCACGCTGGGCTGGCCACGCTCACACACACGCCGAGCCCGATGGGCTTTCTGAGCAGGTTGCTTGGGCGACCAGAAAACGAACGCGCTTTTCTTTTGCTCGTAACAGGTTTTCCCGCAAACGATGCGCTGGTACCTGATATTGAAAAAAAGCGGCTGGATGAGATAATGACCATCCGCTAAAGGCATGTCCTCCGATACATTAACTTCTCATACGCGAACATCAGGCGATGCGACGGCTTCGCTTCGCCGGCGGTTGCTCGTGGTCGCTTATTATTTCCCGCCGATGGGCATGAGTGGGGTACAGCGCGTGGCTCGGTTTGTCAAGTATCTGCCGGGGTACGGTTGGGATCCCGTCGTGCTCACGGTCGCTCCTGCAGGATATTTTGCATACGATGCCTCATTAATGCGAGAGGTAGAAAATGGCGGCGTCAGGGTCATCAGGACAGCCTCCGTGGATCCAACACGGCTTTTCCACCGGGGCAAGACGGTGGCCCTTCCGGATGAGACGCGCCGAAAAGCACTCGCGGCCATTAGTCAAATCGTCTTTATTCCCGACAATAAAATCGGTTGGTTCGTTAGCGCTTACCGGCAGGGAAAGCGCGAACTCCGCGCGTCCTGCTACGATGCGATATTTTCGTCCGCACCTCCGTACACGGCTCACCTGGTAGGGAATGCCCTATCGAAAAATACCGGCATCCCGCTAGTGACCGACTTTCGCGACGACTGGGTGGGAAACCCTCGTCACTGGTACCCGACGCCAATGCATCGCGCAATTAATTTACGCCTTGAGACCGTGGTGCTCAGCCAATCCGCGGGCGTGCTTGCAATCAATGAGCCTATCCGTGAGGCGCTCATCGATCGACACCCGGACCTGGATCTCACACAAAAGATCCATTTGCTCACGCACGGTTTTGACCCTGACGACTTTCTCGGGCCGTCCGCTGCCCACGACTTATCGAAGATGCGTTTACTCTATAGCGGCGTCTTTTATGATGCGCAGCGACCAGATTTCTTCCTAAAAGGGCTCGCTGCCTGGCTGGCGCGAAGGCCGGATGTTCGGAGAAACGTTGAGGCTTTCTTTGTTGGAATGGTTCCGGAGTACACGTATCGTTTGGTGAAGGAACTCGAGCTCGAAGAGGAAGTGAAGTTCGCGGGATATGTCGCTCATGATACTGCAGTAGGTTATTTGAAAAGCGCAGATGTGCTGTGGATGACGGTAGGGAAACGCGTTGGCGCGGCTGGAATCTCGACAAGCAAATTGTATGAATATTTTGGGTCGGGTAAGCCTGTCCTTGGTATTGTTCCTCCGGGAGCCGCAAGCCAGGCACTGGCGCGATATGGTGCCTCATTCGTCGTGGACTCGGAGGACATTCCGGGGATCACTAATCAACTTGACACGCTCTATGAAAAATGGTCCGGCGGCAACCTTCCTCACCCCGACCCCGCCTGGGTTTCTCAATTCAATCGAAAAACATTGGCTGGAGACCTGGCAATGATCCTCAATAATGTGGTCGAAACGAATACGGTCCAACGGGAGAGGGAGGGAAAGAGAAGATGAAGTTCGGCGTGTTGTATCTACTTTGGTTTTGCGTACCCATCGCCGCCGTCGGACAAGTCGAACTTATTGTTCGCCCCCTCGATACTGCCGTTTCATTAAAGGCATCCCTTTCGACAGCAGTTGGGGCTAAACGTGCTCCCACCGGCTCTCTCTTCGAAGATGTGGTTGCCATACGGCCGGTGTGGAAAACTTCCGGTACTCGAATCATTGCACCATTTGAAGCCTACGTAATCAGCCTGCCCGATTCAGCCGCATACGAGCGTGCCCGAGCACGGTGGGAGGCAAATTCCGGAGTGGCTTACGTGCAGTCCAACCATCGCTATGCGGTTGATGGCGATAATCAGATCGATACGTTTAACGATCCTCTGGCTGATAGCCTTTTTCACCTCTCTGTCATTCGTGCACCCGAGGCATGGTCCATCACCCGAGGTGCGTCCTCGGTACGTATCGGGCAGGTAGATACCGGTGTCTTTTTCGATCATGTCGACCTTGCCACGCAAATCTGGGTAAATCCAGGAGAGGATATCAACGGAAACGGCGTGGTTGATGCCACTGATTTCAACGGCATCGACGACGACGGGAATGGGCTTGTCGACGATGTCCACGGCTATGATTTCGTCGATCGGAAAGGGTCGGTCGAGCAGGGGGATTTTCGCGAACGAGATCCGGATCCGTCTGACGACAATGTCGCCGGTGGCGGGCGGGGTCATGGGACGACCGTGGCCGGGGTAATGGTAGCGGCGCAAGGGAATGATGAGGGAATCAGTGGCATCGCGCCCGGCGTGCGCCTCGTCCCGCTCCGGGCATTTGCGGCCGACGGAAACGGCGACGATGTCGACATCGCTGCCGCCATCGTTTATGCGGGTGAGATGGGGCTGGACGTGGTCAACCTTTCCTTTGGCGATGTATTTGTTTCACCGCTCATGCACGAGGCCATCCGGTATGCCGTTTCACAGGGGACCGTGGTCGTGGCCTCCGCTGGCAATTTGGGAGGTGATAGTCCACATTATCCTTCCGACTACCCCGAAGTAATTTCGGTTGCTTGGTTCACGCAGGACGGCACGAGCATCGCGGGCCGCGGTACCCATGGTATCGGCATCGAACTCGGTGCGCCGGGGACGCAGGTCTATACGACGCTCATGCCATCGCCTGAGTCCTCCGACGCGCCTACCATCGAGGACCAATACGGCCGCCGGAGCGGCTCATCGTTGGCTGCCCCGATGGTCTCGGCGACGGCGGCCCTCCTCCGGACGCTCAATCCCGCCCTCACTCCGGGCGATATCCGGGCTATCCTCACCGCTTCGGCACGGGATATCGATGCGCCCGGGTGGGATCACAACACCGGTGCGGGCGAACTCGATGTAGCGGAGGCGCTATTCAATGCCTTGCCCGCTCGGGTGGAAATTTCCAGTCCCGACCACAATGCCGGACTCAGTGGGCAGTTCTCACCCGTCATAGGGTCCGTCGTGGATCCCTCCTTCGACCACTTTGCCCTTTCATTCGCACCCGGGGACGAGCAACCCGGAGAGCCGTGGATACCCATTACTGAAGACATTTCGAGGCAGATCTGGCAGGATACCCTCGGTGTGTGGAATGTCGGGAATCTCGCTGAAGGCGTGTATATATTGCGCCTATCTGCCACCCTTCGGACAGGTGCACAAGTGGAGGACCGACGACGAATTTTTATCGATCGATCGGCACCAAGCATCACCATTCATTTGCTTGATGACGGGCTCATAGGCCCTCTCCGAGGCGTGGTGGCTGACATCGAAACAGACGATCTTTCAGCGATGTCCATGGATGTAGAACTCGATGGGGTGGTCCATCAAGTGGTTTCGGACAAGCAGGCGAGGCGGCACGGCATCCAATGGGCCGATGTCGGCGGTGCAGGAGGGACGGCGATGATACATCTTCGGGCTGTCAACGCCGCCGGGCTTGCTACTTCGCGAGACGAATCGATCACAATTCCTCCACGTCGGGATAATTCGGCTCTTTTTGACGAGTCGACACTCGATGTGCCACACGGTTTTTTATTGCCGAAGCCTACTGACTTTGATCATGACGGGCTGATGGAAATTACGCTTAACCGGTACGAAGACGGCTGGATTGGCGATACGCTGGCAACGTATGAATGGGACGGCAGTGGATTTCCGGCAGCACAAAAAATATTGGCGAACGTGTTTCCACGAGATGTGGGTGATTCGGACGGCGACGGACTGTTCGAACTGCTCACACAGGTTGGTGGCGCAACCCTCGTACTCGAGCAGCCGGAGCCGAATTCTTATCCCTCCACAACCGTATTTATCGACACCACGGGACTCTCGAATCCGTTCGACACAAACTCAGCCTTCGGCGCGCGCCTCTCGGATCTCGATGATGATGGAATCGGCGAAATCCTTGTCCACAATACGCGAGAATGGCGGGTGTTGGAATACAACGGTACTGATTATGAGGAAGTCACCCGGCTAGAAAACCCGACCTCGGTAATGGATTCGGAACTCGATGAAAATGAATTTCAAGAACCCGAAGTGCTCATTGATGACTTTGATGCGGACGGCAAGACGGATCTCCTCGTTGGCGACAGTGATGGGGACTGGATCATCTATGAGCGAGAAGGCGACAATTCATTGCGTGTTGCCTGGACCTTTGAGACGCGGCGATATAATGCTGGTAACCGCTTCGCCAAGGGTGATTTCGATGGCGATGGAATAAATGAATTTGTCACGTTTACCCAAAACTGGACGCAGGTCACTCGTGACGGAGAACGACAGCCCAATATTGGGAAGTATTATTTCTGGCACAATGTCGGCAACGATGCCTACTCCCTTCAGGATTCTTTGCTTATCCCGAACAATATCTCTCGACACAGCTCGATGACGGCAACTGATTTCGACGGGGATGGTCGAGACGAACTGGTCATCGCTCAGGCGCCGGATTTATACGTCCTCGGTATGACGGGCGGATCGTGGAACGTTTTGTTTCATCGTGGTGCGCCGGACCTGAGCAAGCCTACGGGCATCCGGAGCATCGAAATGGTCGCTGCGGACTTCGATGGGGATTCGCACCCTGAACTCATCGTCGCCGGCGCCGATGAGGTTTTGCATCGTTTCAGCTTTAACGCTCCGTCCGTCGGTCTTCAGCCGCCGCGTTGGATCTCCGCGTTCGCCGTGGATGAGGCACACACCCATCTTGAATGGGATGCCGCCAGCGCTGACTCGGTGACGATCTTTGGGGGTGCGGTTGGCGGCCCGATTGGCCCGATTGTTACGGTCACGGGCGGCACATTTACTGATTCGGTCGATTTCAAACGCCGTTACGTACTTCGCGGCTGGTTCGGAAGTAACGCCACGATGCTCTCTTCGGAGAGAGCGGTTCGCCCACATCTTGCGGCCGTCGTAGCCGATATTGACTATCAGGATGAGAAAACCGTCGAAGTTGTATTCACCGAGTCTATGGCTGCCGGGGTTCGCCTCGATCAGTTTGTATTAGATAGTGGAGCCGAGCCGTCAGGTGTCCTCGCCGGTCGCGGTGGGTACTCGCTCATTATTCGATTCGGAGCGCCGCCCGTCGGGCCGGACACGCTCCGGTGGTCGGGGCTCGTGGATTCGGAAGGGACCCCTGTGGGGCAGACGCACTCGGCGGTTCAATTTCCGGCAAGCCCCACGGGCTCCCTTATCGTCGAGGCATGGAATATTTTGGATTTGACTTCGGTCGAACTCACGTTTAATGCACCCCTCAATCCGGCATTCGCGAGAGACAAGAGCAACTATCGATTGGAGCCCGATGGACGAATTGACGAAACGATTTTTGACCCTCAGGAACCTAATCGCGTCCTGATTCAGGTCGAAGGCCGGGTGCTTGGAGCCACTGGGCTAAATACTTCGCTCGACGTGGTCAAGATGCAGTCTGCCGACGGTCGTACGCTAGCTGCGGGGGGACATACGATTCGCCTTGAACGGGCAGCGGCCGACCTCTCAGGCGTCTATGTATTTCCAAACCCTTTCCACGCGGCTGTGAATCAACCCCGAATAATGGTTGCGGGGCTTCCGAGTGAGGCAACGATTCAGATTTTTGCTATCCAAGGTGGATTAATACGTACACTCGAAGAGACGAACGGCGATGGCGGGATCGCGTGGGATCTGAAGGATGCCGCCGGACAATCGGTTCCATCCGGCGTCTATCTGATTCGGGTGGAAGCCAAAGGGCAAAAACCCGTCATGAAAAAAGCAGCAATAATTAGATGATTCATTCCGGTAGCGGAGAAGGTAGAGATTCCGTTTATTGCGACAAGACTTTGTTTGCCATTTAACCTGACCCAACTGCATGTTTCCTAGTGACGACCCCATCCCAGACCGATTGCGCCTCGTAATGGCGAGTGAACATCTCGCACTGGAACGTGTCGTCGAACTGGCGGAAGAGTTTGTTAGCGCCCATGTTTTTGACGATGAACTCATCTATAAAATTGTGCTGCTGACAAGTGAAGCGTTTACCAATGCCATTGAGCACGGTAACCACCTCGATCCGGAGAAGAAAGTAACGGTTGAATTCTCGGCTGAGCCGGACTGCATAGAAATTTGGATTGAAGATGAGGGAAACGGATTCGTGCGAAAAAAGATCGGGAACCCGTTGGATAGGGAAAATCTTCTCGATGACAGCGGACGTGGGATCTTCCTTATAGAGCAGATGGCGGATAAGGTGGTTTATGAAGGTGACGGGCGACGAATAGGCATGGTCTTTCAATTGCCCGATAAGGGTTGATGAAGGAGGATCACCGAACCCGAGTTATCCTCTCACTGCTACTCCTGGCGATTGTGGTGATGGGGGTGTGCGCCTCGAACCGTGCGTGGTGGGATGGCTTCGTTGGGGCCGCTATGATGGCGGGTGGGCTGGTTTTTGTGCTCTGGCGCTGGGGTCGTTTCTCAATGAAGACGGTGCTAGTGATGGCGGTTGTTTTCCGGCTTTGCGTAATCTGGCTGCCCCCGTCACTTTCCGATGATGCCTATCGATATGTATGGGACGGCATGATTCAGATGGAAGGAATCAACCCCTATGCCTATGTACCCGCCGACACCGTACTGGCGCGTTTTCACGACGAGACGGTCTTCACGAATTCCAATTCGAAGACGTATTTTTCAATTTATCCACCGCTCTCACAAGTTTACTTTGCGGCCGGCGGGTTGTTTTATAGATTCGGATGGAGGGTCAGCTATTTTGTCATCAAAGTATTGCTACTCCTCTCCGAACTCACGGCTTTGTTCTTTCTTTCGCGGATCGTCAAGGCCCGGATGCTCATTTTGTATGCATGGAATCCATTGGTTGTCATCGAGACGGCTGGACAGTTGCATACTGAGGCGATAATGGTGCTCGGGGTCGTACTCACCGTGTATCTGGCACGTCGCGAACAGGGGGGCTGGGCTTCCGTGGCGCTTGCTGCGGCGGGATGGGTGAAACTTTACCCATTCGTATTTTTCCCGCTGCTCTGGAGGAGATTTCGGTGGAAGGCCGTCTGGCCTCCATTGATCTTCTCCATTGTTCTGCTTGCCCCGTACTTCCACAGCTGGGTACCGGCCCATTTCGCCGCATCATTAAACTTGTATGTCCGGTACTTCGAGTTTGACGCCGGCCTTTATTATGGGGTGAAGGAGCTTTTTCTGTTTGCGACGGGTGATGACTGGAGTAAAACCCTCGGACCCGCCTTTCGCCTCATTTTCTTGGCCGCTCTTCCCGTGATTTATCTCGTGGATGGCCGAAGAAAGTGGCCGCTATATCGTTCCCTGCTTTGGATCATGGGGGTCTTTTTTCTTTTCAGCACCACCATACATCCATGGTATATCCTGGGTCTTTTAAGCATCACGCTCCTGTCTCCGAGGCCACCCTGGCACTGGTTCTGGCTCGGACTCATTTCTATGGGCACATACCTTCTCTATGTGGGTGGTCCGTATTGGGTTTTTGTCAATATCGGATGGATCGGGTGGGCCATTATTGCGACATGGAATCACAAAGACCGGTTCTTGCAGGGAATCCAACGCCTGCGCGCGCGTCAAAAGTTTGAACGCATTCGAGCCTATTTCCCGCCCGGCGAGAATTGCCGAGTGCTGGATCTCGGCGCAGGAGAAGGGTATGTCGGCGCTGCCGTCGCCGGTGCTCTCGGGGCGACAGTGGAGCTAGCGGATGTCGTCGATATGAACCGGACTACGCTCCCGCATACAGTCTATGACGGCCAAAAACTGCCTTTCTCTGACGACACTTTCGACGTGACGATCCTCTACTTCGTTCTTCATCATTGTGGACATCAGGAAGCCGTACTCCGCGAATCCCGACGTGTTACACAGGGGCGTGTCATTGTCGTGGAATCCGTATATGAGAAACGATGGGATCTTCGTTTGCTTACCGCGCTCGACACCCTTGCCAACCGGCTACGGTCGGGAGGTTTGATGAACAAACAGGAAGTACACCTTCTTTTTCGAAAAGCATCCGATTGGCGAACCATTTTTCAAGATCTTGGGTTCGAAGTCCTTGCTCAAGAGCGGAAGGGACGGTGGATCCACAAGCAGCAATTGTTTTTGCTGCGGACGGACAAAGGACAGGAGAATGGGTAGTCGGTCAAAAGCAAACCGAATCGTCTCGAGTAGGTTTTGACAGACCAAGAGAGCGTGGCTTTATTTCGTTCCATGAGTATGTCTCGAATTTCAGTAAGGAGGACCTCTTCCTTCGGCGGTGGGCGTGGTGCCGCTTCCTCCTGTTTTGTTTCTGTTAATTGAGACTCATATCTCACCTTACACTAATGCACCTGGATATGCCATAAATCCGTCTATTTATGGACACTACGGCCATATGGTACAATTTTCCGATACGAATTAATTGGTTCTCTTCACCCTCTGTGACCGTTCAATTGTTGCTGAAAGGCGATTCGTCCCGCAAGATTCCTTTCGTCCAATACAGTCACCGTAAGCCATACGGATCCATCGCGGTAATACGCAAGGCACATGAAGCCCGGTGCCGCATCTGTGAAAGTGGCTTGGTTGCTCTTGGCTACGTAGTCTGGCGATTTTGAGCCGGCGCCACTAATGACGAAGTGCTGCCCTCTTCGTTCAAAAACTTGCAGGTTGTGTTCATATCCGGCGGCATAAATAAGGTTACCGTCGTGCGTGGCGAAGATTTGTTCGAGGCTATCTCGAAGTGTACGATAGCGCTTCCCCGAGAGATCTTGTAGCCGGTTTGAACCGCCGGTGACCCAGACGTACAGCGAACCGAGGAGAGGCAGGGGGAGGTAGGCGTGTTGCCAGGCAGCGGTAAACGGAAAGAGATGGAGCCACGGCGAGCGATGGCCGGCATGACGGCCATTGGAATATATTGGATGGTGCCCGACGATCAGGAGTTGTTCCCCTTGGTGCTCGGCGATCATCTGTCGCAGAGACACGAAAAAAGCAGCATCTGTGGGGTCCGAGGTGGTCCGCTCATCCAATTGCCGGATTGGCTGTTCGAGCCACCATTCGGTGTCGAGGGTTACAAGGGTCAGGTTGTCGTTCAGCCGCACGGCTGTTGGGCCGGGAAGTCCATCGTCGGGAAGAAAAGCATTGCCTTGTTCCGGTAATGCTGCTTCGATGAAAGCCTCCTGTCTTGCCAATGATGCCCTCCCGCCGGGTCGAGACCGATTCCAGTCATGGTTACCCGGGATAAATACGACCCGCCCTGAGAAACCGCGCGTGGCCTTAATCTGTGCGCGAAGCGTACCCTCTGCCTCCGCTCGCCCCACCGCACCACTGTCAGGCATTCCACAGCAATACAGATTGTCACCAAGGAAGACGACCGCGCCGAGTGAATCAGCTTTGTCGAGATGTGCTCGTAACAATCGGAGCACCGGAGACGATGTAGTTGCCGCGCCGGCATCACCGATGAGAAATACTTGGAAAATACGTTGCGAAGCGTGAGGAGGGACCGCCTTCTGCCAGTCACGGTACGCCGCATCGATGTACGGGCGGGGCCCGAGGCAGGCTGTTGGCGCCATGCAAAGAATGAAGACGAGGAGTCGGCGTCGAAAATGCATGAAAGACGAAACGATAGATTACTGTTGGGGACAGGACGATGGCAGACGCGTCAGTCTCTCGCCAGAGGAGAGAATTGAAGAACTGTGCCTTTTTCGCCATGGCCTTCATTTGAGATGAACAAGTCACCGTTTGGGAGGAAAGTAATCCCTTCAGGCTGTGGAAACAATTTCTTAGCGAGGCGATGAACGGCCGTCAAGACGCCCTCGGGCGAAAGGACAACCACTACCTTCAGTACCGACGAGACCAAATACATCTCTCTGGTCAGTGGATGAATAGCGAGTCCGGACGGCTTAAAATCGCTCAGATCCGCCACAGGCAATAGCGCATCGCGTATGCGTTCACCCAAGTCGTCTGATGCTCTAAGATGCGACCTGACACTTCGTTCGTCGATACTGAATACAGGGGTATTACTAAGTCGGTATTGCTCTAAATCATACGCATAAATCGCCCTGTGGAATTTCAGGCCCTTACCGGGGTATTCTTTGCATGCAATCAACAAGCGATTTTGGACCGGGTCGTAGGCCAAACCTTCGTTGTCATTGCGTGCGGAGAGCCCCGTCTTTCGCTTGCGGGTTTTTAGTTCTTCGGCCCTCCAATCCGCAATTTCAAAGAGGACTCCATCACTTCGCAGAACGAATAAACGATCACCGGCGACTTCAAGGCCTTCATAGTCTCCATCTTTTCCAAATATTTTCTTCGATACGACCGCTCCCGTGGTTAAGTCGAGGACATAAAGTATCCCTTTTTCGTCTTGAATGGCCCCGAGATGGGTGGAGTCGAGCACTGTGAGGGCAGAGATTTCGTGAAGTCGATGCGGCATTTTGTACCGGGTAACAGGCGCAGAATAGTCATACACGAGCTTGCTCGGCTGTGCTCCGTCTTTGGATACCGCAGTCTTTGTCCGTGATAGCCGGTCCTGCGCACACGAGAGCGAGACAGAAATCGAAAAAACAAGGAGCACTGATACAAACACGGTCATAGAAGAGATAGGACGTGGGCTCGGATCGGACCCCGGTAACTTTTCTGCCATTGGTACACTAAATTGCTTCTTCAACAGTTGGTTTCTGCCTGGGACCTTTCGCGAGAAAAAGTGCTGCGAGACCGTTAATCTCTACCTGTTCTGTTGCCTTTAATCCAACGGAAATTACATCAAGTATGGAAGATCATTGCGAAAACGAAAGGACTTTTCCCACTACGGGAAACCCCCTGAAGGCGCGATCGGACGTTCCGGTTGAACCAACGCCGGAATCAGCAGGAGCTACGGAGGGAGTCGCAAGTAACGAAGAGGAAGCGGGAAAATCCTCATTACCCGAAAAAAAGCGGAAAAAGGGCAAAACGGGCAAGAAGAAAAAAGCAAAAGAGAAAACACGAAAGGATTCCGTTCTCGGTACGTCGAGAGGTATCGAAACGATGTTCCGCACCTCATATCGAACACACATGGATTTAAGTTCTCTGGCTGATACGAAAGCAAATATCATGATCAGCATCAATGGGATTATCATATCAATTATTATCGCGTCCATCTCACCGAAAATTGACGCGAATCCGTGGTTGCTCATACCCACTATTGTTCTCCTACTAAGTTGCCTGGTCTCCATCGTCTACGCGGTTCTCTCGGCTCGGCCGAGGGTGAACAGTAAATTGATTTCGCTTGATGATGTCCGGCAGCGGCGGGCCAATATCCTGTTTTTCGGCCAATTCGTAACGCTTCCACAACAAGAGTACGAATTGGGTATGACGGAATTACTTCAAAATACGGATGAACTCTATCACAGTATGATAAGGGATATATATAGCCTCGGTAATGTGCTAAAGAAGAAGTTCGAGTTACTCCGTATGGCCTATACCGTCTTTATGTTTGGGCTCGTTTTGGGGATCCTTCTTTTTCTCATTGTATTTATCTGGGTTGTCGCAAGCCGCGAACCCACTGAGACGGCCGCATTGGATTTGATTATTCACTATGCAGGTTTGGCGATTGCATGAACCAAGACCTGTTGAATGGTGGGCAAGTACGTGTTCATGAATGGCCGCGTGTCAAATGGAAAGGGAGACTTTTTCGAGACCATAGGGCCATCGATGCTGAAGAATCATGTCGATGCTGGAAAGCATATGGATAGAAACCACGCAGGCAATTCCATGATGATCACACTCTGGGGTGTGCGGGGGTCTTACCCGAGTCCGGGTCCAAAGACGTGTCGATTTGGGGGAAATACTACCTGCGTCAGCGTGGAAATTGGGGACAAGATCTTAATCCTTGACGCCGGTACAGGTATTATCCGGCTTGGCGAGGCTCTTCGGCATACCACGAAGGAAATATTTGTGCTTCTCACGCACCTTCATACGGATCATATTGTAGGTTTTACATTCTTCCCGCTTATCTATGAGGGCGACACCCGGGTTCATCTCTTGAGCTATTCGTGGGAAGGCAAACATTGGTCATTGCTTAATCTTTTCGATGGCTGCCACTTCCCGCTTCTTGAGTCGGACCTAACGTTCATGCCCGAACGTGTGGATCGAGAAGCGATCGAGTATCTGGGAGAACATGGGCTTGAGGTGAAACGGCAAGCGCTAAACCATCCCGGTGGTGCTTTCGGGTATCGAGTTGAACATGCGGGGCGAAGCCTGGTATTTATCCCAGATAACGAAATACGGCCTCCGGGAGTCCCCTTGGTCGCCTACGACGAGATCGTGGACTTTTGCCGTGGTGCAGACGTGCTGCTTCACGATGCCCAGTACATTGACTCGGACCTTCCCAAAAAGCACGGATGGGGGCATTCGACGATTGATCAGGTCTGTGATCTGGCTGTCGCGGCTGAGGTTAAGCATTTGGTACCATTTCACCATGATCCTCATCGTACCGATGGTGAATTACTGGCGTTGGAGGAGGTTGCAAGAAGGCGTATTGCGCCGCATGGTATATCATGCACATTTGCCGCAGAAGGCCTTACATTTGCAATGAATGCGGAAGAAGTGGCGATGTTGTAAGGGATAGACTGCCCAAAGTGGTCTTGGATCCACCTCATTACGTTGACGTACTGCTTCGTGGTCACTGAAAAACATCAGAGGTCCAGATGCGATGAAGTCGCTACTATTCTTTCGTCACGGTAAATCGGACTGGGAGGCGGATTATGGACACGACCATGACCGTCCTTTGGCTCAAAGAGGAAGAAAGGCAGCCCACAAGATGGGCAAGTTTCTGGCACGGATCGATCAGATGCCAGACAGTATCGTTTCCTCGTCTGCGGTCCGGGCTCGGGGGACGGTAGCAGGGGCCATGAAGTCAGGGCATTGGCCAGAGTGCGCTATTCGCGTAACGCAGCAGCTTTATGGGGCGACGCAGGAGAATGTCCTTAAACAGATTTGTTCGGAGGCCGATTCTACCGAACGATTGATGCTCGTCGGTCATGAGCCCGCTTTGTCGGGGACTATTTCATCGCTCATCGGAGGCGGCTCCGTACATTTTCCAACGGCTGCCCTAGCCCGTGTAGATCTCGATATCGAACACTGGCAGAACGCCTCTTTCGGAATCGGGAGTTTGCGATGGTTTGTCGTGCCCCGGGCATTACCCTGATTTGGATGGGCCGGGCAGAGCGAATCACAATATAGTCTGAATCGGCCGAGACCGTATTCGTGGGCCAAAATTGACTACGATACCACGTCGAATCCTAGGAGCACTCGTCCCCAATATGCAATAGTGTGTATTGAAGAAGTCATTGTCCCATGTATCGCTGAAGCCGTCGGGTTATTTTATAGGTGAGTTTTCGAACTCGACTCAGCATATGGGCCATACGTGGCGATAGTGGCTTGACGCCGAGCCAGCTTGCCATCAGATCATCCGGAATAGCTTTATTCGGAGGCCAATGCCGGCAATAGGCTTCCCGCGGTGCAGCTTCCACAAAACGAGCGATCGGGGTCTCATAGGCTGCCATTGTTGCATGCGCACCGACGAAAACCATCCACTGTGTGGCGTGACAGGTCAGTGCGTTGACCTTGCCCGCGTTGTACATTCCTGTATCAATGATGAATGCGGCGGGATCATCATAGTTGATGGTTTTCGGACGACCGGGACGGGCATGTGATGCGTTAAACGAGTACAGTGCAGGCGCTTCTTCCCCTATTGCGGCCACTACGGATTTTACAGCCCGATGAACCCACCGGTGTGCCGGATGTCCATATTCACCGCCAGATCCGTGGGTAAGCACTGCACTCGGCTGTACGCTATCAATGGCCGCCCGAAGATCCCGGCTAAACGTCTCCGGATCATGGTCCGGGGTACGAAGCCCCTGGTCTCCAACTGGGTCCACGTAGTCGAGGAAAGCGAGACTCTGTGCGCCAAACACTTCAGCTGCGCACCTCATTTCTTTCTCCCGAACCGTTCCCAATTCCGCCCGTGTTGTGAGAGCGGGAGCACCGAGGGAGCCTCCTTCTCCCCGCGTTACACATAGCAGTTGAAGTGGGATGTTTTTCACTTTCAAGGCGAGCAACAATCCTGCGCAAAAGGTTTCGTCATCGGGGTGGGCGAGGATGCACAAGAGTCCGGGCATGGGATAATGACGAATGATTCGGAGAAGACTAGTGGTTTTGATAGATCGCCTCGAGCGGCTCCAGAATAGCTTGCCAACTGCCCGTACGTACTATATAGCCCTGCTCAGGCGAAAGGACATGCTCCTTCATGCCCGTATCCTCTGTGACGATGACGGGGAGGCCGGACGTCAATGCTTCCATGGGTGCGTAGCCAAATCCCTCCTGATAGGAGGGATGCACATAAACGTCGGCCTGATGAAGGAAGGGCAGTGGATCCTTATACCCCTCTCTTCGGATGCGGGGATCTTTCGCTTCCCACGAAGCCAGATAATTCGCCATGGCCCGTGTCGAGCAACCACCGACAAGAATGAGTTCTGCATCGGATCCGGCAAGTCGTGAGAACGCCTCCAATAAAACGGGAATCCCTTTAGTGACGCTGAGACTTCCGACATACAAAACCCGAAAAATGCCATCTTTGGGTCGGGAGGCGGGAGGCGTGAATCGAGGATGTGGCCGGAGTTGGAAACGATGGAGTTTTTCGGCAGGAATACCTTCATCGATAAAGGACTCTAAGGTATACGAAGAATTAACATAGATGACATCTGCCATCTCATATTCCTTGAGTGCCTTTCCAATCGTGACCGGATTTAGCCAGCCGCGTTCAATCTTGAAATCCCGATGCGCCTTTGCATTTTGCCGGGCAGTAACATGAACATGGCACGTTGGCGCATGCAATTCCAACCTCAAGGTCCCCAATTCTCGAGCACGTCGAAAGCCATGAAGAGCCCCTCCGACAAACCCTGCGTAGCCTGCATTGAAATCCTTAAGATGACGAGCGACGGCTCGGTCGAAGAGGTCATTCACAAGAAAAGTAGGCCACCCTCTGCTGAAACGGATGGGAGTATATTTTAACAAGAATTGAGTTCGGCGTCCATCAATAACACGCCCAAATTGCTCATCGCCGGGGCGAATGCCGGTGGTGTAATACTGTTTAAGTTCGCCTGCCGCTTGTGCTTCATCAACGACTTGAGCAAAGTGGCGTCCTTGTCCGTTTTTACCGTAGGCGGCCCGGCAAGAAATGGTTTTTAGCATCTATTGGTGTGTAGCATGAGGTTTACGATTTCTATTGCCTCTAAGACTGAACAAGGCACAAAGCATAGATCGTTCCGGAATGCCAAGGGCTTCGGTTTATCACTACGTTTATTTCGCAGCAGCTATTCAAATATGTATGGGTCGATCATCAACGGCAATATATTCACGCACCATTCAGAGGTCAAAGCCATTGTTCTTGACGAATGACTGGTATTTAAATGCGCTGTCTTTCCAGGTTCGTACCTGCGTTGTGAAATCTACATAGATCAGGCCAAACCGATTCTTAAATCCGAAGACCCACTCAAAATTGTCAAAACAGGACCAGACGTAATAGCGCTTCAGATCGACGCCGTGAGCGATGGCGCGGTGGGCCTGAATGAGATGCCGCTTTATATAATCCTGTCGGCGTACATCATGCACATGTCCCTCGACGAGGCGATCGTCCTTCGGGCCGAAGCCGGCCCCGTTCTCTGTGATATAAATCACAGGATGACCGTAATCCGTATCAATCCGAACAAGGAGGTCGAACAGTCCTTCCGGATAAACTTCCCCATTGAAGGAAGGGTATTTGTCCGGATTCGGCATAATTCGGGTGCCAAAAGGCTCTGCGGCGGGATCAGCCTGAACCCGTATTGGCGAATAATAATTGACTCCAAGGAAATCTGCTCGATATTGTTTGATGAGTTCCATGTCGCCGTCACGGATACCGAGGTCTGCCTGCTCAGCATAAAGAGCCCGAATATCATCCGGGTAATTGCCCCTGAGCACAGGATCGAGGAACCATCGATTCTGGAGCCCATCTTGGATTCGGGCGGCTGTGCGGTCGGCATCAGAGTCGGTCGCCGGATAGGCAGGGGAGATGCTTAGCGTCATCCCAATCATTCCCTGTTGGCCGAGAGAGCGATAGGTCTGTACGGCGCGCGCATGCGCCAGCATCCAGTGGTGGGTCTCGATGGCCTGTTGTGCCATGAGCGCTCCAGGCATTGCAAACGGATTCTTCACCGGCTCGATGGAGGGATCCAATCGACTTCGGATAAATGCGCCCAGAATCATCCGATCGATGAAGGGTTCATTGAACGTGATCCAGGTATGAACCCTGTCGCCAAAGGCTTTGAATGCTATCTCCGCGTACCGTGTGAACCACGCAACGGATTCCCGGTTACGCCACCCGCCACGATCGGCAAGGGCTTGCGGAAGATCCCAGTGATAGAGCGTGACAGCGGGCTCAATGCCGGCACCAATCAACGCATCGATCAGTCGGTCGTAATAGTCGATCCCAGCCTGATTAACTTCGCCGGTTCCGTCGGGGAGAATACGGGTCCATGCCAGCGAAAATCGATAGCTTTGAATGCCCATCTCTTTGAGCAAGGCAACATCTTCCTTGTAACGATGATATTCGTCTATGGTCACATTGCCGGTTTCACCATTTGCCAGGTGATAAGTATTCGTATACCGATCCCAGATTGACTCGCCTTTACCGTCCTCTTGATAGGCGCCTTCTACTTGATACGCGGAAGTGGCTGTACCCCATATAAAATCCGACGGAAAGGCGATGTCTTGCAATTTGGTTTCAGTATTGGTTGACGGTTGACAGCCTGATAGTATTAAGAAAAGCAAGACCCAGTGTGTCATATCTGGCTTCATGGGAGACAGTTCAATTGGATTGATCTCGACATCGTGGGGGCAAAGATAGGTCATCAATCGATGCCATTCATGAACAATACTCCCTCACGTGTGGAGGGTGACAGCATAGAGAAAAACAGTTGGGAGACAGATCAGCGACCTTCTTCCCGGTATCATATCCGGAATCGAAGACAAAGAATCCGATTGCAACCGAGCGACGAAAGACAAATTGAATATCCGAAGTACAGATCGGTGTCTTCTTGTGCTGATCACCAAGTTGATAAAGGTATGCCTGAAAAGACCGGGGAGGAAGCCCAAGACGTAGTAAATCCTCATTAAGATCAATTTGCGCCTCGTTCTCGAGGTCGGCGGTAAGCCTCAATCAAACCAGGTCAATCGCCGACATTTTAGGCGGTGCAGGTAGATTCGAGCGTTTGCCTTTCAAATCGCCCAAGGGCGCTGTGGGGGGCGGTCCATCGCACACGTACCTCACAGTACTCACCAACGTACTTCCATTTTGAAAGACGCAAAGACGTCCGAATCAATCGTTATTGCGCAACCGTAACCAGGAAATGGCATAGTCACGGTGTGGGACGTGATGAAATGGTCAGATATGATCGGTCAATCGCCGACGCCACATTATCCGTGGGGTGATCAACGCACGACGATTAGCGTCCGCGTCTTGTCAAAGATCTCTCCGGCGAATCCATCTATACTGATGCGGTAGAAATAAGGACCGCCCGGCAGCCGGCCCGCGTCAAACGGAGCAAAATACCATTGTCCCTTCTTTTTGTACTCGTTCACAAGTGAACGCACTTGACGTCCGGTGACATCATAAACCCTAAGCTTTACGATCCCAGACTGTTTGAGAAAATAGCGGATCGTAGTCTGCCCTGAGAAGGGATTCGGGAAGTTGTATGTAATGAGGAAATCTTCCGGTTGAGCAATGGTAACTTCCATAGTAGCCAGTTCTTGTTCTCTCCCGGAGGCATTTTGGGCATACAGAGCATACGATGCCATGCCCGGCTTAGACACACCCGCGTCCACGAACGATGCCGCCTCGGCCCCTGTGCCGGAAAAAACATTGGTAGTGACACCATCTACAGTGCGCTCAATGCGGTATGAGACTATGCCGAGGTCCACCTGGAAGTCCCACGAAAGATGCACGACGCCTTCCGGATCTGCAGCGGCCGCGATAGAGGCCTGCCCCACAGCGGCATTTCCCGTTGTGAGCAATGTGGTGACGTTTGCTCGAAGCCCGCTAAGCAAGGGGTAATTGTTGTCACCCGGACAGGCAGTGGGGCTGAAGTCGCGGTGGCCTCGGATAAGTTCAGGAGCGACGCCGTACCGTTCACTCAAGAAAGCAAAAAGAGTGATATACGTGTCCATCGCTTCTGGAGTAATGTAATCCTCGCATGTTGGACCCTCCGGGGGGTGATAACAGCCGAGAAGAGACACACCAATATTGCCGGTATTGTGCCCACCGACGTGCGCGCCGAGTGCGAGGCGAGGGACTTGTTCCAGTGTTGTACTTCCATCGAGAAAGGGGCGACCCTGGTAGAGATGACCTCCCCGGTCAATCACAAATTGGTACCCGATATCGCTCCACCCTCGGATGTTTTGGTGGAGATCCTGTATTGCCTTGACCTGGGCTTTGCCTTCTTCAATGGTGGTCGCTCTGAAGCCGGCAGCGTGGTGAAATGTGAGGTACTCATAGCCGGAAGGAGCAAGAGGAACCGGATTCCCTCGGATAAATGGAGACGCGCCCCATTCGGCCCGGGTAATGAGGTGGGGAGGGGTTATATGGCCTACCTTCTTGCCTGCGATGCCAGGCCCCTGATCCTTATTTGTTTTTCGGTCCTCATCCTCACGATTGTCGAAGACACCGGCATCAAATATGTTAAATGTGGCCCCGGCATCCACCTCAAAACGGAGTTCGAAGGCCTGGTCTACCCGATATAGCTCCGCCCGATAACCGGCCACAAATGCGTCGTCCGTGGCAGAATAAACGATATGGAGATTTTCCCAATCCGACCAGGCGCCTCCCACGCCAAAGCGGATCCACCCCTTCATAGAGGTCGCCGATGTCGAACCCTGCACGACCACACCATTATACGCGCGCTCAATAACAGGGCCCGACAACGTAAAATTGGCCTGTTTGCCGGCCAATGAGCTTCTTGGGGGAGAGAGCGTCACCGAGCGGTTCGTGAGGTCGTCGATTATTTGTGCCTGACTCTCTTGCCGAGCAAGGGAGACGAGGGCGAGTATACAGACGAAAAATAGTAAAGGGTGCTTCATGAGAATGACGCTGTGTGAAACGACGAAATATCAATGATTATGTGGGATTCCTGCAGGTTCCGTTTCAGTCTTATAGAAATTAGAATGACAGATCTAACGTAAACCAGTGAGTCTGCTCGAGACGGTTAAAGTCGGCATAGGCATAATCAAAGCGGGCACGAAGCGTTCGGTCAATACGTACATTGAGTCCGCCACCAAAGGTCAGGCCTTGTTCCCCGTCCTCCTCAAACAGATTACGATAGCCGCTTCGAAGGAAAATGAGTCCGCGGAAGCTGTATTCGGCACCCATGTTGACGTATTCGCTGTTGTCGTTCGGGTGCGCGGCGTCGGTCAGAATGACGATACGATGGTCGGCCGTAGCAATAGCGTCCCAGGCCAGTCCGACCCGAAACAAGAGTGGAAGAGCAAATTTATCCGTCTGGAATTCCGCATTGACTACTTCGACGTTTCCGGACTGACCCGGGCTCGGGTCCTGACTGAAGAGGATGTCTCTGCCATTAATCTGCATTTTGGGTCCGAAATTGGCCAGGCTTGCTCCCAATCGGAGATGGTTAAAGGGGGTCGTAAAAAGGACCCCGAGGTCGAAGGCGAGATTTCCCGCCGTGCTGTGCCAGATACGCTCGTTGACGTACTTCGCCGTCCCTCCAATAGAAAAACGGTCGGTCAGGCTTTTGCCATAGGAAAGTTGAAGGGCAAAATCTTGCACCTTGAATCGTTCGCCGGTGCCCTCGGGTTGACTTGTCGTTCGGACGTCCATTTCGCCCGAGTCAAGGAAAATGAGTGAGGCGGCAAGGGTTCCGGCACTGCCTAAGTTCACACCGAATCCTGCAAAATTGTAATCGATATTTGCCAAATACTGCGTGTGGGCAAGTTGAACGGCGCTGCCGTTCATTCGGGCCAGACCGGCGGGATTCCAATAGAGTGCTGAGAGGTCGCTTGCCTCGGCAACGAATGTGCCCCCGAGCGCTACGGCCCGTGCCCCGACGCCGATTTTAAGGAATTGCGCAGACGTAGTGCCAACCTTCGTAATTGTCCTAGGCTCAGGCCGGTCCCCAATGGTCTGTGCCCGTACAGGCGCAACGACCGTCACAAGCGCCAACAATAGTATCGAGCGTTTCATGATATTCTATGTTGAAAACGTAGAGAAAGGACGCGTTCACGTCTAAGACGACCGTTTATTTTATGACCGCGAATTTGCCGACGAAGGATCCCTCCTTCGATTCGACATGGAAGAGGTATAGCCCGTAGGCAATGTTCATATTGTCTTTCGTACGCAGATCCCAGAAAGCTTTACCGTCATCGAGCGTGCTGTCGTGTTCGATGACATCGACGAGTTCACCGGCAACTGTGTAAATTCGTATGGTGCATTTTTGTGGTACGTTGGCGAAGTATAATCGACGGTCTCCGCGTTCAGATCGAGACACTGGATTCCGAGGCTCTATCACGTTTGTGGCTACATAAGGGTTTGGAACCACATATACATTGCGAAGGCCCTGCTTCTCGGCCACGTTGTCCTTGGTCGCAGCGGCTGTTTTGAAGGTGAATACATCGCCTGGTGCAAAAGGCTTGTGCGTGCGGACAAAGAACACGTCGCCATTGCCGGGCGAAACTCCGTCGTCGGTCAGTATCAATTCCCACGATGCCGTAAGAACACCATCGATGTCGTCGAGAAAAACAATTTGCTCACCCACATCCCACTTACCGTTCCGATTGATGTCGGGGGAGAACACCTCAATCGGCTGGTTTGCCTTGGTCAGATTGACGACCTGGAAGGGAAGGGGGAGATTATTGCTGAAGCTGGTAGTCACGGGTGAATCGGAGAAGGTGACCTCATAATCAAATGGCTGGCCAATACGCCCCGGTCCCGTAGTCGCAACACGAACAAGGGAAGGAATGCCGTCTCCGCCTTGTACCCAACCTGTTTGCTCCTCATCGAGGGACATGGCATCATTTTGTACAAACACGTGTAGGCCGTCAAAGACAAGATTGGATTCCTCCGACTGCATACGGTCGCTTTCGAACAGCGGCATGTATTTAAAACTGGCTTTTAGTTCTTCACCATCAACCGCGCCACCAAGGACTTGCACAGAGCCGGATACGTCATTGAGTATGTAGTCAGTGCCTTTCTTTAACACGGTGCCACCGTCATTAGTGAGTCGGAATGATCCGGGGACAATATGCCGGAATCCGACCGAGGAAGTTTTCCCCACCGATGCATGGATCTTCAACGATCGCCGGCGCTCGTCCAGAATAGAATAGACGATCTCATCGTCGACTTTGTCGAACTTGAGCGAATAGCTACCATCTTTTTTCACCGAAAGCTGATCCACGATGCGGATTGAAACCTGGCCAGTGCCGGGGCCTTCCGAATGAATGATGCCCCCGGTCGCTTCTATAGAGGGTGGGACGTAACCTGCGACGCGCGGGCGAGGAATGACTGAAACTGTATTTACGTCAAAAATAAAATCGTCGTTGACAGGATTGAACGTAATCGTTTTGCTGGTTTCACTCGGTGGAATTCCATTCAAAAACTGTGTTCCGTCGCCGCCGGCAAACCCTTTGTCATAAGCGGTGACGGCATAATAGTATTGCTGTCCGTTGATGACGTTATTCGAATCGACATACGTGTGGAAGAGCCCGGTATCGTCGCCGAGGTCGTAGGCCACGCCTCGTTGAGGAAATGGAATGGGGGATGGGCCCCGGAGACCATCGTCGAGGTCAAATTTGGCCTCCACGCCGAGGGCATCGGTGAGTGGTCGAAATAGAAAATTCGTCCCGTTGATATCCGTGATCGTTTGTTGATCGCTGAATTCGTTGTCGGTTGACCGATAGACGACGTAGCCCTCGAAATCATTATCTCGGGAGAGCGGGTCAACGGATCGCTCGGCACGGTCATCCCAGTAAAGCGTTACTTTCCCGTCGTCCGGCACCACACGAACGATGGGCTTGTCCGGGGGCTTAGCGAAACGATACCCGACATCGAAGATCTGCTGCACCGTCTGCGCATTGAGCCGCAAATCCTCCAGATTTTGGCCGAGAATTAGTCCAATGGAGAATCGCTTCGTCTGACCGGCTTTAAGTGAAAAGGAACCGGAACCATATAGAAATACGTAGTCGCCGGCCTGACTGGGTACTGCGTCGAATCGGTCGGGCGTCACCCAATCCCAGACCTGCTCATCGTTTGAAATGTGGCTTCCGGAGAAACGGGGTGATGCGAATGATGTGAGCCCGATTATATCGCTTTCGTCGATGTCGGTAAATTCGAAATTGGGCTCTCCAGGCTTTGTAATATCGAATTCGTCTCCAGCAGTCGGGACGCCGTCTCCTTCACCGAAGTCGCCTGTACCGGGGACGCCGTCGATGCCTACATCATCGCGTTCGGGATCCCAGTCGTTATCATTGTCGATCCCGTCTGTCCATGATTCGTCGACCATACCATCGCCGTCATTATCGATACCGTCACCGGGGACTGCCACGCCATTAATGATTTCGTTACCGATGCCAGGGCTCTCAAGGAATTTGTATCCGAAATACCCAGGCTTCTTGCCTGGGATATCACTCTTGCCATCTTTGTCCCAGGCAAAGACCATGTCAAGGTCTTTGTCGAAGCGGGCAAAATCGTCCTGCCAGTCCCCGGGTCCGCCAATATGCGGATCGCCCCACATACCGAAGGTTACCTTATCAAGGTCGCGTTCACTTTTGTTCGTAATCTTGTAGACCAGGAAAATTGCATCTTCCGCAAGCGGATTGGCCCACTGATAAGTACGTACTTCTACCTCAAGACCGAGGCCTCGCTTGGTGCTATCCGAGGGAAACGGGTAGTATTGAAATTCCTTATTGTCGTAATCATTCATTAAATAGAGCGCTTCCTTGTCGGCATTGGATGCGCCTTGTTGTAATGCGCCGGGCCACACATATTGCTTCAAATTGGGATTATACCAGGAGTCCGGCCACGAGTCCGGCTTACCGTCGAGGTCCTTGTCTTGTGCATCACTCGTAGGAATGAGCACGGAATTGGGGTTTACCATATCAAGCCCCGGGAAATCACCGACCGGTTGCGCACAAGGGATTGGCTGCCAACCCCAAAACTCGGAGCCATCGGGTGAGATTTCGCCTCCATTAGACACAATACCATCGGAAATGATGTGCATCACCCAAATGGGGTTGCCCTGATTGTCGAGCACGAGATTTCCGTTCTTGTCTCGCTTCTGAACGCTCTTGGGCTCTTTGTGACCTTCGTCTACAATCTCAGCTCCCACGAATGGACCAAACTCGAATCCATACCCGAGGCCGTTCCAAACAATGTCCATGATCGTATTGCCGGGGGAAGAGATCGAGCCGAAGTTGAGAATCTGAGTCGTGATCCGATTACCGTTCATGATCGCATCGCGTCGATTAGTGACATCGACGCAATCCGCGCTCGCCCCTGTCTTGAGTCTCTTGGCGGACTGAAAGTTGATCCATTGCCGAACCTGGGCATAGCTCCACCCACGCTGGCGTCCGGCTTGCAATTCCTCAGTCGACTGGGAAAAAACCGGCTGGACGAAAACAACAGTTAGCCATATGGCGAAGATCAGTTTATACATAATGGGTCGAAGCGTAAAAAGTATATTCTAAAAGGAGCGAAGAATCCTCTGGAAGCTCATCGCCCGTGGCGAGATTCGGATTGACGGCCTAGAACGAAAGCGTTGCGCCGATGCGGACCTCGCGGGGACGAGAGAAAAAGTTAGGGCGGTTATTGAATTCGTCGAGCGTGTGAATTCCCGGTAGGCCGTAAGCAGGTTGCCATGCTGCATGGATACCGCGCTCACCGTTGAGGGAATAATTCGCGCTGCCGGTGTCGTTAAAGACAAATAGTTGATTTTTTCGATCCAGCAAATTGAAGACTTTGGCAAACGTGCGAACCGTAAACGTGCCTACATGGAAGTCTTTATAAAGGTGGGCATCGAGCTTAATCTGCGACGGCTTCCGGCCACTGTTCGGCAATTCGTCAATCTTCTGGTCGAGAAGCAAGGGGGAATACGGATAACCCGTCGAAAACTGGCCAATAAATGAAAGGCCCCAGTTTCCGGACTGGGAGAGCGTCACAGTGCTGGAGACGATATGCCGTTGATCGAAATTCAGCGGTATCAATTCCAGTGGCGTTTCTTTCCCGGACAGAAAGTTAAAGAAGAAGGCATTGGCATCCTGGCGGTTTCCCTCGGCCGACTGGAAGGTATAGTCGATGGTGGCCGAAAGGAGATCGCCGCGACCGGCGCGTTTCGTAAGAGCAAACGTTACGCCCTTGATGTTTGCATAGTCACGGTTCAAATAAATATTGTATAAATCCTCTCCGGCGATCGTGCTGAATCGAATTTGCTGCAGCGCCAGATAATCACGGATATCCTTAAAAAATGTGGTGACATCGAAGGCGAGATTTTCGGTGATTTGTTGCTGTAATCCGATTTCGTATTGCACGGTTCGCTCGGGCCGCATGTTGGCATTTCCGAAAGTGGGGGCGGCACCTTTGGGGAATTCGAATTCAGGATTGAGATACATCCTTCGAAGCGTTGGCATCTGGGCAAAATGGCCATAGGAAAAGTGAATGATGCCGGTCTCCGTAATCGGAAATGAAACGCCGAGACGCGGGAGCACCATGTTCTTGATAGAGGCTTGTTGAAGTGGTTTCCGGAGGCCCTGCGGATCAAGGAGATCCGGTATGTAGAGGCTGTGGGGATCGAAGCGCTCCCACCGTATGCCGGCGTTGATGATGAAGTCGTCGAATTCGAGCTTGTCCTGAGCATAGGTGCTGAACTCGGTTACCTTTTGCCCTCGATATTGGTCGTGGGCGGGCGTATCGAGGGCGGGGACGGTGGGTTCTCGATACTGATCTCCATCGAAGAGGACGACGAAATTATCACGATCGAGGCTGTGAAGGTTCAGTTCAAATCCGGCCTTGACTTCATGTATTGCACCGAATTGACGGGTGAAGTCAAGTTTTGAGCGAAAGGATCGAGACTTCTCGTCGATGTGGCTTTTCTGATTGCCGCCGAAAAGAAAGTTGTTTCCCGGAAAACCCTGTATAGTGTTCGTGGACACATAGCGAGGGTCGGTCGGATCTTTGTAGAGGTACTGCTGAAAACGATTCGTAGCGTATGAGAGGCGTAACGTGTAAAACGTGTGGTCGTTGAGGGTTTGGGTCCAATGGAGGCTGTTATTAAAACTCCGGTCCCGATTGGTAAGCACGCCGTCCGGATTGAAGCGGTATCCGGATGAGAATGGCTTGCGTTTGGATTGATCGTGGAGAAAGGAATATTCAATTTTTACACCGGAGAAGGGGCGGATACTGAGTTTACCGATGAAGTTGGCACTCGAGCTCGGGTTCATTGCGACACGCCTGCCACGGGCATCGGCCGGGTTGTCAATTTCGTACCATGGTTTTCCCTGCAGTTCGTAATACCAGGACGGGCCGTTATAATCTGGGATGTGCTCGCGAATTGTCTGAAGCAAGCCTTCGTCACCGTTGAAATTGGCCGAATCTGAGGGGAGATGTTCGCGAAATCCGTAAATGTCGCCGTCATCTACATCACGGCGATACGAGATGAAGAACCGGAGGGGCCGATAGAAGGGCACGGGGCCGCTGAGCGTACTTTCGAGCGTATACGTGTTGACGCTGTGGCCCGGAGGTGTGAAAAACACATTGCCGTTGGAGGTTACGTTGTCACCGCCGTAAAGACTAAACGAGCCCTTATATTTATCTGATCCTTCTTTGGTGACAAGGTTTACGATGCCCGACATCGCCTTTCCGTACTCTGCATTAAAGGCGCCGGAGATGACGGTCAATTCCTGGATGGCGTCTGAAGCGACCGTTGTGGCGAGACCATTGGTTTCGAATGGATTACCGACTGAGAGCCCGTCGACAAGATATGAAATCTCATTGCTTCGCCCGCCACGGATATGGATGGCCCCGTCTGCGCCCTGATTGACGCCAGCCTGCGTTACAAGTACACCTAAGAACCCTTCAACCGGCAACGCCTCGATAGCCTCGGCGCCGACGGTCTTGCGCGATGCCGTGAGATCTTTTTGGATAAGCGGCTTTTCCGCAACGACGACGATCTCTTCGCCCTGAATCACTTCTTCACTCATCTTCAGGTCGTATCGTGTTGTCTCGCCCGTTACTACCAGCAGGTTCTCAATACGCTGTGTCTGAAACCCGATATAAGAAAAAACGAGCGTGTATTTGCCGGGGCGCACGTTGAGCAAGACGTAGTTGCCCTTTGTGTCGGTAACGGATCCTTGTTGGGTGCCGTCGATGACTACGTTAACACCAATGAGAGACTGGCCGGTACCGGCTTCCGTAATTCGCCCGGCGATTTTACCCTGCCCGTACGCTATGGTTGTCATAAAAAGAGCGGCAAGGGAGAAGATTGAAAGCGACTTGTAGACGTGCATGCGTGCGTACCACCTTTGCATAAGCGCATGAAAGGGAAAATGGGGTGAGGTGTTAGACAACGTGTTAAAATAGGGCCTGAGGAATAATAAAAAAGGCCAAATTGCAGCGCATGGTTTCGGCCAGAGGAAAACGGTTGATCTGCGCCGAGGAAAGGCAGATGGATGTAAGTTTCAGGCCAATCTCTGTTGTCTGAACGCCGTTAGCTAATGGCTCCGCTCCGAGACTTCGTTGTGCCTATCGCGATTATTCAGAGGATTCGGTCAGTTCGCCGAGGATCATATCATCTCGATCGAATGGGAGAGATATCCTCGAAGAGGACATGCCGGTTCTGTCTGGTGAGAATTACTTTGCCGTACTGCGTTCATCGCGTGCGGCTCGTTTGTCGCCACTACAATTATTTATCGAAATGACGAGGTCGTAGGAATAGGGCATCAGCTGTTTGCCATTAGCCAATAGCAAAAAAGGAGAGGCACCCGTAAGCGCCTCCCCTTTTTTAAAGAACTAACAACAGGTCATTTAATCAGGACCATCGTTTTGCTTTGCCGGAAATTTCCGTATTCCAGTGAATAGAGGTACGAGCCACTTGCGAGTTGGGTGCCGGTCTCGCTCTTGCCGTCCCAGGTGACTTCGTGGGTGCCTTCGGCAAATCGCTGATTGTCGACGACGGTCCGGACGAGGCGACCCGAAATATCATACACTTTCACGCTGATCACCTTGTCTAGCGGCAGCTTAAAGCGTATCGCAGTGGAGCCGTTGAACGGGTTTGGATAGTTTTGCTCCAGCGTATAGTCCGTCGGCAAGATCACCGGATCGTTTTCAATCTTGACGACGAGGCCGTTTCCTGCGAGCACGCGCATAAAGACCCGGTTGGTGTTGGCCGTTGCAGATGTCGTGGTTCGGGTATACGTCGAATCCGCGGGGTTAAAAACTTCGCTGAAGACGAATGTTGAATCATCGACACCCTGGAATGCGAGCGCCACTTCGTTCCATCCATCGCCATCCACATCGCCGAGATAGGCCAGTTTCGACGTGAATTCCGGACCCTGGGGCCCATCTTCCCGCAGGACGGTCATCACGCCTGCCGAATCACGGTTCACCGTGTCGAACGCATCGATCATATCATCCGGAAACGGGACGTCGGTAAGGGAATAGTTGGCCGGGTCTTCTACGTCTCCGCCATTGTATTCTGCAATCCGGACCCAGATGGGCGCCTGGCCACCGTCAAACATCTGGCTCGTATAGGAAGGGCCGGAGCCAATGAGCTCAGGTGCACCGTCACCGTCCATGTCGCCCGAAGTAATGCCGAGGGACGTAAAACCGGGTATTAAATCGAAAATGAGATTATCGGTAGTCACCTGCATAATGTCTTCACCGGACTCGTAGTTGAGGACCGAGACACCGCCGGTTTGGAGATCCGGATAATATACTTCGTCGTCTCCGTCACCATTGATGTCCAGGGCGACACCGCCAAAGAGGGAGACTTCGTCACCCGCAGACGCATGCAAGAAGACATTTGCGTCGGTGGCACCCGGGAAAACGTAGGTGTCCGTGCCAGTCGAAGTCCCATTTGTGAAATTAAAATTATTCCACGAATGCATCGAGATGTCCATCATACCATCCCCATTAAGATCAGCTGGAAGAATGCTGTATGCACTCCCACCGCCTCTGTCCACCGGGTCAAAGTCCTCCGTGTCACGTGAACTGAGCCGGGCTTCTTCAACAAATGTCTCAAATCCGCTTCCAATGTCGCCATTCACCGACAGAATGTACCAGTCATCATAGCGATTGTCACTTCCGTTGTTGCCGAACAACAACTCCTGCCTCCCATCGCCATCTACGTCTGCGACGGCCATTTGGTCAGTGCGCCAACGGTCGGGAAGATCATCCGGAAACGTATAGATGGCAGCGGGCATGGCACCATAATCATTATCCGTTCCAGTGAATTCATAAACGTAAAGCCCGGGCGGAAAATCACTGATATTCGGGTTGAAATCACTGAAGCTACGCCCACTAAAAAAGATAATTTCGCCTTTACCGTCGCCGTCGAGGTCTGCTCCTATGGCCTGCCGGTTGTTTCCAGTGGTAGCCGTTGAATCATTCCAAGGTGTGGAATAGACCAGTTCCCATGTGTCGACCCCGACATTTTCAAGGACATGAACGCGTCCTCCGCCCGTATAATCAGAAACGATGACCTCGGATTTTCCGTCTCCATCGAGATCGTACGGGCCGGCGACTGATCGTGCGCCGGAATGTAAACCATCCGTATACATGGCCTGGAAATCCGTGCTCAGCCCGATATTCCAAGCGAAATCAGTTTGCTGTCCAAAAGCGCTCCCGACGCCAAAGAGCAGAAGAAATAGTGAAAATCTGGTAGCTTTTAGCATGATGGTGCCTCGATATCATAAGTGGGGACTGTGTAGGAAACCGTTTAAGAACATCTGGCTAACCCGGAAAACCCGGTCGAGGATGTCCTCTAAAAGTCTTTGGCAAGTAAAGGAATCGTGATCACCGAGTCAATTAGAATTTACCTCCCAGTCAAAAATTGGGCTTTGAAGCATGACGGAGGCGAGAAATGAACGGAATGAGGATGACGTTAATCGTGAAAGACTCGGATCTAAAACATCAACCTCTCCTTGAGAATCTTTGAACGTTCTCGGCTTGCTATAACTTCGTGTTCGCCGGTGAGAAGAAGCTTGTACCGTCCGCTAAACCAGGGAATGAGTTCCCAAATCTGATCGAACCGAACAAGGGCGGAGCGATGCACACGCATGAATAGCTTTGGGTCGAGGCGTTGTTCCAATTGATCGAGGGTATAACTCACGATATGCTGACGCAGGCGCGGCTTGCCCTGAAGTTGGTCTTCCAACACATACAGTCGGGTGATGCCCTCGCTGATTTCGACGGAGACGAGCTTGTCGATGGGAACGATTAAGATTCGATCTCGATACGGGATTGACAACTGCCGGATATAGGGTTCGCCGGGATTTGAGGAAGATTGATTAGGCTTAGTCGCTTGATCTTCCAACCAATCGAGGAGTCGAACGATATGCTCATCGTCACTATTGTCCCCAGCGGACGCTATCTGCAATTTCTCCGCGCGCACCACTGCTTCGTTCAACCGCTGTTTGGATATTGGCTTAAGCAAATAATCGACGGCATTGGCTTCAAAGGCGCGAAGTGCATATTCATCGAATGCCGTTGTAAAAACGACGACAGGCCGGTCCTTGGGAGGGAGCCGCTCCACAACGGCAAAACCGTCCATTTCGGGCATTTGAATGTCGAGGAAAAGTAGATCGACTCCATTTTCTTCGACTGCTTTGATCGCCTGAAATCCGTCGCCGGCCTCGCCCACCATTGCCAGTCGCCCCGCCTCGACGAGGGGGCGAAGAAGCCGCGAGAGTCGTTTACGCGCAGGGGCCTCATCATCTACGATCAGAGTGTTTAGCATGGCGTTCCCTCCATTATTGGTTCGGACAGCACCTGTCGGCCGATACCTTTGCAAGGTAGTTGCGATGGAAAAAAATTGATCCCATTCACCGAATTCCAAACGCAATACATTGTCAGGCATACATTGCCTCTACTGATATTTCTATATATAACTCTTTCGGCAATTCGGGCCCAAACGTCAAGAAGCGGCTGTGCTCGACTCATCCAGCGGAATATGCATCCGTGCCGTTGTTCCGACTCCCGGCCGGCTATCGATCACTAACAGGTCCTTTCGGTCATATAACTGTTCCAATCTCGAGGAGATATTGGAAAGTCCGATCCCGAAGAACGAACCATGCGAAATTTCTCCTTCTCTCGCACCGAAAAGGGCGGGTATGCCGATTCCCGTGTCGCTCACAACGATCTCGAGTAGATTGTCGATGTGCCGGGCCGCTATTCGAAGTCTGCCTCCGTCGAGCTGTTTTTCGAGCCCGTGCTTAACGGCATTCTCAACAAGCGTTTGCACCGCGAATGCGGGTATATTGTAAATTCCCAACCCTGGACCGATATCATATTCGATGGTCAGTTTTTCTCCAAATCGTGCGCGCTCAATTTCAAGATAATGGGCAACGAGTTCCATTTCTGCTTCAAGCGTAATGTAGGAATGGCCACTCGTTTTAAGCACATGACGAAAAATGCCCGCGAGATTTTCGACGGTTGCCTCTGCCTCGGCCGGACGTTCTCCAATGAGGGAGGCTATGGTATTAAGCGCGTTGAAGAGAAAGTGCGGATTGATTTGTGCTCGGAGGGCTACCATTTGCGCCTCGGCACGTTGGCGAATCAAGGCTCGTTCCCTTTCGACGAGATTTAGTCGCTCCACTGCGAGGGCCAACTGTACACTTAGCGCCCGCAGTTGCTCAATATCTTCGAGGTTAAATACGGCGCTCCGCTTTTTCTTTTCTCCCAGGACAAGCAGACCCATTGTGGCCCCTTCGCCGAGGATCGGAACTGCGAGCGCCGCTCTAGGAGCGGTAAGGGTCTCCAGAACATCGGTCGGAAGGTCGCGCTCGGTGAGCTCGGGATTTTTTGCCCATATACGTTCACTTCCTTCAAAATAGGGCCATATTTGGTAGAAAAGCTGATGCGTCAAGTAGGGCGATTCCGGATGATACGTGCTGGAGATCCAGGGGCCAGACGGACCGGAAGGATGCAAGAACAAGATTGCCGATCGCGTTCCGATGGCCGGCCCGACCACTTCGATGCACCGCTGTATTAGCGTACTATGATCAAGGATATCGCGCATTTCCTCCTGAAACCGGCGAAGGGTACGCCGGGCCTTCTGGCGTTCTGTCACGAAAAGCGTTTGTACATAGGTGCGGATGGGTCGAGCCATTCGTTCGAAAACCAGAAGGAGGATGATTGCAAAGATTCCGCCCGTGACATGGCGAGGCGCCTGCGACCGTTCGAGGAATGGCTCCAACAAAGTCATGCCTCCTACATATGCGAAGAAAAAGAGGCCGAGAATAGTCAAATACGTAAGGGCCCTCGTGAGTACTTCATCGACGCGGCCATGCTGAAGCGGCGCGATAGAGACCAGAGTCACGGGAGCGATAAATAGGAGCTGAGCGCTTACGATGAGCCATCCGGCAGTGGTGTCGGTGACAGCGCCCAGGATGGGCACGACCCCAAGGACAGTGAGTGCCGTGACAACGGCGGCCGCCAATGTCAGGGTGCTACCCAGGCGCCCCCAACCCCATAACAACGCCTCGGCCTTTTTTCGGTCTTTGCCATATTGTGTCAGCACGAGGAAGGCTGCGGCACCGATATAACATGAAGCATAGAACAGAATGGGGACAAGCAGCCCATCGAGCGTGAGGGGTCCAAATGCGCCGCGGGCTGCCGTAATAATGATCGCAAAGCCTAGAATCAATGGTGGGGCAAAGATGAGGGCCTTCATCGTACCCAAACGGCCGGCCTTCATCATGTCGGCATCGCAAAGGACTTTTCGGAAAAGAAGCATCGGAAATGCAATCCACCCAAATAGACTTACAAACGTCAGACCCTGAAATATGTGATCGAAAACACCTCCGGGCGACGGGGGGCCGAATAAGTCCACTAGTACCAGCCGCATGAGATTTCCAGCCATCCAAAGGAAGGACACAAAAATGAGTAACAATGGTTGCCGGGCCTTGCGGCTTCGGAGTGCCAGTGGTGCGGCAATGGCTAATCCGAGGAGATGGAAAAACACTCCGAGCGTGAATCCCCAGAGCGAAAATTGCCATAAGGCGGCCGAGAGCGGATAAAGAAATGTAGGGTAACGTGTAAATCGTACGGGCGCCGTTATGAGATGGTCTCCGTCTGCGCCGCGCATTAAATAGAATGTGCGCTCTTGCCCCGGGAGGGTGCCTTTCATGGCTCCGTCAAGGTCCTCTGCGTTGAAATATTGAAAACCATCGAGCATAAAAAAAGCGTCATTTACCTCAATACCGGCTTTGGCAGCCGGGCCGTGCGGGAATACATACGTTGCTCTGACTTCGGCCTCTTGATCTTCCCAGACGATCCAATCGAAACTAGATGATGATGCCTCGCCCGGCATCTCTCCAGTGAGGCGGTATAGTTGAACCCAATCCCATCCGATTCGAGCGAGCGGAAGAAGCACCAGTATTGACACTACTAAAACAAGGCCGCGCGCTGTGTATACTAGCCGGTTCACTCAAAAATGTCGGTTTTCCTCGGAGAAAAAAGGCCTTCACCTGGAAGGCATGATACATATAGTAAACAAATCCGGTAACTGATTTGTCCCCGACCTTCTGCCCGTCCTTTCGAGGGTGAGGGATTGTCGTCGAGTAGTATGTTCGTCGGGGTGAGCAGCCGTTTCGCGGATTGGATCACTGATTCTCAAGCGGAGTCTTTGCAAAAGGAACGTGGAAGATGTTATTTCACGACATTCTTAAGACTTAACAATTGCGGACCAACCTATGTTAATCGACACCCATGCCCATCTCTATCTCGACCAATTCGAGGAGGACCGTGATGCGGTTATTGAGAGGGCCCATGAAGCCGGAATCCGAACGATTGTCATGCCTTCGATAGACGTGACCTCGATGTATCAAAGCGTGGCACTCTGTGAGACACATCAAGGACTCTATGCGATGGCGGCCCTTCATCCAACGGAGACAGGTACCGCCACGGACGAAGACTTTGAGGTGGTTCGGGCGTTTTGTGACCATCCTAAAGTCATTGCCGTTGGTGAGAGCGGCCTGGACTATTATTGGGATAGGACCTTTGACGACATCCAGAAGGATTATTTTCGGCGCCACATACGACTCGCCATTGAGAAAGAATTACCGTTAATCTTGCACAACCGAGAGGCTACGGATGATCTCGTTAAGATTTTGACCGAGGAGTGGGAATGCGCTGCGCATCCAGAAGAGCTGAGGGGGATAGTTCATTGTTTCGGGGGACCGACATCGGTCGCTGCAGAAGTATTCCGATTAGGGTTCCTCGTTGGGTTTGGTGGGACGATTACCTTTAAAAATAGCGGCGTTGCCGATGTTGCTGCCGGTGTTCCGATTGAGCAAATCGTTTTGGAAACGGATGCACCGTTTCTCTCACCCTCTCCATTTCGTGGGAAACGAAACGAACCGATGAATGTGCGTCTCGTTGCCGAGAAACTGGCTGGGATAAAGGGAATCAGTTTCGACGAAGTCGCCAAAATTACTTCGGATAATGCCCGAAGAATCTACCGGTTGCCATCGTAACTTTTCGGTTCGAATCGCGGGAAACACGACCGGCGGCTCACTTCTCATTACGAATAGAGAACTGAACCGCCGGAAACCCCTAAGTGCCACGTAGTGTGGATAGGGCTTGATGTCGTCTCAATCGCAAGAAAACTTAAGTACAGGAAGGCGAATGGGCAAAATTCCCATTCGGCGAATGCCGATTTAGAATACGCAGCCTAAACCGTCCAATCACAATTAGAAAATCGGATAGTCCCTGTTGAAAGAAGCAGTTGCTTGCCGATACTTATGTGGTTGCAATCGCTATTACTGGTTTACAATGATTTCAGAGACGAATTTCAAGCGGATAGAGGATTTCATCCCTTCATACCCCGATCCTGATTTTGAAGAGATGTTGATGCTTTGTATCGATTTCGGAATTATTTCTAATTACAGAGCGAGTGTTTTCGGCGTTCATTTTACCTGCGTCAACGAGGAACTGGAGATGGGGGTGAGCGACGCGGAGGTTCTAATGAAAGGGCTCTTGCTCGGCTTTTTCTACGGACACTCTCGAGACAACTTGACGATGGCCAGATGGAAGACCTGAAAAACGTAATGACCTTGAAGCCTATCTGAAAGCCTGGCTTAACAACACCGACTTCGTCGCCGATCTAATTATTGTCAGTCGAGCGGGTGACTAGTAACTCTCGTCCGCCCCTATGTGCCACAGACGATATTTGGTGATGAAGCAATCATGACCTCCTTCCAAATACAGACTTTTCTTGAAGACTTGCTATCGGAACTGACGATAGATCGTGTCTTGCCTAAGTATATTTTCATCCTTGCCCGGGGATATCAACAGATTACAGAAGGACTGAGCGAATTAATTTATACGAAAAACAGAACGGTTTTTTAAAAAAAACAACAGTCATCTAAGGACAAGTTCTACGAAATACGGAAGCAGGCAGATACCTTTCCGATGGGTCAGATTTTTCATGAAGCAATCGAAATCCAACATACCCTCGATCGGCTTCGCTCGTTTTTTGACGGGATAGAAGATCGCGCCCTCACCGAACTCTATTTTCAGTGTGAACGATTTTACAATGCCTTCGAGCTGTTCGCACGATCAAGCGATGACAAGACATTCGCTGGTTTGCTACTTGAGGCCAATCAGATCTATCCGAATCTTGTGATGATTCGCCATGTATTCAGTACGTTTCAACAGGTGCTCGCGCAGGACAAAGAGATGCAGCCTGAACTGAATCAACTCTCTCTCTTTTTTCAACAAACCAAAGTATATGGTACCATCGTTGATAAATTGGCTTCATTAGAAAGGGCCTATCTCGAAGTGTGCTCGTTGGGAGACATTTTGGCTGAAACGTTTCCACTTCAGGTTATCAAGATCGAGACGGCGGCACACGATTCAGGAGGATTGTGGATCTGCGTGAGAGGAGAAAAACGTGTGATTGACGTGCTCGGTACGCTCGTGGGTCGTTTTGCAAATTTCCTGTTTCGACGCCTTTCCACCGGAAATAATGAAGTGCCTATTTCGGACCGCGTATTGGCCACACAGTCTTTGGTCAATCTCACAGATGAACTCGAGAGGGGAGGCTTCAGTAACATTCTCGACGACGAAGCTCGGCTTCAAAAATCGGCACTATTGATTCGTCGAGAGTTGGTCACTTTGTTGGCGGGCGAACCGGTCGTAAAAATCAACGGAGAGCAATTTCAAGTCGATCAACCCGATCGGCCCAATTATATCACACAGAGCCTCCGCCTTCTTCCACAATGCAATTCCGCTGTTCAGCTGAATGAATAGGTTGGTTAATGCACCGAGTGCAGGCGTTCAGGCTTGTACCGATTATTGATGTGCGATTTTTCGATCATTGCCCGCGGTAAGTTTTGCGTTACAATGTGATAGCCGAAAATGATTCCCGTTTTTAATTAAGACCGGGTTTCGCAGGCTGCGCCGAGGTATATTTGAGCTACGCCCGGGTCTTTAAAATATCACCCGTCGCGCCCAGGATGGTCGTCGGAATTGGGCTCCGCCAACAATAATGATTCCGGTCGTGGTATTGTGACACACGGGTGTCATTGGCTGTCGCGAACTTGGCGACGTTTATTTCTTAGACCGGATTCGTTCTCAATCATTTTTTAAAATGTCATGGCTGCTATTGATTCTGCAAAGGTGAAGGCGCTGGAAATTGCGCTGAAGAAGATTGAAAAAGACAAGGGAAAAGGCGCCATCATGCGTTTGGGCGAAGCGCCGCCGAGAGACATTGAAAGCATCTCGACGGGTTCTCTGGCACTTGATGCGGCGCTCGGCATCTGGGGTGTTCCTCGCGGTCGTGTCGTTGAAATTTACGGCCCGGAGTCATCCGGAAAAACGACGCTGGCTACCCACATAATGGCCGAAGCCCAGAGGATTGGCGGGACATGCGCTTTTATTGATGCGGAGCATGCTTTCGATCCGAAATACGGTGCTCAGTTGGGTGTAGACACAGATAATCTACTCGTATCCCAACCCGATACGGGTGAAGATGCGCTCGATATTTGCGAAACTCTTGTACGAAGCGGTGCCCTTGATGTAATTGTTGTGGACTCCGTGGCGGCCCTTGTTCCGAAAGCTGAAATCGAAGGTGACATGGGTGACAGCCACGTCGGGCTTCAAGCACGGCTCATGAGCCAGGCATTGCGGAAACTGACGGGGGCCATCAACCGAACGAAAACTGTGGTGATTTTCATCAACCAGATTCGTGAGAAGATTGGAGTGATGTTTGGCAGCCCGGAAACGACGACGGGCGGCCGTGCCCTTAAGTTTTATTCATCGGTTCGAATGGATATACGACGAATTGGCGCAATTAAGGACGGCACGGATGTCGTCGGAAATCGTACTCGGGTGAAAATTGTAAAAAACAAGGTTGCCCCTCCGTTCCGCCTGGCTGAATTTGACATTATTTATGGTGAAGGAATTTCTGCGCTTGGAGAACTCGTCGATTTGGCTGTAGAGAACGACATCATCAAGAAAAGTGGTTCTTGGTATGCATACGGGGATAAAAAGATAGGCCAAGGCCGTGACGCGGCAAAAACTTGGTTACACGACAACCCGGGCTATCGTGAGGAAGTTAAAGCTCGCGTACTTGAGGCCCTCGGCCTGGTTACTGATGTGCCGCTGACAAATGGTGCCCTGGAGGAAGCCTGACGTCAATTGCCAGAAACAATAAGAAAGACTTTCAAGAGCGGCGGCGTCTTTTGATGGCCGCCGTTTCTTGTTCTATTGATCAAGGAAGGGCATATTTTTCCATATTCTTGCGGCCGGCGTCTCCTTTGTTTTCTCATTCATTGGAACATACGGTTGTTATTCTATACAGGGGAGAATTCGCCCGTTATTGAACTCAGGGATCGCAACCCCAATAAATACCCTGACCGGAGTTTGTCAGATGAACCCGGTCCGCGGATTCGCTTAGTCGATTAAGAGTAGCGGATTACATTTTGCATAGGCCTACGTTCGTTTCAGGCGTGCGGGAGCATGGCGATTTATTGCCGAAATACTCTAAGTGTACGGGCAAGTAGCGGCGCTTGTGCCGGTTCCTCTCTTTAGACGTATACCAAACACCGCTTTGACATGAGGTACAATTCTTTCCGAGCGGTGGAGTGAACCGAATAATGTTCTTGTCGATTCTAATTCGTTTGTTTCTAATCACTCCGCATCATCAATTGCAATACCAATGTCTCGGATCCGGTGGCACGTAGGGGAGTAGTCGGGTTTCAATTCGAAATTTGCACCTCAAGGTCCTCCTTTACGCGCCTGGCATAGTTTGTGCCACCCGGAGGCAATATTGGCCGGTTCAAGAGACTTGCGATTCGGCCCGTTTTATGCCCTAACTCAAAATAAAACGGCGTCTCCCGTTCAAGGAGACGCCGTTTTGCCCCGTTCGAAAAACAAATCTACGAGGTAGTATTTTCGGATACAGGAAGGAGTTCGACTTCAATAACCTGGTCGCTAAAGTCGGGCTTCCCACCGTAGTCGTGCAAAAGCCAGTAACCGCTGCCGTCCGTCTGGGACCAGCCGGTGCCGCCATAAGTCTGGGTTGTCGAATTCCAACTTGTCGATCCGTAGCTGTTGGCTTTGGTATCCGTCAGTTTCGCGTCGCTGAAAAATAGATCTTCGAATGCGATACGCCAGACACCGGGATTACTGGGATTCTCTTGAATCATCGCATACTGACCTTCCGTCATCTGCGTAAGGTCGGCAACGTCCGAAACGAGCGCGTCCCGCGTATAGTCGTACATCGGATCAGTAATCGGTAACGTTTCACCTTCGTGCTCACAATTAAAATCGGAGTCAACCGCCATAATGAAATTCATGGTCGTTCCCGGATCGAGGGTGATATTGTTCGGCTCTACACTTGATCCGTCACGATTATGGCCTGGCGCGAAGATCAACTCGGGCGAAGGGAGGGGGTCCCCGGCGACGTATCCCGAGGGTATACGCTGGAGATAAATAGCCGAGCAATAACCGGCCATCGACTCGAGGAAGGTTACCCGCAGATTACTTGGTTGCAGGACTTCAAGGATGCCTTCTTCAAGAATCGGGCTGGTCTCGAGACGTTCCGACTCCACGTGATGATTCTTGAGGTCATATGTGCCAACCGCCTCGGCGGAAAACGTAGAAGCGCTCGTCAATTTTAATTGGGCATCATACGAGCCGCCTTTATACGTACCCACTGCATGGCCTTCCGAACCATTTGCCAGGTCTACGATTCCAGCAAGACTGGAATCTGGATACTGTCGTTGGAGTTGCCGGGCTCGCGTGAGAAGCAGATTCTGGCCTGTTCTCGCAATCTCCCGAGCTACGATTTGTGCTTGACGCTCCGACTGTTTGAAGTCGGTTCTCACGCCAGTGCTATCGGCTTGAAATAACAGGGCCATGCCCGTTATCATCGCGCCAACTGTGAGTAAAATTGCTACTTTTCCCATAATACCCTCTCAGATGTTGATGAAATGGACCCCGTGAGTAAATGTGAACATCGTTTAATTTGGTAACAACAGGGTGGAACCGTAATAGACCTGGCGTATCGAAATCTGATCAGTCTCAAATGGAGTGACCATGGAAAATCGAACGCGCGTATTCTTGATCGCCTCAGGATCGGCCGTCATGGCGGCAACTGGATCGACAACAGGCTGGGCGTCCCGGTCAAGCATATCGATTTTGAGCGATCCAACCATCGAGGCACTCTGCCCGCTTGAGATCCATGCACCTCCATTATATTGAAGAGAACGATCAATACGATAGACGTTAATAGGCGCCCCTTCGAGCATTCGCGTTTCCGTCATTTTTAGCTGGTATCGCGTTCCTATTCGTACCGTATCCGCAGGCACGACAGCGGTATTTAATGTGTCACGGTAAAAGATAAATTGGGTCGTTACTTCAGCAGAATCGACAGGATTCGCGAAAGGCACTTCTTTCGTGTTGTCGATGTTTGTGCCCATCTTCAGCAAATCCTCTTCCAACCATGTGGCCAAGTTGGACGCCTGATTCTTGACCATATAGGTAGATGTCTCTTCGATATTCAAATTATTGATTCGTATCTGGAGCGAGAGCAGGATCAAAAAGACCGTCGCTCCCACTATCGATGCTCCGATATTGTCAAAAATGAAATTCATGGCTAGTCAGTAAGCGTGAATAGGGTGGCTATCAGTCCTAAGGCTTAACGCTAAAATTCGTATGTGAACACCCGCGACAGTGTGACGGGAGAGAGCATAAAGGGCTGGGTTTCTGAATCCGGCCAAATGTCTCGAACCGTCACCGTTACTTCCTTGTTAAATGTTCGATTGTCAACGCGTACAGCATTGTCGTCTACATATATAACTTCAACATCAACCGAGAATTTGATTGTGTTAGCACCAATTTGAAACGGTACCGTGCCAGTCTGCATGGCGTGAAAATCATCGATATCATCGCATGTGTCGCTTCCAGTGGAAAATACCGAGCAAGCATGTCCGGGAGTGAAATGGTCTGTGGCGTTGTTAAATGAAAAGAGATTCAAGTCATTGAGCGTCCCGTCGACCGTGCTATCTACAACTGCTTGATCGAAAGCGCGAGCCCGAATAATCTCCATGGATTCAACAGCAACCGAACCAGCCATTTCCTCAATTTCACGTTCGAGGTCCTGTCGCTGCGTCAATATTGAACGTTGTTGAACCGTCATCGAAAAACTCGTGATGACCATCATGGCAACAAAGGCAAGCAAGGTTTGAGGCATAGCTCCTACCGGCAGACACGTGGGACACAAAGAAGGACAATCCCTTCAATTGAGTTTGTGCATTAAAGTCAGGTTGGGGTATCGACCGTGTTCGCGGCGATCTTAAGCCCCCTGGCGTGAAGGTTGCGTGAAGGATGGCTCCCATTCCACCGAGGATGAGATGTTTTCCGAATCCAATTTAGCTAGGAGAAAATGCTGTAGGACGCCAGGTCATCTCGCCGAAAGACTGCAGACTTTTCCGTAGAATCGTCGAAGGGGACTTTCCGCTATAGCCGTTAACGATGAATACTGGTAAGTCGGGCTAGGGGAATTCCTAACAGATGGGAAAAGGGCAAAAAAAGACGCCGATCTCAAATGTGAGCCCGGCGTTCTTATTCGTAGCGGGGGCGGGATTTGAACCCGCGACCTTCGGGTTATGAGCCCGATGAGCTACCAGCTGCTCCACCCCGCGATGTTTGAAGAACGGCAATCTACGGTGCCCCTTTTCGCGAGTCAATAGGAGAGGCCGGGCGGAGATAACTGATTCTTCAAATCATCAAATAGTAGCCTCGAAATTTGAAAATGAAATTTACACCTGACATCGGAGAAGCGGTATAAAGGCAATTAATGGGTGGAAAAATGTCTTTTCTGTTAACTTAATCCATCGACAGAATTGAGCTTCGGACAGGTGCATGGAAATGATTACCTTCGGCTGTCATCCATCAATTGCACGCACTACATCGTTTAAAAATATATGGCGACCCTTCATCCCTTTCGTGCGCTCCGGCCTTCGCAGGAGCATGCTGCCGAAATTGCCTGTGTACCGTACGACGTGATCAATACGGACGAAGCCCGGCAACTCGCTGATGGCAAACCGCTGAGCTTTCTCCACGTCATCCGTCCCGAAATAGACCTGCCGCAAGGGACGGATGAGCACGCCCCGGAGGTTTATGCGAAGGGCTCAGAAAATCTCCGGCGGTATGCATCGAGTCCCTACGCACAGCGTGAGCAATCACCGGCATTGTACATCTATCGACTAGAGATGAACGGCCGAGCGCAAACAGGTATTTTCGCCTGTGTATCCGTTGCCGAATACGATGACAACACGATTCTCAAGCACGAAAAAACCCGCCTCGATAAGGAGGACGACCGAACGCGACACATCCTCACGCAGCGCGCGCACGCCGAGCCGATTATGCTTACCTTTCGAGACGACGCGGTCGTGGGGAGACTAATGGACGAAGCGCGTAAGGGCGCGCCCCTCTATGATCTCACGTCAGAAGACGGCGTACGCCATTCCATCTGGCGGGTCGAACATTCGTCCGACCTCGTAAAAGCATTTGAAGCCGTAGAGCGTCTATACGTGGCTGATGGGCACCACCGGTGCAAAGCCGCGAGCCGAACCGCCGCCGCACTTCGGTCATAAGGCGACAAGGTGCCGCCGGAAGTCGATTTCTTTCCGGCCGTCCTGTTTCCGATGGGGCAGATGCATATCATGCCCTATAACCGGATTATCCGAAGGCTGCCCGTTTCAAAGGACGCCTTCCTTAAACAGCTTTCAAGCCGGTTCGAAGTGGCAGTAGTTGATGATGCCACGCCCGTCGAGAAGGGAATCGTCTGCGTATACCTTGGCTCAAAATGGTACCGTGTGCGTTTGCCCCACGCGGAATCGGAAAGCGTTTTGGACCGGCTGGACGTGGGACGTCTGACGCGATACATACTCGAACCGATGCTCCACGTCTCCGACCCGCGCACCGACCCCAACATCGACTTTGTGGGCGGCATTCGGGGAACGGGTGAACTCCAACGCCTTGTCGATTCTGGTTCTGCGAACATGGCGATTTCGATGTATGCCACAAGTATCGAGGAACTCGTTGACGTCTCCGACGCTGGATTATTGATGCCGCCGAAATCGACCTGGTTCGAGCCCAAGCTACGGAGCGGATTTCTCGTTCACCTTTTTGAGGATTGAGGGGGTAAGGTATCATCGCCGGAAATCGGTGGAAGCCGTCGGTGGACCGGAAGGTTTGCGAGAGCTATTCATCAATCGTTTGACCACATTAGACTATGAAGGTATTGCTGGCAGATAATTTATCGCCTTCCTGTGTGGAGGCCCTTAATGCGTCCGGGCATGAGGTTGTCAACGAACCGGGCCTAAAGGGGGATGCGCTCACGGATGCGCTGACCAGAGAACAGCCCGAGGTGCTTGTCGTGCGCTCGACACTCGTGCCGGCAGGGGCTATAGACGGTGATGTTCAGCTTGAGCTCATTGTTCGGGCCGGTGCCGGGTATGATAATATTGACGTTGAGGGGGCATCGGAACAGGGCGTATTTGTGGCAAATTGTCCGGGTAAAAACGCGGCGGCCGTCGCCGAATTAACCCTAGGGCTGGTCTTAGCGCTCGACCGTTCGATCCCGGATAACGTCATCGATGCGCGTGCCGGTCTTTGGAATAAGGCCAAGTATGCGAAGGCGGCCGGATTGAAAGGCAAAACAATCGGCGTCATTGGGACGGGCAACATCGGGTGCGAAGTGATTCGGCGAGCACTCGGATTTGAAATGTACGTCCACGCATGGAGCCGATCTCTTACGGATGAGCGTGCGGCCACACTCGGAGCGGCACGGTGGCGCTCGCCGCAGGTACTCGCCGCCGAATGTGACATTGTCTCGCTACACTTGGCGGCCACGCCCGAAACCGAGCATTTTGCGGACCGGGCCTTCTTCGAAGCGATGAAACCTGGCTCCTTCTTCATTAATACGTCACGCAGTTCTGTTGTCGATGAGGATGCGTTGCTGTGGGCGATGAACGAAAAGAATATTCGCGTCGCCGTCGATGTCGTATCTGGCGAGCCGGCCTTCAAGAAAGGGGATTTCAACCACCCGCTGGCGGCACACCCCAATCTTTATCTTACCCACCACATCGGAGCCTCTACTGCACAAGCACAAGAAGCTATTGCCGATGAAGCTGTACGCGTTGTGAAATCCTATGCCGACACAGGTGTTGTGCCGAACTGCGTCAATATGGCCGTTCGGTCGGCCGCCACGCATCAGTTGACGATCCGCCACCGAGACAAAGTCGGTGTACTGGCCGCCATCCTGGATGAGGTCCGCAAAGCGGGATGGAACGTTCAAGAAATGGAAAATCTCGTCTTTGCTGGCGGCGCATCCGCGTGTGCCAACATACGGTTCGACGGACAACACGACGACGAGACCGTGGCATGCATCCGGGCCCATCCCGACGTGTTGGCCGTGACATTGATCCAACTCTAAACCGAGGGAATCTCTTCTCCGAGGGACGAGCATAGACAGACATGAGGTATCACGAATATGGGAACAACCACAACCACTGATCGGATCTATAATTTTTCCGCCGGACCCGGGACACTACCGGAAGAGGTCATGCTGGAGGTCAAAGCGGAATTGCCGGTCTATAAAGACCTCGGCGCTTCGGTGATGGAAATCAGCCACCGCTCCGCGGGCTATACGGCCATCACGGAGGCGGCACGGGAGCATCTGCGGGTTTTGCTCGGGCTCACGGATGACTGGCACATCCTGTTCATGCAGGGTGGCGCCTCCATGCAGTTTCATCAAGTGCCGCTCAATTTTCTTCCCGCCACCGGGAGTGCTGATTATCTCATCACAGGTGCGTGGTCGAAAAAAGCGCTGAAGGAGGCCCAATTCCTCGGTGCCACTCGTGTGGCGGCTTCGAGTGCCGATGATAATTTTAATTATATCCCCGTTCCGGATACATGGCACCTCGACCCCGATGCCGCCTATCTGCACTACACCTCGAACAATACCATCTTTGGTACGCAGTATGCCGACGAGCCGAGGGCTGACGTACCACTCGTTTGCGATGCGTCAAGTGATTTTATGAGTCGCGGACTCTCGTTGAATCGGTATGGCCTCATCTATGCAGGGGCGCAGAAAAATATCGGTCCGGCCGGGATGACACTTGTGCTGGTACGCGACGATTTTCTCCAGCGACGTAATAACCCCTTACCTACGTTGCTCGACTATGGAACGCATACCGCCAAGCTTTTTCACACGCCGCCGGTGTTCGCCGTATACGTCGTCGAAAAGGTACTCCGGTGGGTACGTGATCTGGGCGGGCTCGCGGCCATCGAGAAAATCAATGAAACGAAATCAGCCCGGCTTTATGGCCGAATTGACGCGACGGAATTTTATCGCGGCACGGCCGTGCCCTCGGCGCGCTCGAAAATGAACGTTACGTTCCGTCTTCCAAATGAGGAACTGGAAACTGCATTTGTCACTGAGGCGAAAGAGGCAGGTTTGGACGCGCTAAAAGGCCACCGCTCCGTCGGAGGCGTTCGGGCCTCTATCTATAACGCCTGCCCACTCGAAGCTGTCGAAGCGCTCATCTCTTTCATGGATGATTTCGAGCGCATGAACGGTTGATTGAATGAGATGAGATTGCTCTGCCGTTTCTATCCGGCGGAACCATGTCTTGTATTGATATTTTTTGTTTAAATAGCGAACGGCTTTTCGTACATCAAATTGAAGAATGCGTCAATCGGAACGATGGGAGATTGGTTCCTGCGGGCATTTCCCTTACGAGGCGTTGAATACGACGATCATCTTCCATAAATAAGGGCCGTTCTCTGAGTTGATCCCAAAGCTACGTATGGCCCTTACAGTTGGAGTTCCCCGAGAAACTGCGGTGCGCGAACGGCGCGTGTCGCAGGTGCCCGAGGTGGTTACTCACCTGATTAAAGCGGGATTGAACGTGCTGGTGGAATCCGGCGCGGGCGCTTCTGCCTATCATCCGGATGAAGAATATGAGGCAGCCGGCGCCCGCATCGTCGACCGCCCCACGGCCTTCGGCGCGGATGTCGTGCTTAAAGTGCAGCCGCCTTCCGAGGAAGAAATTGCCCTCTTTCAAACGGGTAGCGTGCTTATCGGATTTTTGGCGCCGCTCGACAATCCCGAAATTGCTGAACAGCTCGCAACCAAGGGCGTGACAGCGATGAGCATGGAGTTGGTCCCGCGCATCTCGCGAGCACAGAAAATGGACGCCCTCTCAGCGATGAGCTCTATCGGCGGTTACAAGGCTGTCCTTTTAGCTGCCGCTGGACTTCCAAAATTTTTCCCGCTTTTGACGACCGCCGCCGGAACGGTGCGCCCGGCGACTGTGCTAGTGCTCGGGGTAGGCGTCGCGGGTCTACAGGCGCTTGCTACTGCGCGCCGGTTAGGAGCGAGAGTCTTCGGATATGATATCCGCGAAGCCGTGCGCGAAGAAGTACAGAGTCTAGGCGCGACTTTCGTAGAATTGGAGATCGAGACGCAGGAGTCAAAAGACTCCGGCGGGTATGCGCAGGCGCTTGTGGCGGAAAAAGCCAAACAGCAGACCCAATTACTCGTCCCGCATATAGGAAAGGCAGACGTCGTCATTACCACGGCATTGATTCCGGGTCGCCCAGCTCCGGAGTTGATTACGGCCGAAGCGGTTCGGGGCATGCAGCCCGGATCCATCATCATTGATATTGCAGCGGCCAATGGCGGTAACTGCGCCCTCACCCGGCCCGGAGAAACGGTAGTCCAGCATGGCGTACAAATCATCGGCGCCACCGATCTTCCGGCAGATATGCCCGTCCATGCGAGCCAACTTTATGCCCGCACCGTTCAGGCGATGCTCCAAGAATTTAACGGAGAGGAGGGCTTCAGGATCGACTTTGAAGACGACATCTTCAGCGCAGTATGTGTAACCCACGGCGGGGCGGTCGTTCATGAACGGGTGAAAGGATTACTAATGCCTGGCTGAACTAACCCATCGTTGCATGTCGGCCTGAATGGCCCATGGCAGGCAATTACTAACGACGTTTCGAACCATCAGGTGAATGCCGAATGCTCAACAATCTGATCATTTTTGTTCTTGCCACCTTTATTGGTCGCGAAGTTATCAGCAAAGTCCCGGCGACGCTCCACACGCCGCTCATGTCCGGTTCCAATGCCATCAGCGGCATCACGATGGTTGGTGCGTTGGTAGTGGCGGGTATGGTTGGAGGGATCTGGGCCAAATGGATTGGTTTTGCTGCCCTCATCGTGGCGACAATCAACGTAGTCGGCGGATTCATGGTGACCGACCGAATGTTGCAGATGTTCAAAAAAAAGGAATAGGGCCCGCCCGTCATTCCTTCGTTCCTTCAGCTGTTTCCGTGGGATACTTGAACGTGACACTTTAAGTGTGTTCGGTGTCTTCTAAGCCCTAGCCACCAGTGTTGGCAAATCACCATGCTTCAATCCGTTGTTGATCTCGCATATCTCGTCGCGTCGGTCCTGTTTATTACCGGACTGAAGCGGCTTCAATCACCGGCTACCGCACGAGGAGGCAACCAAATTGCCGCCATAGGTATGTTGATTGCCGTAGTTGCGACGCTCTTTCTCCACAAGATCCTCACGCCGGCTGAAATGCTTGGTGGTGTGGTTGTCGGTAGTGCCATCGGTGCGCTGATGGCGAAGCGCGTCGAAATGACGGGTATGCCCGAACTCGTGGCAGCTTTCAACGGCTTCGGTGGACTAGCCTCTGCGCTTGTTGCAGGCGCCGAAGTGGCTAAATATCTCATCGGGCGCAATGGCGCAACCATGTCGTCGGCTGTTGCTTCGTTCGAGCCCTTTGGCATTTATGCGGCCGTAACCGTGGGGTTAAGCATTCTCATCGGCATGGTGACATTTTCGGGGAGTTTCGTTGCTTACGGCAAACTCTCGGGGAAGATATCGGGTAACCCGATTTCTTTCCCCGGCATGCGGTTTCTTACCCTGCTCACGGCCGTGGTCTCGGTCGGGTCCATTGTTTATATGGCCATCGACGCTGGAGACTATCCGGCGATTCCCGAGCCGGTTATCTGGAGCGGTATCGTACTCGGGGGCGTGGCATTGATTCTGGGCATCCTGCTTGTGATCCCCATTGGCGGGGCCGATATGCCTGTCGTAGTGGCGCTATTAAATTCGTATTCGGGCCTGGCCGCGTCCGCGACCGGCTTTGTGCTGAGCAATACGGCTCTCATCGTCAGTGGCGCGCTCGTCGGCGCGTCCGGCATTATACTGACCAACATAATGTGCGTGGCGATGAATCGGTCGCTCTTCAATGTGCTCCTTGGAGGGTTCGGCGGCGAGCCGTCTCTCGAAAGTGGTGGCCCGGCCGGTATGATCGAGGGGCGAACGGTAAATGAAGCAAGCGTAGAAGATGCGGCAATTTTGTTGAGTTATGCTCAACAAGTCATCATTGTACCGGGTTATGGCATGGCCGTGGCACAGGCACAACATCAGGTGCGTGAACTTGCCGATCAACTTCAGGAAAAAGGCGTTACGGTAAAATTTGCGATCCACCCCGTTGCCGGCCGGATGCCGGGTCATATGAACGTCCTTCTCGCCGAAGCGAATGTTCCGTACGATCAACTTTACGAGATGGACGATATCAATCCCGAATTCGACAACACCGACGTCGCACTCGTCATTGGGGCAAACGACGTCGTAAATCCGGCTGCCCGCCACGACAAGAGCAGTCCCATATATGGGATGCCGATTCTCAATGTGGACAAGGCGAAAACTTCGATCGTCCTAAAACGAAGTATGCGTCCGGGTTACTCCGGCGTGGGCAACGACCTCTTCTACAATGCGAACAATCGCATGCTTTTTGGCGACGCAAAAGAATCCATAACGAAGTTGATTTCCGAAGTCAAGGCGCTGTAGGAGTTTGGAATCTGGCCGAAGAGCAGCCTGTTTTCGTTGTCATTCGTCGGCCACGATTTTCGGGAGGAGGACCACGGCACGTATCTGAATAGGGAACGCACTCGACCGGGCGCAACGCATCTGTCGCCCGACGAAGTGTAGACCGTTTAGCGATTTACATTCGTCCTTCGCCGGGCATACCCGGTCTCATTTGGTCGTCAGTCACGGTCTCCCGTCCGAAGTGGCGCGTTCTGCCTCGAGAACCGGACGAAGATATTTCCAAACCGTTTCGGCGACAATGCGGTGTCCCTCGGCGTTCGGGTGGATGCCGTCCGGCTGATTAAGTGAGGGTATTCCGCCCACGTTTTCGAGCAGAAAAGGAATAAGCGTTAAATCGTTTTCCCGATTTAGTGCAGAATAAATATTGCGAAAGCGCGTGGTATAGTCTTCACCGAGATTAGGCGGCACCTGCATGCCGGCCAAAACGACTCGCACTTTCGGGTAATGCTGGTGGGTTGTATCAATAATCGCCTGTAGATTCCGATGCGTAACTTCGGGGGAGATGCCGCGTAGCCCGTCGTTGCCACCGAGTTCAAGGACAAGTACGTCGATGTGTTGCCGAAGCATCCACGAAATTCTGCGCAGCCCTCCCGCCGATGTATCTCCACTGAGGCCTGCATTTATGACCCGGAAGTCCCATCCCTCGGCCTTAATTTTGTTCTGGATGCGTGCGGGAAAGGCGTCTTCGGGCTGAACCCCAAGTCCGGCTGAAAGGCTATTTCCGAGGAACAAGATGGCCGGGGAGGGCTTTTCCTTGAGCGTGGGCTGAATAGAGTTGCCATGTGGGCCGGATTCGTGCTTAGCCGGAGCATGGCCTTGACGGCAGGCTGAAACCATCAGCACACCACAAAGCATCAAGAGGCAGGGTACTCTGTTTTTCATAGTGATGATATTATCGTTTGTCGCGGCACTCTACCCCTGCCATTGGAATCAGGTTTCATTAAAATCTTTCCGCACTATCGACGCGGGCAGAGCCCAATATCCAAACCATATATGTCCACTGTTCTAAATGTACAATCTTTGACGCGAACCTACCGGAGCGGAACGAGGGACCTAACCGTGCTCCATGACGTGAACTTTTCTGTCGGTGAAGGAGATACGCTTGCAATTGTGGGCCCATCTGGGAGTGGGAAGACGACTCTTCTTGGCTTATGTGCCGGACTGGACAGTGCATCGTCGGGATCTGTTCAATTGTGCGGAGTAGATTTGCAGAATCTCAGCGAAGATGAACGGGCTCAGGTTCGAAACCGTTACGTGGGCTTTGTTTTTCAGTCATTTCGTCTCATCCCTACCCTTACAGCCGTTGAGAATGTGATGGTCCCGGCGGAGCTTCGTGGAAGGGGGGAGGTTGGTGTAACGGCGCGTGATTTAATGCACCGTGTGGGTCTCAGCGACCGAATGCACCATTATCCGGCGCAGCTTTCTGGTGGCGAGCAGCAGCGAGTGGGAATGGCTCGTGCGTTCATCAACCGCCCCCTTATTCTTTTTGCCGACGAGCCGACGGGGAATCTTGATGTCGAAACGGGAGAGAGAATCGTGTCGTTGCTATTTGAACTGAATGAGTCGGCGGGGACGACCCTTGTCCTCGTGACACACGATCTCGAATTAGCTCAGCGCACCGGTCGGATTCTTCGCCTGCGTGGCGGAGAAATTGTGGGCGAAGAAAGAACAGACAATCGTTCAGCCGATGTGGGTTTTCTGGATCGCGCATAGAATTCTTGCGGGCTTGTTTGGCTATCAAATTAATTGCGCATTATTGCGATGGAGGCTGATCTCCGGAGACTGTCACAGAGAGCGTATATGACCTGGATTTTCAAAATGGCCTGGCGTGACAGCCGGGGGAGTCGCCGGCGCCTGCTCCTATTCATCTCGGCAATGGTCCTCGGTGTGGCGGCGCTCGTCGCTATAAATTCCTTCGGTGAAAATCTGCGCCGGGCCGTTGATGAACAGGCCCAAACGCTCCTCGGGGCCGATTTGAGTTTGGAACGAACGCAGCCGTTTCCTCCTGCAATAGAAGCGGTAATTGATAGCCTCGGCGGAAAGCAATCACGGCGGATTTCGTTTGCTTCCATGGCATATTTCCTTAAAAATGGGGCTACACGCTTGGCCACCGTGCGTGCTATGGAAAAGGATTTCCCGTATTACGGTTCCATTGAAACCAATCCCGCCGGTGCAGCCAAAACGTACCTGTCGGGGCGAAATGCGCTCGTAGATCGTACGCTCATGCGGCAGTTTAGCGTTGACGTTGGGGATTCGGTTCGCATTGGTAAAAAAACGTATCGGGTTGCCGGGCAATTATTGAAAACACCGCGCGAGTCTGCTGCAATAATGCTCTTTAGCCCACGGATTTTTATCCCCGCGTCCCAACTCGATTCAACGCTGCTGCGGCGTGGAAGCCGCGCTCGATATGAGGTATACTTCAAATTCGCAGAAGACTATGACGTGGAGGCGACGATCAAATCGCTGCACACGATTTTCGATAAGCACCAGGTGACATGGGATACGGTCAACGAGATGAAAGAGGGGTGGAACGAAGGACTGACAAACCTTTATCGTTTTCTCAGTTTAGTCGGTTTCATGGCGCTCTTACTGGGAAGTGTCGGCGTTGCCAGTGCCGTACATGTTTACGTACGCCAACGCATCGACACGGTGGCCGTTCTTCGGTGCTTTGGGGCGAAGGCGTGGCGTACATTCGGCATCTATCTGGTTCAAGCGCTTGCCATGGGGCTGGTCGGATCATTTACCGGTGGTTTACTCGGCATCGGCATTCAGATCCTGGTACCGCGTGTCCTTGCTGATTTCTTGCCTGTGGACGTAAACTTTACAATTTCCTGGGGAGCGATCCTTCTCGGCATTGGTATCGGAATCGGCGTGACGATGCTATTCGCTCTGCTGCCTCTGCTCTCCGTTCGGCGAATCTCGCCCTTGTTGGCTCTTCGTGCCGCTTTCGAGCCCGATGACACCGTGTCAAGGGATCCGCTACGATGGCTAATTTATTTGCTACTTGCGGGGGGCGTCACGTTTTTCGCCGTAATTCAAGCACCTTCAATGTGGATCGGCGTTGGGTATGCAGGGGCGCTGGCTATAGTATTTGGATCGTTGGTTCTCGTGGCACAGGTCATTATTTCGCAAGTCCGGCGATTCTTCCCAACACGCTGGCCGTATGTCTGGCGGCAGGGACTGGCCAACTTGTATCGACCCCACAATCAAACACTCATCTTGATGTTAGCCCTTGGGCTCGGCACTTTTCTTATTGTAACAATGTTTCTTGTTCAGCAGACCCTCACCCGGCAGGTTGAGATTGCTGGGGGAGAAGGACGTCCAAACATAGTCTTCTTTGACATCCAGCCTGATCAGGTTGCCGGAGTGACCAAGATGGTAATGGCACAAGGATTACCGTTAATTGATACGGTACCTATCGTTACCATGAGGATTGCGAGTATCAAGGGCCGAACGATTGAAGACTTACGCACCGATTCAACGGCCCGTGTATCTTGGGCGCACACCCGCGAATACCGATCGACGTATCGCGACCATTTGACGGAGGCGGAGACTCTGGTACGAGGTCGGTTCGTGGGTAGGATGCCGGACGACGCATCCGTGGTGCCAGTTTCCGCGGAAAAGGAGATTGCGCATGATCTGGGAATCACTGTGGGCGATACACTTGTATTCGACGTCCAGGGCGTCCCTGTGACCACCGTTATCGGTAGTATTCGGAAAGTAGAGTGGCGCA
>Ga0114931_10000046_pt1 | contig 114860 bp, 106 predicted proteins | sample 2SBtaG_FD_89579 | JGI IMG/M metagenome (GOLD analysis project Ga0114931, IMG submission 89579) | Deep subsurface microbial communities from Kolumbo volcano to uncover new lineages of life (NeLLi) - 2SBTROV14_V59a metaG | ecosystem: Environmental > Aquatic > Marine > Volcanic | place: Kolumbo...
CCCAAAATGGACACCGAAATTGAGCCATTTTCGAACTATCTCGAGGCCCCCAATTCTTCGCTAACGCAAACGAAAAACGCGCGAGTCGGATGTCGACGATCGCGCGCAAATATTCGATGGTGGGCCGGGCAAGATTCGAACTTGCGAAGGCAGAGCCAGCAGATTTACAGTCTGCCCCGTTTGACCGCTTCGGTACCGACCCGTGGAGCCGTTGACCGGGTTTGAACCGGTGACCTCATCCTTACCATGGATGCGCTCTACCAACTGAGCTACAACGGCATGACACGTCCTAAGACAAAATAGAGCTAGGCTTCCAGTGCATCAATTTTTTTCTTCCAGGACTGGAATCGACTTTGATCCTCAATGAGTAACCTGAGTTTCTGAAAACGCTCTTTTGCCTCATTTCGATCGCCGAGGAGTATAGCAGTCTCCAAAGATAATTCAAGGTATTTCGCGCTCCCAGATTCCAGCTCGGAGGCTTTTTTGGCTTCTGGCCACGCTTTTTTAGGCTCGTTTTGCTCAAGATAAAACTCAGCGAGCTCCGCGTGACGATGTGCTTGCTTCGGACTTTCCTCTACCGCCTTGATGCGCATACGTTCAGCAAGGGCGATATTGTCATCCACGAGCGCGATCTCAGCAAGACCGGCGTAAACCATATCATCTGCTTTACCGATCTTCTGAAGAAACTCAAATGTTTCCTTCGCTTGTGGGAAAAGTTTTTGTTTTAAATAAATCTGGCCGAGTCCACGGAAGCCATCAACATTCCTTTTATCCAAAGAGAGTACCTCCAAATATCTTCGCTCAGCGTCCGCCCACTTTAAATCACGAGCAAATCCACGAGCCTCTCCAAGCAAGGTCTTGATTCTGTCTTCCGCCGAAGGCCCCATCACGGAAAGAGGATTGGAAGTTTTCTTGTATGCATGTTCAACCCGCTTAAGTTTACGATACACTTTACGATAGCTCTGGGTCGCGCGTCTTCCAACTTGTCGGCCAAAACGCTTTACTCCTTCTAAACGATCCGCGCTTAAACGTTCAAAGCGGCGCAGAATCAGCTGTTCGCGTTGCTTTTTCACCTGCTCTTCTTTCAAGGACATTGGATCAAGAAGACGAATATCTTTCCAATGTTTAGCAATTAAAAACCCCATCACCGCAAAGGCGAGTATCCCAATAATGGCAGCAACAATGGAAATAAACATGTGACTTATGCCGGCAAAGCCGCTCGACACAATAATCCAAATTCTCTTGGATCTAATGAAGCTCCTCCTACAAGGACCCCATCTACCCCGGTGGTCGTCATATATTCAATCACGGTTTGCTTATTTACAGACCCTCCATAAAGAATACGCGTCTCTTCAGCCGCCTTGCTTGAAAATTTCTTCTCTATCGCATTACGAATGACGTCATGCATCGCCTTCGCTTCATCCGGTGGACAAGCTTTTCCGCTTCCAATCGCCCATATCGGTTCATAGGCAAACATCAAAGGCGCTTTTCCTCCCGCGACCGCTCCTTTTTTTAAAGCGGCTGTCACTTGTCTTCGCACAACAACTTTCGCTTTACCCGCCTTGTGTTCCGCAGCCGTTTCTCCGACACAAATTACAGGGGAAATCCCTTCCTTTTGAAGAGTAACCACTTTCTTTGCGACCATCTCATCTGTTTCTCCAAGATATTTTCTGCGCTCGCTATGTCCTACAAGAGAAAATACATAGCCGAATTCTGTGAGCATTTCCGGTCCAATTTCGCCGGTATACGAACCTTCATTTTCCCAAAAAACATTTTGTGCTCCCAAAAATGGAACGCCTGCACGGCCTAAAGAAGATCGCGCCGCCGGTAAACTCACATGTGGGACCGCAACACCGATATCTAATTCTTTCGGCAAACGTTCGCGACGAAATGCGCGAATCCAGGCGCCCGCCTTCACGGGGCCGTAATGCATTTTCCAATTGGCAATGATAAGTTTGTTCATACGTTTCTCGTATTACCTACCGCATTTCGCGGTCTTTTGCAAGCCTCGACATTTCAAGCAGCGAACGGAAACATGGCTCGCACAGCCTCTTTATCGTCAAAGGGACCGATCACGGATGCTGCCATATGATTCGTTTGAAAAAGTTTTTTTGCCATCGCTTGTACCTCTTCGGCGGTGACGGCCTGAATTTCCGCTAAACGCTCCTCAGGCGTAGTGAGTTTTTGCCCGTACATCCAGAGCTTTCCATACCAATTCGCTTCAGCAGAGGAGTCTTCCAATGAGAGCACCGTTTTCCCAACAATATAATCTTTTGCTCGTGCCAACTCTTCTTCATCGACCGATTCCTTAATGATTTTTTGTAATTCTTCCCAGATCACTCCAATCGCTTCTTTCAAGCGTGTTTTTTCCAGTCCGGACATAATGGTAAAAATCCCTGTGTCGTCCAAACTTTGATGACTCGCGTTAATGGAATAACAAAGACCGCGTCGTTCGCGTACCTGAATGAACAATCTTGAAGACATACTTCCCCCTAAAATCGTTGCGAGCACATTTGCCGCTGGGCGCTCCGCGTCTGACATGGATAAACCATGAAAAGCAATGCCTAACTGCACCTGTTCGGTGTCTTTTGATTGCAATGCGAGTGGCTCGTCAAGCTTCTCCGGTACATCAAAAGGAACAAACTCCGTATCCCGTTTTTCCGCTGGAGGATTGATCTGGCCAAAACGCGCTTCGAGGTCCTGTTTTAGCTCTTCGCTCACCGCTCCCGCGACAGCGACCGCCATACGTTCCGGCACATAATATGCATCGCGATACCCCACAAGGGCATCCCGTGAAACAGAACGGATCACTTCTTTTGGTCCCGCAATATTCCAGCTGAGCGTGGATTTTGGAAAGAGTACCCCCTCGAGTAAATCCTCTATATGCATCCGAGGATTATCTTCATACATGTTGATCTCTTCGACGATCACCCCGCGTTCACGATCCATTTCTGCTGGATCAAATTTGGAATGCGTGAGCATATCATGCAAAAGATCGGCAGCTAGCAATCCGTGTTTGGCATCAATCTTCACATAATAGGCTGTCCCATCTTTCCCGGTGAATGCATTAAACTCTGCACCATATCGGTCAAGCTCTTTTGAAATATCAAGCGTGGTTGGACGACGTTCTGTGCCCTTAAACATCAAATGCTCGATGAAATGTGATGCTCCATTAATCTCTTTTGATTCATATCTTGAACCAACACGCGCAAACACCATAACCGTAACTGAATTCGTGTGTTCACGTGGGACATATATCATCTGTAACCCGTTTGGAAGTTTTTTTGTTTCGAATGTCATAATGTTTTTTTCATCTGTTCAGTAAACCACCCCGGAAGATCTGCGAGAGCTATGCGCTCTTGTGTCATTTCGTCACGATGACGCACAGTCACTGATTGATCCTTCGGCGTTTCAGGATCGATAGTCACACACCACGGCGTCCCGATTTCATCTTGTCGTCGATAACGCTTTCCAATAGAGCCTCCTTCGTCATATTCAATTAAATAACCGGTTTTACGCAATTCCACCACGAGGTCTTTAGCGATTTCCGGAAGACCTCCTTTTTTCATTAATGGAAGGACAGCCATTTTGACCGGTGCTAATACAGGGGGAAAACGGAGAACCGTTCTTGACTCTCGCTCTCCTTCTCCTGAAGGCGCTTCATCCATATCAAAATGTTCAGAGAGAACCGCAAGGACGCAACGCGTGAGCCCCCAAGTTGGCTCAATGACATATGGAAGATATCGTTCACCCGATACCTGATCGTGCCAACGTAAATCTTGTCCAGAAGCTTTTTGATGACTGGAGAGATCATGATCGGTGCGATTCGCTAACCCTCCAAGTTCTTTTTGACCGAATGGAAATTGATATTCCGGGTCGATAGAGCGAGCGGAATAAAAAGCTCGATCCCCCTCTCCAATTTCCACGTACGCAACATGCGATGGGTCAAGTCTTAGCACTTCGCTATTCCAAGCTTTGTACTCTTCGAGCCACATCGCAAACGCCTCATTTGCTTGATCCGGATGAACAAAATATTCAATTTCCATCTGTTCAAACTCTCGCAAGCGAAAAATAAAATTTCCCGGCGTAATTTCATTGCGAAAAGCTCTCCCAACTTGTGCAATGCCAAAGGGTACTTTTTGTCGCGTGGTATCACGCACATCTTTCCATGTCGTAAACATACCAGCAGCCGTTTCCGGTCGAAGATAGGCCACGGAAGCACTATCTTTAGTGACACCGACCGATGTTTGAAACATCAAATTAAATTGCTTCTCCTCAGCCAGCTCTCCGCCACAAGCAGGACAAGTAATATCAGCGAGCTTCGCTAAATCCGCTCCCGTTTCCGTCTTTTTTGCTTCAAGTAAGTGATCTGCTCGAAAACGCTTGTGACATTTTTTACACTCCACAAGTGGATCGTTGAATGAATCCAAATGACCGGATGCCTCCCAGATTTTTGGATGTTGGATAATCGGCGTCTCAACACCAACAATATTGTCTTTGCCATGCACAAATCGTTTCCACCAAGCATCACGAATATTATTCTTCAATTCAATGCCATATGGACCAAAATCCCAGGCATTGGCAAACCCCCCATAAATATCCGAATCCGGATACACAAACCCTCTGCGTTTCGCGAGAGCCACTAAAGCCTCCATTTTTTTCTCAGTATCCATACTTATACTTGTACAATTTCCGCTTCTTTCTCTTTTGTCATTTCATCAATTTTTGCATTCCAAAGAGCGACCTCTTTGTCGAGCGCTTCAAGTTGACGATGTTTTTCATCTTCATTGATTTCCTTGTTTTTTTCATCCTCAATAATGGCCGAGCGGATTTTTTCACGCGTGTTTCTAATTTGGATACGCGCCTGTTCTTCTTTTTGTCCAAGCAATTTCACCATATTTTTTCTATTCTCTTCCGTCATTGGTGGCATAATCAATCGAATAACGGTGCCCTGTGTATTTGGTGCCATGCCGAGATTTGATTCTACTAGTCCTTTTTCGATTTCTTTGACAGCTGTTTTATCCCAGGGTTCGATTTGAATCGTTTTTGCATCGGGAACGGTAATCGAAGCGACAGCCTTTAAAGCCATTTCTTGTCCGTATACCGAAACTCTAAGCTCATCGACAAAACCGGCGTTCGCGCGACCGGTTCGAATGCCTTGGAGCTCTCCTTGAAAATGCTCTACGGCACTCTCAAAATCTTCTTTGTGTTGTTCTATGTGATTCGCCATATATTACTTGTTTCGCTCTCGATCTTGCCATTTTCAGGGGCGCGCGTCAACGTCGGAAGTGTACAGAATACAAAACAATCCGCCTTTTGACGGATTGTTTAATCTCTTTATTTTGCAACACCCGGAGCTAAATACAGGCGCGGCGAATCCGATAGATCATATAATAATGTCTTAGGCGGTCGTGTTGTTGGAGAACGTTTTGATGTCCAGGTAGCTCCCCCATCGGCACTGAATACAACCGAACTTGGCGTAGCATATACAAGCTGCTTCGCGTCTTTTGGATTCACAGCAAAGGCAAGAATTTTTACTGAGTCTGGAGGAGATGGAAGGGTTAAGGCTTGCCAGCTTGCTCCGGCGTCATCAGATCGAAGAATGCCATAATCAGAAACCTGATACACCCGATCCTTCGTACTTGGATCCGCAACAACCAAGGTACTACGTCTCGTTTTCGAATCAATCTCACTAAGGGTATCTCGGATCTTCTCCCAATTCTGTCCGCCGTCCACGGTTTTTAAAATCCCTTGCCCAAACGCACTGACGTATAGGACGCGAGAGTCATGTGGATCAACAATAATGTTTTTCAGTGCTACACCGTCCAGACGATAGACGACGCTCCACGTATCTCCATTGTTACTCGATCGAACAATGTCTCCGCCATCGGTTGTGGCATAGACCACGTTCGGATTAAACCAATCGATTGCGATAGAGGTAAAACGCTTATCGGTTCTTGCATCAAAGAAGACCTCTTTCCAGTCACGCTGACAATTCTCGGTCTTCATGATCTGGTTTAGACGCGCCGCATACACCACACACTTATCTTTTGGATGAACGGCAATTGCGACGACGTTTCCCTTAGAAAGGCCTTCGGGATTGATCCATGACTCTCCTCCGTTCAAAGAATACAAAATGCCATTTTGTACGGTTCCTGCGTAAAGCGCACCGGGATCTTGTGGATCAAGCGCGAGAGAACTCATTCCAACATTTGCGAGACTCCCAATTTGTTTTCCAAGATCTAATACCGTGAGATGCGACCACGCATTCATATCCGCGGTGCGATAGAGTCCCCCATCGGGTCCAGTAGCCGGCTGTCCACCAAGGCACCCCTGTCCCATAATCGCTAAAGCGAAGAGCGGCGTAAAAACGGCCAGAGCCGTGCGTGAAAAGTTCTTCATAAATACATTGGATAAAGAAATGATGGCAAATATCTTAACTCATTTATAAAGGATGTTCGCACGCCTGTCCATTCAAGCCCTACTTCCGGAGAGACAGAACCACCGATAAAGTGCCACGATAAAATCAAGCCTTGAGCAACTTCCGCGAATCGTTCCGGATCAGGAATACGGCTTCTTGCAAGACGCATCGCAAGGTGGACACATGCCTTCCAAGCTTCAATGGAATCCGCTTCTTTTTCAATTATTTTTTTCATTCGCTGTAACGCTTCCAATCGCGCACCCATCGTATTGGAACAGGCGGTAAGCAACTCTTCCGCGAGTCGCTTTCTTGTCTGCCATAATTCCGGTTCTGCTAAAATGCGCTTAGCCCGACCCGGACAACCTCCGGCAAGCGGAACGGCATCTTGAACTTGTTCTTTGGAGTAGCCCAAACCAATTAACCATTCACTGATATCTGTTGATGCACGTGGATGCAGTTGAAGACGTACAAGACGCGATTGCAATGTATGAGGCATGCGCTCATAAGACGTGGCGGTAAATAAATAGATATTATTTGCCTTTGGTTCTTCTACAGCCTTTAATAGCGCATTGCTTGCCGTAGCATTTAATAAATCCGCTTCTTGAATCAGCGCGATACGTCTCTGGCCTAATGCCGGACTCAAATACATTTGGGTTACGAGCTCACGCACGGCATCTGCGCCGAGCTGTTTCGTGTCAGGATCTCGTTTTAACGTTAAAAAATCAGGATGGAGATCAAGAGATTTCCCCGACGAATCATCTAAGAGGGCTCTCGCAAATCCTCGCGCAAGCGTAGATTTTCCAATACCGCTTGGTCCACAAAAAATATAGCCCGGCGCAGGATGTGTAAGGGAGCGCTCCAGAACCCGTTTTATTTCATCATGACCAATAATCTCTTCCCACAGCATAGTTGTTCGTATCTTAGCCTATTCACGGAGTAAATTAAAACACCTCAGAAAACCGTAGTTCACTGAGGTGTTTTGAGAGGTGGAAGGAAAGACAGTGGAAAGATCAGTGGTCGCCGAAGCGTGCCACGCCGACCCCGAACTGGATCCCTCCGTCGAAGGAGACGTGGTCGTTGACGTTATAGAAACGCAGACCGGCGCCGCCCGTGAAACGAACGAATGCGTAGAACGCCGCACCATGTGCCGGCGTATTGAACAGGGCTTCCAGATACCCGCCCGCGAGCGTGTGATCGCTCGTGAACGTTCCCGATGCGAAGCCTCCGTTGTAGCGCTCCGTCAAGATCCCGCCAAAGGCGAAACCGATCGGCAAGGGCCCGGCATCCAAGAGATGCAGAACCCCGACGCGATACTGCCCCTGAAAGGCATCCCCGAAGGGTGTGTCCTCGAAGGCGTAGCCGAAGCCAAGCGCTCCCTCGAGATACCAGTGATCCGCCACCGACACCGTGATACCGAGCTCACTAGCCAGGTAGACGGGAACGGTCGAGTTCTGGTCTTGATACGAGAGTGGACGAAAGCCGATGGAGAGCAGACCGGACAATCGGAAGCCGAAGCTTCCGCTCGTTCCGGAGGATGCATCCGCGTCGGCATGGTGGCGGCAGCGATAGCGCTGCGTGGATCCGTCGGCAAGATGAAATTCTTGCCAGCCGGTATCCCCTTCGAGACAGCGCAGACGCCCGTGGATCATCTCGATGCGACGATCTTGAGCAGCGCTCACCTCTCCCAGTCCGTCCGTCACTTCCTGCAACTCGGCATGAGTCACGAACCCCCTTGTGGCATCGCTGACGATTTCTCGCACGCGATCTTCCGAGGGCCCGGACACGCCGTCCGCTGAGACCGCCGGGCGGGCTTCAAGAGCCGCAACACGAGTGTCGAGGTTCCCCACGATCGACTCGAGCGCCGCAACGCGCTCATCCAGATCGCTGTGCACGGCTTGCCGTGCAGAAGCAACCTCGTTCTGTGGGACGCAGTAGACCACACGCACCACGGTTGCCGAAGTTCGGCTGTAGCGTGCCCGACGCTGTGCGACCGGCAAGACGTAGCGCGACTCATCAACGCCGACACGGTCGGGCGCACACACACAGTGTGCACGCCAGCCCTCGCCAACGGTCGAACCGTTCTGGCAGATGAGCTGAAGACGTCGCGGCCTCGGCCGAGTTGTGTTGTCCGTCGGTGTGACTTCCGTTGGTGGCACCGCATCGCATTGGCTCACGAGATCGTGAGCCTGCTCACAGATGCCGGCCCTGACGGCCGAGGCGTCGCTCTCGAGCCCAGCGCATTCTGGGACCCCAGCAACGCATTGATCGAGCCTGATGTCACCGCTCAACACCCTTTGGAGGCATGAGACGGTGCAGGCGCTGACCTGCGCCGTGATCGACGTACCCTCGGGCACAGACGACCCCGCGTCGGCTCCACCGCTCGAAGTGAGTGGCGGACTTTGCCCGAAGGCGATTGCTGGTGAAAGCATCACCGTCGTTGCCAAAAGCAACAGATAGTTCCTGTTCATGTCTTTCCTTCCTATTGTCAAACGAACAGTGTGTCCGTCCTTCCAAACGTTCGGTCTCATCTTCTGTCCGGAGGATGTGGCAGAAAAGAGTCCGAACGATTGGAAAAACGGACGAAATCACGAAGTCGTGATGAGCCTCTCTTAGCAAGAAAATACGGTTTTTGTCAACCCTCAAACCTTTATATAACGAAAACACCCCCTCTCTCCGTAGAGAAAGGGGGTGGAGATCTCGCCAAAGGTGGCGTGACCTCAGTTGTCCGTGGGGACGATGTCGCAACTCTCGTGGAGCCCGACCGTCAACCGCTGCCTGAAGACCTGCGACTGACTCATATCGACCTGTCGATCACCGGCGTACCAGACGGTCACCTGGACACCGAGGTTCGAGGCCGTGGTGCCGTCGGCGTAATCCGTCTTCCAGTGACCGTCACCGGAGCATTGGAAGCCGAATTGGATGTATCCGTTCCAGTCGTACTCTCCGTTGAGATCCTCGTCTGGCACGAGCTGATCGAAGTCGCTCCCGAGAGCGCCGACCGTACGGTCGTCGAAGAGCGCGAAAGCGCTCCAAGTCCCGTTGGGGCACGAGCCGAGTCGTGCGGGGTTGATCACGGCGACACGCAAGCGCTTCACGTGATCGGACACGCCCTGGCAAACGGGCGGATCGAAGGGCGTGATGCCCGAGTCATCATCCGCGAGAGGCGTGCCGGCATCGGATGAAGGAGTCGTCGGCTGCTGCGCGAAGCTGCAGCCCGTGAACATGATCATGGCCACCGCGAGGACCGGGAGAAAGCGGTAGAAGCTGTTCGTCACGATATCACCAGTTTCCGGATACCGTCCGGTTACGGTCTCGGCGCAATACCGAGGATTGTCTTATGGCCTTGCGAACAAGGCCGGTTAAAGTGCTGAAAGTTGTCCACACAATCTCAGAGCTTCATTGAGTGCTCATATTGATTTCTGTGGTGACTCTCACCTATGTGAAGACGAATAATTCATCTACACGTAGGTGAGGAGAAGCTCAACTCTGATTTCTCAGAGGAGCTTCTCCAGGTTGTTGCCCGTTGGGGCTAGAAGGAGCTAGTAGCGATCAGGGGGGTATGCGCCGTAGGTGGCACACTCCTCCTTGACCGGGACCATGAGTCGCATGACTCGCTCCCCGACATGTGTCGACGAGTAGGACGGGACCACGGCGCCAGATGGATCGTCAGTGATCCAGGAACGATCCGTGAGCTCCCGGTCAGCCATACCCGGTCGACGTGCGAAGACGCGGATATTGCTCGCCGAGGTGAGCGTCCCACTCAACCGACTGTCGTCGGCGCGGAATCCGCGGTAGCTCATACCCGAAGGCGAGTACCACGACCCGACATTGTTCAGGTCCGAGAACGGACCCTCCGAATACGTGGTGGCGAGCCATCCGCTACAGCTTCCGCTGAGTGGGAGACAGGCCTCGGGCGTCGCCGAACTGATCACGATGGTGCGCGCGCCATCACATCCGAAGATGGTGATGTCCGCGTGAACCACGGTCGATCCACCATAGGTGGCGATGGGTGGCATATCCGGCCCGAAGGAGACACAGATCTCACTTCCGACGAAGGCTCCGCCACAGGTCGGCGCGGAAGAGCAAATGCTCCCCTCATCGACCGTGCCGTCGCAGTTGTTGTCGAGGCCATCGCAGATCTCGACACCGCCGTTGGTGATGGTGCAGGTGGGCCCGCACACATCGCCCTCGTCGACCCTGCCATCGCAGTTGTCGTCGATGCCGTTGCAGATCTCGGACGCGCCCGGATGGACGTTTCCTTGACCATCATCACAGTCGTCGCCGCTACGTCCGCTCGGTGAGAGCGGACAAACGCTGGCCCCGCCTGAGACGACGTACATTCCGCTACCGCAGTAGCGGTCGCCATCGTTGTCGCAGCCCTCGTCCACGAGACCGTCGCAATCGTTGTCGCGATTGTCGCAGATCTCCGTGGTCGGCGTGCACCTTGCACCACAGACACCGCCCTCGTCGACTGCGCCATCGCAGTTGTCGTCGAGACTGTTGCAGAGCTCAGCCTGTGGGTTGATGCCTCCGAGGCATGGGCCCCATGTTCCCGCCGTGCAGGTCATGGTGCCGCTCACACAGGCGCCGACGTCAGTTCCGCAGGAACGAGTTGAACCGTTCGTGCAGGAACATCCCTCGTCGACGACACCATCACAGTTATCGTCGATGCCGTTGCAGACCTCCGAGGTTGGCGTACAGCGTGGTACGCAGCCCTCATCGATCGCGCCGTTGCAGTTATCGTCGATGCCGTTTCCGCACTCCTCACTGGGAGCGTAGTCGGGAACGCATCGGACCGATGCGCCCACACAGGCCGTGATGCCGGAGACGCCGCAGAGGGCGCAGTCACCACCGACCGACGCTCCTCCGCACGGAGCGGGAGGCGTAGCCGAACATGTCTGGCCCGGCCGTGTCACGCAGACACCACCGGTCCCGGCACGGTTGCACACGAGGTGCGTGGTGCCCGTGGGGCAACCCAGCGAACAGTCGGTCGAGTCGTCGAGCACCTCGCCCGACACGCAGACGGAGGCCGAGCCTCCGGTCGGGAGCACCCCGTTGGTGCACCCTGCGAAGAGAACCGCGAGCGCGAAGCTCGCAAGGGCCAGTTTCTGCATGATTGATCTCCATCCCCGTTTTTACGAGGTTTGTTTTCCGAGGCCAGGTGAGTGGCTTCGGGTCATTTGTTTTAAAAGAACGGTCTCACCACCTATGTGAAGACGAATAATTCATCTACACGTAGGTGAGGAGAAGCTCAACTCTGATTTCTCAGAGGAGCTTCTCCAGGTTGTTGCCCGTTGGGGCTAGAAGGAGGCGCCGAGTCCAGCACCGACGACGAGGCCGAAGCCATCGACGTCCGTGAGAACGTTGTTGTTCGACTCCGCTACCGTGCGACTCCAGGTCGCTCCGATAGCGGTCTCGAGGAAGAAGTGCTCGTGCGGATTGAACCGCGCTCGCAGCTCCGGCCCCAAGTTGTGCCAACGGTAGGTACCGAAGGCGTTACCTCGCTGCCCCTCGATGAGGGACGAATCGAACGCGACCCCGAGATCGAGCGTGAAGCTCGTCACCGGTTCGAGTTCGAGGCCCGCCGCGACGCCCCAGAGACCGGATGCCCCGAGAGGCACCTGACCCGTCTGTCCCGGCTGGTCTCCGTAGGAGCCATAGCCGAGATTGGCGCGCGTGTAGAGCCCGAAGCTCTCGCTGAAGCGCGGCGCCCACTCGAGAGTGAACACCCCGTAGGCGCTGACGACACCCGTTTCGAAACGCACCGGGAGGCGCAGGCCGAGGCCGATACGGAAGCGACCAAGGTCGACATCCGGAACGTTTGCTTCACTCGCTTCGAGAGCGGAGATGCGGTGTTCATGATCGACCGCAGTACGCTCGAGTTCAGCGACTCGCGGTTAGAGATCGATGACACGTCGATCGAGATCGGCGAGGGAAGCCTGGTTGGCTGCCACCGACTCGATGAGCGTCCAGATCGTGTGACAGAGCCGAGGCTCGTCCTCCGTCTGTCGATGACCTTCCTGGTCGGTGCACATGGTCTCGAGGCGTGTGATGCGCTCGATGATGTGCTCGATGTCCTGACCACGGAGGTCGGCGCCTGCGTGCGAAATCGCACAGCCGACGATCACAGCATGACTGCCGTGACCCATCTCCCGACGAGCATAACGACGTTCCACCCGGAAGGGCAGTCCCTCGTTACACGCACAGTGGTGGGCTCTCCCCGACGTGGCGTTTCCATGCCGATCGACAGGGTAGGCCCCGTCGACACATACGTACTCCCACCGAGTCGTCGCATGATGTGGCGTGGTGTGCGGCACCGCCTGACGAGGCGCACAACTTGCGCGGCGTTGCCAGGTAGGCGCCGAACCGGCCGGCTCGGAGCAGTCGATCGCGTCGAAGATCCGTGGGAGGCTATCGAGCCCGTTGATCTCCATTCCGCACATCTCCATGAGATGGCGAAAGTGCTGGATCGCGTGGGTCTCCTGCCCGGCGCAGGCAACCCTGACACGCGCGAGCGCGTCCGAGTCACAAGTGGCGTCCGGCTGCGTGAGCCGGACGCGCTCCGCCTCGATGGCCGCGAGGCACACCGAGAGAGCCGAACCAGCCACGACCGGAGCCGTGTCGGAACCGTCCCCCTGCTGCGCGGACGCAGAGAAGGCGGTGAAGAGAATGGCCAGGGCGACCGTGAGAGCCATGAACTTGATGCTGTGCATCTTTTTCTCCTTCTCCCCTTTTCGGGGATTTTTCCCCTTTTCGGGGACTGTAAAAGATCGTAGAAACCATGACGCTAACTCAACCGAACACCATGTCCGGGTGAGTCAGGAACCGTCACGGTCCCTGAAGCCGTCCCGACAAGACTTCGAGCCAAGATGGAGGAGGGAATATCTTGGTTCGCGTATGGGCGGAACGGCTTCAAAGACCGTACTTCTTTATCAAATGAACGAACAAATATAGCACGTATATCCGATTTTGTCAAGCCTACTAACCTTTCTTTCTCTCCCCTTTTTCCCTTATCCAAAAAATCGCTATTATTAGCGATTTATAGTCTATTTTAAGCGAATTCTCTTTGTGTTATTCTCTGCAAATCACTCAAATCCCTTTGAAGAAAAGGGGTATAGCATCATTCATTTTTCAAGCTCAAATCACAAGAACGTCTCATGCAAGCCTGTATTCTCAAAGCTACGCCCTTGTTTTTTGTACCAATACCCAAGCGATTCCTATCAATAACCCTATAGAAAGGCCAAAAAGGCCATTTGTTAAAAAATCTGGTCTAGCGAACCATCGAGAATCCAATGCTCTATCAATAACCTGGAGTCTCACACTTGAGCCGAAATAATTTGGTGCTTGTTTTGTCAGCTCTTCTGCAGCTGCGTTTACCAAGGTTCGTGCCTGTTCTCTGCTTGGATGATAGACGGTCACCGTCATCAATCCGGAATTGACTTCAACGCCCGTTTCGACACTTTGTTGCCAGAGCTGACGGCGCTTGAATTCATCTGTAGGAAAATAGTTTGTATCTACCCCAGCGGCCTGAGATAAAATATTTTCAAAAAAGGTTGAAGTAAAAAGAAGTTGAGACAGGCTTTGCGCAATCCGTTCGTTCGATTTTAAAACTGTATAAGCATCCAGACTCGTTGCGGTCGGCTGTGAAATCAATAATCTTACTGTCGAAGAATATTGTAATGGCGTTAATAAACTAAAAGCTAAAGCCAGCACCAAACCTAAAAAGGTTGCGCCCAAAATGCGCTTCCATCCCATTTGTAATGATTGTAAAGGTGAAATGCGAGGCATACTTATTTCATTAGAGACACGCTGGTTTTAATCTCCGCTAGAGTGAGCTCAACTTTTTGTTGTTCCGTCCCACGCAAGACCGTCAGCGTGACTGTCGCGCCGGGTCGATAATCGAGTAATATCTCTCCAAGATCTCCCCGCCCTTCTAAGATATCACGTTCTACACGTTCAATCACATCTCCTGGCTCAAGTTTACCAAATGCTGGACTCTCTTTTGCGATAGCTCGTCCACCCGGGCGCAACCACGCACCCGATGACGGAAGATTGTCTGGTCTTGATGCGAGAACGATACCTTCCAAGTCAAGTGCGGAAATGGAAAGACCAGCATGTGAGATCGTGTCCGTTTTTAAAAGATTCGCAAGATCTCGCGCGACCGAACCCACAGGTTCTACGAGCCATGCACCGAGTTGTGCGTCATACTTTTCATATAAACCAATGAGTCTTGCACGGCCATCCCATACAGGCTGACCAGCAACGCCATCTTCTTCACCTCCAGAGATGAGAAATCGTCGGTTTGCTGTCTCACTGGAAATCGTTTCGTATACACTTCGTGCACGTACACTCATAATAGAAGCCGGACGAAGAATAGAAGGTTTACGTTCCGTCCAGACCGCTGTTCCAACCGTTACATCTCGTGGCTGCACGAAGTCCGCTACAGGCAATCCTGAAGCCGTGATTTTTAGATAGACGAGATTCGTGTCTTGATCTCGAATAGCTTGTTCCAGCACAACCACTTCTCCACCACGAATAACACGAACATTTGAAAGACTCTTTCCTTTGAGCGACTCATAGGAAGTAATCAGCCACCCATCCGAAGTAATAGCGATCGCGGTACCAATAACTTGCTTGTCCGTAATTGTTGTATCAGTAGTGGCCGCGTCCACGAGCGACAAAACGGGACTGCGACGACTTTCATTAAACACCGTCGGTAACGAAGTGACGAGTGGTCTGCTCTCAATAGGAATGATATTCACCTCTGGTGTTTTTGGTGCCGTTGAGGTTGTAGCGACCCCAGCAAGACGAGCAGATAAATTTGCTAATTGCGGTTCCGTGCGAAACATTGTTATTGCCGCCCCGGAAATGGCCCCTGTCAGTAAGCCTGCGATAGCTCCCAAGAACCATCCGCTCTGTATAAAAGCTGTTTGTTTTCCCCATTTCATGTTTTCCAGTGTATCACAGGATAAGCCCTCTTTCCTAAGCCCAGGGCGAGATGAGTAAGATGGTGACAAAAACAAAAAGGATAGTCACCCCTTCAAACCAGGCCAGACGCTTTGAAGGTTTTGGGGCGTAGGCATAACGTCGGATACGCAGAGGAATCGAAATCAAAATCGCGACAATCGCTCCATGCACCGATGGAGTCACGGGGAGTAATAGGACGAGGATCGCCGATTGCAAGCCAAGGACGGCACCGAGTGCTGCCCAACGCAGTCGGTGCATCGTATCCGCTGTAGGATGAGATGTAACAAAATAGAGAGTACCAATCACGATGGGAAAAATAATTAAACCGAAAAGCGGTGAAATTTTAAGAAACCCGAGAAACGTCTGTAGCCCGTTCATGCATACGCCTGACAAAAAACCGATGGCCGGCACAAAAGCAACATTCACCCTTGAAATGGCATTCACTGGATAATGAAACGTTTTAAAATAAGCGAGGTACAAAAGTTCGAGCACGATCAGGGGAACGAGAAAGAATAATATCGTTACCAACCATTTTATAAAAATGGTTTCTACAAGCAGAACGCTCGTCGTGAGAGCTATTAAGAAAAGAGTGGCCGGAATGATTTGTTGTAGCGTCTGACTAAAGCTATGACGATTTTCCTTCGCGAAGAATGCCGCTGTCGCGAAAAAGATGACAAATAGTCCCACGAGTGGCCATGGATAGCTGAGAGGAAATCTGAATTGCGCATACCCTAGCCCCCCACCGATCAGAGCAACAATGAGAGGTAGTGCACGGAGAAAAAGACGCTTCATTATGCTCAACGTAAACCGTGGGAAGAGATCTGAAAAGAGGAAAAAGCTCCCGGCTCTTTTTTCTTCTGGCGCATGTGATATAGGATAGAGCTATGCCGAGCTTCGCAGAACACCGAAAAGCCCGAATGAACTATGAATGCCTCAAAGAATTTGAGGGTGGCTTAGTATTGTCCGGGGCGGAAGCAAAAGCGATCCGAGAAGGACAAGCGAAGCTCGAAGGCTCCTATCTCAAACTGCAAGCTGGTGAGCTCTTTCTCGTCGGAGCCCATATTGGCGCCTATACCAAGATGGCGAGACGTGATGACTATGACCCATTAAAAGAGCGAAAGGTATTGATTCACAAAAAAGAATTGCTGTTTTTACAAGAAAAAAGCTTAGAAAAAGGCTTGACAATCGTACCTTTTTCCCTATATTCTCTAGGCCGACGCATCAAGATTTCGTTTGGGCTCTGCCGTGGCCGTAAGACCTACGACAAAAAACAGCAACTAAAAGAACGGGATCAGAAGCGACGGATCTCTCGATTTACCAATCGTGGAGACGAGTAATGTAAGCCCTTCGGGGATGATGTAGTTTCGACGGCAGAACTTTCTCATTATTGCAGGCCGTGTGTGATGAATGCGCACGTACTCACCCATTCATCAACTGACAACTGCCAATGTCATTACAAAGGCGAAGAATGCCCTCGCAAATGCGTTCAGCGTTCCAGCCTTCGCTCCGTCCTTCGCTTAAAGTGAACTGACGGCCGATCCTCATGTCGCATGTCTCAGGCGCATGAACGATCGTCATATCTATGAGACTTGATTTCGCGAGCGCCTCAGTTGCGAAATGACTCTGGCCTGAGGCTTAGGATCTAAAGATGTCGTTCGCTCATACATCTTTGGTCCAAACATACCTTCAAGAGCGAACCAAGCCTGTGAAGAGGTTTTGAGAGGAACTGTTCGGACGGGGGTGCGATCCCCCCCATCTCCACCAACACGAAGCTCTCCCGAAAGGAAGTGCACGTGAACCAACTCTAAATGCGAATTCATCGACGCCGTCGACACGGCCCAAAAAAGAACGATATTGTCATCTCATATAAGTTTAATGAGCAGATTCGTGCACCCAAAGTTCGTGTCATTGATGAAGCTGGTGAAATTCTTGGGGAGATGCGCACAGAAGAAGCATTAAATCTTGCTATCGAACGAGGATTTGATCTTGTAGAAGTCTCACCAAAAGCAGAACCTCCAGTCTGTAAATTCCTCGACTATGGGCAATTTAAGTACCAAAAAGAGAAAGAGATTCGCCAACAAAAGGCCCGTGCAAAAAAAGTTGAAATCAAAGGTATCCGTCTTTCTGTGAAGATGGGGCAGAACGATTTTGACACCAGATTCGGCCAAGCAGTGAAATTTATTGAGGGAGGCGATAAGCTTAAGATAGAAGTTCGTATGCGTGGACGAGAAAAAGCCCATGGTGAGCTTGCCATTCAAAAGGTGCGGGAGTTTATCGAGGCCTTGCAAAAACAATATTCTCTTGCTATAGAACAGCAACCAAAACGAAGCGGTGGCACCGTCTCAGCCGTCGTTGCCAAAAAAACCTAATATGAAACAGAAGACAAACAAAGCGATTTCAAAACGTGTTCAGATCACAAAGACAGGAAAGCTCCTAAAACGCGCAAGCGGACAGGATCATTTTAATAGCCGTGAAAGCGGAAAGGTCACGCGCAATAAGCGTCGAGACAGAGCAGTGCCCAAAACACTGATCAAGAATATTAAATCTCTTATCCCACACAATTAATATGCCAAGAGTCAAAAGAGGGACGCAACATGTAAAGCGTCGAAAAAACATTTTGGCCCGCACAAAAGGAATGATGTGGGGTCGAAAGAGCCAAATCAAGAATGCGAAGACAGCCGCGATGAAGGCTGGGGCAAACGCCTATGTCAGTCGCAAATTAAAGAAACGTGTTAACCGAGGGCTTCAGAGCGTGCGTATTAATGCCGCAGCTCGCCTCCATGGCACCACCTATTCAAAACTGATCGGTGATCTCAAAAAGAGAAAGATTATTTTGAACCGTCTCATGCTTTCCCGACTTGCTCGAGAATATCCAGACGTTTTCAAAAAAGTTATTGGCGCGTAATCCGTCGCCTCCACATAAAAACACTTCTCCAAAACGAGAAGCGTTTTTATTTTATTCATGCTATAATCGTGGGGAATCCTCCCATTCTGTGCAATATCAAACGTGTTCTTCGTTTATATCATGCTCATGACTATGGAGGCTCCTTTCTTTCAATTCTTTTTACCTTTTTCAAAAATTATTTTCAACGGATATGTCACGTAGTCGTAACAAAAAAGAGACCCCCGAGAAACGAACCCCTCGCGCAGAATCCGCCCCCCGTTCAAAGAAAGAAAAAGGACGCAAAAAAAATCCTGCACGTGCTTTTGAGACTTCTGCATATGCCTTCGCAACAGCAAGAGACGAACGTCTCCACGCAGAAACCGAACTGCAGGCTCTGAAGCAATCCATTGCATTTAATACCAAACGAAAAGTTACCTCCGCACAACAAGTAAAATTAGAAACTGCGTTAACACGTGTTCAAGAGGCAAAAGAAGAAGAGCACCGCGCCGCGGAAAAAGCTGCTCATGTATTCCAAGAAGAAGTCCCACCTGAGATGGAGGATATGACATCGGAAGAGGCCTTCGATGTTTTCTTGAAGTCATCTGATGCTTTGCGACAAGCGAAAGAAGACTTACGAGCCCTTTCCCCAGTAACGAAAAATAAAAAAGAACAAAAAGCGCGTACAGAAGAAGTGCGTACACTTGCGGAAAAAGTCGCTTCTCTGGAAAAAGAGAACAACCGGTTACGCTTAGCCGCCATGAATATTGAGATTAATGACCACTTAGCCGTTCCTCTCAATGTCAGTAAAAAGCTGCACGATGAACTCATGGATGGCTTGGATGAGCTTCTTCCTCCAAGTGAGGCCGAAACGCTCATTCAGGAGCTTGCGGCTGAATACGAATCCTCACCGGAACAGGCTTTGGATGCAGTCATTCAAGATGTTGACACCCTTCTTGATACGTATAACAAAGAACAAAACAAAGCCAAAGGTAACAAAAAGAAAGAAGCTATTAAAAAAGAGTGGACAGCTCGTTTATTGAAAGAGGTTGGCGCGGAAGCTCCAGATATTGAAATTGGGACACTCGCTGGCTCCGAAGCTTTGGAGGTTACCCTTGTAGGATACGACGATCAAATTGAAACCTTGGAAAAGACTCTCGATAACCTCAAAGAAGAGGGCGCAAGTGAAGTTGCCATCCAAGAAAAGGCTCTAGCCATAGCCGAGCTTAAAGAAGAACGTGCAGAAGTAGAGATTGAGCTTAAAGAAACACGTGGCCGTGAAGTGGCAGGTACAGAACTCGCGCAGGGATTTGATCGTGTGCTCGAAGCAGCAAAAAATGATCCCCTTCTTGCTTCAACCGCTGAAAGCTACTCCAAGCTAGACACACGACGAGCAACTCTAGAAAAAAAGATCAAGAAACTCACTGGCCATGAAGCGGAAGATATTCTTATAGACCCATCTTTAGCTGGTAGCTTCATGAAACGTGTTGGGCAAAAGGTCAGAGGATTCTTTTCGAAGTTGGCTGGAACCGAGCCGGAACCCCAAGCTGACAATCTCATGAGAGAATGGAAAGCGGTAAATCAACAGATGGAAGAATTAGCACAGATGCTTCATCCGGATATTGGCTTTGACCATGAAAAACGTGCAGCTGGGAAACTCGCGCGAACGGATGAAGCAACAGAAGTGCATCGAGCTCTTGATCGCGAAGAAGCTACGCGCAGAAGCTCCTTAGCGGAACAACGAGACCAAGAATACCTTGGACAAATCGAGCTTTTAGCTGATGACGTAGATCATGAGCTCAGAGAAATCGAATTATATGACAGTTTCGCACAGTTTATGGAACATGAAGATATGCACGAAGCGAATATCGCTGCATTTAAAGAACGCGTGAGTCTTTTAGACTCGCATAAAACAACGAATGCCTCTTACGGCAAGCAGCTTAAAGCCCTTCATGAACTCGTGGAGGAATTGGAAACGCGTTTCAATGCACGATTAAATACCTATGAAGCAGAGGCTCAGTCGGCCGGTAAAGGAAAACGGGTTACGAGCAAAATTCCTGGGAGAGCCTTTGGCGCAGGCCAGCCGCGTACCGCTTTCGGAACGGAAGCGCTCTCTGCAAAGCATCGTCGTATTGAGCACCTTGAAGAAGTTGGGCCAAAAACTGAACTATCCAAGGGACAGGATGCATACATGGAAGATATTCGAGCGTACCGAAAGGACAAAGCAAGTGAGATTCGTAATGTCATGCAAGAATATCCACCAGCGGCTGCGCTCTGGGAGCAAATGAGTGAGGTATTAGATGAGCTTCTTGATCCGGAAGAGTATGAAAAGATTAGTGCTATTCTCGGAACTCGTGATTTAGCCACCGCCTATGTCTTGGACGTTGCTTTCGCAAATATGGACAAAGATAAAGAAGCAATCGCTCGTATTGCACAAGTAAATCGCATTCTCCTTCTTCCGGATGACGCAAATATTGAAAAAGCCACCAAGAAAAAAACCTCCTCAAAAGCGAAGAAGAAAAAGGGCGGGAAGAAAAAGAAAGTTGCGTAGCTGATCGACCTAAGCCATAGAACGGATAAGCAAAACAGGAATCGAGCGTTGACAAAAGTGCCGATTCCTGTTTGAATTCCCCTCAGAGGAGGTCCCCGTGATCAAAATTCCAGACTACGATACAAATCTCATTACCCAGTGGTTTTATGAGATGCACCCGATCGCTCCCGGTCTCGTGGTGTCATTTGCTCCTGAGGCCTGTCGGCTCATGACTTGGCCCGAATTCCTTCCCATCGCAAACCTCTTTGATGCCCTCGTACGCTATGGCAATAGAAAGGTTCTTAAACACTTCGTGATGAGCGACGTGGAAAATTTTTCGGAGGCACGGCTCACTGAGCTCGTGGAGCTCACTCTCCAGAAGGGTGAGGTTTCCCCGGCTGACCGGGGCAAAATGCTTCGCGCTCCTCATGACATCCTTGTAAACCTCATCGACGGCATGGATGAGCAAAATCACCTCTACCTCATCTACGAACGGGCCTACCATAGGTTTGTCCATGTGGCCGCCCATTACGGTCTATATCTCCGCGGTGAGCGTGCTCGCCAAAGACATGCCCGAGGGAGCGTTCTCTGTCATGAGACGCCATACGGCCCTTCTCATCAAAGACCAACCCATGGTCTACGTCTCGTCGCGAGCAATGGCAAGAAGTTGCCATGATGCACATACTACCTCCTCTCTTCTCCAGCCTGCTCCCAACGAGCAGGCTGCGTTTTTTTATAGAGAGCGTTTTTTGATTTCATCCAAGACGCGTTCTAAGAATGCTTCTTGAGAAAGTTCGAGTTGTTCTTCTTCTCCGGATACGCGAATAGATAAGGCTCCGCCTTCCATCTCTTTATCACCGAGCACAATCATACGAGGAATTTTTTGTTTTTCCGCCTGACGAATTTTTTTACCAACAGACTCAGTACTTTCATCGACTTTCACACGCACCCCTTTCTCTACCCATGCGGCCGCGAGCTCCTTCGCAAAGGTCACGTGACGATCGGCAATCGGAAGAAGTGTGATTTGTACCGGAGAAAGCCAAAGGGGGAAGCGCCCTGCAAAATGTTCAATAGCAATACCCATAAAACGCTCGACTGACCCAAGTACCGCGCGATGAATCATGACGGGTCGCTGTTTATTCCCGGTCTCATCCACATATTCAAGTTCAAATCGCTCAGGAAGATTAAAGTCGAGTTGAATGGTGGCCAGTTGCCATTCTCGCCCGATAGCATCCTTTGTCATAAAATCAAGTTTTGGACCATAGAACGCCGTCTCCCCCTCACCGGTCTCTACCTCACGACCTGCGTCTGCCATCACACGAGCGAGCATTTCCTCAGCCTCAGTCCATATCTCATCCGTCCCAAGATATTTTTCTGGCGTACTCGCATCACGCACACTTAAACGAATGCGTTCAAGTGGCATATCAAATCCCTTGTAAAAGGCTTCAATAATCCGATACATATTTAGAACCTCTTCCTCTACTTGATCGAGCCGACAAAAGACATGGGCATCATCTTGTGTAATTGAGCGTACCCTGGTGAGACCTTGTAATTGCCCCGTGTTTTCATCTCGATACACGGCAGTTACTTCACTCATGCGTATAGGAAGATCGCGATAACTTCTCGGACGCGCAGCAAAAATCTGTGTATGATGCGGACAGTTCATCGGTTTTAGAACGAACTCGTCATGCGTCTTCTTGCTCGAGACATGGAATAAGTCATCTTCAAACTTATCCCAATGTCCGGATGTTTTATAAAGATCTGATTTTGCGATATGAGGAATCCAGACACGCTCATAACCGTATGGTTGCATCAGCTCCCAAATAAATTTCGTGATCTCTTCACGCATGATCACGCCTTTTGGCGTAAAGAGTGGAAGACCGGAACCAACGAGTGGAGAAAAAGTAAAAAGGTCGAGTTCCGCCCCCAGTTTACGATGGTCTCGTTTCTCTGCTTCCTCCATCATCAACAGATGCGCCTCTAGTTCTTCTTGTGTATTAAAACAGAGACCATAAATTCTTTGCATTTGAGGATTCTCAGACTTTCCTCGCCAATAAGCCCCCGCGATCTTATATAATTTCCACACACCAATATCTTTAACTTCCGTCACATGTGGCCCACGACAAAGATCTACGAACTCCCCGGTACGATATAACGTTACTTCTCCAACATTTTGTGGATCGATATCCTGTGCCTCTTCAACGGAAACCTTGGTGGTTCCTTTTTCTTTTAAATCCCTTAAAAGCTCTACTTTGTAGGGTTGTCCCATTTCCTGAAACAGCGTAATCGCTTTATCAAGCGTTACTGATTCTTTTGTAAAGGCAGGATTTTCTTTTTTAATTCTATTCATCTCCTTATTGATCGCCTTTAAATCATCCATGGTGACCGGCCGACCAATATCAATATCATAATAAAATCCATAGTCGATCACAGGACCGACACCAAACTTCGCGTCCGGAAAAAGACGCTTTACTGCCGCCGCCATCATATGCGCGGCGCTATGCCGCTTGATTTCAATTGCGCATTCCATAGTAAGAGATGAGAGGAATAAGGGATTAAAAAAACGAAACATGGCTGTTTCGTTTCGGGACCCCAGAGCATCACTCAAGGGCGGTTCCACCCGAATTTCCGACAGAGTCGGACACTTCATTTCTTGAATTGTTCTCCGCTGATTGGTGAGGTCAGCTGCTGTGACTTACCAAGAAATCATGCTTGATTATCCCACACACGTCAAGAACTACTGTAAGGTCACGTGAATTTTATCCTTGAATGAAGGAATTTTATTCAACCAATTAGGTTTAATGATAATTTGCACGTCCGTCACTCCCTCAATAGATCTGATCGAATTATTCACTTCATCCCGTGATTTACCAGCGATCGCTTCCGGCTGTAAGAGTGGATGCGCAAGACTTAAACGATATCCGGCATCCGCTGTCACTCTGATTTCCGCACGTTCAGTAGTTGCATCAGCGTTCTCCAAGGAATAGCTCACGGTGCTCCCTTCAAACGGAAGGAATTCTCGCCCCTCAGGGATCTGCTCTTGTAATCTCTGTCGAATTAATGCCTGCATATCTGCCGTCGAGTAATAGACGGCTGTGACATCAAGCTTCAATGAAGCAATGAACTTACTCGCCACCTGTCCAACATCCACGCTGTGCTTTTTCTCAACAACTTTTACAACATAAACAACTTCCATATCTGGACTATCCGCTTCCTTCGCTAGCTCTTCTTTTGCTCGCGCGAGAACGACATCCATCAGCGCTTTTTCTCCCCGATCTAAATCTGTCTGAGTGACCTTAGGTCCGGCCGGAGCGGGCGCTGCTGCGCTTGCCGCAGGATTTCCCGTAATCACTTCAGCAACAAAAGGTGCGTCAGATGCTGCATAAATCAACGGCTGCAAGGATTCTGCTAAGCCAGGGATAGTGAACTTGTCCACTGGACCAATTTCAAAGGCGTATCCGGTTTTATCTGCATAGGCAGCAACCGTCACCTCTCCTCCTGCTGGAACCGTGATGCTGTCATCGATACGAAATAATTTGCCGTCAGCCGTTAATAAACGTGTTGTACGAACCAATGGCTGTGGTCTTGAATATTTATTGATAATACGAACGGTTCCCCTTGCGCGTACTTGATCATCCGGCGGTTTCGTTGGCTCCGTTGTCGTCGTTACTGAATCGGTTGAAGCGGTATCACCTAAAACATCAAACTCTTGGATCTTTTCAAATGTACCCGAAAGGACCCGCCCAGGAATTTCACCTGTACCTGGGTCTTTCGCTACGCCCACTGTTCCATCCAGTGAAACCGTTTCCCTGGCCGCGGTAACGGTGATTTCAGCCTTTACTGACGTCAGCCACAAAACGGCGAGCACGATAATAATTGTTAAACCCAAAAAGGTATAAGCAATCTTTCGATACAAGCTCGGACGCGGCATCGATGGAAAGGAAGGAGCGGTGATATGAACAGCGCCCGGATGACGGCTTCTTGCACTCATAAAGTCCTTGCGAGTATATCACAAAATCTCTCGAAATAGAACGGAGTTATCCCCGTATTTTTTCCCGTAACGTTGCAATCTGATCTTTTTCAGTTTTCAGAAGCGTCATTTGTTTTTTGAGCGAAGCATTTTCTTCCGTAAGCACTTTATTCTCGTCTTGTTGTTGATCTAATGCTGTTTGTAATTTTTGAATCTCCCCTTCTAAGGTGTTAATTTTTTGCTCAAGAAATTTATCCCGGACGTGTTCCTCGATCCTTTTATCGATAGATCCTTCATAATTTTCATTTTTCTTATTTTTCTCTTGAATTTGAGTGAGGGTAAATTCTGTTGCTTCAAGTTCGATTTGCTTCATGAGTGCGGCCCGTTCTTCTTCGAAGACCTTGCGATCCTGATCTGTGCTAGCCCCTTTCAACTTAGCCTCCACTTCTTGCATGCTCGTGCGCCATATCTCCAGCTTCTTCTTCCCCTCAGCACCAAAAATGGATTTCTCTGAATATTTTACAAGCTGCGCATATTTCCCTGTAGTCAGATCTTCTGCTCCTAATCCTTCTTGTAATAATACGCTAAATCTTGCCACGGCTTTTTGAATTTCTAGCTGCTTATCCGCGAACCGTAGCATATACTCTGCTAATTCGTTGTTCTCCTGCTCCGTTCCTTCATATTCTAATGCAAGGCCCGCCTCTTGAAGCATGTTTTTCATTTCTTTTTTGCTTTGTGCATGAAAAACGCCGTAATTAAATTGCAAAGACTGATCCGCGTATACCCCAACCGGGGCTTCCCCTTGAAGTGGCACGGCTCCCGCCGCCGTCTGTTCATCCAGAAGAGATTCTACTACTTCCTGTAAAAAAGCCTTGTCCTCCCCTGCGACAGAGAAGGCGAACTCGTCTCCACCAATACGATACGCCTCCACCTGCTTCCCACGCTCTTTAAAGAGCGTAGAGATTTTATCTAAAATTTCTCCCGCTTTCATGATGGCGATATTTCCTGTTTCACGGCCACCTTCTTTGTCGAAATATTTCAGAAAGGCCATATCGATATACACAGTAGCCACGGGCCCATTGTTTTCTAGAGAGTGTTCAAGTGTTTCAAAAAGTGGTCCGCGCTGTTTCAAACCCGTCATACTATCGCGCACTGCCTGTTCATATTCCAAATCCAACCTAGCCTCCTCAAGCGCCTGGCAATCGGCATCCAGCCCACCGAGCTCAACACACTCTTTTCCTGCAAGTCCCGCCTCAAGCGCTTGCTTTGTGGCGGCGAGCTTCTGAATTTCTCGCTTCCCTTCGGTTGGCTGTGGCTTTTGAAATGTCGACTGCTCTTGCTTGATGTATCGTGCGCCCGTTTCCTGGGGAATGCCCTCCTGAAATTGAATATAGGTTTTGGCGGCGGCTTCCGAGATCTTGCGATCGGTATCTCGCTGAGCCAAGCGCCTTCCTTCAAATTGTCTCCGTGCTTCTTGTAAAGCTATCGCTGCTTTTTTGTCTGCCCATGCTTCGCCATTCAATGCCCCAAGGGCAACAAGCTTCTCTTTAATATCTTCATAACTCAAAAGCTGATCGGAGTGTTCGCTAAACATTGGTGTCAATGCCCGCGCTTGAAACTTTGTATAAAAAGCTCTCGCCCCCTCTTCATCACCTGATTTGATTTTTTCCGTTAAGCGGTCTAAGCGCGTCTCTGTCTCACGTTTGTCATTTAATTGATTCAGCATCTCGAAAGCCGTGCTAATCATCGCACGTGAGCTACGCGCATCGTTCGCTAGCTGCTGTTTTTCTTCGTCGGGAAGCTCGTCTACAACGTCATATACTTCCGCAAGACTAATACGGCTCGCAGCGAGTGGCGCCGCTTCCTTCCCCGGTAGGACTGATGAAAGATCAAGCGATGAATCCAATTGCTCTCTTATTTTTTCTGCGAGGCCCTCTTCAACTCCTTCAAGGGCAACGCTGAACTTACTCCCTCCTGATCGATAGATTGAATAGGCGGTTGTCATTTTATCACCAAGCCCCATAAGCTCGGACTGTACCGTCCTTTCAATTTTGTCTTTCAATGCTTGAAGCGCTTGATCACCGGTATGATGATCCCCTTCTTGATTAATACGATCGAGCTCCCCTAAATTCACAAACAGCAAATGCGACTGTTCGAGTGCAGGATCTTTTTCAAACTGTCCTTTTGCATCAAATTGAAAACCTTTTTCAGTAAATGTTTCTCCTAAAGACTGCCCGAGATACTCTCCCTTCAGAGCCCCTGTATTGTCATGTTTTGCTCCAAATACTTCTAATTGCTTCTCGGCTAAGGCAACTCTTTTTTCGTAGATCTCCTTCACCGCCGCCTCCTCAAAGGGCACTTCCTGGGCAGCTATTTTATATTGCTCTATCTGTTGCATGAGCGCTTCTCTGCCGAGGGTTTCTTTTGGCACAAATGCCTTTTCTTGTGGCGGTACCGGGGGCATTTCCTGCTTTGCCATTTCATTTGGTCGTACTTCCATATGAAATAAGCCTATCATAAACGAAAGCCCCGCGCCTTATACACGATAAGGTCGCGGGGCAAGCGAGAGATGATCTACTTGAGTAACTTTGCGAGGTTCTCCTGTGACAGAGGTTTACGCTGAAGTGTTGGCAGGTACGCGACAGCGAGAAGCGCTTGTTTGTCCGTCAACTGCATGAGGTCACTCATCTGGCGCAGGCCGGTTTCCAGGCCATAGCCTCGGAGATAGATTCCGAGCCACGCGAGAAGAGCTACGGGGTCATAGAGTCCTCCAAACTGCTCCCGAAAAACCTTTACAGCCTGCTCTTGTGGGGTCAATGTTTCCGATGTCTCTCCAGGTAAGGTGCTTTGGTCCATAAAATGAAGCTAGCCGATTTTAGCGGTTTTGTCAATCCCCCCACCCGGAAAAAGCTAAATATTATAGGCTTTTCGCGCGCACAACACCCTTTCCGCGCGCCCCCTCATCATTCTGCAAATCGGTGGAAATTGGTGGTTTCGAAGTACCGATACTCTCTCCGATCTCCACGTCGGTCGCCGTGAAATGGCTCTCTCCAAGCAAAGAGGCAAATCGCCCAATATCTACATCGCTCGGTGTAATATCAATATCAAACCATGCTTCAAGCCTTTGTACATCTTGAGGTACTTTATTGAGATCCCAAACAACTTTTCGTTCCGTCTCGTCGTACTGAATCGTTCCCGCATCAGTCAAAACATGATCCGCCCAAGCAGCGATATTCGGTAAGGTTGCCTCCACACGCATATCTGACAACGAGTGAATCTGTTTATTCAATACCCAATAGACACGATATCGCGTCGTCTCTCCGGCGACAGGTGGAAGTGGCCCCGTTCCAATAGGAGCGCCTTCTTCAAGAAAATATCTTGCCTCAGCGGAAATATCCGCATCTGTTCTGTATTGAAGATTAATCGACTTTGTTTTCACTACGCGATTCACCTCATCTTCCCCAACTTTTTTAATAAACCCCTCCATACTTAATTGAATCGTCACGTCTTGTGCTGTCTTTTTCGCGGGCAAGGTAGGAACACCAATATCGATACTTCCTGATTGATGTGGGGACATCTCTCCTAATACCGGTAAAGCGTCTTTTGTATACACAAGCGAATGTACTGCTTCTTCCGTTGAACTCACCCCACTAGTTTGATCTTCCAAGTCGCTCCAAGAAATAAAATCTTCTGCCGCAGGCTCTCCATTGAGCAATGTCTCAATACGCACTCTCAACTCAATATCGCTGAGAATTTCTGGGCTAAGATTTTCATAGCCAACAGCTAAGCGTAAATGATCCCCTGGTTGAATAGCTCGATCTTCATTGGATCCATTCACGACAAATTGCAAGCCAAGATCTCCACTGAGCACAGGAACCGTTGCTTCCGTTTCCGTGATCGCCAAAAAATCTCCAAGCTCAGTTTCTCGACCTATGGAAGCCTTAAACGTATGGTCCCCGGAAGTTCCAGCTCCAAACAATCCCTGCACTTCTACCGTCGTTGTAGAATGCGCTGCGAGCAAGGCGACGGGCGATGTCCAAGTTTGAGGCTGGCTATCAATGGAAGTCATGGTCGTACCACTGGTGCTTGGAAGAAAATTTATCGGTAATACATAGTGCACGTCTATATTCGAAAGGTCGTCGTCAGAATTATTATGTATCACGTATTGTAAAGAGAATAGCTCTCCCGATACCAGTTTTGGCGGTAATACAAATGTGGTTTCTAAAATGGTTTGCGCGTATGTTAGAGGAAAACTCGTGACAAATTCCGCATGGTCCTGTCCGTCATTTGGTTGGTATGTGCCAAGCGCCTGTACCGCTGCCTGATCGCCGAGGCGACCAAGAAAAACGCCCATGATCGTAATATCTCCCGTTTCGTCCGGAGAAAGCATGCCAAGTTTCCAAATATGGTTCTCCTCATCTGTCGCTATCGGCATGATATCGGTTGGCGTAAATTCCGCAGGAAAGGATAATCTGATATTAACATCGTTCAGCGGTTGTCGAGATTGATTTTTCCAATGCACAACCAAGGTCTCTTGTTTTCCAAGCGTGATATCATTCACTCCTTCAATTTGAATAGCTAACCCTCCACCGAGATCACTTGCCTGCGGATCAATGAAGTAGAATCCGACCCACACCGCGGCGCTAAGCAATCCAAGCAGAACAAAAAACCCGACAGTTAATTTCACCCAAAGACGGCGTTTTTTATGCTTGATCTTTCCAAGGTCATCGTCACCGTCAGTGAGATAAATGGCCTCAAGCCCTTTCTCGACATCTTCTGCGCGCTGTAGGTCTTCCTCTTCCCGTAAAAAATCCTTTTCCTTTTTCTTTCTATCAAAGGCAAACCCAGCCACCTTCCACGGCTTACGTGGTGGTGGCGTTGCTCGCTTGGCTTTTTTTTTGGGTAATGGCGACGGAGTTGCCTTCTCGTCGTTTTGCCCCTGCTCTTCGTTGCTCATTTGTTTGCTTCAAATAAAATGCCTGCGACACGATCGCGGTCCCAAGCCGTCTGCGTTTCAAACGGTAACGTCCTCCAGCTACTATGCCAATTGTTAGGGTATGAAATATCCGCTTGTAGCTTTCGTTCAGGTTTTCCGCTCTGACTGGTATAGAGCATGGTATACGCACCCACTGCATGATGTTCATCAAGCCCTCGAGATAAGTTCCTCGCGAGGTCTTGCGCCGTAAATGGCAAGGTATACGTAAAGGTGGTTTCAACCGTTTCTCCTACATCAACCTGTATCCATCCTCCATACACGGTGCGGCCCGACTCGGTAGTGACATCTACTCCGCCCGGACCTTGCCCATGGCTTTGGACGAGGCGCTGAAGATCCGCGTCGTACGCTTCCCCGTCTGGAATGGTGTCAAATAATTTCGCATCAGGCGGATTGAATCCTGTCGCGCTCACAAGCGTTGATCCCTCCGGCACATAGACGCGCAAGTAACTGACATTATTCACGCCGTAAAACGCATCACCCTTTATACCTTTATGTGCACGCTGAATCGTAACGGTATTCGTAATGCTTCCATCATCCTTAATTTGTGTCTTCACTTTTACCGCTTCGTCGACAACTAAATCCGTTTTTTGTCCGGCAATATTTGCCTCGATGACGGCAAGCGAGTCTCCTGACGTTTCCTTAAGTCGTCCGTTCCAACCAAACGCTTCTACTTGCGCCTCCTCATCCTTATTCGCTAAAGCGATCTGAATATCTTTTCGCTGTAATGCGTCCATCATAACGCCGACAAGCGACAGCCATTGTTCTTGTGAAGCGTTCTTTAATCGCTCTATCACCTTCGGCATCAAATCACCGATGAACTTTTTCGGTTTGTTCTCGGCTGTGTCATATTCCAGTTCAACTGCTTTTTGCGTTTCTAAAATAAAGTTCTCAGCGGTGATGGTTTTTCCATACTCCGGCATTTCAATTGGCCCCGTCACTTTTAATAGATCAACCATGAGCGGCGCGTTGATCGCGATCACTCCATCAACCGTCGGCTGACCGGCTTTGCTCCAAAACCAACGAATCTTTTCCGCGGCTGTCGGGAAATCTGGAAACCAATTCGCATCCTGAAACTCCCATCGTGAAGCGATAAGCTGGAGCGGTTTCGGTGGCTGCACGCGAGCGGTGAGTTGCGCTTGTAAATCATAAGGACCCCCTCCTGGGACATACATTTTTCGTATTTCTCCACGATCGATAATGACATCGGCGACCGAGCCCATAAAGCCACCCGTTGGTCGAAGCTCACTTGGATTCTGAAAGATAAACAAATATCGACGCTGGTGGTCGCGACCGAGCAAAGGAAGAAGTAAGGTATATAAATCATGCAATTCACTTACCGAAGTATCTACCGCGCTGAGCATCGTTTTTACATCCTCTACTTTTGCGCGCATATCTTCAGGCAGTTTATTGACGCTAATGCCGTTGATCTGTTCCTGTGCAACATCAATATGCGGCCTCGCTTCATCCAAGTAGACGCCAAATAATTCAAGTCGTTCAATTGGATATTGCGCGTGCATATCCATAGCGCGCACCAATCCTTTGCTCATTAACTCACCCGCCTTTGTAGATGCTTCTCCCGCAAACACCATTTTTCTTGCTGCATCATAATAGCGACTTGTTTGCGGTATTGCTTTTGATACAGCTACCGCCACCGCATTTACTTGATTGAGTGCCTGATCCGTCATCTCCAGTTCCTTTGAGATTTTACGCCAGCCATCCGCGCGCTGAGCTTCGTCGGTTGTCATAACCGTTTTAAGATCTGAAAGAGCGCTCTGTCCACTTGTTTGCGCAGTCGTCCATGAGGAGCTCAGATTCTGAATCACATTCACCGCCCCTGCCGGAATGGACACTGTTGTAAGTAATAGGACCAGCCCCATCACAACTCTCCAGGGAACGAGTTTCGGTACAAGCACAGGCGCCCCCACCGCTTCTTGCACTTCCTCTACCATCTCCTCTTCACATTCTTCTGCGGCTTCTACCGTTTCTTGTGCGTAGTTTTTCGCCTTCTCCCAAAAATCTGCGCTTGGATCAACGTCTAATTCCTCCTCTGCTTCAGGGAGATCTAAGATATGTTCCGTCCGAACCGGTTCTATCGTTGGAGCGTGTTCCCAGCGCACAAACGGCTCACGAAGCACGGTCCACCAGCTATAACTTTTTGCATATGCCTCGGCGGCATGCCCCGGCGTAAACTGATCCAAAAACAGTCTTGGGTCGAAACTCGCCACACGCAAATCATTTGCTAAAGAGGCGATTTCGTCCGGAGCAGGTGGGCGACTAAACGGGGTTAACCATGCATGAATTTCACGCATCACTGGTCGCTGGACTTCCGTTTCATAATTTCTCGCTAATCGCCCAAAGCGAATCTCATATGGACTCTTCTCATGTTCTCCACGAGAGATCTGTACTTTTTTTGAGGTCACCGACGCCCCTGATTGCTCAATTATTTTTTTATCCAAACGAAGGACGCGAGTTTCTCGCGTGGTATTGTCGTGCGTTATTTTCTTTGCACGACGTTTAGCGGATCGTTTCGTCGTCGCAACATGAATGTGAGTTGTGCCAGTTTCAATAACAGCCTCAAGCCGGCGTTCCAGTTCGGCTTTGGCGTTCATCTTTTTCCATATCGGCGTCTCTTCGCGTTTTCCCTTTTTTTTCGTCATGTACGTCTTCTTTTTTCAATAGACCTCGCATTGCTGTCAGCACACAGCTTGCTGCCTTGTGCCACGTATGTCGTTGTCGTATCTCATGAGCGGCGCGCTGCATTTCTTCCTCGTTTTGCCCATGCAAAAGTACTGATTCGATCATTCGTATCATATCATTCACGTTCCCTTTATGAAAGAAAAAGACTCCTTCTTTTGGCAGGACTTCTTTCATTACCGGAATATCTGCGACGACGGCCGGCGTTCCGCATAAAAGCGCTTCAAGTGGAGGTAATCCAAAGCCCTCATATTCACTTGGGAATACAAGCCCCTCCGCATGCGACATATAGGCCGCAAGCTCGGCATCAGAAATCGCATCTAAAAAGTGAATATGTGAAAGTGATTGATTTTTCACACGCTCCATATAGCGTTTCATAAAAAGATCTTTCTCTCCTGCGATAAGAAAATGAAGTGACGGATGTTTTTGTGAAATCTCTTGCCAGGCGGAGAGCGCAAGATCGAGTCGTTTATGCGGATACGCGCTTCCAACATATAAAAGATAAGGCTCATCAAAAAGCCGTTTTGCGCTCGGCGCAATATGTCCAAGACCCTCCCCTGTCACCGTAAGTTTTGTTTTTGTCTCAGGAGAAAAATACATTATTTCCTCTCTGATCGTTTCCGTTGGCGGAAAGAGTCTGTTGGCTTTCTTCGTCGCAAAATACAACACGATGCGAAAGGCGAGATATTTCACATAGAAAAAGATCGGGTGGCGCGTGGAAATTTTTGTACTGTGTTTTTGATTGATGAGCAGAAGGTCGTGAATTGTAACAACCAGTGGCCCACGATATCCTATTGGAATATTCCAATGGGGCACCCACAGGATATCGATATGTGCGGATTGAATGATTTTTGGAAGCTGTATTTGTTCTTGCCAACCATACCAGGGCATATCAGCTTGTACGTGTTCAACTCGCTCATTCTGAATAGGGGAATTTTCAGGCGCACGCTCAAAAAGCACCAGCGTCTCATCTTCGTGAAGAAACTCAAGCATCGCGTGGATCATCTCCTCGATGTATCGGCCGATGCCTCTCGTATTTTCCGCGCCCATCATGCGAGCGTCTATACCAATGCGCATATTTATTGTCTGTTCATATCTCATCATTGAAACTGCTTTTCCGCAAACAGCGCGCTCTAAAAGCGTCATGCACCCAATCCAACGAAGGGGGGTTCTAGGCAAAATAAGAGAATTCTGATACGTTTCGTGCTGTCGAAGTCGAGCCATTCTCCTAGTTCCCCAGTTAAAGGCTCACTCGCCATTTTGCGCCGTTAGCTTAACGGATAAAGCTCCGGTCTTCGGAACCGGCAATGGGGGTTCGATTCCCTCACGGCGTACCACAGAAAACACCTCGTCATACGCGAGGTGTTTTTTATTCAGGTACTCTATGATTCTTTCAGCTAACAAGTTTGAAGAGCTCGTCGGCTAGAAGCTTCACATCTTCTCGTTGTTGTTTCACTACACTGGGGTCCACATCTTTATCTACTAATGGAAATGCTGGACGAAACTTTTTATAATCTTCGCCTGCATCAGGATCAAACGTTTCATCAAAATCTTTTAGGTCTTCCGTATCGTGCTTCCAGCTATGTATTTTCCTGACTCCAGTAGGTTGGCCAAAAAGATGTCCACGATCAACGCCTCCATATTTCAAGTTCATAAAAAACTCATATGCAGTGTCGTTGTTAAGCTCGGCCGGCGTCTCTGCTCTTCCCATGTCTGATTTGTAAAGTTTTTGTGGCTTTTCTTCAATCTCCAGCGTTGCGAAATCTGGATGGAACCCAATCCTTTTAAACAACTTGAGCCACTGCATGCTAGTCATACCTTTCGAAATAAATTCGCTTACCACTAATGTAGCGCCCAATTCATTTCTGGAATTTTTGATTTCAAGGAAATCACGGACATGATCGGCAGTCATAGATGCTCTGCCCAAATTTAAAAAGTATATTTGTGGCTTTCTCGTACTAACTCGTTTCTTGTCAGGATCACTTGACTCTGCAAGCTTTGAAGCGATCTTGTGTACAAAAAGAGCCACATTTCTTCCACTAGCCTCGTCGCTAATAATTGTATCGTATTCAGGTAATCGCTCCTTAATTTCTAACAACAAGTGCGCAAAGTTCTCAATCACTTGTTTTTGATTAAATGGAGGATGTAGCTTTTCGGATAAGCTTTTTATATCAATATTACGTTCAATGACCCTCCTTGCATCCTCATCACTAAAGCTTCTTTGTTTCTCAATATGAATAATCCTCTCTTTTACGACTTTTTCGACCTCATCCCTAAGACGAAGTAGTCGTTCAATATTACTCTCTTTTTTCTGAGAAGGGCCATCATCAAACTTCTCCTTCATGCAAATTAGTGTAGAGGTTTGTTGTGAATGTGTTAAGAGCCCTGCATGGTATTCATTTAGGCTCCTCGCACAAAGCCCGAAACTGCGCCCAACATTGTAACTCTTCAATAAGCTGGTTCCAATGACGTAACCTGAGGGGTACCATGGAAAAAACCACATACATATGTGGTTTTTTTCGTGGTTTATGTCCGGCAAGGAATCGAACGAGCGACACATACATGGCGTTCATGAGTAAGTCCGCTAATTCTCCTTTTTGCGCTATACGAAATATGTTATGCTATTCCGTGAAAATGCTTATGCCCATTCGAAAGCGCACTTATGCAAATGGATTTACCTTGATAGAGCTCCTTCTTGTTGTTGCTATCATTACGATTCTCGCAGCTATTGTGATTGTCGCGTTAAATACGCAACGCAATCTCGCGAGTTCAAACAATGCCCAACGATGGAGTGACGTGAATACAACATTAAATGCTATTCATCAGTACTCTATCGACAATAGTGGCATTCTTCCATCCACTATTCCTACCGGGGCTGGCGGAGTCGAAATTTGCCGAACAGATGCCACGAGTTGTGCAGGCCTCATAGACTTATCCGTCCTCACATTTGAAGAGCGTTACGTTCTCCAATTACCAATAGACCCAACGAGCGCGTCTGCTAACGGAACCGGCTATTTTGTTTATAAAACAGCCTATGACCGCGTATTCGTCACCGCTCCTTTTGCGCAACTCGGCATGACCATTCAAGTGGGTCGATAAAAATCAGAATACTTGTTTAAGTGAAGCCGCGTCAGCGGCTTCTTTTGTTGGCTCGAAATCACCAAAGCGTTCGATCGGTGCTCCTCGTGTATATAACGCTAGTTCACTCGCGGAAAATTCTTCTACCAATGTGCTCCAAGCGGAGCCATATATCGTTTGAGCAACCGCTTCATCCGTCAACCAACGAATCTCTCCATTTGCTCCCAACGCATAGACTTTTGGATCCGAGACAAATTTTAAGAGTCGCCTTCCTGCTTTAAAAAATACTGGACTTCCCAGGGGTAAAGCTGCCAGAGCCTCCGGAGTGACGAGCTGCACCTGATTAAAGTTGGTATACCAAGTGAAATAAATTCTGGCATGAGTAAATGGATGTCTTACGCCATGTACATCAACAAAATAGACCGTCGTATCATTTTGCGTGGCTGGATTTCCATCATCTGGAAGTTTGAGTAAACTTCCGCCAGAGATAGGCTCCCCTAATTGATAGGGCTCCGTGCGCGACGAAATAGTTGTTCCCCCCGATGTCCCTGCGGTGATTGCTGGGATGAATGAGACAGACGGACGTGCATCGAGTGCCTGTCCTCCAGCTAAAAAGGATAAAAATCCTGTCTTGATCTTTGTACTTGTTAAAGAAAACGTCGCCTGACCGTTGATATTGGTCACCATGGATTCCGGTTCCAAGGTTATATCTTGTTCACTTACGCGTATGGAAACAGCCACACCGCTCATGGGAATATGGTTCGCGTTTCTTACCGTCACAGTCGCGATAATGGGCGTTATTCCATTGGAAATCCCCTGCGCACTTGAGAGAGATACGCTGGAAAGATTTCTTGAAACCGCCAGACTCGTGGACGTTGCTGTCCCTGATAATACCGTGAACTTGATTGGTGAGAGCGAGTAATTGCTGAGTGCTGGAAAGAGAAATGCAGATCCTGTTTGATTTGCTTGAAGATAAAATTTCGCTTTACCTGTCGCGTCAGTAACGCTATTTGGTTTTTCGATCGTTAATCCAGATAAATCTCCGGTAAGATTTACCGGAATATTCGGCGCGACGCTTCCATGAGTGTTATAGGCTTGTATCGTGAGAATAGCCGTGCTTGTTTCATCCGCATAAATCGTGTCTCGATCAATCGTTGCTTTAGAGGTTGTTGGATCTACGACCCCCTGACCGATAGGCGTGAGAAAGACTCGATGCGTTCCACACGTTCCATCTGCGGGAACCCCGACGTTAATTTCTAATGTCTGATAATTTGCACTCACCACCGTGACATAATAGGTTGCTTCATCAAGAAGCATTGTGACACTCCCAGATGCATTGCTCGTTGCCTCCGCGTCTTCCGTACCAGCGGCAAGTTTATTATCCGCTTTATACGTGCGATCCGTATTTCGATAGAAGGTGACTAATGCATTGGAAATAGGATTACTATTATCGTAAATTTCTAGAGTGAATAGATGATCGTTACCTAAACAAAGGGCCGCGGAGGCTGGTTTAACCCCCAGCATAAAGAAGAGGGTGGAAAGGACACAGAGACTCGCCATCAAACGTTGCATCATATGGAACAAGAATAACACGATGCGCATATGGAGACATATTCGACATAAAAACTCAGTGCTTACGCGCAGGATTTTTATTTTTTTGTATCCCGATACATGACACCCAACTGAGGCTTATTTCGTTTTGTTTTTCTCAAGAAACGTAACAATATCATCTTCCAATCGACGCGTTGGCGCCCAGCCGAGTGAGCGTGTTTTCGATGAATCAATCGTGGCGGTTTTACGATTACCGGCGCGCTCCGGAAGCATGGTAATTTCATCACCAAAAAGTTTTGCAAGTTCCAAAATAGAAAGCGTATCTTCTCCACCGATACCAAAGCCATCACCTTCTCCCTGCTTACCTACAGCGATTAAGCCATCCACAATATCCAAAACGTGTGTAAAAATTCGCTCCTGTGTTCCCGGGGCGACGACCGCCATAGGAAGACCTTTCGTGTACCGTTCTTTGAAGATTGCTACGACGGTCCCAAACGCTCCCGAGCGTTCACGAGGGCCATAGACATTATAAAAATACGTAATCGCATACTTCAGGCCAAACCAGTTTCCATAATTTTTCACGAGCTCAGTCATACTCGCTTTGGACCAAGCGTACGGACTTTGATCGCGACCTAATCCGCCATCACTAAATTTCGTGGATGAACCCGCGTACACTAACTTCGATCCTCGGTTGCGCGCGAACTCAAGCACAGCAAGCGTTCCAAGCTGATTCAAGTCCCATACACGCGCCACATCTTCAAAACTTTTTTCTACACGAGCATATTCACCGAGATGAAAAATAATATCCGGTGATTCGGGAATCAGAGCATTGATATCTTTTGTATGTCCTTCACGATACTCGACCCCATGAACATGATTGTCACGTGATCCTGTAAAATAATTATCTAATGAAATAACATGATAGCCCTCCTGTTGTAGACGCTCACATAAATGCGACCCGATAAAACCGGCGCCGCCGGTTACGAGTATCGTCTTTTGGTTGTCTCCCGCTTGATTCATCATACATGTCGCTTCAAAAAGAAGCTCTTCCATTTCAACTTCCCTTATTTCGTTTTCTTATCCACTTGCCAGCCCTTGGTTTCAAGGCCTGCCTCCGCTGCAGCGACCTGTGCTTCTTGCTTAGACGTGCCGCTTCCTACAGCGATCATATCCTTATTCAGAAAGACGCCGACGGTAAATTCTTTTTGATGATCCGGGCCCGTTTCTTTCAGCACTTTATATGTGGGTGTAATGCCGAGCATATCTTGTGCTGTTTCCTGAAATTTACTCTTCGAATCAATGTAGAGTTTTAATTCCAGAATACGTGGAAGGATGGAGAGAATATGTCCTTGGATAAATTTCTCGGCAGCCGGACGACCTCCGTCAAGATACACAGCTCCAATAATTGCTTCCATGGCATTCGCTAGAATATAGGTACGTGCTTTTGAATCTTTATCTTTTGACTCTCCTTTCGACAGGAGTAAGTACGATTCAAAGTTTAACTCACGACCAATTTCTGCGAGGGTTTTTGCGTTTACAAGTGCCGCGCGCCAATTTGTGAGATCCCCTTCAGGATTTGGATAGGTTTTATAGAGATGTTCCGTCACAACTAATTCAAGTACCGCATCACCCAAGAATTCTAAACGTTCATTATGGTCATGCGTAAACTCGCTATGCTCATTGATATATGAGCGATGTGTAAGGGCCTGCAAAAGGAGCGTATGGTCACGAAAGACGTGCCCCAACCGTTCCTCTAGCGGGCCAAAATCTGGCAATGGTTTCATAGATTACTGTAATTACTCTTCCGAAGAACTTTTTTTCGTCTCTTTGGGTCTAGGCTTTGGTTGATCCGCATCCTTCTGGACACCTTTGGCGAGCTGGTCGCGATAAATAGCGCCCAAGACTCCGTTCACAAATTTTCCACTTGATTCCCCGCCGAATGTCTTCGCGAGTTCGATGGCTTCATTGATAGCTACCTTGCTTGGAATGTCAAAGTTGAAAAGCAATTCGTAGGTTGCAATGCGAAGAACGTTTCGATCAACCGTGGTGATTTTTGGGAGTGGCCAGTCAGTAGCAAAAGTGGAGATGGTTTTATCAATGTCTTTTTGATGCTCAATAACTCCTCGCGCTATGCTCGTGGCAAACTCTTTCTCTTCCAAGTCAGGAGCGAATTCTTTCAGATCCCGCTCGACGATCGTTTGTATCTCTTTTTTGCCACCATAAAAATCCCACTCATACAGTGATTGCATGGCGACAGCGCGTGCGAGATGTCGATTTGTCATAAAAAGGTGCGATGAATTGTGACTTACTTACTTCCCAGCTTCCTATTGCTTGATGTTGCCTTCTTGCTTCCTGCCTGTGACTTAGTAACTGGCTTCGGCGCTTTTTGTTTCTTCTCTTTCGTCGCCGCCTTTGGCTTCCCCGCTGCGTCCGTCACTGTTTTAGGCTTGGTTTGGTCGAGTAACTTTCGCAATTTTCTTGCCTGCCCCTTCACGTGAATTTTTATACCACGATATTCCGTTGCTCCCGGAGCCGCATGGTGCGGGCGGTGAGTAACGCCTGTTTTTTTATCTTTCGTTAGAGCTGGCGCGGTAAGCGCAAAATGCGCCGCGCGTCTGCGCTTGTCTGCTTTTGTACGTCGATGTCCTGGAAGGCCCATATCTATTCCGTTATTTTTAGCTATTGATGCTTGAAATGCTAGCAAATTAAGGCTATTTTGGCAAGCGTTCTTTTTTTCTTGCAAAAATGCCGATAAATGACTATATTGCGATAAATTTATGGAAAAAACACTTGTGTTAATTAAGCCGGATGGCGTGTCACGAGCTAAGGTCGGTGACATCATCTCCCGCTTCGAAAATGTCGGATTGAAGATTTGTGCTCTTAAGATGGTTCATCCAAAAAAAGAGGACGTGGATAAGCATTATGCCCTCACCGAGGAGTGGATGCAGGCAGTGTATTCAAAAGCAAAAACGAAATATGAAGCGGAGGGGAAAGATTTTCCCTACCCCGATCATAAGGCCTACGGCGGTGAAATCAAGCGAGGTCTTGTGGACTTTCTACGTTCCGCGCCCATCATTGCCATGGTTCTTGAAGGTGAAACAGCCATCCCTCTCGTGAGAAAACTGGTTGGCGCCACCGAGCCGGCTTCGAGTGCTCCTGGCACAATTCGTGGAGATCTCTCACACGATACCTATGCGCTCTCAAATAGCCAGAACCGCCCCCTGAGAAATTTGGTTCATGCCTCTGGAAATGCAGAAGAGGCGGCAAATGAAATCAAGATTTGGTTCACAGATGATGAGCTGTACGCTTATGAACATGTGAACGACAAAGCTCAATACGACCCAACCTGGTTTCTCCCCCAAGAATAGCAAAAAACTCCCTTTTGGGAGTTTTTTTATACACATTGAACCGCTTGACGCGTGCCTCGTTGGGAGGCACGGTATAAGAAGGTAATGTGAGGTCTCGGACTAAATATTCGACTGACTGATCGGGAGCGGCTGAGCCGTGGCTCAACCGACGAAGGTCTTAGGTGCTGTATCCGTTCCGCTTCTCAAATGATTGGTTTTCTGGTCATTCCGAGTGAGCGTATAACGTATGCCCATTCGTATCAGCCGAGTATCCTCACATTGCTTTTTTTATATACCCTTTTTTATTTTTGATGTTTCTGTTACGTTCAATATGGAGGTAACCATGGCTGCTATTCTGTTTTTTATCCCCTCCCTCAAGAAATATGAGGGAAACATCATCTCTCCTATGGTGGAGAAGCTCGGACAGTTTGGCTCCGTCTCGATCATAGAGACCGACCACCGAAGTGCGGCTTCCGATGCGTATGGGATTAGTAAGCGTCGGAATGGAAAATCAGGTATCAGCTTGAGGCGCACCGCTACTCCTACGCCAGGATTCTACAAGGGTGTGAACGATGATACGCATAAGCCTAAAACCGGTACGTTCTATGAACAGTTTGTTCGCGAAATCCGTACAGCAGATTGCGTCATCGCGGATCTCACGCTTGGCAGTTTGCAAATGGGCTTCTTGATTGCTCTCGCTGTTGCTGAAGGGACGCCCCTTCTCTGTATCAATCAGCGACTCACCTTCATCTCGCAATCGCGCTTTGAGCTGTTCAAAGACATGCCCGAGATTCACCTCGTTGAGTTCTCCTCTGAAAATGAGCTGGACTCCATTCTTCAACAATTCATGATTCGTGTTGGTGTTGCCCATGCCATATGAATACATGAGTCCCTTAGGGAGGTCAGTATGACCTCCCTTTTCTTTTTCCTTTCAGCAATAGCCTTATCTTGAAGGTTATTCAGGTATCTGCTAACCTCTCAATCATTATCCCTATGCCGAGGTAGCTCAGTGGTAGAGCGAAGGACTGAAAATCCTTGCGTCGCGAGTTCGATCCTCGCCCTCGGCACCATAAAAAATATCCCTACAAAGGGATGTTTTTTATTGGAGCGAACGAGAAGCTTTCTTGTTCTAACTTTGATACCGAGATGCCACACTGAGGGTCTGGCTCCGCCTGTCCTCTCGCTCACCCGTTCGATTCCTTATCACGTCACCTGTCCAACAAAAAACTCTCCAAAACGGAGAGTTTCTTTGTTGGAGCGGGTGAGGGGAATCGAACCCCTCTCAGCAGGTTGGAAACCTGCGGTAATAACCACTATACGACACCAGCATAGGGATTTTCGCAACTCTCTGGTCGGGGCGACAGGACTCGAACCTGCGACCTCCTGGTCCCAAACCAGGCGCTCTAGCCACCTGAGCTACACCCCGACGAGAGAGACGCGAATACTCCTGTTTTCAGGTGACGGTATCCTAGCTGAAACAAAGGAAAAAGCCAAGCCTCTTTGACCAACGTCCCCTTCCTTGGAATAATACCGTTATCTTATCCCATGTCTTTACGCACGAAAACCACCGTTTATAACTGCCTCCGAAGCATTCGTTCGGAGTCTGCCCTGACCCAGGCTGCCTTAGCTGAAAAAGTCGGTGTTAGCCGGCAGACAATTATTGCTATGGAAAAAGGCTCGTACACCCCTTCCCTTGATCTTGCTTTGGTTGTTGCCGCTACTTTTAAACGACCCGTTGAAGAAATTTTTAATCTTGAACCGGACTGTCCTCAAAGATTTGTCTAAAATTGTTTGTCTCAAACAATCTTTCATTTCATTGCCAATAATTCATGTATGTTTCAATTTTTTCTCGCGCTTCTTGCAGGAGCCGTTACCATTGGCGGGCCATGTATTCTCCCCCTCTTGCCCATTGTACTTGGGACATCTACGGCTAAGCGTCACCCGCTACGGCCCATCTCTATTGTCTTTGGGTTTACGGTCACCTTCACCGGATTTGCCATTCTCTTTTCACTCTTTGGCGGTATCCTTGGTCTTTCTCCAACGAACTGGCGACTCATTGCCGCATTCGTTATTGGTCTCTTCGGCCTTCTTATGATTTTTCCAAAGGTGCAAGCTCAGCTTTTTGCACGACTTGAACCGATCGTCGGAAAGCTCGTCCCCGCGTCCGATCCCACAAAACAGGATCTTTGGAGCGGATGGATTCTTGGTATGAGTCTTGGGATTGTTTGGACGCCGTGTGCAGGACCGATTCTCGGTTCTATTTTGACACTGATTGCTGCAAAACAAAATCTCACACAAGCCGGCGCGCTGCTCTTCTCCTTCGCTATTGGCGCAGGTATTCCGATGCTCCTGATTGCCTATGGCGGACAAGTGGCCGTCGCAAAAGTAAAATTCTTTTCAAAATATACTGAGATCATCCAACAGATTTTTGGCGGTCTCGTGATTCTCGTCGCTATAGGACTGATCACTCAAACAGATATTTTATTACAAACCTATCTCCTTACTCACTATCCATGGCTCTTTGTTGGGCTGAAATTCGGCTTATGAATATGACTCTCAGTAAATGGATGTTGCTTATTTTTGGTGCGCTTATTGTTGTCGCCTTTATCGTTGTTGCCAGCCGACCCGTAACCCTCGTCCCCATGGACCAAACTCTCGTTGAAGAAAATGGCATGCCTGTCGTGACACCTCATCTCCCGGAAACGCTTCCCATCCTTGCCGATACCATGCCGGACTTTACGGATATCAATCAGTGGCTCAATACACCCAATGAACAACCACTCACCAAAGAAGCCTTAAAAGGCAAGGTCGTGATGGTCGATTTTTGGACCTATTCCTGTATTAATTGCGTACGTACACAACCTGTTCTTAAAGGCTGGTGGAAGGCGTATGAACATGATGGGCTTGTGATTATTGGCGTGCATACACCGGAATTTGCCTTTGAAAAAGAGGTAAGCAATGTGCGCGATGCTGTACAACGCGCGGGACTCACCTATCCCATTGCGCTCGACTCGAACTATGGAACGTGGAATGCCTACCATAATAATTATTGGCCAGCGGCGTACTTCTTTGATCGTGAAGGGCGATTGCGTTTCACTCATTTTGGTGAAGGTGAGTATGACAAACAAGAGCAAGTGATTCGTGAACTTCTTTCGGAAGGTCAGACGCTTGCCGCTCCCCCAACAGGAATTGATACCACTCCCAACTTTCAAACAATTAATACGCCGGAAACCTATTTTGGCCATTTACGTTTTGACCATTTTGAAAATACCGATGCCTTTGTTCGAGATGCTGTTGCGAACTATACCCTCATCTCCCCGCGACAGAATTATTGGTCGCTTGATGGAAGGTGGAATATTCAAGGTGAATCTGCTGTGAATACATCTACAGATGCGTCCTTCGTCATGAGTGTCCAAGCAAATGCTATGCATCTCGTCCTCGGTACCACTGATAGCTCAAAGGAAGTGCGTATACACATTGATGGGCGTGATCCAACGGATGAAGAGCTCACCACAGACACGACTCGCAAAGATGATGGCAGTGTATATATCACCGTAGACAGAAAAGATCTTTATCGTATTGCTCGCTTTCCCGATGCAAAGCGTCATACCGTGTCTCTGACCCTTCAGGAACCGGGTATTGAATTCTACGCAGCGACATTCGGTGAGTGACTTCCTTCTCATGCGCTAAGCTGATATCTTCTACGCATATGACTAGAAAAAATGCCCTCGATGAACACGATTTGATGAATGAGATTTCCGATCTCGCTCGACGCAAAGGACTCTATACCGAAGACGGCTGGAAACAGCTTGTCGAGCAAGTTATTGAAGCTCATCGCGAGCTTGGAGAATTTGATGATGATCAAGCTTTGCAAGGAATGCGTACTGAGCTTGAAATGCGTTGGGAAGAATATAAACGACAAAGCCAAGTAGAAAGCCTCCATGCGATTGACGAAGATCCAAAAGAACCACATGTGTAGACAATAAAATGACGCCCGAGGAGTTCCCTCGGGCGTTTTAGTAAGCGCGGGTTTTATGAACCTCGACCTTCTAAGATATCTCTTTAGGAGCAAAGGGCTCCGGCTGAAGACACATCATCGATAATGCCGTTGCAATCGTTATCCTTCCCATCGCAGACTTCGGGCAAGCCTTGCCCAACTGTCGGATCGTAGACGAGACAATCGCGGATATCTGGTACGCCGTCACCATCTTCATCATGCCCCTCGGTGCGCAACAAAGATGGCGCTGTACAAGCGGAGAAATCTTCGTGCGTAAAGGTCCCGACGAGATCCAATTGATCAAAGAGTCGCGCGTCTGTTGTGTGCAGCAGCGTTGAAGCTGTATACCCGGCCTCTTCAAGCAGGGTTTCATCTTCGAAGTTCCATGCCTCATTATGCATGAGATAGTACGTCCCTGTTTCAGTTTGTATGAGCTGACCGTCACGAAACCCGAGAGGATTTACGACACGCAGATTCCTCCACACTTCCACCGTCCCCGGAAAGAAACGTGGATGTGAAGAAAATCCCCAGCTCGCCAAAACTTCTGAGCTTGCCATGCGGCGAAAACCGAGCGCCGAATGATAGACCCATGTCTGCCCGCGTACGTCTGCCGCTGGCTCCCAGCCATCGATCTCACGTGGCGCCCAATCATGATCATTCACAGGCGCAAGACAGCGCTCTTCTTCCGACGACATAGAAATGGCGTTTCTCCCTCGAAGACCCACTTCCGCGAGCAAGTCGCTCGAAAAAGCCGGGGCTCGTTCGAACGGGTTCTCCACCATCCAGAAATCGCCGGACGCATCTTTCAAGAGGGTTCCCATTGGATGCCACCTTGGGCGCCACATGGGTATCGCCTCGCTACCGATATGCGTCGACGATCCGTCGATCTCTCTGTCGAGATTGCCCAGGGAATAGGTTTCCGCATGCTCCGAGGCGACCGAAGCGTCTTGATCGCGTCCTAGCGTTTCCGCATCCTGCATCGGTACTGTTTGCGCTAAACGACAGCCAGCACCAAGTCCTATGAGAGCGAGCCACACTCCCAAAATACTCACCATACGATTTTTCTTTTGCATCGGAAGTTCCTTTCTTCAATTGTCTTACCGACCCATTCCACCCCGTTCCATGAATAGACTCGCCTGTCAAGCCAACAACTGAGTTGACGAACGCATCGATTCCCTCCAGCATGGAGGCATGTCCCATCATCTGCCCACACATGAACGCGCGATACTGATCGATGTCATTTCACCCGATATGACTCCCGAGATTTCGGAGCGTCGCCTACACGAATTAGAACTCCTTACACAAACCTACGGTGGCATCGTCGTTGTGTCTCTATTTCAAAAACGCGCAATCCCCCATTACAAAACATTTATTGGTTCTGGAAAATTAGATGAACTCATCGAAACGGCAAAGGCTGAAAAAGCGACCTTGCTTATCATTAATAATATTTTGAAGCCAAAACAGATGTTTGAGATTGAAGAGCGTATACGCAAACACGGTCTTCGCGTATGGGATCGCATGGATTTGATCTTGAATATTTTCGCCAAACACGCCAAAACGCGCGTAGCAAAATTACAGATTAAACAAGCCGCTATTCGGCATATGGGTCCGCGTATTTTTGGCATGGGAAGTGAACTGATGCGACAAGCAGGAGGGGTTGGTGGTCGCGCCGGAAAAGGTGAGTCTAATACGGAGATCATGAAACGGCATTTAGCAGCACAAGAACGTCAAATTAAAAAAGAGCTTGAGCGATTACGTCGCGCCCAAGAAGGTCGGCGGAGTCGTCGAGAACGTATTGGATTCAAAACGATTTCTTTTATTGGCTATACTAATGCCGGAAAATCCTCTCTGCTAAAAACACTGACCCATAAGCAAGCCTATGTTGCCAATGAGCTCTTCGCGACCCTGGATACCAAACTCGGAAAGCTCTGGCTTCCCCATGCAGAGACGTCCGTGCTCTTAAATGACACCATCGGCTTCATTCAAGATCTTCCACCAGAAGTGATTGATGCCTTTCGTTCTACGCTTGATGAAACCATGGATGCTTCTCTCCTTTTGCATGTGATTGATATAAGCGATCCATATTTTGAACAAAAGATTCAAGAAGTGGAGGAGATTTTGACAAGTCTTCACGCAGAGCAAAAGCCAAAACTGTATGTCTTTAATAAAATTGATCTCGCGACACGAGTTCCAAAAAAGAAATTATTAAAAGCTTATGCTGAGTTTCATCCAGTATTTACTAGTGCGCATACAGGTGAAGGACTAGACAGCTTACGCGAGACTATCGAGTCGCTCTTGTACCCAAGCAAAACAAAACATCGAAATGACGCTTAATTCTCTCCCCAAATTTTGATCGTGGAGGTTTAAAATTTTGCGGTACAGCTCTTTTTCTGGGAAGATGAGCGTAATGATTCCTTTTATACAGATACTTAAACTCCGTATCGGTCTTTTGCGACAAGACCGTGCTTTATTTGCCATGGCAAAACGTTTAGCTCGCGCGCTCCCAGGACGCACCTTTATTGTTGGGGGGTTTGTTCGCGATACACTCCTAGGCATGAGGTCCAAAGACATTGACGTGGAAGTATACGATGTGGATGCGGAAACATTACGTAAACAATTAAAAAAATTATTCGGTTCTCGCGTGAATGTGGTTGGGGCATCATTCCAAACTTGGAAAGTCCATCTGGATAGGTTCCGAGATATGGATGTATCACTCCCAAGACTAGAATCTAAAACGGGTCGAGGGCATAAAGGATTTCAAGTGACAGGAGATCCTGCTCTCGACATGCTCGCCGCTACGAAACGGCGCGATTTTACGATGAATGCGATGCTCTTGGATCCTTTGCGTAAAACCCTCCATGATCCCTTTGAGGGAGCAGAGGATCTCAAGCGACGCGAGCTTCATATTGTGAATGAAGCGACCTTTACGGAAGACCCGCTACGTGTCTATCGAGCTATTCAATTCGCCGCACGCTTTGATCTTCGCGTGCCAAAGAAAACGATGCATCTTTTAGAGCGTATGGTGCGTTCCGGTGAATTGGAAACACTTTCAAAAGAGCGCATCACGGGTGAAATTAAAAAACTGCTTCTCATGGCAAAGCGTCCTTCCATCGGTTTTGAGCTTATGCGCGACATCGGTCTCATCGCAAGAAGCTATCCTGAGCTGCTTGCGTTAATCGATACCCCTCAAGAACCGGAATGGCATCCTGAAGGGGATGTTTGGATTCATAGCCTCATGGCTTTGAATGCCGCCGCACGGATTATTCATGCGCGCCGAAGCTCATTTTCCGAAGAAGAAGCTTTATCGGTCATGCTTGGCAGTCTCTGTCATGATTTTGGAAAACCGGAAACAACAAAACTCGGCGAGAAGGCTGGTATTCCGCGCATTCGCTCATTAGGTCATTCGCGCGCCGGTCTTCAGCCAACCGAGACCTTTCTTGCGCGGTTTTCTTTCGGCGCACGCGTAACGGAAGCTGTGCTCGCCTCCGTTCTCGAACACTTGAAACCCGGCCAACTCTTTTTCTCCCGACAAAAAGGAGAAATAACTCTGGAACGATATGATAATGCCGTAAGAAAGCTCCTTAAACGGCATCCTTCCGTTCCATGGAAAGTCATACTCGCTGTTGCGGAAGCGGATTTCCGTGGACGCGATCTCCCCGAAGCGACCGGTCACTATCAAGCGGCTGAATGGTTCACAAGATCCATCTTAGACCAAGGTCTTGATACCGAACCCATTCAACCATTGCTCCGCGGTGAAGATCTTGAAGCGCTTGGCGTGCTTCCGGGCAAACGCATGGGAGTACTCCTCCAACTCATTGAGGATGAACGCGACCATGGACTCATTAAAACAAAAGAAGAAGCGCTACAACGAATCAAAAAGGAAGTCTCCTAGACTTTCTTTTTTTTAAAAACTGTGTACAATCGGCGCTATGAGTTTTCTTACTTGGCGCCGTCGATTCATTATCCTCTTCGCAAATGCCTTTGTTATCTTGCTTTTTTTGGGCTTGGGCTATGTGATTGATGCTTGGCTTGGAAGTTGGCCCGCCGCTTTTATCATTGGCTTCATCCTCTCCTTCCCGGCAGCTATTGCTCTGCTTATGTATTTGCTCAAAAAAGATATGCAGCGTGAAATTGAAGAAACCGCTAAAAAAGAGACCCTATGACCGACATACGACTTCCAGCTGACATCCTTTTTTCTCTCGGACCCATTGGCGTGACAAATGGTCATCTAGCGGCCTTTTTGATGACATTCATCTTTTTGGTGATTGGATTGATTTCCTCCAAGCGTTTCCGTCTTGTACCAAAACGATTGCAGTCCGGTATTGAAATGTTAATGGAATTTATGCTAGCTCAAGTTGAAAGTGCCTTTGGAGATAAGAAAACCGCACATACGTTCTTCCCCCTTCTCATGACGAGTCTCATTTTTATTTTAATCGCAAATCAATTTTCCCTCATTCCTCTTATTGGACATATCGTGGTAGGAGACACACATGTTTTTCGCTCCCCGACCTCTGATCTTGCCATGACTATTGCGCTCTCGCTATTTATTGTTGGGCTCTCGAATATTCTTGCCCTGTCTATCGCCCCGCTCCATCATATCGGTAGTTTCATTAAAATCGTGCCTATTTTGAAAGCAAGAAGCATCGGCGCCCTTGCTCAAGCTATCCTCGAGTTCTTCCTTGGTTTACTCGATATCATCTCTGAATTCGCCAAGGTCGTGTCTCTTGGCGGACGTCTTTTTGGGAATATTTTTGCGGGAGAAGTCATGGTTAGCGTGATTGCTGGACTCTCCGCATATACCCATTTTGTTGCTCCTATCCCCTTTTTATTCCTCTCAATCTTCTCAGGACTTGTGCAAGCATTCGTTTTTGTTCTGCTCGCAACACAATTTATTGCCGGTTCTATCGGCAGTGCAAAAGAGGCTAAGGCTGGGGTCGCAGCCTAATTTCCAAAAACTTGATATTTTTCCGAAGATGAGCCATACTCTTTGCACATTTTTTTATTAACAAACATAAAATTGATATGTTAGAACTAGCAGCAGCAAAGGTTTTAGCCGCCGGAATCTGTATGGGTCTCGGAGCTATCGGTCCTGGTATCGGAGAAGGTATTGCCGCCTCAAAAGGCTTGGAAGCCATGGGTCGTAACCCCGCTATTTCCAATAAAATCTTCACAAATATGCTTGTATCCATGGCCATTTGTGAATCGACAGCTATTTATGCGCTCGTTCTTGCTTTGATCATCTTGTTCGTGATCTAAGAACGCAGTTTATTCATATGGAAGGGCTTTCTCGTCTTGGAATCGATGTTTGGGGACTAGTATTGTATCTGGTGAATTTTGGAATACTTGCTCTCATCCTCACCAAGTTTCTGTATAAGCCACTTCTCAAGGTACTTGATGAACGTTCACGTAATATCAAAGATAATCTTGAAGAAGCTGAACGCTTAAAGACAGATTTCGAGACAGAGATGAATAAACGCAAAGCGAATTCTGAAGAAGTGCTAAAGCATATGCGTCTTGAACTGGAAGAAACACGACGTCATGCAGAAGATCGCGCTAAAGAAGTGATGCAACAGGCGAAGCAGGAGCGAGAAACGCTTCTCACGGAAACGCAAGCGCACATCAATGAAATGAAAGCACGTCTCGTGTCCGATGTTGAGAAAGAATTACTTGCGAATATGGAACGTGTCGTTGTGCGCGTCATTGAAGAGAAACATACGACGACTGATCTACAAAAAAGTGTGGCGCGTGCCTGGAAAGATATCCAGAAAACCGTATGACAAGAGAAGATCTTCTGAATGCCATGGCCACAGATGCTCTTCGCGAGGAATCTCTGAATCAAGCCAAAAAGATTCAGCTTGTAAAAAATCACATTCAAAAAGATACAGCCATCCAAGACCGCGCAAAGGCGCATCTTGTGAGTATGGGGCAACAGCTCAACCGATTTGAAAGTGATTTTTTTTCGAAAACGAGAAATGAACGCTTTGCCCTCCTTGATCAGGGAGAACCTCCATCGGTTGTCGACCGCCTCTTTGCGAGCTTTCTCTCAACGGGGAGTTATGCCTCAAATATGCGAACCCTCATCCGTTTAGCTAAAACATTCGGATCGGTTTCTGTCATGACGATACAAAGTTCCGTAGCCCTTCCCGCTTCTGATCGCAGAGAGATGATCTCAAACCTCTTATCAGAGCGTGCTGCTTCTGACATGATCCTTTTTCAAACGACGCCATCTCTTTTGGGTGGCCTGCGCGTATTCCATCAAGGGCAGCTCTCCGACAAAAGCGTTCGCGGACGAATTACTCAAACCTTCAATCAACTTAAGCATGTATGAAAGACCAAACCTTACGACCATTTATCGATGAACTGGAAAAAGCGCTGAAGGCCGCTCCCGTTTCACATAAGGAAGAGCATATGGGGCTTATCCGTTCAAGCAAAGACGGGATTATTGAGGTCGTCGGTTTAGAGGCCTTAAAACTGGGAGAGATCTTGCTGGTCAAAGAAGCAGATGCGGAAGCGCTCGTCATGACGATCGAAGAAAACAGTGCGCTCGCCGTTGTTTTGAAACAAGACGGCAAAGTTACGGAAGGCCAAGCCGTAAAATCAACTGGTCGTATGCTCGCTATGCCTGTCGCCGATACCCTTATCGGCCGCACCATTAATCCGCTCGGAGCGGCGCTTGACGGAGGTAAAAATATTTCAAATAAAGAAACGCGCCCGCATGAAGAACCAGCTCCAGGGGTCATGACGCGTTCTCCTGTCGATGCCCCGGTACAAACCGGTATTCTCGCTATTGATGCGCTTATTCCCGTCGGACGCGGTCAGCGCGAATTAATTATTGGTGACCGTCAAACAGGAAAAACGACCATTGCCATCGATACCATTCTCGCCCAAAAAGGACAGAATATGGTTTGTGTGTATGTAGCAATCGGACAACGTGAGGCACGTGTGGCGCAAGTCGTGGAAACCCTTAAGAACAAAGGAGCAATGGACTATACCTTCGTTGTTTCTGCTTCAGCGAGTACGCCAGCCGTTCTGCAATTCCTTGCTCCTTATGCTGGTATCGCCGCTGCGGAGCATTTCCTTCATCAAGGAAAAGACGTGCTTGTGATTTATGACGATCTCTCAAAGCATGCTGTTGCCTATCGTGAACTCTCTCTGCTTCTTCGAAAACCACCTGGTCGCGAAGCGTTCCCTGGAGACGTGTTCTATATTCACTCACGCCTCTTGGAGCGTGCGGTAAAACTGGAAGAGTCGCATGGCGGTGGATCTATTACCGCTTTGCCCATTATTGAAACTCAGGCCGGTGATGTCTCTGCCTATATTCCAACCAATGTCATTTCTATTACCGACGGACAAATCTTCTTAGATACGAAGCTCTTCTACCAAGGTATTCGACCGGCGGTAAATGTTGGTGTCTCCGTATCACGTGTCGGCTCCGCCGCACAGACACATCTCATCAAAAAAATTGCCGGAACCACAAAACTTGATTTAGCTCAGTATTTCGAACTCGCGGCGTTTTCTCAATTTGCCAGTGAGCTTGATGAAGCTACAAAAAAACAACTCACCCGTGGAGAACGAACCGTAGAAGCGTTGAAGCAGAAACCGGGAGCCCCGCGAACCCTCTGGCAAGAAGCGGTAATTCTTTGGACCGCCAAAGAAGGGTATCTCGATGCAACCCCACGCGAAGACGTCGCCAAAAAGATTACCGGTCTCCTCGAATATATCGAGGACGGATCAAAAGCATTGATAAAAAAGATGACCGAGGACAAAAAGTTAACTAAAGACATTGAAGCGGAGTTCAAAACCGTGATTGAAGGCTATTTCAAGAAATAACTATGGCGTCTCTCATTGAAGTCCGTAATAAAATTACCTCGGTAACAAATACCAAGAAAATCACGCAAGCGATGCAGCTGGTTGCTGCTTCACGCATGAAAGGATTTCAGCGAAAAGCTCTTTCCATCCGACTCTATACAGAAGGCCTGCTCGCTCTTCTCACGAAACATGAAGCTTCACTCGAGCAATTACCGTTTTCAGAGATGCGTGAGGAAGGAAAAGAGTTATTCGTGCTCGTCACATCAGATAAGGGCCTCTGTGGAGCCATGAATAATCGCCTGGTAAAAACGCTCTTCCGCTCCGAAGTATGGAATACCCTCGCTGAAGATGAGCGCCTCCTCATCACGATCGGAAGAAAAAGTTATGATGCGGCAAAAGCTCAGAAAATTCCGGTAGCGCAAAATTTTCAACAACTTCCCGAAGATTTAGATGTCTTAAGCGCCCTCAAAATTGTCGATGAATTAATCGGCTACTGGACAAGAAAAGAGGCAAAACGCATTCATCTCATCGCACCGCACTATGTGAATCCATTCACCTTTGAAACGCCGGTGCACATGTATCTCCCCTTCTCAAAAGACCTTCTTCGAAGTCACGGTCTCGCCGTCTCTGAAGAGACCGAACCAACGCCGGTGGAGGAACCAGATGAAGAACGCTTAGGTGAACAGCTTTCACATCAACTCGCTCATATGCTCTTCACTCGTGCCTTTTTCGAACTAAAAGCCACCGAATATTCCAGCCGAATGGTTGCCATGAAAAATGCGACAGAAGCAGCCGATGAACTCGCTAAGTCTCTTACTCTTGATTACAACAAAGCACGACAAGCAAAAATCACGCAGGAACTTGCGGAAATTTCCGGAGCTGTCGCCGCGATGGAATGAACAATAACCAACCCTATATGAAAGCAGAAACCAAACACTCAACAGGAAAAGTTGTCCGCGCCGTCGGTGTGGTCATCGATGTCTACTTTGCCGATGCGATTCCGCAAAAGTATTCCGCTCTGAAAACAACGATTCAGGATCATAAAGTGATTCTCGAAGTACAAATGCATCTTGGGGAAGGCGTGGTTCGCACGATTTCCATGAGTAGTGCTGATGGCGTGCAAATTGGACAAGAGGTTATCGATACAGGCGCCCCCATTTAAACTCCGGTCGGCCCGGGTGTCCTTGGTCGTGTATTGAATGTCACCGGTGAAGCTATTGATAATGGCGAAGCGTTCGCCACAGATATTGTGCGCAAGCCTATCCATGCCACTCCCCCAAGTTTTGCTGAGCAAAAAGGTTCGGTAGAAGTTTTTGAAACAGGGATCAAGGTCGTGGACTTGCTCGTACCATTTATCAAAGGAGGAAAAACAGCCCTCTTTGGAGGGGCCGGTGTCGGAAAAACCGTTATCATGCAGGAATTGATTCACAATGTTGCCATGAGTCATGGGGGCTATTCTGTCTTCGCTGGTGTCGGTGAACGCTCACGTGAAGGAAATGACTTGATTCGTGAAATGCGCGCTTCAGGCGTGATCGATAAAGTCTCTATGGTCTTCGGACAAATGAATGAACCGCCTGGGGCTCGCCTGCGTGTTGGATTCACCGGACTGACCATTGCCGAAAGTTTTCGTGATGAAGGAAAAGACATTCTGATGTTTATTGATAATATCTTCCGCTTCACACAAGCCGGAGCTGAGGTTTCTGCGCTTCTCGGCCGACTACCTTCCGCGGTGGGATATCAGCCAACGCTCGCCACGGAAATGGCTGCCTTACAAGAACGTATTACGACTACACAAAAAGGCTCTATTACTTCGGTTCAAGCGGTATACGTGCCTGCAGATGACCTGACCGATCCAGCGCCAGCGACAACCTTCTCCCACTTGGATGCCACTATCGTGCTTTCAAGAAAACTCGCTTCCATGGGTCTCTATCCAGCTGTTGATCCGCTCGACTCAAACTCTCTTGCTTTAAAAGAAGATGTTGTTGGCGAAGAACATTATGAAGTCGCCACCGGCGTACAGCGTACACTCCAACGTTATCAAGAACTTCAAGACATTATTGCCATTCTTGGTATGGATGAACTTTCTGACGAAGACAAGCAAACCGTAGAACGGGCAAGAAAGATTCAGAAATTCCTCACACAGAACTTCCATGTCGCTGAACAATTTACCGGTATGCCGGGGCAACATGTCTCACGTGAAGATACCGTCGCAGGATTCAAAGGTATTTTGAATGGGGACTATGACCATGTCCCTGAACAGCATTTCTATATGTCCGGAACTATCACGGATGTCTTGGAAAAGCATGCTCGTGAAACGAAATGAGTATGAGGTGTATTTTACGCACGCCACTCACCACGCTATTTAATGGCGAGGCCACCCGTATCGCCGGCGTGACGGAATATGGCACTGTCGAAATCTATCCGGGCCACGTTGCCCTCACAGCAACCATAGACTTTTCAGAATTCGAGATTGAACATGAACATGTCATTGAGCGCTTTTTTGCGCAGCAGGGATTTCTTCATACAAATCCCGATGAGAATAAGACTGAGATTCACGTCCTCTCTTGCGAGAAAAAGGAAGAAGTTGATATGAAGAGCTTAAAAGAATATCGAGCATTTATTCTGAATAAATTAGAAAAAGGAGAAGAGCTTGGAGCATTCCAACTCCGACATCTGGAAGCATCGAAAGTGGCTCTCGAGAAAATGCTCGAAGTGGTACAAGAAGAAAAAGAAGCCTAAAACGGCTTCTTTTTTGTTTGCCAGTACATATCCCTTTGCGTATAGTTGTTTTTATCAATCTTGATTCTAATCCTATGTACGAAGCAAAAACATTCAATCTCCGCCCTCTTGAGGGTTTGTCAGAACGACAAATGAGTGAGCATTTAAAGCTCTACGCAGGCTACGTTAAAAATGTAAATACGCTTATGGGCCGCGTAGAAGCCTTGGCAAAAAATACCGAAGAGCATGCCTATGAACTTTCAGAGGTCAGACGCCGACTCGGCTTTGAGTTCAATGGCATGCGTTTACATGAATACTACTTTGAGCAATTTGAAGCCTCCGAAGCTTCCGAGAGTGCCCTCCGTAGTCACATTGAAGCGCAATTCGGTTCCTATGACGCATGGAAAGCAGCATTCACATCTGTCGCAAAAATGCGTGGCGTGGGATGGGCGCTTCTTATGCAAGACGTGCGTACCGGCACATTGCACAATGTTTGGGTGAGTGATCATGAAGTTGGACATCTTGCAGGACAGAAGGTCTTGCTTGCTTGTGATGTATGGGAACATGCGTTCCTGCTCGATTATCTCCCAGGCGAACGTGGAAATTACATTGAAGCCTTCTTCAACAATCTCAATTGGCAAGTGGCCGAGGCACGTTTCAAAGCTTAATCATAAAAAAACACCCATTCGATAGGGTGTTTTTTTATTTATCCATTATACGCGGATAAAGACCTCCTCAATCTCATCGCGTAAAGTCTTTGCGATTTCTTCCAGCTCTTCACGCTCCACTTTGTGATATTCGCTAAAATCAGAATTGAGTGTTTTTCCTGGCCGAAATCCCTGTAAAGCAAAGCGTTGTGAGCCTTTCAATAATTCTATCATAGCTTCCCACGTCGCCCTATCATGATGCTCATTCAGTACCGTGGTACGAAACTCATATTCCGGCGCTCGTCGTTTGATCAATCCAATGCTTTGTCGGATCGCCTCCGGGCGCATACAAGCGCCCACAAGCTCCTGATATCGCTCCAGAGACGTTTTTACGTCCATAGCGACATAATCTAACAACTCCTTTTCGAGAAGCGGCTGAAGCACCTCTGGTAGCGCGCCATTCGTGTCGAGTTTCGTCTGAAACCCCATGTCTTTTACCTTTCTTAAAAAGGTCTCCAGTCCCTGCTGTAAGGTTGGTTCTCCTCCCGAAACAACCACTCCGTCGAGTTTGCCGATTCTTGTCTCCAAGAAAGCGAACACACTGGATTCATCAATGAAGCTATCACGTAATTTTATTAATTGTTCCGGTAATACGAATTCAGGATTGTGACAGTACCCGCAACGAAAATTGCATCCGGGCGTAAAGACAATGCAAGAGAGCCGATCGGGAAAATCGAGAGTAGTAAACTTTTGTACCGCGCTTATTTGCATACGCGGGCGTACCGCGTAGTGAATGTCTGATTTGCCGCGACACATTCTTCAAAATGCTTTCTAGAATAATGCTCGGCTTTTTTCCCGCGGTTAAAGTTTCCAACAGGACGATGATATCCCATGACGCGAGTCCAGATTTCACAGCGTGTTCGTTCTTCGTTTTGTACAGACATATTTTTTGGTAAGTATATTAATTTTTATTATTTATTTGGATGCGCACTGATAAACTCTTTTCGATATTCCGTGTCCTTTCTTGATGCCTCTTGCAAACCAAGCTCTTTATCGCAGGTTGGACAATAATCCCATTCCCCTTTCAAGTATCCATGTTTCGGACAAATGGAAAAGGTTGGCGTAATCGTGATATAGGGCAAACGATATCGGGTAAGAATTTTCTTCACAAGATTTGCACAGGCTTTTGCCGAAGTCATGCGTTCTCCCATATAACAATGGAAGACGGTTCCTCCCGTATACTTCACCTGTAAGCCATCCTGCAGATCGAGTGCTTCAAACAAGTCATCCGTGTAGCCAACTGGCAATTGAGAAGAGTTCGTATAGTATGGCGCCGCTTCCGTTCCCGCCTGCAGAATCTCTGGAAAGCGTTTTTTATCTTCTTTTGCGAGGCGATACGTTGTCCCTTCCGCCGGCGTTGCTTCAAGATTGTAGAGATGACCGGTTTCTTCCTGATATTCCGTCATCTTCTTTCTCATGAAGTCCAGTACTTCTTCAGCAAAAGCAACCCCCCATTCTGTGGTGACATTTTCCTCATCATTGGTAATATTACGAATCGCTTCATTCACTCCATTGATACCGATGGTCGAGAAATGATTTCGCAATGTACCAAGATATCGTTTTGTATATGGGAACAATCCTCGATCCAACCAGATTTCAATTTCTTTACGCTTAATTTCAAGCGAGGTTTTCGCCAAATCCATGAGATACTCAAGACGTTCGAAGAATCGTTCCTTTGCATCGCGAGACATATAACCAATACGCGCTGCGTTAATAGTCACAACTCCGATAGAGCCGGTCATTTCCGCTGAACCAAAGAGACCACCTCCTCGACGCTTCAATTCCTTGAGATCGAGCTGAAGACGACAGCACATAGAGCGCACATCCCCTGGATTCATGTCGGAATTCAGAAAGTTCTGAAAATATGGCGTGCCATATTTTGCTGTCATTTCAAATAATGGCTCGGTTTTCTCACTCTCCCAATCGAAGTCTTTTGTAATATTGTAGGTCGGAATAGGAAAGGTAAATGTACGACCATTTCTGTCACCGTCCGTCATCACTTCAATAAAGGCGCGGTTCACAATATCCATCTCTTTCTGCAACTCACCAAACGTATACTCGTAATATTTTCCACCAAGCATAAGACGCTTCTCCTTCAAATCATCAGGACATGTCCAATCAAGCGTAATATTCGTAAATGGTGTTTGTGTTCCCCAACGAGATGGAATATTTAAGTTGAAAACGAATGATTGCATGTTTTGCTTCACATACTCATAGGTTTTGGTTTCAACATATTGCTCGAGCGCATTCTCATTTGCAAAACGTATTCCTGCGTCTTGAATTTCCTTGCGAAGCTCCAGTTCATACTTTTTCACAAACGGCGCCATATAAGTGTCAAAACTGGAAAAAGCTTGCGCTCCCGCCCATTCATTTTGCAAGGTCCCAAGAAAATTCACCATTTGTGAAACAGCTGAGGACAAATGCTTTGGAGGATTCGATTCGATTTTTCCTGAAACACCATTAAACCCTTCCTCAAGGAGCATGCGCAAACTCCAACCGGCGCAATACCCTGAAAACATATCCAAATCATGAATATGTAAATCTGCGTTTCGATGCGCATCGCCGATAGCTGATGGATAAATATGTGAAAGCCAATAATTTGCCGTCACTTTTCCAGCGGTATTCAAGATCATTCCACCAAGAGAATAGCCTTGATTGGAATTCGCATTTACGCGCCAATCCAGCTGTTCCAAATATTCACGCACAGTATTTTCCACCTCCACCACAACATCACGTCTTGAACGAGCTTCTCGGCGCTTTTCACGATAGAGAATATACGCCTTTGCGACATCAGCGTAATCAAATCGAATAAGAACTTCTTCGACCATATCCTGGATTTGTTCCACGGATGGCACCGTATCCTCAAACTCTTTTTCCAAAGCAATCAGGACTTCGGAGGCGAGTACCGGTGGAATGGCCGCATCTTTTTTATTTACCGCTTGGAGTGCCTTCGCAATGGCGTGTTCGATTTTTATCAAATCAAAATCGACAATAGCTCCGCTTCTTTTTTGTATTTTATGAATGGGCATGCTGCGTTTAAGAGAGTGTGAATTACACTCTCTTAAACGCAGTGGACGACAAAAGGTGTCACTCCGCTTTTTCCCCCTTAAAAATAAAGTTTCGTAATTTTTTCCTCGCGCGAGAAAGTTGTAATTTTATAGCGTTTTCTGATCGGTTCAGAAGTTCAGCGATTTCCTTCACGCGTTTTCCCTCTTGATATTTGAGTTGGATCACTTGTCTATCACCTAGATTCAAGCGCTTTAATCCTCGCTCGATAGCATCCTTGCGCTCCATAGCCTCTACCATATCCTTCACCATGGGACGGCGGTCCATAATGCGATTGGTCTTACGATAATGGCTCACAAGTAAATTATGTGCGATACGAAGCAAGTAGGTGAGATAAGACGCATTTGAAGGCGTAAAAGAAGACAATGAACGAAAGGCGCGCTCAAAGGTTTCATGCGTAAAATCTTCCGCAAGGGCCTCCTCGCTCACACGGTGTAAAAAGAAGGCTCTCACTTGAAAAACATACTTGATATAGAGCTCCGCAAACTTTTCTGCGTGGCGCTGAGCCTCCAAAATAAGCTCTAGGTCGTCGGTTCGGACATGTAAGATCTTCTGTGCCTCTGAGATATAGGCTTGTTCCAAATAGCGTAATAATGCGTCTCTCGACGAGAGCGTATTTGGTATATCCTGATCCATCCATCGCGATAAAAGAGAGCTTATTCTCACCGGTTCGGCCGAGTCTCCACCCGCTAATAAGAATGCCTGATCAAATCCTAGGCGGTCCTCCACTGATGACAGCTCGGGGTGAAATTCAATGAAATATTTAATAGCTCCGGCGTTGGTATAGAGGGGCGTGACGTGCATTTCATCGAGAAAACGCTTGCCTTGTTTCTGTTTATTTTCGACGCGCCCAATATATGGTTCCCCACGAATAATTTTGAGCCAGAACTGTTCATAATAGGACTTTGACATTAAGCCACCCCATAATTCACCAGGTTTTTTGCCAAGAATCTCAGGAATATCAAAACCCGCTCGATTTGAGCAACCGGGGCTTGCAAAAAGAATATTTGAAGCCTGATCCGTGATCAGAAATGAACCTTTCATCTCTCCTATAAAATCATGCGAGCAGCTCGGGGACAAGAATAGTAGCCCGCCACGCACCTTTGACACTCCTAGGAGTCCGTTTTATCGTAGGCGAGCCCAACCTCCTTCGCGCATGTAGCTCAGTGGTAGAGCGGGTGTCTTATACACACCTGGTCGCAGGTTCGATCCCTGCCGTGCGCACCATCACCCCAAATAGCCCTTTACGGGCTATTTTGTGTTTATTCCCTTGACAAGTGGGCTAAATAATGATTCGATAAGTTGTCGCACATTCCAAGAGGAGACCTACCATGTGGACAGAGGAACTCACAACGCTCTACCGATCTGACGGGTTTCACAAAACCCGCGTCTCGCCATTCATGCTCACGGCACCATTTCTCTTTCATGCGTTTCACGACTATATCGTGCTCTCGATGGAAATAGAGGAAGACCGATGGCTAGATCGCCAATACATCGTGGACATGATTGCCACCCTATTCGTCCTCAAGATCGACTTCGGCGAACACCTTTGGGATATGAGCCCCCATACGAAGCTCGTCGAGCTTACCGATGCAGAGATTGATACGCTTTGGGAATTCGTACGCAGCGGTCTGCACGAAGACTCTCATCTATTCGGCGAACACCCCTGGGACTACTTCCGTCGCGCTTGGCACGAGGCCAGCGGGGAATGGCTCCCAGAGAGATTGGATCCGGAGCCCGTTGCTCTGGGCGGCGGCATTCACGCCTACTATTTCAAGCGAGGGGTGGCTCATTGTATCCATCGATTTCGTCCTCTCTCATATGCCTGAGCTCGTTCAGGCCTACGCTAGCTCTAGAGCCCCGACTTACCAGCGGGGTTCTTGTTATTTGTAGAGGGAGGTGCTATTGGTTATGATCTCTTACATGGAAAAAGCACAGACATTCACGGCTACTCTAGAAGATGCCGGCAAACGCCTCGATATGTATTTAACGGAGCAGCTTGCAAACATTACCCGTTCTCAAGTGAAAAAGCTGATTAAATCCGGAGGTGTTTTGATTAACCAGAAATCGGTCTCTGTCCATCAATTTTTAAAAGAAGGTGATCAGATCGTTGTTGCTCAAGATGCAACACGCCCATTCACTGATATTCCCGGCGAGGAGAAACAAGTTGCCAATCAAGAAGTGGCGAGCACCAAGCAGCTTCCTCCATTACACATCATTGAAGAAACCGAAACCTTTCTCGTGATTGATAAACCAGCCGGTATTCTTGTACATCCTGATACTAAAAATACTTCGGGAACCCTCATTGATATGTTGATCAATCATGATCCATCTCTTGGGAAAATTGGTGAGGATCCTATGCGACCAGCCATTGTTCATCGTCTCGACAAAGATGTGAGCGGGCTCATGTTAGTTGCCAAGACACAAGATGCATACGACTACTTCAAACATTTATTTAAAGAAAAAAGAATTAAAAAAACCTATCTTGCTTTTGTGTATGGCGAGTTGCCCCAACAGGAAGGTGATATCCGTTTTCGTATCGCTCGCTCAAATACGAGTCCTCGCATGGCCGCCCGCCCTCAACAAGAAGATGCTGGACGTGCCGCATGGACACATTATCGTGTCATAGAACGCTTTCGTGGTGCAACTCTCGTAGAAGCAGAAATTATTTCAGGACGCACTCATCAAATTCGCGCGCATTTCTTTGCGCTCAACTGTCCTATTATTGGCGATGTGCTTTATCAGGCAAAACACCCCACAAGAACGATCACAGCACCAAGACTCATGCTCCAAAGTGTCGGCCTTGAATTTACCGATCCGGTCACGGATGACGAACACACTTATGTCCTTGCTCCCGATCCAAGCTTTGAAACATTAAAAAATGAACTCTCTTAGTATGGCTCATCTTTTTCTCATTACGGGCCCTTCCGGAGCGGGAAAATCTAGTATTCTTAAGGCGCTCCTTCAAGACCCCGCTCTTCATCTTGAACGATTTATCACAACAACTACACGCGAGATGCGCCCAGGAGAAGTTAATGGAGAAGATTATTGGTTTATTCCACGCGAGGCCTTTATTAAACAACGTGACCAAGATAAATTTTATGAATGGGCAGAAGTCTATGGAAAGTTTTATGGCTCCCCAAAAAGGGAATATGAGCAGATGCAAGAAAGCGGGAAGAACAAAATTATGGTTATTGATGTGCAAGGTGCCGAAGCCCTTAAGAAACGTCTCCCTGAAGTGATTACGCTTTTTGTTGATGCTTCTATTGAAGAAATGAGTGCACGCATTCGTGCACGATGCATCAGCTCAGAAGATGAGCTTAGCCGACGCATTGAGGCGATGAAGCTCGAAAAAACCTATAAAGATAAGGCCGATTATGTTGTTGCCAACACGCATGGTAAATTGGACCAAGCTATTCAAGCAGCCAAAAAGATCATTCAATCAAATCTATGAACCTACCCTTTTTCAAAAAATCAGTTATTTCCGTTCTTACTTTCGCCCTGTCCTTTACCCTTGCTATCCCAGGGGCATTTGCTGCCTCTACCAGTCCGAATAATTCTGCCATGGGAGCAACAAAAGATTCTGTGACCGCCGACGGTATTGAAAGCGTGCAGATCACCGTGCTCATCCGAGATGACCTTCTCGCTGCTCAAGCAGGAATTCCGGTGGAACTCTTTTCCAGCCGCGGAGCGCTTGATGAAATAAGCCCAAGCTCTACTGTCGTTACGGATAGTCTAGGACGCGCGAAATTCGATGTGCGTTCTCTAAGAGACGGCCTTGCAACCTTTACTGCTCAAGCAAATGGCCTTCCTCTCGAGAAGTGGGTGGATGTCACTTTCAAAAATGGCCTTAGCTTCCCGCTTGCTGCCGGGGATCTGATTAAAATTCCAGACGATGGCAATGCAACGACATTAAATGATACCGCCGTCTATTATTATGCAACTGATGGGCGCCGATATGTCTTCCCAAATGAAAACACCTATTTTACTTGGTATACCGATTTCTCCAATGTACAAGTGATTCCAATAGACCAAATGTCTCTTATCCCTATCGGTGGCAATATCACCTATCGACCGGGGACGCGCATGGTGAAATTCCAAACCGATCCAAAGACCTATATCATTATTCGCGGTGGGGTTCTTCGTTGGATTAAATCTGAAGATATCGCACGCACTTGGTTTGGCCCCGCATGGAATACCTTCGTAGATGATGTCTCGGAAGCCTTTTATGTGAACTATACATTTGGTGTACCGGTGGAAAATGCTTTGGATGTATCCTTACAGATTATTAGAGACGCAACCCGTACTGTGAACGCGGATAAAGGATTCGGTAATCCATAAACCGCCCTTGTACGACAAATAAAAAAACCCCGAAAGGGGATTTTTTATTTAGCGGCTTTTTCTTTTGCTTTTGGTGCTGAAGCTTCTTTCGCTGCTGGAGCGGCTCCACGCACTTTGATTTCACGTGCTTCTTTGAAACGTTTCTTCTTTCCGTGACGCACGTAGGAGATGTATTGGCGTCTGACCTTCGCCTGCTTTATACACTCCACTTTCTCAATTGAGGGAAGCTTCAGAGGAAAAATTTTCTCGACACCAATGCCTTCAGAGACTTTTCGAACCGTCATGGTTCGTCCGAGACCTTTTCCACTTACCTTCAATACCAAGCCTTCGAAGACCTGTACGCGCTCTCTTTCCTTCCCTTGGGCGTTCACATCTTTAATTTTCTGATGCACGCGAATCGTCATCCCGGTACGTACTTGTTCGGGGGTAATATCGGCGGGCAATTTCAGTTCTTCAGACATAGTAGTATAGCTTTCAGCTTGTTTCATTGAATGAGCGTTAGATTAGAGGAAAAAGCGAGATTCGTCAAGATTTGCATAGCTCACAGAGATCGAGTAGATTTCGTCTTATTTTATATACATTCTCCTGTATCCACCACGCCTAGACAAGGCGCAAACTGGACCTAGCAAAAAAGATTAGAGGGCTTCCTTCAAATATTTAGCGGTATAACTCTTTTTGGCCTTGGCGACCGTTTCTGGAGTACCTTCCGCCACCACTTCCCCACCGCGTGCACCGCCTTCTGGACCCATATCAATAACCCAATCAGCCATTTTGACCACATGTAAATTATGCTCAATGACAACCACCGTATTTCCTTTTTCCACCAAAGCATCCAAAACCGTCATCAAACGTTGGATATCGGCAAAGTGTAGTCCAGTGGTCGGCTCATCTAGAATATAGAGTGTCTTTCCTGTCGCGCGTCTTGAGAGCTCGGTCGCAAGCTTCACACGTTGTGCTTCTCCGCCAGACAAGGTCGTCGCCGGTTGACCGAGACGCACATAGCCGAGACCAACTTCGTGGAGCACTGAGAGTTTTTCGTAAATGGCCGGCTGATCCACAAAAAATCGACGTGCTTCTTCAACCGTCATATCGAGAATGTCGGCAATATGTTTTCCATGCCAATGGATTTCCAAGGCATCCGTTGTATAGCGTGTGCCATTACACTCGTGACACTCAACGTACACATCCGGCATAAATTGCATGCTGATCTGCATATAACCCTCCCCACCACAGGATTCACATCTTCCACCGCCCTTCACATTAAATGAAAATTTACCAGCATCGAAACCTCGCATTTTTGCTTCTGGAATACCTGCAAATAAATCTCGGATCGCTGTAAACACGCCTGTATAGGTTGCCGGATTCGATCGAGGAGTTCGTCCAATAGGACTCTGATCCACAGAGACAATTTTATCGAGATGTGGAATCCCTTCAATTTTCTTATGGGCTCCGATAGGATCTTTCGCATTATAAAAATGCGTGGAAAGGGCTCGCGCAAGAATATCAAGGACTAAGGTTGATTTCCCTGAACCAGAAACGCCCGTAACACAAACCAGCGAGCCAAGAGGGATACTGACGTCGATATCTTTTAAGTGATAGGCGTTCGCTCCTTTTACAACAATCTTTTTTCCATTGCCCTTACGACGCTTCTTTGGTTTGTCGAGTTTCTGCTTCCCAGAAAGATATTGCCCCGTCATCGATTCTTTATTCGCTTTAATTTGTGCGAATGTTCCTTCAGCAATAATTTCTCCGCCATATTCTCCAGCCCCAGGGCCAACGTCAATAATCCGATCCGCTGCTTTCATGACCGTATCATCGTGCTCAACGACGATCACTGTATTCCCAAGATCGCGTAGTCGTTTCATCGTATGAATCAATTTGTCATTATCACGTGAATGCAAACCGATAGACGGCTCATCCAAAATATAAATCACCCCAGAAAGTTCAGCTGCGAGCTGTGCCGCGAGCCGTACGCGCTGAGCCTCTCCCCCTGACAATGACATAGCACTACGATCAAGCGTGACATAATCAAGGCCAACATCCAAGAGATTTTGGAGACGACGGATAATTTCATTTGATACCTGATCTACGACGGCACGTTCATGTTCTGCAAAGCCAAAAGCATCCGGTGCACGATCTGTCCTCGCTTTTACGATGCGGCTTTTCTTTTCTTTTGGACGTGCTTTACCGAGTTGCTTAAAAAAGGCGAGCGTTTCATCAAGTGGAATATCTACCAAATCGGCAATCTTTTTATCAAGAATGGTGACCGCGAGAGCTTCTGGTCGTAATCGCTTCCCCTCACAGTCGGGACACGTTAATACGCGCATATATCCTTCAATTTCTTTCTGCACATATTCAGAGTCCGTTGTACGATGTTTCTCTTCAAGCATGATTAAAATGCCTGGAAACGTCATCTTCTTCGTGCCAATAAGATAAACCTCGTCTCCCGTGCCCTGCATTAAAATATTGAGGGCGGATTTTGACAGCTTCTCAATCGGATCATTGATACTGAATTGATGTTTTGCTCCCACGGCTTCCAAAAGCTTCATTTGAGACGTTTGGTTTCCGGCAATACGCGTCCATGGTTTGATCGCGCCCTGCGCGATCGTGAGGCGCTTATTAGGAATCACAAGCTCTGGTTCCAGCACGAGCTTTGTTCCGAGTCCGGTACAAGCGGAGCAAGCTCCATGCGGAGAGTTGAATGAAAACATGCGTGGCTCCAGCTTTGGAAAGGCTTTTCCGCAATCGATACAAAAAAGAGACTGTGAGTGTAGTTGTTCTCTTTCGCTTCCCTCTTCCAATACAAGGAGCAGTCCATTACCAAGCTCAAGACCGTGCTTCACAAACTCAAGAAGATTTTCTATCGGCATAGGCGTTCCTTTTTCGAGTCTCGTTACCACAACTTCAATCGTATGCTCTTTCGTTTTATCAATTTTGGTTTGAAGTAATTCTTCGATATCAACGAAGGTCCCGTCAAAACGCACTTCTTTTACGCCGGCGTTTTTCGCACCCTTCAAGGCAACCTTATGCTCCCCCTTCATCTGTCGAACTATGGGCGCCATGATCGTAAGATAGTCTTTTGTGCTGAGGGAGAGAACTTTGTCCGCAATTTCTTTTTGTGTTTGTTCGGACAATAGCTTGCCGCACTCAAAACAATGTGCGCGACCAGCTCTTGCAAATAAAATACGCAAGTAATCATAAATCTCCGTCACGGTTCCAACGGTGGAACGTGGATTATGAGAAGAAGATTTTTGATCAATGGCGATTGTAGGAGAGAGTCCGGAAATTTCATCAACGTCTGGCTTGTCTTGGAGCTCTAAAAATTGCCGTGCATAGGAAGAAAGACTCTCCATATAACGACGCTGACCTTCCGCATGAATTGTATCAAAAGCGAGTGAAGATTTCCCCGAACCGGAAAGACCGGTAATCACAATAAACTTGTTCTTCGGGAGGTCAATCGAAACATTTTTTAAATTATGCGTGCGAGCTCCTTTTATGGAAATGACGTCAGCTTTTGGAGAAACTTTCTTCGTCACTTTTTTCGTTGATTTTGGCATGTAGCAATCGAATCTAAGCACTTAGAAACATTGCCGCCGAGGCTAACACGATTTTGAGGTTCTGGCAAGAGTGCCCGTTCAATATCACTGATCAACTTCCCCCACCGCAGCGCGTCCCGAGATCTGCCGCATGTCTACATGAGCCAATACGCGTACGTGCGGGATCTGTTGATGCATTAAGACGTTCCCAATTTCGCTCCCCCGAACTAGGACAGGCCATACAGGTGAACGCGGAGCCACCAGCGCCACTACAGGTAAGCGGGATAACTCCGTGCTGACCTAAGAAGCAGATAGAGCCGAGTTGTACCTGTTCTTCTTCGGTACGATACGTTTCTCCAATAACACCGCTCACCCAAGCCGAGCCTGGAACACAGACACGAACTTGATGGCCGGCGGGACCGGAACATTTTGCCCCTGGCTCAGTACAATCATGATCTACGGCACACTTTTTGTCATCCGGTAAACGATTTAAATCGAATCCAGCCGCTCGAAGATCTTCATTGGTTAAAATAGTAGAAGTTCCTCTGCAGATTGCCTGAGTCCCGCCCACACAAGCATCGCTTCCCGCTGAGCAGGCGTGAGCACTGTCACAAGGAGAGCGTGCGGGTAGACCACTTTCTCTCGCACAGAGATTCCAAGACTCAATGCAAGAAATCTCTGACTCTGTACAGTCAATATCTTCTCCGCATGGCGAACCCTCTTGTCCATCGCTACAATATTTGATAATCCTACCGAATTGTCGAACGTATCCGTCCACAAATCCTCCCCCGGTCACAAAGCTGACAAGTCCTCGTATAGGAGCCACTCCTGTCGAAAAAAGATAATGTCCTATGTGCGCTTCTTGGGAGTCATATACAAAGCCGGTGTTCACGCACTTTTTTCCTTCACCGCAATCTGTGTCGCTTGCACAGAGATTCGCTTGTTCCGCTTGAGTAAGCGCCAGCGGAACACATCCGACATTTGTAATAGCCGGTGGCGATAAATTGGTTGTCGCAGGATTTACAACCTGAAGGATGGTATACGCCCCAAGCACGAGCAACATACCAACGATGGCGTCGCGTATAATTTCTTTTCCTCGAGCAATATCTCCCATGCTTGATCCAATGAGATATCGAAAGCCGCCCCAGACCACCATCACGATAGCGACGATTAAAACGACTCCGACGCCAAAACGATATGCTTCATTAATATAATCAGCGAGTCCATTCACCTGCGTTACGCTTCCAAGCGGAATATTTAAGGTCATCGGAAAAAGGCTTGTCGGCGGAGGACAATCTTGTGTTCTCGCGTTTTGCACAGCAGCAGATTCAGTTGTACTCGAAGCTGCAGACGTTCCTGCAGACGTTCCTGCAGACGGGCTTGAACAAGACCCATTACCGGCCTCCGTTCGATCAATATAAGTTGAATCACAAAAAGCTGCTCGCCATGTCCCACCTCCCCGACCAGCACAGTAATTATTGCAATAACTCAAAGGAGTTGATGCGTCGGTAGTAGCCGTTCCGCAAGTGGTCACCCCCGAGCTATCTGAGTGATGCTCACATGTCCCCTCGGGGGCGCGGCACCAACAGTCAACGGCAGCTGCATGATTGAATGGGAATAACGTAAAAAAGAGCATCATCCCAAAAGTCGCGGAGACGAGAGCTACGCCGAGGAGCATGTGATCAGAAAACAAAATGGAAGAAAATCTTTTTTTCATACGTATTTAAGGCGAAGTACTCGAAGTCGTCGGATGCAAAAATTTTTCAACGATGAGATTCAGCATATCCGACGTCAGTGCCCCTTGTAGACGTTGTCCGTTAAAGAAAAAGGTTGGTGTGCCTTGCACGCCAGCTGCCAGTCCATCGGCGACATCACTTTCAATTGCCTTCATATATCTCTCATCATTCATGCACGTGCGAAAGCGATCTACGTCTGCGCCCACCTCGACCGCGTATTGTTCCAAATCCGTTTCAGAAAAAGCACCTTGATTTACAAATAGTTTGTCGTGATACGCCCAATACTTGTCCTGTTCCTTCGCGCAACGCGCGCCATGCGCAGCCAGCAGTGCTCCCGGATGCAACGCTTCAATAGGAAAATCTCGAATCACCAAACGCACACGATCGCTGTACTTGGTCGTCATTTCTCTCACCGGTTCAAATGAGGCGCGGCAAAAAGGACAGCCAAAATCCACAAATTCCACAATAGTGAGCAATGAATCTTTCATCCCAATCTCCGGAGCGTCCGGACGATATAAGCGGCGCAAATCAGCATCGGTCACATGGTTATTCGCGATCGCGGCAGAAATCGAAGACTCGAGACGCTGGTTCAATAATGGATTGGTCTCCCCTCTTTGGATCGCGCCATAATAATGAGCAACGCTCACGGCAAACCAACCTATAAGAGCTATTCCTCCTAAAACAACTATAAGTGTTATGACGCGCCCAGTCGTGACGGGGACGTCTTTTCCAAATAATCGTAGCTTCATTCCTCGGTAGTATACCACGGTTGACGGACATACTCAGACGAGTTACGTTAATGGTCAATATGAGGCAAACCATCTTTTCCATTGCCATAATGACGCTCTCAGCTCTGCTTATTGCAAGCATTTTGTTGCAGCAGCGCGGTACCGGTCTCGGTGCTGGTTTTGGCGGTGAGGGAAACGTTTTTCGAACAAAACGCGGAATTGAAAAAGGACTTCATCACGCTACCATAGCTCTTGCTGTTCTCTTTTTCGCCACCGCATTGTTGAATCTATTGCTTGGATAAGCACATGCCCAAGTGGTTAGACAAAATATCTTCCTTGTGGCAACGCGTTTTTTTCTGGCAGAAGCCCGAAGGAGATTCCAAAGAGTTTAAGCCTCACGCGCATCATGATCATGCGCTTGTTTTGTCTGTCACAGATCAAAAGCGTGTTCCCCATATAAAGCAATGGCTTTTATTAACACGTGTTTTTGATCAAACGGAGCGCCGCATCTTTTTTTCAGCCCTTCTTGTTTTTTGTCTTACGCTTATTGTTGCCGCGGGGAATCTCCTGCGCTTACAGCTTGCCCAGGTTCCCGCTTCCGGTGGCGCCGTCACTGAAGCTCTGATCGGCACACCAAAACTCATTAATCCGCTTTTTGCTCCACTCAACGATGTGGATCGAGATTTGAGCGCCCTTATCTACTCTGGACTCTTTCGTTTGGACGCTTCTTACGATCCGGTTCCTGATCTTGTCGAGCAATATCATTGGACAGATGATCAAAAAACGCTTGAAGTATCCCTTCGTAAAAATATAACCTTTCATGATGGCGAGCCTTTGACTGCTGATGATGTCATTTTTACTTTTCAAGCAATCAAAAATCCTAACTGGCGTAGTCCGCTTGCTGGTCTTTTTCAAAATGTCACTGTGGTGCGTGTTGATGAACAGACAGTGCAATTTCAGCTGAAGGAGCCGAACCCGCAATTCCTTCAATCACTCACCGTGGGTATTTTGCCTGAGCATATTTGGAGCAATATCCCTGATAGTGGTGCTCAATTAGCCGATGCTAATATTCGCCCTATCGGAAGCGGGCCATATTCTGTTGCGTCTTTTACTCGTGACGCGAATGGATCCATTTTGAATTACACCTTGAAAAAGTTTGGTGGCTATTATGGAATAAAGCCCTATATCAATGAATGGAAATTCCGTTTTTATGCCGATCGTGATTCCGCCTTTACAGCTTTGAAGAATAATCAAATTGATCTGCTCGCCTTTGTGCCCTGGGATGACGCGGAGACCCTTTCCAAAGAACAATATACGATTTCACGACTTGAACTTCCCCAGATGACTATCGCCTTTTTCAATTTGAAAGACGACCTCTTGAAAGAGGATTCTATGCGAGAAGCTCTCTCCCTAGCGATTGATAAAAAAGAGCTCCTCGATTTATTCGGTGAACAAGTGACCCCTGCGTCTTCACCGTTTCCTTTCATTGAATCCACAACCACAACCTCCGCAGACTTAGAGAAGGCGCGTGGTATTCTCGACGACCTCAAATGGTCCACCGATGAAGAGACCGGACTTAGATTTAAAGGTGGCGCTTCAAGTACATCGGCATCCAGCACAAAACTCACATTGAATATCACCGTGCCGGATCAAAGTGATATTCTTCGTATCGCCGAATATTTGAAACGTCGTTGGTCATTACTTGGCGCTGAGGTCAATATTGAAAAGCAAACGCTTCAATCTGTTGTGACGGATCGAAAATACCAAGTCTTAGTTTGGAATATTCTGCTCACGCCAACGCTCGATATTCGCCCATTCTGGCATAGTTCAAAAGCGACCGCCGGAGGATTTAACTTTTCCAATCTCGAAGATCGTGATGTTGATAAAGCACTCGATGCCATTGGCTCCGTCTCCTCTACCGAAGCTCTCCATGCGGCGCGACTCGCCCTGATTCCTCTCATCGAAAAAACACAGCCCGCGCTTTTCCTTTCTCAGCCAAGATATACCTATGTCGTTTCAAACGAAATCAAAGGAGTAAAGGATCAACGCATCGCCCATCCCGCTAATCGTTTTCAACAAGCGCTTCATTGGTACGTAAAGACAACGTGGAGCTGGAAATAACCCATGCACCTATCCATCCTGGTTCCTTTATTTAATGAATCGCGGACCCTGGAGCGAAGTGTCAATGAACTACGCGCTTTTCTTCAAGATCGATCTATTCATGGAGAAATCATTCTCATTGATGATGGTTCAACCGACGAAACACGTGGAATTATGGAAGTCTTAGCAGAAGACCATGTCGAGATTCAATGCGCCCACCATGCGGTGAATCGTGGAAAGGGTGCCGCAATTAAAACCGGCGCACAATTAGCGCGAGGAAGGTATATTGGCTTTCTTGATGCGGATCTAAGCACCAAGCCGAATGTCTTTGATCTTGCCCTTCCTTTACTGACCCATGCCGACCTTGTTTTTGCTTCTCGTGCGCATCCGAAATCCACGATTTCTGTTCAACAACCGTTATATCGTGTCCTCTCGGGCAAACTCTTTAATGCGTATGTCAGACGACTGCTCCACCTCCCCTACCGCGACACACAATGCGGATTCAAAGTATTTCATAGCTCCCTTCTTCCGCTCGTGGCAGAGATTCAAGCGGATGGTTGGGCCTTTGATGTTGAGCTTTTATATGGAGCGCGCCGGCGTGGTCTCGCCTTACAAGCAATCCCAGTTGATTGGCGTCATCATGGAGAAAGTCGCGTCGCTTTATCAGATGCCTTTACGATTTTTCATGAGTTGAAAAGAATAAAAAAGTGTACTACTGTTCCGCCAGACGCGAGGCAGACACATGAGTGATGCGCGTACATAACGATGGTAAAAAAATGGATCGGTTGTTGTAGCCTGTATAAATGGGGCCGCGGTGGCGGAATTGGTAGACGCGCTAGCTTCAGGTGCTAGTGGGAGCAATCTCGTGAGGGTTCAAGTCCCTCCCGCGGCACCACTTGTACAGGGTGCTAAGTCTTTAGCGAGCTTTTTCCTTTGGCGCGCACCCTGAAAAAATTCTAAAAAAGGGGGCTACTCGGTTCCAGCCTCCAAGTATTCGGGCAGAGCAGCGGAGCTATCAACGCTCGGACGACTCAAGATTCCTCCCGCAGCCCTTTCTGCTAAGCCGTCCTCGCTTCGGGGACGGAGGTTTTTATGCGGGCTAGAACGATTTTTGAATTTCTGCGTCGAGCTTGTCGGGATGGGTTAATACATTACCATTGAACGTAATTTTGCCACTTTTGTCGATAATATACGTCATCTCAAAACGCTTCATGCCATACTTCTGAATAATCTCTCGACCTCCTTGTGCGTCAGCATAGTCCCACGGCGTACCATAGGTTTTCTTAAATTGCTCAATACTTTCTTTTGTATCACGTGGATCGATATCTATGGTGATAAAGACTACTTGTTTATCTTTATATTTTTGGTATATGGGAACGAACTCACGCGCCTCCTCCTGACAGGTGGAGCACCATTGCGCCGCAGACGACATGATAATGATCTTACCCCTTAGAGAAGCGCTATCAATTATAGTGCCGTCAAGTGTTCTATAAGAAAAGGCGGGAGCTATATCGCCGACGCTGGTACCAACACCTGCCTGTGTCTGTAATGTGCTTTTCTTCCCGACCACAAAATACAGACCGATACCGGCAAGAGCAACAATAATAAGTATGATGATTGCTTTCTTTTTCATAGGTCATTCTTAGAAGGCGGCGCCCCAACTTCACAACTTTCGCAATAACCTTGTACTCGCCGCGCGCTGAAATATAAGCCGATGAGTACAAGTAATATACCCCCGTATACAAAGTATGGCTGGTGTCCGAGCGTAAAAAAGATACTTCCCGCTCCCAAAAATCCGAACACTGCCAGAATGCACGATGAACACGCAGCGGTCGCCAGAAGTCCGGCAAACAGTGCCGAGAAAACGCCGATGCCACCCTGCCCAACTGCGTTCGCACGCCCTCTCTTTGATCGGACAAAAATAAACGCTTGCATAAGAATCAACAGCGCGGTAACTGACGACAAAAATAGGAACAAGAGATAGTCATGCAACGCAAAAAGACTCAATTGAAACGCAAGCGTATTCCCAGGTGTGAACAAAACGGGAAGCAGTATATACGCGGCGATAAAAATTGCCGTAAGCCCAACAAACCATAACTTATAGCTTCTGTCTTTTAGTACGGTTTTTGAAGCCGAAAAAATGAGGGTAAAAGGATTTCTCATGGTTTTCTCATAGTTAATTAGCAAGAATCATTTTCTAAAAAAGGAATTAAAGAAGCGACACGAGGTACCAACCTGTTGGCATACCAGACCAATTATGTTTACAAGTTATCCGCCTCCTACCCTTGTTAAATTTAGATCAACAACTGGGCCGTGTGGGTTTTTCAAACATAGCGTCTTCCAATCTGTCCAAAGCTATTTATTAATATTTGTGTTTTTTCATAGAAGTTTATGTTTCTTACATACGTGCCCTTGGTGAAAATAGGAAAAAACAACAATAAAGGATATGGCGATAATATGCGTAGAGATAAGGAAAACTAAAACAGCATCTCCAACAACAATAGTGTGTGGCAGGATAAATAGTGTTGCTACCAGCCAGATAAACCATGCTTTTATACTCAGTCCATAGGCGCAGTGTGCAGTAATCAGATGCATAATTTGTGGTATGTAGGCAGTTGCCACAAGCACCGTGCCTACAAATGCTAAGGTTTCTAAATTCATATACAACAGCTTAATTTAGACAAATCTTTCGTAAACGCCAAGGCGACATACTTAAAGCTTTCCGAAAGCGTTGGAAATACGGGCGTGGAGTGCAAAAGGTCATCAATAGTATTTTTATTCTTTATAAGCAGCGCCGCTTGGGCGATTAAATCGCCAGCATTCGGCGCGAGAATATGAACACCGAGAATTTGTTTTGTTCTGGGGTCGATCCCCATTTTAATCAATCCCTCTGTACGACGGATAATTTGTGCTTTAGGAATAATCTTAAAAGGGACAGTACGACAAGCGCAAGTTCCCCTCTCTTTCATTTGCTTTTCTTCCGTCCAGCCGACACTCGCAAGTTGTGGGTCGGTAAAAATGTTATACGGTACACTATTATAATCAATGCTGTTTTTTGTTTCAGTAATGACATTATCAACAACAAGCGTTCCTTCATGTCCCGCGGTTGTTTCAAGTCGTAGTGGCGCGCTTGATACATCTCCAACTGCGAAAACATACGATTTGCTTGTTTGAAACACTTTATCCACCACAACAGCATGTCTGTTATTCACTTCAACCCCAACATTTTCAAGTCCTAGGTTTTTCGTGTTCGGGGTTTTACCTGCTGCTAAAAGAATTTCATCAGCAGATACCTCCTCTTGTTTGCCATCAATTTCGAAAACAAGAATTTTTTTGCCATTTTCTTTTTTAGCACTTTTTATATCAACATTCGTTTTAATGGTGATCCCTTCCTCTTGTAGAATTTCCGCAAGACGCGCAACGAGTTCAGCTTCACCCTTGCCAAAAATAGTTTTACCCCTTTGTAAAATGGTTACTTTTGTTCCAAAACGAGAGTACATCTGGGCAAATTCAAGCCCAACAGGTCCAGCACCAATAACCACCAATTCTTTCGGTTGTTCTTCAAGTTGCAGAGCTTCAATATGAGTAACAAAACCAACCTCTTTAATATTTTCTATCGGCGGAATATTTGCCGTTGATCCTGTGGCAATGATAAACTTGTCGGCAGAGATTTTTTCGCCGTTTACTTCAATTTCTTTTTCTCTTGTGAATTTTGCGAAACCCTCAATAAATGAAACATACTCAAGATTCGCAAGCACTTTTTCATAATGATCCTTCCGTGACATTTCAACCATAGCCACTTCCTCTTTTACCACTTTATTAAAATCAAACTTCTTTACCTCCAGTTCAATTCCGCCCACATTGTGATTTTTTGCCATATGTAAAATCTCTCCTGCATGGAGAAGTATTTTTGATGGCAAACAGCCAACGTTCACGCACGTGCCACCGAGCGGAAGCCCCGCGTTTATCATCGCAGTTTTTACTTTTAGTTCATTTGCACGAATAGCGGCGGCAAATGCGCCCGCCCCTCCTCCAATAATGATTAAGTCGAATTTTTTCATAATAATTATATTATTTACAGCAAACCTTTTTACAAAATTGATTTACATGTTTATCTATTAATTTTAAAAGACTGCCAATCGTTTCTTTGTTAAGTGAATACACTCTTTCTGTGCCGTTTACTTTCATTTTTATAAAGCCACAAGTTTTCAAACGCTTCAAATGATGAGATACAAGACTTTGTTCAAGTCCAAGCTTATTCGCAATGTCGGTCACTCTATGCGGTTTTTTTTGTAGAATATGAATGATATCCCAGCGGGCTTGATTACTCAGCGTTTCAAAGAAAAATTTATGTGGCTTGTCTAAATCAATCTGCTTCATATATGAATAGTACTTCATATTATGTTCTACTGCAAATCAAAGCATACACAAAGGCCTTTCCTTTGCGCGCGCATAGGTGAATTGGGAAGTGCAATATGATTTGTTTATACTATCTGTTGCGTGATAGCATAGTTGTTTTTCTTTCCGTGCAATTTCATAAAACGTTCGTCGGACGGCGCATCTCCTCTTGACTAAACGCTCTCATTTTGCTAGTATCTCTTCATTAAACGATTCCCGCATAGGCTGAAGTTTCTTGAGCCAATACGAAAGTCGTCATAAAACACACTAAAATAAGGTATTTCAAACATATTTTTTTGATGTTTTAGATTTACTCACTAAATAGACATAAAAACATAAGATCGTTCGTTATGGAAGCAAATAAAAAGCGGCCAAGTGCTCGCTCATCTTCCCCATCAAATCATGGGAGAGGTGCGGCCAAAAAACCAGCGAGACAAACAAAACGTGCACCACGCGCGTCTTCAAAAAGCTCTTCAGATTTTAATCCAAAGCTGAGCTTGAAGCAGGGCTTCGCTAAAGAGGAAGGTTCAAAAAAACCAGCTCGTCGACGCGGACCAAGTGACAAACATGAGGTCAAGCGTCGATCTCGTGGCGGACAGCGCTCACGTAGCGGAGGGGCATTTGAAGCGCTCCCACGCATGCACACGTATCGTAATACTCCTGTTCTTCGTACAGGGACAGACAAAGATAATCTTCACCCGGAAGGAGAACGCTTAAAAGTTACCGTCCTTGGTGGCAATGAAGAAGTTGGTCGAAACATGACCATGCTCGAATTCGGGGATGACATTATTTTAATTGATATGGGACTTCAATTCCCGGACGAAGATATGCCGGGAGTCGATTATATTATCCCAAACGTGTCCTGTTTAAAGGGCAAAGAAAAGAATATTCGTGGCGTCATTATTACGCACGCCCATTACGATCATATTGGCGGTATTCCTCATATCATGCCTGTCTTAGGTAATCCTCCTTTATTCGCGACGGATCTTACTTGCGGCATTATTGCTAAACGACAAGAAGATCATCGTGATAAACCCCAGCTCAATCTCTTCTCCGTAAAATCGGATGACGTGCTTCAGCTTGGTGTCTTTAAAGTAGAATTCTTCGGCGTCGCTCACTCGGTGCCTTCTTCCATGGGGGTCGTTGTGAATACGCCTTGTGGCATCGTTGTGCATACCGGTGACTTTAAACTTGATCCTGGGCCTGGAGCGCAGTCCAATCAAGAAACAGACAAGATCAAAGCCCTTGCTGAGCGCAATGTGCTTGCGCTCATGATCGACTCAACCAATGCGTCGAAACCTGGTAAGCAAATGGCTGAGATCGAAATTCAGCATAATATCGATGAAATCATCGCAAATGCTGAAGGCCGCATCATCATCGGAACCTTCGCCTCCATGATTGCTCGTGTGCAACAGATTATTCAGGCATGTGAACGTCAAGGACGCCGAGTGGTAATTCAAGGATTCAGCATGAAATCGAATGTCATGATTGCGCAGCAGCTTGGCTATATGGATATCAAGAAAGGCACGCTGATTGATGTGAAAGAGCTTGATAAATATCCTCGTGAAAAAACAGCCGTCATTTGTACTGGGGCTCAAGGAGAAGAGCGCGCGGTCTTGATGCGTGTCGCAAACCACGATCATCCACATATCAAACTCGAACCAGGGGATACCATCGTTTTTTCTTCCTCGGTTATTCCAGGAAATGAACGCTCCGTACAGCGCGTGAAAGATACGCTTTACCGCGAAGGCGCTCATGTTATTCACTATAAAATGATGGATGTGCACGCAGGTGGACATGCTCAGCAAGAAGATCTTGCACTGATGCATAAGATGATTAAACCAAAATATATTGTTCCCATTGAAGGGCATTACGCTTTTTTGAAGGAACATGAACAGGTAGCTGTCTCCCATGGCTTTAATCCAAACAATATTTTTGTCGCGGACAATGGTCAGGCCATTGAATTCGATCAAAAAGGAAATGGGCGTCTCACGAATAAAAAAGTAGACACTAGTTACGTCTTTGTTGATGGACTCGGCGTTGGAAATACCAATCATATTGTCTTGCGTGATCGTCAGCAACTTGCCGGAGATGGCGTGGTGATCGTGGTGGCTGTTCTCGATGGAGAAACAGGTAGCCCCGTTGCCTTGCCAGATATCGTCTCACGTGGGTTCATGTTCATGAAAGAACAACGTGACCTCATTATGGAGACACGGCATAAAGCAGCAAATATTTTGAAGGATAAAAATCCAAAATCGAAACCGGACGGAGCTTATCTCAAAGAAAAACTACGCGATGATCTCGGAGACTTCCTCTATAAAAAGACGGAGCTTCGCCCAATGATCATTCCAGTGATTATCGAGGTATAAGCTAGAAAAAAACGAGGTCTATCCCCCGTTTTTTGTTTGTCTTGTCGGTAAGCCCCCATTCCATTACTCTATGGGCATGAAAGACATCGTATTTTCAGGCATTCAGCCTACAAGTCAGCTCCATATAGGAAATTATATTGGAGCTCTACAGCAATGGGTTCGTGTACAAAAGAAGCAGACCAGCTATTTCTGCATCGTTGACCTCCATGCTATTACCGTACCACAAGATCCTGTCGCTTTGCGTCGTAATATTTTGGAAGTTGCCGCGATTTATTTAGCGAGTGGCATCGATCCGACACATTCCACAATGTATATCCAAAGCGAAGTCAGCGCCCATGCCGAGCTTGCGTGGATTCTGGGTACGCTTGCCAAAATTGGCGAGCTCGAGCGCATGACGCAATTCAAAGAAAAGTCCGGTTCTAAAAAAGAACGTGTAAGTGTCGGCTTGTTTAGCTATCCTGTTTTGATGGCGGCAGACATTCTTCTTTTTGACGCGACCTATGTTCCCGTCGGCGAAGATCAAATGCAACATCTGGAACTTGCTCGCGTAATCGCAAAACGATTTAACCACACATTTGGGGAGACCTTTGTTATTCCGCAAGCCCATATTCAAAAAGTAGGAGCACGTATCATGAGCCTTCAGGATCCAAGCAAAAAAATGAGTAAGAGCGATGCAAGTACCATGAGCAAAATCCTTTTGACGGATGACGCGAAAACGATTGAAAAGAAAATTATGCGCGCTGTTACAGACACAGAAGCTGCGGTGTATTATGATCCTGAAAAAAAACCCGCTGTTTCAAATTTGCTCGCTCTCTACCAAGCCGTGACGGAAAAAGATATGAAGGCGATTGAATCTGAATTTAAGGGGAAAGGTTATGGTGATTTTAAAAAGGCGGTCGCAGAAGCGGTTATTGCTCATGTCGATCCCGTCAGAAAAAATATTGAGATGTATTTAAATGATTCAGCTGAGCTCTATCGCATTCTTGACGCGGGACGCGAAGAAGCAGCTGCGGTAGCCGAGCGAAAACTGGCTATTGTAAAAAATCGTGTAGGGTTAGGTCGAGCTTAACCTTTAAGACCTGGCCTCTGGAGCTTGCAAGCAAAAAAACGTGCAAACAGCACGTTTTTTGTATGCATGTTTAGCGCATGCAAGTATTATTTGCTTGTGAGCACCCATACACCGTTCCAATTATCCGGTGGTGGCGTCTTGATGAATGCCTCAATACGTTCGCGTAATTGTTTTGTCGCAAGATCATTCGGCTTCTGTGTTTCAAGGTTGCGAACAAGCGTATGCGCCTTTTTAAACTGTCTTTCAAAATAGGCCTCAAGTGCTGCTTCATACCCAAGCGCAAATTGTTTTTCCCTATCTGACACATTGCCAGCAAATCCCAAGACTTCGTAAATACACATTGGTTCTTTTTTTCCTTTCACCGTAACGCAATCAAGCTTTCTAAAGATGAATCCTGGAGCAAGCTCAGCTTTTGTGTGTTCAGTGATAATAATCTCCACGCCATATGGTTTACACAGGCCTTCGGTGCGAGAAGCGGTATTCACGCTGTCGCCAATCACGGTGAAATCATAGCGTTGTTCTCCGCCAATATTTCCAACGACCATATCTCCTGTATTGATACCAATTCCCACATGTAAGGCTATGTCTCCACCAAATGCTTTTTTCTCATTCATGCGTTTCAACGTCTCTCTCATTTTAATCGCCGTCTGCACGGCTCGCCTCGCGTGATCGGGCTGATCCAATGGAGCATTCCAAAAAGCCATAACAGCATCTCCGATATATTTGTCTAGCACCCCAGCCTCATTAAATACAATACTCGTCATTTCATGAAGATAGGTGTTCAAAATCCGCACTAGCTCTTCCGGTCGCAATCCTTCAGAGAGTGTGGTGAATCCGCGTAAATCAGAAAATAAGACCGACATATTCCTTCTTGCGCCGCCCAATTTTAAATCTTCTATATTCTCCATGATGGACTCCACGACATTCGGACTCACATATCGACTGAACGCATCTCGCGTTTTTCTGCGTTCACGTTCCGTCGTCATCCACCGTTCAAGTAAGAGCCCGAGATAGGTACAGACCAATAAAATACCAATCCATACAATATCTAAAATCCATCCATGGTCGAATAATATAAACGCCAAGATGAGCCAGCCGATATATATGCCGCCCGTCATCAAAAGACTTGTCCGTGCCCGAATACGCGGAACCAATAAGCTAAGGATTGTGCCGATCAAGAGAAAGAAGAATAGGTACCATGGAATAGCCACTTCTTGTAAAAAGGCTCGTTGCACCAAGGTGTCGTAAATAGAGGCGTGCATTTCTACCCCGCTCATTGGATTGCTCCCCGAAGTTGCCACGCTCTGTTCATCGTGTAGATCTCTTGCTGTTGAGCCAATGAATATTGTTTTATTCTTGATGACGTCTGCTGAAATCTTTCCTTCGAGGACATCCGCCGCGCTTATTATTTGGAAGGCTCTGCCGGGAGTATCCGGAAAGTGAATAATCATTCTCCCATGCGCATCCAGTGGAATATCTTGTATCGAGGGCGCGACGCCGTTTAAACGCGCCACCGCATAGGCGAATCCATAAATACGCGCGCCAGCGCTTCCATCGGCAACGATCGGTACACGACGCACAACACGATCCGCATCAAGCGGAGTATTGGAAAAGCCTGAAACCTCAGCATTATTCCGAATGACTGGAATGGAGGCAATGACTTTGCTTTCATCAAAGCTCTGCCCCTGTGTTTTTTGAGAAATGAAAGATAATTCTACCGGTAAGACAACATTCCCAGCTTGTTTTATGGCGGTGCCGAGCGCCTCATCCTCCCCCACAGTCGATGGTTGCGCAAAATTTACATCCAGAGCAATAGTTTTTGCGCCGTCTTCATGTAGTTTTCCAATAAGGTCCGCATAAACAGATCGTTTCCACGGCCATTGTCCCAGACGTTGTAAACTCGCATTATCAATAGCCACAATAATGACATCCTTAGTTGCTTCTCGAGGAAGGAAAAAATGATCACTCGCCGCACTACTTGCTGATCTAAAGATGCCCACCATTAATCCTAGAGATGTCAAAATAGCAAATCCTATACCAATGCCGAGAGATAAGCGTTTATTAAACTTTTTCATACTTATGGGAGCACGTTCTGTATTGTAATATTAGATATTGAGGTAAAGGTTTTTCCATTCTCCGTATACTCCACCTGCATACGCGCCGTACCTGTCGTTTGTCCTGCGACAAAACGATTGCCCGCAGCAAACCCAAGGTTTGGTGTCAGGTTGGTAAAGCTAGCATTTTGCGTGACGTCTTTTTTATGGCCATCGGAATACAGCATCTCTGCCTGCAAAGGAAGTTCTTGCAAAATATTCATTTGCCCGGCACTCGGACGAATTAACAATCCCTGCGCCGATATTCCAGCTTTGACGTTAATCGCTCCTTGTCTTGCCAGCGCCTCCCCCTGGCATGTGTATGTCACTTGAACACTAGCACTCCCCGCTTTCACCCCCGTCACCGTCGTTCCGCTCAGCGTCACAATACCCCCTGTGACTACAATTAATGCCTCTTGACTCACGTCTTTAGTCTGTCCATCTGTGAATGTCGCTTGCACGGAAATCCTTGCTGCTTCTCCAATATTGATTGTTGGAGGCGTGGCTCGAATATAGAGATCGGTACATCGAATTCCCGTGGCGGGCGTTGAAGTTGCTATCTGCGGTCCCTGTATAGGAAGCACTGTGATATCTTGCACTGGTGTCGCCTGTGATACGGCCGTGAGCGCTGTCTCAAGATGAGCCATTCGCGCTTCAATGGCTCGCAGCGTATTTGTCAGTTTCTTCATCGAACTCTCATTGGTGTCCATGCGCCCCATGTCACGTGCTACATTTTCATGCGATTGTTTTGCCAAGGCAAGTATTTGTTCCGCTGCATCCAGACGATCATCCATCATCGCTTTTTTCGCTTCAGACAGACGTGATTGCACAAACATCAGCCTCAACATCATCGCTCGCTCTTTATTCTGTGTCACTGTTAATAATAACTCCTCCATTTGCTGTTTGAGTGGATAAGCAGCACTTGTTGAGTCAATATTATGAAAGAGCTTCACACCAAGCAGTAAAGCTTGATGCGCCGCACGCGTATCTATCGAGCCTTTGTTATTTGCCTGAATGACTTCCTGACGAAATTTTGAAAATTCTTGCTGTGCTCCTCCCAATTGATTTTTCTTGAGCTGATCTCGAATCACAGCGATATGCCTCAGCATATATCTCATAACTAGTGTCCCTCGCCGATTCTCGTGACTGAATACCGTACGCACCCCCTCCGAACTTCTGACAATATCTCTAAACAGGCCAGGCACCCTGCTTTGGTCTGCGCCCGCTATAGTAAGCACTCTATCCTGCATTTCTTTATCAAAAACGTCATCACGGGCGCGATTATTCGCAAACCATTTTGCTCGCTTCGACTGACTCGTTAATGCTTGCATTTCTCCATGCGTCTTTCCCTTCTGAAACCGCATCATCTGATTCTCTGGAATGAATACCGTCTCTGTATTATCAGCTTCTACAACAGAATCTGCTACCCAAAGGGTCGTGCCTCCATCTTCAATAGCTAAATCAAAAGACGTTCCGCGTACAGTCGCAACCACATCTGAAGTTTGCGCAGTGAATTCTCCTTCTAGATCAAGAATGGAAATCACCCGAGACCAAATACGTCCGGAAAGAAGCGAAAGATGAACGATGGGACTTTGATTTTCTTCACTTAACATCGCCTGCGTGATTTCGAGTTCACTCCCTTCATTTATTGTGGTTTCAGCTTGTCCATAAAAATCGATCACTGCCTGTGAAAGTGACCCCGTTCTAACCGTTGCTCCGTCTTCCAATACCTCCCCGACGTTTGCCTGCGTAAATGCGTCTTCTCCTGGTGCTTTCACGGTGACATTTCCATCTATCTGTTTCAAAACAACGCTGGATGCCTCAAGCGGTGGCAGGGCCCCAAGGGACCAATACCAAATACCGCCCAAAATAACTATAAAAATGATAAATACCGGAAGCCATTTTCTCATGAGCTGATTGTAGCATCTCATGCGCGAAGAAAAAATCTTTCCCAGATTGACAAAGGGGGCTTTTTCTGCTATTTTGCCGACTCAGGGCGTGACAGATGATCGCCTTTGCGCCTCAGGCGCAGGGGAGGAAAGTCCGAGCACCGATTCTTTCAGCAATGGAAGAGGAAAGCGAGAGCGGCTAACGACCGCCAGGATATAGCGAGACAACCCTTGTTCATGAAGCTCATGTTTTTCACTTCGAAATCCGGATTGAAAATCCCTTCATAGACAGAACTCGTAAACCTAGGGAAAGTGCCACAGAGACAATACTATTCCGCGCAAGCGGAAGAAAGGTGAAAAGTGTTATGAGGTGGAATTTCTGCCACATAGCTCCTCCGTTGGTAACAGCGGAGCGCGGTAAACCCTCTCCGGTGCAAGAACAGATTCTCTTTTTGAGAAATGGTAGTTCGCTTGAGCCAATCAGTAATGCTTGGCCCAGAGAGATGGTCATCACTTCGCGGATTCGCGAGGGACAAAACTCGGCTTACCGTCACGCTCTGAATATAGACATTCGGCTTCCAGCCGGATGTTTTTGTTTCCTACAATGATTGACAAACTTGTCTCATTTTGTAAGCTCATGTTTGTCGTTCACAAGGAGAATGTCATGCCTCAGAAGCCAGATGACGAGGATTATCTCGCCCCAGACACTGAGCCTCCCGAAGATGATATGACGCTCCGCAAGTTCGCTCTATCTCTTCCCATAGCGGGGCACACGGATTTATCCGATGTTGCGTCGGCGGCCCTCGAGCACGCCGATGTCATAGATCAACTGTTTGATGACATGTTCTTGCCGGAGGCCTCTTCTGCCACCGTCATCACTCAGCCACCTACAGAAGATATTATTCAGCTTTCTGAGGATGACGAAGACGTTATTCTCTTGGACGATGATGATGTCCTCTTGAACGAAGCAGAAGAACTCGCCGATGACGAGGAAGAAGCCTTTTATCGGCAATTTACGAAGCAGCCCTAGGTCCACCCACAACTTGTGCGGTGGGCTTTTCTCTACTCTGGACAAAACTGCTATTTCATGTAATGTTGCCTCAGCTCATTTCCAAGAAAGGGTTCCCTCATGAGTGAGACAAAAGAAGAGAATGCGTTGAAAACCGACGACGAGCGTTGGCTCGCCAACTACATCGAGCGCGCCCGCAATGCGGATGTGATCTCGAATGAGGACCTGCTAAAGGTCTTCCCTCCGGACAAGCTCTTCACGAGCTACGAAGAGGAGCCTCGCTCGCGAGCGAAGCTCTTGATCGGCTGCATCCAGGGCTTCGGTCAGGCGACCGCGGAGAATCTCGATATCGCCACATGCATTGCCCTGGTCAACAAGGCTCTCGAGATGAAGGACGTCACCGCCGACACGATCTACGGTGTGATCTCGCCAAGCGAGATCGTTCGCACGCAAGATCGCAAGGAGCTCTGGACGCTCCTGGACGAGAAGCACTGGCCCGAGCAGGACACGACGGGGCATCGGGAGCTGATGGGCTTCATGCTGGAGGCCTATGTCGAGCATCAGCTCGATGGTGGCCAGGTTCGCAGTTTGAAGACCATCGAACAGCGACTCGAGTTCGCGAACTATGTCGAACACCTTCCCAAGGAGATCTTGGTCGAGGTGCTCATCAAGGCACGTGAAGTCGCCGACGCCAATCCGGGGAATATCCCCTTCACGGCTGACGTTCTTTCATCGATCGTTACCCCAAGCTTGCTTGCCAAGCATCTCCCACTGCCGATTCTCTACCGCGTCCTGGAAGGCGCCGCTGAGAAGTTCGAGTGGATGCAAGTGGCGGAGCCCGTCGTCGATGAGGTCATCGAAGTCGAGGCATCCGAACTTTCGGAACACAAGGAGGCGAGTAGCATCCCTGAAGAGGCACTCGACTCCATTCTTCCGACGGAAGCTCCCGAAGCTCCGTCTGACGATGATCCCGAGCTCGAATTCGGCTATGGAAGCGACAGCATCCCGCCGAATGCGAACGACGAGGCCATCGTGATCGTCGATGAAGATGGGGAGAGCGTAGAAGAAGAGGCTGATGAGGACAAGACGAATATCGTCGAGAACCCTATCGCCTCTGGGAAGCTTCCGAGCCTTCCGACTCCCAGCCTGTCCAAGAGGTCTCGCAGCAAGAACAAGAAGTAGGCGAGACCGCAACGACAGTCTGTACATTACCTTTCATAAAAAGGCGCGATTCCACCCAAGGAATTCGCGCCTTCTTTAATAGGCTTTTTACCAACTGCCGCCACCTCCGCCTCCGCCGCCACCTCCGCCTCCGCCTCCAGAAAAACCTGAGCCACCGGAACCGGAAGATGATGGTGCATGGAACGCTGCACTCGATGCTTGCGTAGAAAACGCACTTGCTACATAGACACTATTCATTACGCTCCATCCCGCGGTATTCCCTGAAAAATATGATGGTGGTTCAATCATCAGATTTTCAAAATGTTGTGCCCACTCCTTTTCCACACCAAAGGCCACTGCGGCTGGAAGAAATCGTTCAAACTGTTTTGGTCGTGTCTCAGGCGCATTGTGAAACTTGATCCGATCTTTTTCTGTCACAGACAAGAAGAGCTTAAATCCCTGAATCTCTTCTCGTACAACCGCCCCTTCTCGCGTCACTCGCGGCATCACCCAGCCAAATCCCGCAATGATTACCGCTGAAAGGAATAAAGAGAACCCTGCTATGACTCCAATAAATACCCCCACGACATAGAAGCTCAAAGCCATCCCGACGAAGCCCAAGCTCGTCCAGAGCGCGCGTACCGTCATTGGATTTCTTGCGAAAAGCTTCTGCTTAACAAGCGCCTTAAATGTATTTGATTTTAATTTTGCTACTGCAAGCGCGACTGCACTATTTGTTTCTGCTACATCTAATGATTTCTTCCCCGCAGGGAAGAGTGCTTTAAAAAAGGTGGCCTCAAACGGCTTCATCCTCGTATCTGCCTCCGCTATTTTTTCAAGTGTAAATTTCACCTTTTTATTCCAAGAGGGTTTAGCTAGTGCATCTCCTTCAAAAGCAACTTTTAAATATCCGCGTCGACCAAAATCAAGCACAGTGGCAGCGATAGCTTTATTTGATATGCGCTGTCTTAAAAGCGCATCCATTTCTATAACCGTTAATCCTCTAGGTTCCTCAAATTGTGCAATGACAGTACCTCGTCCTTTTGGATCACGGCCCTTCTGAAACCAAAGTGCATACATCAGTGCAAAGACTCCTAGAGGGAGAAAGACCCACGCATTGTCCCCAATAAACTGCATGATTTTTGTCTGTATGGACACCGGCGCGATCAGTGCCTCAGGATAACGAATAGCCACCGTCAGTCCCTGTAAGGGGGCTAAGTCTGGGCTAGCAGGATCCGTATTCGGGCGCGTCATGATTTGTATCACGTCGCCCTGTTCTTCTATATTGCATTGCTGTTCCGTTGATCCGTATGCTCCGGTAAAACAAATGGTATCACTCGCCTTCCCCGGACCTGTTAATGTGAGGCTGGCGTGTTGGATAGGAATCGTCCAATCGTTACCTGTCACATTCCAGTACAGTTCACGCACTCCGTCCTTTGGGAAATCATTCACCGCACGATCTGTTGTATAGGTAATGGAGTACACGTGTTTTCCCGTGATCGTTCTCTGCGGATCTCCTAAACGTATTTTAATGTTATTGCCTTCATGCTTCACCTGCTTGGCAACCGGTTGTCCATCAATCAAGGTTTCACCGACATGATAACGATATCGATATTTTCCACCATTACGATCATATTTCTCAGGAATCACTCGATAAATACCATGACGTTCGAGACCGGCAAAATCATAGCTAATCTCTTCCGTGATAGTGAGTAATCGGTCTTTTGTTAATGTCGCTTCGACGTGAAAATCTGTGATTTGCTCTGTTCCTTGCGCAGAGGCCGTCGAAATGATTCCAAAGGCGGATCCCCATATCAAGCACAGTATCAATAGGCTTTTTTTCATACGTAGACATGATAACAGGCCGTTTGAAAAAGCAAAAAGACAGCGCCATAAGAGACTCTGTCTTTTTTGTGATTTTTCTTTCTTTATAAAGAAATCCCTTTTTCCTTCTTTGAACTCCGAATCTATTCAGAAGTCAAAGAAGTTGCCCCAAAGTTTAGATTTGGTCTTGAGGCATAACCTGAAGCAGTACATGCTTCAATAGAATGCGTAGTGTCACTTATTAGTGACGCATCACTCTTTTTTGCTGCAGCCTCTCTTTGTATTGGAGAGATGTCTCCAACCAGTCGAAGCCCTTCTTGAGACATAGTCCCGCCACCGCGAGCAGGGCGAAGCTCAAGACCGTCACTCCATTCACCCCTTCACTCGACGCGAGCGAAAGAGAAGAGAGCGCAAGGCTTGCACAGATCAAGATCGGAACAAGAAGCAACGCGCTGATAGCTCGAATCGTCGCACACCTCTTCAGATCATTGAGCCGTCTGTTCTTCGGCAGCTGCGGTCGCTTGGTAACGGGGCGCTCAACTCTACGGTTCTTTTGAATTTTCAATGATACTCCTCCTTGAGTTCCCGATCGTACGTGATCAGAAGCTCAAGTAGAGTCCCAGTACTCATGCTTGTACACGAGTACTGGGTAGAGCTGAAAAACAACGATGTTCCAGCTTCATCGGAAGGAGCGTACCCTACTCCGAGGGAGCAATCTTCGCGAAGAGGAAAAGGGTGTCCTTATCCCAGTAGCACGACGGATCGAGCTTGTAGCGATGATAGTCAGCGCCACGGAGTGCGACGGTGATTCCTTTGTGGTGGCAGCCTTCCCAGATGTCCACCGTCCCGAGATCAACCAACCCACCGGAAGTGAAGCCATCGATTGATTTGAAAAGTTCGTTATGCGTGTACCGATCGCTCAGCGCTTCTCGCTCCCAGGGGAATAGGAAACGGTACCCGTTGTCACGAGACCATTGAAGTGCGTTCTTCATATTGATGTGCCAGTGGCGCGGGAGCCTCCGGGCGCACACAATAACCTCACCCATGATGGGCTCGATCTCACGCAGAGCTTCGTGAACCTCGAAGCGCTTATAGCCTCCCTCGCTCCAGAAGAGGGGGTTGAGCTCGTACTTCTCGCGGAGCTCATCGAACGACGGCACCCAGAAGGAGTCAATCGTGACGATGAAGTCGCCAGGCGTAAGCGTGGATTGATTCGCAAGGTTCATTTGAACTTCCCTCCAGCTTCGACCCGTAACGAAATTGTTACAGATCCAAGAAGAGAGTCAACCCGCCTATTTAACAAAGGAATATAGTATAAATGAGCTATTTTGTCAATAGACAATAGACTATTTTCTTGGCTTATTTTAGCCCTTTATCATTTGCTTATACGAGCTAAAAGAAAGGAACCGTTCAGATTCAGTCGAAAGAGACCTCATATTGAGGCCGTGTTATAATATACGCATGCCTTCATTCGACATTTTAACTATTGGATCCGCGACACAGGATGTATTTGTGCGATCCAAAGACTGGGAAGAAGAAGTGGATCCTTATGCGCCCTCAGGGATAGATGCTTGTCTCCCCATGGGAGGGAAATTAAATATTCAAGAATTATTTCTTGGAACGGGCGGTGGCGCCACAAATGCCGCTGCGACCTTCGGGAGTCTCGGCTTTCACGTTGCCGCTATTTCGCGCGTTGGAAAAGATCCTATCGCCGATTTTGTTCGTGCCGAATTAAAAAAATTCAACGTTGATACAAGTCATTTTCAAATCGACAAAAAACACTATACCGGTTATTCGATTATCCTCCTTTCAAAAGCCGGGCACCGTTCTATCCTATCCTATCGCGGAGCTTCGGCCACCATGAAGGCTGTGGAATTCTCCTGGAAGAAAAAACCCATAAAAACAAAATGGCTCTATCTCTCTTCCTTTGGTGGCCGCACGGAATTATTGAAGCCCGTCTTTGCTTTTGCAAAAAAACAAAAAGCCCGTATTGCCTGGAATCCTGGCATGAGAGAACTAAAAAAAGGACCGCACTCCCTAGCACCCTTCCTAAAACAAACGGATGTTCTTCAAATAAATCGAGAGGAATCTGCTCTTCTCGCAAACCTTCCCCCTCGTGACACAAGTGGGCTCTTAGCTACCCTTGGCGACTTGGTGAAGGATATCTATATTTTGACCGATGGAAAAAAGGGCGCCTATATCAAACAAGGTGATGATGAGTTTTTTGCCGGCACATTACCAGGGAAGCGCGTAAACACTACAGGAGCCGGAGATGCGTTTTGCTCAGGTTTTGTGGCGGGCCTTTTACAAGACAATGCTATCGAAACCGCGATGCGTTATGCTGTATTGAACTCTGATGGAGTAGTGAAAGCCATGGGAGCAAAAGGCGGTATTCTACAACGAACACCAGGAAAAGTCGCGCTCAATAAAGTTCATATAACAAAGCGTCCATGAGTTTTTTTCAATCCGCAAAAAAAGTTTTAACCGAAAATCAAATCACAGCTATTCTCTTAGCATTTATTGTTGGTTTGGCTTTTCCGAAGATTTTTCAACCGCTGAATGAGTATTCTACGCAGCTTCTGATCCTCGTGTTCTTTTTCTCGAGTCTCCGACTCTCATTCACGGAAATTTATGGATATGCCAAAGATTGGCGCATGATTGCTCTTACGAGTCTTTATATGCTCGTGATTTTGCCCTTCGCCTTCTTCCTGCCAGCGCTTCCCTTTTCACAGTCGTGGGCTGTGGCGCTTTTAATTCTCGGAGCTGTGCCAACCGGAATGACGATCGCGCTCATGGCAGAATTTTTTGGCGGAAAAACCTCCCTTGCGCTCGTGATCACCACCGTCACTTCATTGTTCGCGCCTTTCACCATTCCCCTAGTAACCAAAATTGCTATTGGTCAAGCTATTCCTATTGATGGTATTCGTATGTTTTGGTCGCTTTTTCTTACGATTGTTGCCCCTTTCGTTCTTGCTATGCTTGTGAAACGTGCCGTGCCGAAGCGCGTGGAAGCTCATGATGGAGCGTTTCGTAATCTTTCGGTTCTCGCCTTTGCTCTCTTGATTGCCGGCATCGTCGCTAATACACAAAGTGGCACTGCTATCACTATTTCTCGACTTGATATTTTCATGATGCTCGGCGCCATGCTCTGGATCGCACTCTTTATTTGGGCATCCTATTATATCGTGCCCTGGAGAACCCGCTCCGAACGTATTACTATTAGTCTGTGCATGTTGTATCTTAATAATACGCTCGCGCTCTTTATTGGTGATAAATTCTTTCGTGAACTCGGCGTCGTCCCAAAGCAAATTTTGCTCTTGATCGTCGTCAATGCGCTCCTCCCTTTTATTAAAGTGGCGGCAGAAAAAATTATTCATCCAAATAAAAAAATAACGTTAAAATCTTTACTCACCTAAATTGATTCCCCCCGCTTGTGTGGGAATACAAAAAGACATATGGCTAAGAAAAAAATATTTGTCACAAGAATGATCCCGGACAGCGGATTACTCGCCCTCAAGAAAAAAGGATATGGCGTAGATATCTATAAAAAAGACCGGGTCATCCCACGGAGAGAATTATTAAAACGTGTAAAAGGCGTGGATGCGCTTCTCTCTCTTTTGACAGATTCCATCGACGATGCTGTTTTGAAGGCCGCGGGACCTCAGCTGAAAATTGTTGCTAATTATGCCGTAGGCTTTGATAATATTGATCTCCCCGCGGCAAAAGCCCGCAAGATTCCCGTTACAAATACTCCCGCGCCAGAAGTCTCCGAATCTGTCTCGGAACATACGCTTGCTCTAATGCTTGGCCTCGCTCATCGCTTGGTGGAATCTGATAAATACGCGAGAGCTGAAAAATATAAAGGCTGGTCACCAATGCTTTTACTCGGACACAGCCTTCGTGGAAAAACCTTAGGAGTTGTAGGTTTGGGTCGCATCGGTGAATCCGTTGTCCAGCGCGCCGTAGAAGGATTCGGAATGAAAGCGATCTACAGTGATTTGAAACGTGATACCAGATTTGAAAAAAAGTATAAGGCAAAATATAAAACACTTCCGGCTCTTTTGAAAGAAGCAGATTTCGTCACATTGCATGTCCCTCTATTGAAATCAACCAGACATTTGATCTCTACAAAGGAATTCAAGATGATGAAAAAGACGGCATTCATCGTAAATACGTCGCGTGGACCAGTGGTAGACGAAAAAGCTTTGCTCCACGCACTGAAACGTGGTCAGATCGCTGGTGCCGGCCTTGATGTGTATGAGTGCGAGCCTGCTATCGATTGCGATATCAGAGATAATCTCGAACTCAAAAATTTTGATCAGGTTATTTTGACACCACATACCGCGAGCGCCACGACTGAAGCTCGCCAAGCTATGTCACTCCTCGCTGCAAAAAATATTATTGCGGCTCTCTCCGGCAAGAAGCCTCTCACACCGGCGAAATAATGAGAGTGGTACAAAAAGCAACAACCCTCGAGCGTTCGGGGGTTGTTTTGTATCACTCTATCACCTAGGTTTTATCATTTGATACTCATAGCTCTGAATGATACGAGTGTGGCCCGTCAGTTTCGAACTGAGGGACAAAGGCACGGTCTGTTTAAAGGTCGCGGTCATGCCGCGCCTATAGCCAATCCTGAGGCTACATGTGCAACCATGGACTCTGGTCATATGGATGACGAATGGCTCGCTTTGCGCCTGTGCGAAACAGATGTCGAGATGCGTTGCCACAAAGGAACAGTCAATAATTGACTCTCTGAGCGACCTCTCGAAGATGAAATTGATGACAACCGAGTGGCTGTCTCGAAAATAATCCACGCGCGTACCTTGAAGCTCCCATGTATCGACCTGATCCAGATCAATGGAAGCGAGGTGTAAGCGCCTTCTTGCTAGGTTGCTTTGTGGGTCCTTTTCAGCCATTTTCTCTACTCCTCTTGATCAAACTCGTAAGATACGCTAAATTCGGTCAGCAAATGAACGGAATTTGAGCTTAATCAAGATCGTTCATTTAGACAAGCTATTTTATGGGCCGTTAGCTCAGCTGGCTAGAGCACCGCCTTTGCAAGGCGGGGGTCGAGGGTTCGAATCCCTCACGGTCCACCACCGCGAAAGAGACACTGTTCGAGCCGCGCTATCAGCGCGGCTTTTGCGTTTGTTGAGAGGTTTCTTGGCGGTCGGTTTCGGGTTCGCTCCCGCCGGGCAGGCGGTGCGGGCAGCCTGACGGCTTCGGGACGCCCGGTGAGTTGCTCGGGCCCGATCGTCGACGTACTTCTTTGAGACGCCGAACTCGATGGACAGCATGAACTTGTCGTCACCAGTGTTCCGGAACGTGCGTCCGGGCGACACGATCTCAGCCACGCGGTGCCGGTCGAGCGCGTCGATGACCCGGCCGCCGTCGAGGGCGTTCCGAGCAAGACGGTCGGGCTTCCAGCACAAGATCCCGGCCGCAGGGTGCCGGTCGAGCTCGCGCATCATCGCGGTGAACACTGGGCGACCTGGGGCCCTCGCGCTCTGCGACTCCTCGAACAACCGCGAGATTACGATGCCGCGCGCCTCGGCCAACCGCCGCAGCTCGTCGAGTTGCGCGGGAATGGACGCCACCTGCCGGTCGTCGTCCTCCGACGACTTGCGGGCGTAGAGAAAGTGGGATGGCATGCGAAATGGGTTCGGACAGTCACTAGCTCACCTCCGTCGCGGTGATGCGTCAAACTCGATCTGTGGAGAAGCTGATCCGTCGTCCCGGTCTCGGCGGACAGGTTCGCGGAGCGCCGCTCCGTGCGCGCGGCATGGACATTCTTCCAGGCCTCAACAACGTCGCGGAACATCACTCGTCCTCCTGTTCGTCCTCTGCGCGCGGCGCATCTGATTGCGCCGGCTCGAAGTCGAGTTCGGCGTGTCCCGACCGGAACGCGACGGAGGCCGCTCCCGCGTCCGTGAGGAGCGCGGTCCAGACCTCGCGGATTGCTCGCTCGCGGGCGACCGTCGCGCGGCAGCTCCGGCCCCGGAGTCGCTCCATCGCGAAGCGTGCGAACTCGATCCGCACGAAGGGCTCGCGAAGCGAGTCTTCCGGCAGGATCCCGCGTCGATCGAGCGAACTGCGGAACCTACGAGTCCAGACTCGGCCGCACTCGAGGTTGAGCCCGGCCGCGCGTTCACGTCCGTCTCCGATCACGATCAAGAGCCGCTCACCGACCGCGTCGGCGAGGAGCACCCGGTCGATGCTGGCCGCGATGGGCGAGGTTCGTGCCTCGGCGGCGTCAGCGAGTGCGGGCTCGAGCTCCGTCCCGAGCTCGGCGGCGATATCCGCGGCGAAGGTCGTTTGTGAGCCCCGGCCCACCGAGCCGGTTCGCTCCGGGACGGTTCGCTCGAAGCGCACCTGGGCTTCGTTGGTCGCCGTCGCGAGCGTCCACATGCGCAGCCGCGAGCCAGGGCGCTCTTCGATAGCCCGGGCTGCGAGCTCGACCTCCTCGACAACGAGGGGGAGGGACCCGCCCGGGGACCCGGGCGTCCCGTCTACAAGCACGTCGATCGTGCGCGCGGGGAGCGGCTCGGGGTCGGAGAGCCCGAGGGTTACGAGCGCATCGTTCAGCTCAGCGCCTTGCGCCTCGCATCCTCCGATCGCGATAGCTGCGATCGCGAGAGCGAACGGAATGGGCCGAGAGACCTTGTGAGAGTGCCACCGCCTGGACATGAAGATGGGCGGACGTCCCCGGTGGCGATAGGTCTTGTGTACCGAATCACGGTGCGTCCTCGGCAAATGATGTCAAGCGTCGGGATCTGACCTTGGAGGCCGCGAGCGCCGATCCACGCACGCTAACGAGTTGACATTATTGGCAAAAGCGTGTATCCTTGCAGGCGTTCATTCTTGGTCAGTATGCTCCAGAACACCATCTTGGCGGCGCACGCGCTGCCAGGGTGGTGGTGCGGCGTCGCTCCACAAGGAGCACGAACATGACCACTGAGAACCCGCCGAGCGAAGACATGGACGACGTGCTGGAGTGGCTGGGCAAGCTGCGCTATGCGCGCCGCCTCGAACTCATCGAGGAGTGCCGCACGGATCCCTTGACGATCCAGTCCGAGACCGAACTCATCGAGATGGGTTTCTACGGCCCTCCCCCTGCGGACAACCACTGGAACCGGAACGAGACGAGTGACCCGGAGCAAGAGTCCTAACCCTAAGAGCCCCCGCCAACTGGAGGGGGCTCTTTTCCTTGCCGCGAAGAAGGCATGGCTTGAGGAGAAGGTGGCTCGATGGGGGGCGCCTGCGGATCCTCCGACGCCCACTCAGTGGCAGCTCTGGGACGCGGATCCGCGATGTCTCCCGATCCAGCTTGATGGAGTGGGCAAGCCCAACCACGCGGGTTCGTCGGTGAAGCTCAACCTGACCAAGCGGGAACTCACCAAGGCGTTTCGTCCGCGCCCGTTCTTGATCGTCTCCAACAGCCGCGTGCTGAAGCAGGGATTTGCCTGGGTGTGCCTCTGTTCATCGGTCCCGTACTCATCACGGCCTGATTGGATCGTGCCGCTGCCGGAGTTCGGCACGTTCTGCCTCACGGCGAAGCTCCACGTGGTCTCAGTTCAGCACCTGGACGATGTGAAGCGCCGTGAGCTCCTCACCCTTAGAGGAACGATTCGGCCGAAGTCGATATCACGCGTGCGTGAGGCGATCCTGCGGCTTGTCGATGGCGACTTCGCTCCGGAGTCTGATCCGGCGCCGATAGGATCGGTCGTGCGAGGCACGAAAGGCGAGCGGCTCGTGATTTCCCGATGTGACCTCTCCTCCCTCTACAAGGGCGCGAAGGCGCTTGCCACTATGGTGGCGCTCGAGTCTGGGGGTCTTTCTGCCGGCAAACAATCGGTTCCCCCCACGATTGTTCCGGTGAGTAGCGCCTCCGATCAGCCCGAACATGACAAGGGTCGCGAGCCTGGATTCCTCGATTTGGTCCACGTCTTCTCGCAGCACTGGTTCAAGTCGCCGCCTCTCTTCCCACCCGTCGGGGCTTCGACAATGGCAGATGTCCGCGATGCTATCGCCAATATCCTGGAAGATGATCCCGGCGCTGGCACGGAGGTACTCACCGAGGAGGAGGCGGCAGCGGCCGAGGACGAGGAAAAGCAGCTCCTACTCTGGCCCACCATCGAAAAATCACTCTCACAAGGAGTGATTTTTTTGTTAAAGCCTTTTCATGGGGTAGGCGAAGGCAACCCGCATCAACTCAATATACTATCCCCTTTTTCACAAGACTTTTCCTCATGACCTTTCTTATGTATTCAGCTATACTAAGCGTAGCGACAAATCTTTGCTTTTCGTTTTTTTTTTCGAGCACATTCAAAGGTTCGTTCATATCCCGCTCACGTCATGAAAATTTCTACAAAACTTTTTTTCTGGTTTTTACTTGTGACGCTTGTCCCTGTTTTTATTATTGGTCTTGTTATAGTGAGTTTGGCGCAAAATCAATTTAGTCAGCGCATTGCCAACGATCTTTCCACGGTCGCAGATATTCAAATTCAGCGTTTAAGTGCTGTCGTGGCGCGCTATAAAGACACCCATAATATCATTGCTGCTGACGAAGAACTTTCTCAACTCACCGCCCTTCGCCTTGGAACCTCTGCTACAGCCCCAAACCCAGATAAAGCCAAGGATCTGAATGCCGCACTACTTACTTTACATAGAAAGACAAGCATTAGCCGTACTCTCTCCGTCTTAGACGCTCAAGGAACGGTAATCGCTTCAACTTCTCCAGCGGAGATTGGAAAATCTCGCGCCAAGAAAACGATTCAAGCAGCAAGAATTGCGTCATCTATTGTTTCAAGCTCCTTACCAGATAAATCAGGCAATCTTACCTTGCGCGTCCTAGGTCCAATTACATATCAAGGAGAATTTGTAGGTATTCTAGAGATGGTCACCGTTGCCGAGCCTATTATGAATGTCGCTACAAATTTCACAGGACTTGGAGAGACCGGGGAGACGATTCTTGCCCTTCGTACCGGTGAAGGCGACGCTCTGTTTCTCACCCCTACCCGCTTTGATCCAAATGCAGGCATGAAACGCAAAGTCTCACGTCTTGCTTTTGACGCACCTACAACTTTAGCCCTACTCAAACAAGAGAAGGTGTTAATTTCGGGTCTTCACGATTATCGGAATGAACATGTCATTGCGGCAACGCGCTACTTCGCTCCTCTCGACTGGGGAGTCGTGGTGAAAATCGACTACTCAGAAGCCTTTGGCACTATTCAAGAGATTAACTACTTCTTCTGGTACGCCCTGCTCATGTCGATTTTTATTTCCCTCATTTTTTCATTTGAAGTCACTCGTGAATTTGGAAAGCCTCTCGCGAGACTCTCAAATGCGGTGGCCAAACTTGAGCAAGGCGACTATACCGCGCGTTGCGGTGGTACGAATCGCAAAGATGAGTTTGGTCTTCTGGCAAAAGCTTTCAATGATATGGCTCAGCGCGTCCAGCAGTCATATACTAAACTCGAGAGCAAGGTTCAGGAACGCACAAAGAAACTCAAAGAGAATCTCGATGCCGTGGATCACTTGCAAGCGGTCGGACAAGCTATGCTCCTCAGTATCGGTGAAGCTGTAATCACGACTGATGTTCATGATGCCATTACCTTTGCAAATCCTGTTTTCGAAAAGCTCTTTCACGTGCCCTCTGATCAATTGACCTCAAAAAGCATTAAAGCAGCCCTCACCTTCTATGATGCAAATGGGCATCAAGATCCCTCTTTCTTTACAAAAATTTATTCAAAACAAAAACAAATCTGGAGTGGCGTCCTTTTTGTCAAAATACAGGATGATGTTTTGACTCCCGTGCATATTTCCTTGGCGCCTGTCATTCTGCGGAAAAAATTAATCGGCCACGTGTTTGTGATGCGTGATATCACAAAAGAAAAAGCGGTTGAAAAAGCAAAAACGGAATTTGTTTCTATTGCCTCACATCAACTACGCACACCTCTTGCCGCTATTAATTGGTATGTGGAATTGCTCACTGATAAAAAAACTGGCAAGTTAAATAAACTCCAAAAAGAGTATTCAAATACAATTCTTTCTGCGAGTAAACGCATGGTGCGATTAGTCAATGCGCTTTTGAATGTTTCTCGCATCGAAACTGGGCAACTGCTTATCAACTCGGAACCGCACAAGATCGAAAAAATCTTTGAAGAGACATTCGCAGAACTTAAACCGCAGATTCAAGAGAAAAAACTTTTTGCCCATTTAGATATACAAAAAAGACTCCCCGCTGTATCAGTTGATAAACACCTTATGCATATCGTGATACAGAATCTTTTAACAAACGCCATTAAATACACCCCAGCTCAAGGAGCTATTCATGCCAGTATCCAAAAAGTACGAGCGGGCAAAACCGTGGACAAGAGAAAGATCCCCGTTGATAGTATCCTCCTTAAAGTTGAAGATAATGGTTACGGTATTCCTGAGCACCAGCAAGATCGTATTTTTGAAAAACTCTTCCGTGCGGACAATGTTGTTGAGAAGCCTATAGAAGGAACCGGCCTTGGCCTCTACTTCACACATAATATTATTCGCTATGCAAATGGGCTTATCTGGTTCAAATCTAAAGAAGGATCAGGAACAACGTTCTATGTAAGCATTCCTCTAGCTGGTATGCCAAAACATGCTGGCCTTAAAACCCTCATTGCCTAACCCATGCAAAAGAAGCATCCAAATAATCATATCGTCATGGAGTTTTCTCAAATGAACGAACAGGTGTTCCTCGGAACCAATGCTTGTTGCATGATCCATTTTAAGGCGGATCTCTTGGATCGCGGGGTCACCTGTGATATTTCTCTCGAGGGCGAGCGTCTTGATCAACCGTTTGGTATTGATTGTTTTCTTTGGCTCCCAACCGTGGATCACACACCTCCATCCATGCATGATACCTTGGTTGGCGTTGCCGCTCTTTCTGAAATCCTTAAAGAAGGTCGGTCGGTGTATATTCACTGTAAAAATGGTCATGGACGAGCCCCTACCTTTTTTGCGGCATATCTCATTTTAAAGGAAGGGCTAGAGGTGAATGATGCAATCGCAAGAATCGCGGCTAAACGCCCAGAGATTCATCTTGAGCCGTCTCAAAAACAATTTCTCGAGTCGCTCATTCCCAAACGTTAAGTTTTATTGACAATTTGTACCTTATTATTCAAACTAATAGTGTTCCTGGCTATTTTTAATTATCTAAATAAAAAACACCATGTCTCACAAATATAAGCACTGGGGGCTCCTCGCTCTCCGTCTCACGACTGGTATCGTTTTTCTTGTTCACGGATGGGGGAAACTTACAGATAACCCTGGGATTGCTGGTATGACCGCGATGCTAGCAAAAATGAGTTTTCCTCTCCCAAACTTCTTCGCCTGGATTGTTGCCCTTACTGAATTTGTCGGTGGAATCTTTCTCATTGCGGGAGCCTTCATTCAATATACGACCATTCTTCTTGGAATTGTTATGCTGGTAGCTCTTATTATGGTGAAAAAGTTCCAATTACCTGCCGCAGATCCTGATGTTGCTCTTCTTGGAAGTTTAATCGCTCTCTATACGCTCGGTCCCGGAAAATATATTGTTGGTAAAAAACCAATGTCTCACGACAATGGTGAGAGCTGTCAGAATTGCAACTGCCATGTGGAAGCATCCCCTGACTCGGAAACGGCTGAACACGATCATTCACCCGATCACCACGAACACGACCACAGCCATTCGCACGATTCACATCAATAATAAAAACACCCCGTCCAACGGGGTGTTTTTATTATATTCGTCTCAAGAGTCTTAATAAGCAATACATTATTTTTCGAATCATCCCATCAAAAGTGCCGACAAATTCTATATGCTCCCCGCCAAAGCCATTTTTAAATCGAGTAATCCCCTCCCATTTTGGCCTATACTCTATCGAGGCATGATCCGCTGGATTCTCTCCCCATAAGTCATACCAGTGCATGCCACTCGCTTTTGCTTCTGTGAGAGCCGCCCAATGTAATGCATATGGCGCCATAACATTTCGTTTTGTGGAAGCGGATGCGCCATATAAATAGGTGACGGTATCGCCATACCAAATTTCGAGCTGACCAGCGACGACGTCGCCCTCATGTTTTGCGAGACGGAGTTTTGCCATGTCGCGCTCCCGTAAAGCGGTAAAGGTCTTTTGAAGATACCTATTATCATGCTGGGCAAACCGTCCGCGCTCCGCGGTTTCTTTCATAAGGAGAAGAAAGTCCACAAAGGCTTCTTCCTCACCTAATTCTACCTTCACCCCTTTTTTTTCAGCGACACGAATATTATATCTGGTTTTCTGATGCATGCCTTCTAAAAGCACAGCTTCAGATTGACGAAGGTCAAGCCTTCGTGTGCTCGATGGATTGAAAGATTTTTTTCTTGTCCAACCTGAGGGGAATTGTACGGTATCCGCTTCAATCATTGGCTCTATCCGTAGAAAAACGCCACTACGCAAATGCCTTTGTGCATATTTTTTGAGCTCATTGATTATTTGTACCGAATGATGTAGTCCAGCCTCCCCGATAAAGACGGGGCCTTTAGGCGCGAGCCAATATCCTCCTACAAATGGACGTCGCTCAAATACCAGTTGGCAGGCAGCAAGGGTTTTTGTTCCCTCCTCCACAAAAAGTCGCTTCACAGATTTTCCGAGACTTACCTGAAACTCACCCCAAACGAAGGACTGCGTAAAGGGACAAAAAGAAACGGACTGTAAACCGTCTTCCCATTCTTCTTTAGTTAGAATTTCACGAAGTTCCATATTATTTGGACGTATTTTTCAAAGCTTCGCGAATACGTTCGGATGTATCCGTAATATCAGCCGAGACGCTCTTTAGCGCTTCATTTGCCTGTGCCGCTGTATACCCAAGTCCTACGAGCGCATCTCGCACATCTCGATCAGCTGTCGTTTCTACTTCCTCTTCAACAAGATGCCCTTTGAGTTCGAGCATAATCTTTTGCGCAAGTTTTTTTCCAACGCCAGGAGCACTTGTAAGAAACGTGAGATCCCCTTTTAGGATAGCCGCGCGCACCGTCCCTGCGCTCCCCAGCGACAAAAGCACGAGAGCCACTTTTGATCCAACGCCCGAAACGCCAAGCAAAGTCTTAAACAGGTCCATATCATCCGCCGTTAAAAATCCGAATAGATCGTATAGTTCCTCACGAATATGCTCATGGATATACAAAAAAGTATCTGTATTCACTTCCAAGGCTCCCAGAACTTCAGGCGTTGTTTTCACGTAATATCCCACGCCAGCAACTTCAAGCAATAAATAAGAAGGATGAAGCTCGATCACCCGCCCGCGAAGAGATCCAATCATATTAGACGAAGGTTACTGAACTCAAGTGGTCGCCCGCTTCTTTGAAACGCATAAGGCGTACGCCCTGTGTATCTCGACCTAGGGATGGCACAGATTTGAACGCCATTCGAATTACGATGCCTTTCTTTGAGATCATCACCAAATCCGAATCATCATCTTTTGATGAAACGAATGCTCCTACAACTTGTCCGGTTTTCTCCGTAACTTTCGCGGTACGAATCCCTGACCCACCACGATGCTGTAATTTATACTCTTTGAGATTTGTGCGCTTCCCGAGTCCATTTTTTGTAATCGTAAAGAGTTCAAACTCGCCTTTTTCAGCTAATTTTTGACTGATAATATCCATGCCAACAACTTTGTCATTTTTCTTCAACTTGATCCCTCGTACGCCCGCAGCCCCTCTACCCATTTCGCGCACATCTTTCTCGCTGAAACGGATAGACTGACCCTGTTCCGTAACGATAGAAATATTGTCGTCTCCCGATGAAGGTTTTACCCAGATTAATTCATCATTTTCACGGAGGGTAAGTGCAATTAATCCTGAGCGTCGGACATTATCGAAGGCCCCAATACCCGTCTTTTTCATGGTTCCAGCGCCTGTGGCCATCACAAGGTATTTTGCCCCCTCGATATCGTCTTTTGGTAAAATAGCTGTAACACTTTCTCCTGGCGCTAATTGCAAAAAGTTCACAATTGCCTGCCCTTTTGAGGTACGTGACCCTTCCGGCACATCGTAGGCTTTCAAGCGGAATACGCGTCCACGATTTGTGAAGAAAAAGATTTCCGAATGTGTGCTTGTGGTAAATAATTTTAAAACCTGATCTTCTTCTTTTGTGGAAAGCCCCACGACCCCTTTGCCGCCACGCCCTTGTGTACGGAAGGTGTCCGGCGTAAGTCGTTTAATGTACCCACCCATGGTCAGCATGACCATTGTGTCTTCCTGAGGCACGAGATCTTCCATAGAAAATTCTCCGACGGGATGTGGCACAATCTGTGTACGTCGTTCATCTCCAAATTTTTCACCCATCTCCACCACCTCATCTTTAACGATACCGAGAAGTTTTTTCTTTGACTTTAAAATCGCTTCCAAGGCTTTAATAAGTTTAGTTTTCTCTTCATATTCCTGCTCCACTTTCAAGCGCTCAAGATTTGCGAGAGATTGCAAACGCATATCAAGAATGGCTTGTGCCTGAATCTCACTCAATTTAAACTTCTTCATCAAATTTGCCCTTGCCTCATCTTTATCTTTTGACTTTTTGATTGTCTCAATAATTTTATCGATATGAAGCAAAGCAATGCGCAATCCTTCAAGAATATGCTGACGTTCTTTTGCACGATCGAGATCGTATTGTGTGCGACGACGCACAACATTCTCACGATGCTTAATGTATTCTTCTAACAAGCCCTTTATGTTCAAAGCACGTGGCTGAATTCCATCAACAAGACACAGCGAGTTTACGTGGAAGGCGTCTTGTAGCTGAGTCTGCTTATATAAATGATTTAGTACTTTTTTCGGATACGCGTCTTTCTTTAAATCCACCACAATCCGAATCCCTTCTTTATTGGATTCATCACGAAGGTCACGGATTCCTTCAATTTTTTTATTTGTTACCAGCGTGGCAATTTTGGCAATCAAGTTTGCTTTATTCACCTGATATGGAAGTTCCGTGACAATAATTTGGAAACTTCCGGCTTTTTTCTCCACAATTTCCGTTCGTGCACGCATCACAATGCCACCTTTTCCACTGCTCTGAGCCTGCTTAATGGCTTGCGTGTCATAAATAATACCTCCAGTAGGAAAATCTGGCCCTGGGATCAGATTCGACAATTCGTCCATTTCCATATCGGGATTTTCAATAAGTCCAACAATGCCCGCACATAATTCCCTGAGATTATGCGGAGGGATATTCGTCGCCATTCCAACCGCGATACCCAGCGTTCCATTCAATAAAAGATTTGGGAGCTTCGCCGGCAGGACTTTTGGCTCTTTATGTGAACCATCATAGTTTGGCCGGAAATCAACGGTGTCACGATCAATATCAAATAACATCTCTTCCGCAATTGACTGAAGCTTGGACTCAGTATAACGATAGGCAGCCGCACGATCGCCGTCGATGGAACCGAAGTTTCCCTGTCCACGCACGAGTGGATAGCGTATGGAAAAATCCTGTGCCATGCGTACCAAAGATTCATATACCGCACTGTCACCATGTGGATGATATTTTCCAAGCACGTCTCCAACAACATTGGCACATTTACGAAATTTGGCATTCGCTCGAAGCCCTTCGCGCAACATGGAGTACAGAATGCGTCGATGTACCGGCTTCAACCCGTCTCTTGCATCTGGCAAAGCACGATCCACGATGACGCTCATAGCATAATCGAGGAAGGCGGTTTGTACCTCTTCAACCAAGGGAGCTTCTGTCACCTCTTTCGCTGGCTCCTTGATAACTTTTTGATCTTTTGATGATTTGTCCGACATATTATTTTATTGCTGTTCCTGTAGTAGCTGTATTTATTCCGAGACCGGCCCCTACCGCTTCAAAATCTCTTTTCACCTCTGGTAAACGCACTGCGGTATTATGTTTAAAGCTTTCCACGCCATCTTGGAGCGTTTGGACGATCGCATCGGGCCCCGTCGAAACAGATAACCCGAAATTTTGCCGAAGGGTAAACAACCAACCGCCTCCAACCACCACGCAGCAAATGACAATCGCTGCGTAATAACCGACACCAAGCTGCTTTTGCTCGCGCCTCATTTCTCCATGGACACGAATGAGTGTGTGTTTTTCCTCCTTTGTCAGGGCATGCTGCTTTGTCTTAGAAAATGAGGCTCCTTCTGTATGAGCGTGCTCTGATCCAACACGTGATCGTTTATGGTGGGTTGCGCTCGCCTTTCGCTTTGGCGCTTTTCGTACTCGCTTCACCATACTTATGCTCGTTCAAGAACGGTCACAACTAATTCATCCGCGGGAAGATCTTTCTTTTTTATCTTAAGTTTATTCCCATCCTCTCGTTTACATACCAATTCTTTGCAGAAGCTGTCTGCTGTACCAAGTTTTTCTTTGATCCCCTTCACATGATGTGCAAGCGGAATAACCATACGTGGCTCAACACGTGAAATGGTGTCCACAGCTTGTTTTGTTGTCATATAGGTCCCACCACCAACTGGTAAAAAAAGAATGTCGATATTTCCAAGACGCTCGATCTCTTCTTCCGTCAATGCGCGGTGCATTTCTCCGATAAATCCAATAGAAATATTCTCGGCTTCAAAACGATAGATGATGGTTCCATGATCTTTTTCATCCTGTTTCGTCGTAGGAATGCCATAGACAAAAATGCCCTGCACCTCGAACTCTCCAGGGGTAGAGATGATAAATGGCTTATTCGTAAATGCGTCGAGCTTGAAGTCTTTTGTCGCATCCTTTGAAAGTGCCACGATATCGGGATGAAGCGTACGCGGAAAGCGTAGCCCTCGGCTGGAATCATAAGGATCAGTAATCAGCGTTGATTGCTTATCACCGTGAGTCGCTTCAATACGAACGCAGGTAAATCCGTGCCAAAAAATTTGCATATTCAGACCAAAAATCAGGGTTATTGATGTGTCTTATATTAGCATTTTTTTCAGAGGGTCACAAGAGGAAAACTGAGTGTTTTTTGCTTATTTTGGCACTAATTGTGCCCCAACGATCGCAATGGCGAGCGCGTCAGCAGCATCATCTGGTCGGGGCATTTCCGTCAAGTTTAAGAGCCGCTGTACCATCTCTTGTACTTGGCGTTTATTTGCAGCGCCATAGCCGGTAATTCCTTGTTTAACTTGATTTGGTGTGATTTCAACGAGAGGAATTCTGGCCTCAGCGATAGCTAATAAAATAACACCACGAGCCATCCCAACATTCATCGCAGTTGTGACATTTGTTTGAAAAAAGAGCTGTTCCACAATCACTGCTTCGGGAGCATGTTTTTGAATCAACTCTCTCGTTGCTGCGTATATCTTTTGTATGCGATACAAGAGCTCAGCCTTTTTATCCGTATAAACACATCCATATTCCAAACAGGCGAGCTTTGAACCATCGGTATCAATAACGCCAAAGCCTAATCTATCGAATCCTGGATCGATGCCAAATACTTTCATACATCCATCATGCGATGCCGTAGATGCGTTGACAAATCTGCAGAGAATCTCATATTGGTTGGTGAGTATTTTTCAGTAAGCGCCGACCGACCTCTTATTTTATCCAAAAGCTATGGGAGTTGACTAGCCCCCATACCGTTTGATATGAGTCATGAGGTCTGTTTATGCAGATTTCCCGGATCCACAAGAGTAGAGAGGAAGAACATGAAGAACGTACTGAAAAACGACAGGTGCCCGCGCGACGGGTTCTTCGCCCATCTGGATATGGAGATGTATTCACTTGCTCTGCAAGAGGCGGTCGAGCTAGGCATCTCTCCGGTCAACGAACCGCGACACTTCCAATCCTTTCTCGAGAATTTCCGCAAGGATCCTTTGGATCAGCTCGAGCGTCGCTACGGCTACCTCACCGATGAACTTGCCGGACTTCGCTGCCGATGATCCGCTAGCCGTACGCTCCCTCCACAAGCGAACAAGCTGTCCCTCCCCTAACGGCCGTCAGTTACCCTCTGTGTACTGGCGGTTTTTTATTCCCTCTATTTAAATAACTTTTTGCTCGTAAAAAACACCCCCTCGCAAAAGGGGTGTTTTCGTCTACGCAACTTTTGGTTCCTCTGGCGGTGACTCCACTTCCGCCATCGTCCCATCCTCATCACCTACGGCTGCGGTGGCTATTTCCGCCGCTCGTTGCCTTGCTCGTTCCTCAAAGATGTCTTCCACTTCTGTTTCCAATTTAGCTGAAAGGGCGGCAACAAATCCAGTTCCGGACGGAGTGAGACGACCAATGATAACATTTTCTTTCAGCCCATCTAGGGTATCAAGTTTCCCGGTGACTGCGGCGTTTACCAATACACGCGTTGTTTCCATAAAGGATGCCGCTGAAAGGAAGCTCTCTGTTGACAGCGCTACCTTCGTGATCCCCATAAAGAGAGGCTTTAAGCTAGCTGACTCTCCTTTTTTCTCGAGAGTGCGCTTATTCTCTACGTCAGCGCGAGATCGTTCGATAATCTGACCAGGAAGAAGATCTGTGTCCCCAACATCTTGCACAAAGACACGTGAGAACATCTGTCGAACAATAATTTCGATATGTTTTGCGTTTAACTTCTGCCCCTGAGAAGCATAGATGCCAAGCACTTCTTTCAAGAGATAGCGCATAACAGCGCCCTGCCCCTTTAATCTGAAGAGTTCTTGAAGATTCAATTGACCCTCGGTCATAATTTGACCGCGCTCAACTTCATCACCATCTTTCACGTGTATGCGATAGTTTGACGGTACTGGCACCTCCAAAGCATCCGCTTCTTCAAAGATAAGAATAACGCCTTTTTTGTCGAGTCTCACTGTTCCTGGAGTATGTGCCTTCAATTCATCGCCGGAATACTTCACGACCAAGACATCGCCTTTTTTTACCGTATCTCCCTCTTTCACCTTAATCGTTGCTTTTTTAGTAGCAGGGAACAACTCTTCTTTCACCGCAATATGATGAATTTGAATCGTCTTCGTTCCTGAAGCGGTATCAACCAGTTTCTCACCCGAAGCTGTTTCGAGCACACGTTTCTCCCCTTCCACAATTTTAATTTTTCCGGAGACTTCTGCTATCAAAGCCGCTCGTTTTGGGATGCGCGCCTCAAATAATTCTTCAACGCGAGGAAGACCCTGTGTAATATCAGCCGCAGCAGATCCACCCGAGTGGAAGGTTCGCATAGTGAGCTGTGTTCCAGGTTCACCGATAGACTGCGCCGCCACAATACCGACCGCCGTTCCTAGACGTACGCGCTCATTATAGGCGAGATCAAACCCATAACAATTCTGACAGAGCCCCCGTTCCAGTTTACAGGTCAAGACTGATCTTACATGCACTTGCTTGATGTCTTTGCCCTCAAGAAGTTTTACATCGTCTTCATCAATGATTTTTCCTTTCTTTACGAGCGTCTTGCGTCCATCTTTGATATCAGCCAAGAGCACACGCCCAAAGATTCTTGTCATAAGCGGTTCACCGATCTCATCTGATTCTTCGGCTGTTAAGACCACACCTTCTTCATCTCCACAATCTTCCGACTGAATAATGACGTCTTGTGACACATCTACGAGACGACGCGTAAGATATCCAGCACTCGCTGTACGAAGCGCGGTATCGGTCAATCCCTTACGCGCCCCATGAGAAGCGATGAAATATTCGAGCACGTTCAATCCTTCACGCAATGATGATTTGATCGGCAACTCGATAATTTCACCGGATGGGGAAGAGACAAGCCCTTTCATTCCAATGACACTGGTCAACTGACCAACCGATCCACGTGCCCCTGAGTCAATCATGGATGCTACCGAACCTGTTGTGTCCAGCGAGTCTTTTGATAAATGCTGAACAGCATCTTTTACATCAGACCATACACGAATAATTTGATTGTACCGTTCCTTCTTTGTGAGAAGCCCCTCTTTGTACTGTTCTTCAATTTCCACCATCTTTCGATCGCCACCATCAAGCACCCCCTGCTTATCAAGCACCGGTAAATCTCCCATCCCATAACTGAAGCCGGACTTCGTCGCATATTTGAAGCCGATATTTTTTACTTCATCAAGGAATCGCGCTGTGCGTTCAAAGCCACGTAAGTGAATTGTGTTTTTTACCACTTCACCGAGCTGCTTTTGCCCGATCACTTCATTTCTAAATGGAATTTCTTTCGGAAATAAATCATTTAAGATAATCCTCCCAACCGACGTTTCAATAATTGGCTCTTCCGGACTCATTTTTACTCTAATCTTTGAACGGATGCCGAGCTTACCCGCCTGATAGACGTAAATCGCTTCCTGTGGAGATGCGAAAGCCGGGGCATCAGCCTCACCGGTTTCGTCTATAGTTGTCATATAGTAACAACCCCATGCGATATCTTTATCTGGTCGAACAATCGGCGCACCGGTTGCTGGCTTCAGAAGGTTCTTCGTGGAGAGCATGAGGTTCCTTGCTTCCCAACGCGCCTCTTCCGTCAATGGAACATGTACTGCCATTTAATCACCGTCAAAGTCAGCATTAAAGGCCGGACAGACCATCGGGTGGATCTGCATGGCCTTTCCTTCAATTAATTTTGGTTGAAATCCCTGAATACCAAGGCGATGAAGCGTCGGCGCACGATTCAAGAGGACGACAGCATCTTCAGCGATTTCCTCAAGGATATCCCAAACCTCTGGATGATCCGCTTCGATATATCGGTTTGCGCTACGAATATTGTGCACGAGCTCACGCTTGATGAGCTGGGAAATAATAAACGGTTTGAATAATTCAAGAGCCATAGTTTTTGGAATACCACATTGATGCAATTCCAAGGTTGGACCAACTACAATCACGCTACGAGCAGAATAGTCAACACGTTTTCCAAGCAAGTTCTGACGAAAACGTCCTTGCTTTCCTTTCAAAATATCTGCAAGAGATTTCAGCTGACGCTTTTTTCCGGTTGCCGCAATCACCGTTTTTGATGAACGCGCATTATTATCGATCAAAGAGTCTACCGATTCTTGAAGCATCCGTTTCTCATTCCGCACAATTACTTCAGGCGCATTCAATTCAAGTAATCGCTTTAAACGATTATTACGATTAATCACGCGGCGATAGAGATCGTTCAAATCACTGGTCGCAAAGCGTCCTCCGTCCAATGCCACCATCGGACGAAGATCAGGCGGAATAACAGGCACCGCTTTCAAAATGGTCCATGAGGGCTCGATGCCATTCATCGTCAAGGCCTTCAAGAGTTTCAAGCGACGCATATAGCGGTCTTTTTTCGCCTTGGATTTTGTATCGAGTCCCGCCTCAAGCTCCTTAATCGTTGCTTCGAGATCAATTTTTTCGAGCAAGGTATTCACGGCATCAGCCCCGATTTTCGCTTCAAAAATATGCCCATATTTCAATGAAAGCTCATGATATTCATTTTCACTGATGAGCTTCATCATTTTCAATTCTTTGAGTTCTTTTTCTGCGATCTCAAATTCCGTATCTAGTTCAGCTAACTTACGTTCTTTGTTCAGCTCAACTTTTTCAAGTTCTTTTTGCTGATCAGCCTCTTTCATTTCTTTTGCTTTGGCTTGTTCAAGCACACGTTCATTCTCGCGCTTCGCTTCAGACTCAATCGCTTTACGTTTCCCCTTATATTCGGTGCGTACTTGTTCGATAGTTTGTGCTTTCAAGTCCTCATCCAGGTGCGTCACCATAAATGCGGTGAAGTACAGTACCTTTTCAAGATTTGAGATACTCATGTCGAGCACGGTTCCAATACGTGATGGCACATTGCGCAAGAACCAGATATGTGACACAGGAGCCGCAAGCTCGATATGCCCCATGCGTTCGCGTCGGACGAGCGAGTGCGTTACTTCAACGCCACATTTGTCACAAATAATGCCCTTGTAACGAATCTTTTTATATTTCCCACAAGCACATTCCCAATCTTTTGCCGGTCCAAAAATTTCTTCAGCAAAAAGACCGCTGCGCTCAGGTTTCTGTGTTCGGTAGTTGATGGTTTCAGGCTTTGTCACTTCCCCGTAAGACCATGCACGGATGGTTTCAGGAGAGGCAAGCTTCAGCCGCATCGCATCAAAGTCTGTTGATTTGATGTTTTCTGTTTGAAAAAATGCCATATATATTTGGGGAAGGATTAGCTTTCTTTAGTGGTTGGACTTGCCCAGATGTTTTCGTCATCCTGTTCTTTGACAAATGGACTTGGACGTCCGCCGCCGTCATCAATGCGCGTCCCATCTTTCAAAAGTTCAACATCGAGACAGAGACCTTTCATCTCACGAATCAAGACATTGAAAGACTCAGGGACGTTTACCTTCTTAATCGGTTCACCCTTAATGATGGCCTCATAGGCTTTTGAACGACCCGGAACGTCATCAGATTTAATCGTGAGCACTTCTTGCAGTGTGTGTGAGGCGCCATAGGCTTCAAGTGCCCAAACTTCCATTTCTCCAAAACGCTGACCACCAAACTGCGCCTTTCCACCAAGTGGCTGCTGCGTAATCAGTGAGTATGGCCCAATAGAGCGTTGGTGAATTTTATCTTCCACCATATGGTTCAGTTTCAACATGTAGATATAGCCAACCGTTGGGTCATGGTCATAGCGTTCACCAGTACGCCCATCGTACAACGCGATGCGTCCATCCTTTGGAAAGCCGGCCTTTTCAAGTTCTTCCTGAATAGTGACTTCTGGTACACCGTCGAAGACGGGGCTTGCTGCAATATACCCAAGAGCATTCGCCGCTAAACCGAGATGTGTTTCGAGCGTCTGTCCCAGGTTCATACGTGACACAACACCAAGCGGTGAAAGAATAATGTCAGCTGGTGTTCCGTCCTCGAGGAACGGCATGTCTTCTACTGGCACAATTCTTGAAATAACTCCTTTGTTTCCATGACGACCGGCGAGTTTGTCACCAACTTGTACCTTTCGTAAATCCGCAACTGAGACAACGATTTGTTTCAATACGCCTGGTTGTAATTTGTCGCCAGCATCACGTGAAAAAATAGTGATGTCCACCACCTTGCCTTTTTCTCCATGCTCGAGGTACATCGAAGAGTCGCGCACGTCACGTGCTTTTTCACCAAAAATGGCACGAAGAAGTTTTTCTTCCGCGCTCAAATCCGTTTCTCCCTTCGGCGTGATTTTTCCTACGAGAATATCTCCAGATTTTACTTCTGCCCCGATACGGACAATGCCTTGCTCATCCAAATGACGAAGTTTTTCTTCCGAGACATTCGGAATATCTGAGGTCACCACTTCTTCACCAAGTTTTGTATCACGCACATCAATAGTGTGATGCTCAATGTGAATCGTAGTGAAGCGATCTGTGTGCACAAGACGCTCCGATAAAATAATAGCGTCTTCGTAATTGTATCCATCCCATGACAGGAACGTACATAAGAGGTTTTGACCCAAAGCCAATTCGCCATGTTCACAACTTGTTCCATCAACCAAGACTTCTCCCGCCATTACTTTCTGCCCCTTGTTCACGGCTGGGCGTTGGTTGATACATGTGGAATGATTCGAGCGCTGGAACTTCGTGAGATCATAGCGACGCATCTCTCCATCTTCTGTTTGGAATTCCACGTGTTTTCCAGACACAGATACAATCACTCCATCTTTCTCAGCGATAATTGCATGACCGGAATCAATAGCGACACGTCGCTCAACCCCAGTTCCAACAATCGGTGCATCTGGCTTGATACAAGGCACCGCCTGTCTTTGCATATTTGTTCCCATAAGTGCACGGTGACCATCGTCGTGCTCCACAAAAGGAATCAATGCCGTACCAGTAGAGAGGATCTGTTTGGAAGAGACATCGATATAATCAATTTCATCTACACTCACAACCGTTGGCTCACCTTGTCGACGTGCACTCGTTCTTTCTACGAGAAAATTCCCATCTCGATCAATTGGCGTCGTCGCTGGTGCCGTCGTACCTTTTTCTTCCGTGAAGGCATTCAAATAGAGAATTTCATTTGTGACATGTGCCTTGACTGGCACTTTGTCAAGCGGAAGTTTGGCAAGTTTTTTTGCGAGACTTGCATCAATTGTATCTCCTGATTTTGCAGCGCGTTTTCCTTCACCGTCAGTAATATCTGCGCGCAATACTTCCCCCTTCGTGTCCTTTCCATCATTCTTTGCCCAGTTTTTAACTTTGCGGAATGGCGTCTCAATAAATCCATATTCATTAATACGACCAAAGGTTGCCAAGTGACCTACCAACCCAATATTTGGTCCTTCAGGTGAGGCGACCGGACAAATACGTCCATAATGTGTTCTATGCACATCACGCACATCAAAGCCGGCGCGTTCTCGGGTAAGACCGCCGGGACCCATCGCGCTCAAACGACGTTTGTGCTCGAGCTCGGATAATGGGTTTGTTTGATCCATGAATTGCGAGAGCTGAGAACTCATGAAGAACTCGCGAAGCGCTCCAATCACAGGACGCGCATTCACTAAACGTGCAGGATTGATGCTCGTAATATACATGGTGCTCATGCGATCTTTTACGATGCGCTCCATGCGTGCGAGACCGATACGGAAACGATTCTGTACAAGCTCGCCCACGGCACGCACACGACGATTTCCAAGATGGTCTACGTCATCAGGCTCCTCTTGTTGCACATTCAAGCGAATCACTTCGCGAATGATCATAATAAGATCCTCTTTACTTAAAATACGGTTTTCTTCTTTCGAAACATGATCATGTTCCGCGTCGAGATCAAAACGCTTGTTAAACTTATAGCGACCGACGGCGCTCAAATCGTATCGATCGAAGTTGAAAAACATTGAGTGGATCAGCGACTTGGCATTGTCTGTGGTTGCCAAATCTCCCGGACGAATGCGTTTATACACCTCGGTATACCCTTCCTCTTCCGTTTTCGATGCATCTTTCGCCAAGGTCGAAAGAAGATAATGATTCAGTGGATGAATATCTACATCTTCGAAAAGCTTCATCATTTCTTCATCAGAAGAAATACCAAACGCACGCAAAAGCGCGGTTGCCGCTACTTTTCTTTTGCGATCAATTTTTACCCAAATGACATTGTGTGAGTCTGTTTCAAATTCGAGCCATGCTCCTCGATTTGGAATAATTTTTGCTCCATAGTATCTACGGCCACCAAGTTGGTTCGCTGTAAAAAATGCCCCAGCTGAACGAACAAGCTGAGTCACAACTACGCGCTCAACTCCATTAATGATAAAGGTTCCTCGGTCAGTCATGAGTGGAACGTCTCCTAGATAGACTTCTTGTTCACGTTCCAAATCATTACGTTTATTTACAAAACGCAATTTCACACGAAGCGGAGCCTCGTAGTTTACATGTTTCTCTTTTGAGGTTTTCTCATCAAACTTTGGCTCATCAAAAGAATAGTCCACGATAAACAATTCAAGGTCTCGACCAATGAAATCTTTGATTGGAGAAATTTCATTAAACAACTCCTTCATCCCCTCTCGAAGAAACCAATCGTATGATCGTTTTTGGATTTCAATCAGGTCTGGGAGAGCCATCGCATCACGCGAGGCTGAAAAGTAACGCCGTTCCCTATCCTTAGGAATTTGGCGCTTAAATGTCATTTGAGACATGATACCGTTGCTTATTGAGACAAATATTCTCCTGTGAGACCGAGCATGGACGACACTTCAGCCAGAGTCGCGCGGTGACCACAAGATGAATATTGCCTAATATTAGAGTAAAAACGCACACGAAAAACCCACAATTAGCGAACAAAAACCTCCTGAGCTCTGGAGTTCAGGAGGACGTTTTTATTTTGACAAGCACGTAATTGTTTGAGGCATGGGTTTTTTGGCAAAGAGAGATCTGCTCTTTGTCAAGTCGCGTGAACGCTGATAAATCTATCAGGAATATTTAGACTCGTCAAGGGAAAGACAATTAACGAATATTTGTCAAAGTTGGCTTATTTTAGCTCTTTTTTGTTCTGTTTACGATTTTCGTTGATGCATATTTGCTGTACTGTGGATATTTTGGCTAATCTCGGCCATCTTATTCTAAGCCTACTTCTTATTTTTCGCTAAGTATAGCTATTTTTATTTCAAAATACCAAGCTTTTTATCTTCCAGCCTCCTTGACAAAAGACAAAATATGTGCTATATTGGTTTGTTCGATCATCGGAAACCGATCTGGAAGCATCGAATGTTTATCTGAAGAAAAACCACCTTGGGCAAGTACTTCCGCTATCCGAAAGCTCAATATAAAAATACAAGTTCGAGCCATATAGGCTCACGGTGAGAATACAGAGATTCTGGCACCATTCCCCGGCATCTGTACAAAAACCTTACAATTTCAGACTTAGTCTCGACATGGAGAGCGAGAATCGTAGTCATAGCGCATGTACGCATGGCGATCTTTTTTATGAGATTGCTTCACGCGACTTATACGCAATGATTCCTTTGCTTTTCTCCGAGACGTTTAGAATCACGTCTCTTTTTGTTTGTGACTTCCCAATTGGGGGAGGAATCAGCGTCTCGTGCGCTGAAGAGATGAATAAGGATGACCTCAATCGGCTCCGGCTGGATGATCTCATGTTTATTCTTCTTCGGATCAAATCGGCCTTGGCCCTTATTTGACCCCGCCTCCAATTGAAAAGTCGCAATAGCGCCATAACAGAGTTGATTGACGTGGAGGAGGAAACTCTTTCTTGAAATGCAACAGCAGGACAAGAGGAGCGAGGATCGAAGTTGGTTCTAAGACGGTTCCGACTGTCTTTTACCAATAGGTAGATCTTCACAGGGATGAGCATTTGCGTACTCCGCGAATTCACATCCCGCTCACCTTCACATCAATCACCTTTGGGTGAGAGGTCTTCACCAGCCTAACCAGCTGGTTTCAACATTCAAATTTCAACGCCCTAAAAGGGCAAGAGGTCCTCAATGGACATTTTCTCTCGTTTCGCTGAGTTGTGCACGCGTCCCTCCGGCCGCATCGGCAGGGGGCGCGTCGCCTTCGAGGGCATCGCTCCCCCGGAGCTGTCGACCTCGGTCGGCATCTCCCTCGAAGAGATCGTGCGGTGGATCGGTAACGATACCTCCGAGCGATCCCAGGCCCTCGACGCCGTGACCGGCCGTGCCCCGGCGACCTTCAAGAAGGTCATCTGGGCGAGCCACTTCCTCGAGCGAGTGGCGCTCGAGTGCGAGGTTCGGGCGCTTGACCATCATCGTGGCCGCGCAAAGGAGAAGGGGTCTGTCAAAAAGGCCTCCGATCGTGCGCTCCGGCAGGAGGTGCTCGCCCGACGCTTCGGCGTCTTCAAGACGATCCGATCTATCTCGGAGGAGATCGGTCGAGAGGTCGGCGTCTCGTCGAGCAATACGGCCCCGGAGCTCCTCGCAGAGCTCGGGAAGGTCATCAAGGTCCGCAAGGACCGAGCGCTGTTCGAGAAGCAGCAGAACGCCTACAAGGCGTTCAACATGGCGCGCAAGAACCGGAAGTTCTTCGGAAGCTTCCCCGAGTTCCAGCGTCGTGAAGCGGCGAAGCGGCGGCGAAACGCGAAAGCGCCTCGCCGCCCCTCCAAGCCCAAGCCCGCGCCGGTCACCATCGTCACGGTCGAAGCGGACCAGGGTGAGACCAAGGTCACCGAGACCAAGGTCAGCAGATCGGTCAAGGTCGTGAGGCGGCGGACGTTCAACGTCGTCAGCCACGAGCCTCACGCGCTCAACTAGTAGCAGAGCTCCGGTTCTGCCTCGAATCTGGGCGAGGGTTCCTAGATATTATCGTCTATCCCGACAAACCGCCCCCGACGTATTTCGGGCAATAACCCTTGAAAGAATCTCGGTGTAAAAATCGTTGCGGAGTGAGTCCGCGCATACAACGGTAGCCTCAAAAACTACTGCGAGAGTTGACAATAAGCTCTCAGTCGAAAAATTGTCTCCGTGTCACCTACGGATATTGTCGGAGTCGCGCC